>WBZN01002528.1_pt1 | contig 10124 bp, 8 predicted proteins | sample 5204281 | NCBI WGS metagenome assembly WBZN01 (sample SAMN12344347, study PRJNA552823) | activated sludge metagenome | biome: Activated sludge suspended growth; feature: Nitrification reactor; material: Wastewater; isolation source: activated sludge from nitrification reactor of wastewater treatment... | reverse complement strand
TGATAGCGATAAAACGTATCCCGTGAGACGCCCATGACTTTACAGGCCCTGGATACATTACCCAATTCTTCTGCCAAATTTAATAATCCAGCTTTGTGTTTAATAATACGATTGTTAGTATGTGTCAGATCAGATCGGAACTAATACAGTTTATGTTGCTTTTATCATTGATGTTTATGCTCGGTATATTGTTGGTTGGCGGGTTAGTCGATCACTACAAACCGACTTAGTGCTCGATGCCCTGGAACAAGCATTGTGGGCACGGAGGGAAATCAAGGGACTAATTCATCATAGCGACAGTAAGAATACGTGTACCAGATTTCAATAATGAGTTGACTCAATCATTGACTGAGTAATTATTGGAGCTCTGGTACCGTTAGGGTTGCCAAGTTTCCTGACTCCCACAGCGATCGACCAACATTTGTGTCATTCCCCGGATCTGTCGGTTACTTGGCAACATCTGACGGTGAGGTTTCACCTCACCTTTGCCTGTGACCCAAGAAGGGCCTGATCGCTTATCTCTTTACTGTCTTGTCCCGGCAATCGGTTTCGGTGAATCCCTATTCAATAACATTATTCGAAAATGGGGAGCTGAAATGAGTAATCCATCATCATCCAATCATCAGGGCATCGTCGGAGGAGTCGACACGCACAAAGATCTTCATTTCGCAGCCGTAGTCAACGCATATGACCGAGTACTTGCTAGCAATTCTTTTCCAACAACACGCCACGGTTATAAATCAATGTTGAATTGGATGCAGTCATTTGGTGAAGTCAAACGTATTGGCGTAGAGTGTACAGGGACTTACGGTGCTGGTCTGCTAAGGTATCTACAACAATTTGGTATCGAAATTTTAGAGGTCACCGCACCTGATAAAACAGACCGGCGCAAGCGCGGCAAAGACGACACAATCGATGCGGAAAATGCGGCGCATGCAGCATTCGCTGGTATACGCACCATCACACCTAAAACGCGGGATGGCATGGTGGAGTCGTTACGAGTTCTCAAGTTATGCAGGAAGACCGCCATTGCAGCTCGACGTATCGAACTACAAATGATCCAAATGAATATTATCTCTGCACCAGAGGCGATTCGTGAATCGCTACGCACAATGACTCGAATGCAATTAATCCGTACCCTTGCCGCCTGGCGACCAGATCTGGGTGGGTATCGTGATATTTCGACTGCATACAAAATTGCATTCAAATCGCTTGCGCGGCGATATTTGGAATTACACGATGAAATTGCGGATTTGGATGTAATGATTTCAGTCATTGTTGATGAACTCGCTCCTGAACTGATTGCAGGCAAAGCCATTGGGTATGAATCTGCGGCACAACTACTCATTACCGTTGGAGACAACCCGGAACGCTTAAAATCTGAAGCTAGCTTTGCGGCGTTGTGCGGTGTCAATCCAATTCCTGCCTCATCCGGTAAGGTCAACAGACACAGGTTAAATCGTGGTGGTGATAGAGCAGCTAACAGCGCGCTGCATATTATTGCTATAGGGAGACTAAGAACAGATGCCAGAACTAAAGAGTATGTCGAAAAACGATTAACTCAGGGTCACACGAAACTTGAAGCGCTTCGCTGTGTTAAACGCTATATTGCAAGAGAGGTATATTACACTTTGAGAAAACGAAATAATGTTGTCAACAGTACTCAAGTTACCACTTGACACTTAGAAGGGCATCCGCGGTTGCCAATATTTGTCGATTCGCTATACGGAGCGCCTGGTTGAGGCCAATATTGAAGCTTCTGTTGGTAGTGTCGGAGATTCTTATGATAATGCGCTGGCTGAAACAATTAACGGATTATACAAAACCGAGGTTATTCGGCATCGCGGTCCATGGCGCAATATTGATGATGTGGAGTTTGCAACCTTGGAATGGGTAGATTGGTTTAATAATCGCCGATTACTGGAGCCGATTGGAAATATTCCACCGGCTGAATTTGAAAAGGCATATTATTGCCAATTAGAGGAGTCAGCTAATGTGGCTTGACTCAAACTAAAAAGTCTCCGGAAAACCCGGGGCGATTCATACTAAAACTTTAGCCCATTATACGCAGGTTTTATGCGATCTCAATGCGATGGTATCGGTTTGTAATGCCTTGTTGCGGTGTTAACATTCTCAGTGCGATAGTCTATTTTTAGTGCTGTGCGGCAGCGCTATGCCTTGCTCCGCTGCGGCCACTCGGCTGCCGCTGACTCACACCTGGCTTGTGCTCACTTTTCAACCGAGGGCAAGCCGGAAGCCCATGAAGATGCTACGGAAGACAAGTACGTCCCCGCTGCGGCTAGCAGAACGCGCCCTCCTGGCGCCGTAGCCCCAGGCGCCGCCGCGCAACACGCGGCCCTGTCCGGTAACGGGCCCTACTGGGTCTGTCACTGCATCGGCTGGATAATCGCCATACCAATCGGCACACCATTCAAAAACATTGCCGTGCATTTCGTATAATCCCCAAGAATTGGGGGGCAATGATTTAACGGGTACGGTTTTTCCACGATATCTCCCCTTCTCAGCGCTAGCATAAGGATAATTGCCATCATAATTCACTTGTTCGGGCGTAATATTGCCGCCAAACGAGAAGGGGGTAATCGTTCCCGCGCGGCACGCATATTCCCATTCTGCTTCGGTCGGCAAGCGGGCTTGTATGTCTGGAATCTGGGTATTGATGGCTTGGATAAATTGCTGCACATCGTCCCAACCCACTTGCTCAACTGGATTATCGTGTTCACCTGCGAAACGAGATGGATTATTCTTCATCACCGCTAGCCATAATGCTTGAGTACAGACACTATCGGCCAGCCAAAAGCCTTGCATCAATGTGACAGTGTGTTGAAGCTCATTCTCATATCTCTCTGCTTCACTATTCGGTGAACCCATCGTAAAGGTGCCCGGGAGAATCCAGCGAAAGCGTTGCGCGATCCCTTCATAATTCCAATCAAGGTATAAGCCGAATTCATCCTCACCCCATTCATTGGCCCAAGAAGTGGGAAAGACAGGAGGATAAAGTGAGTCTGAATTAAACTTGCGCACTGGTTGCATGAGAAAAGATCAATAGACGATTCGTTAAATCGATCGCCACTCGGGCAGGTTTTCGGGATTATTTATCGATTCCTACTCACGCACCCAAGGGCATTTTATTTTTGCTGCATCACCAAGCAGACAGGATGACAGTCTGATCGAAAAGAATCTCTAAACGATTCGAGCTAGGGCAAGCCGGAAGCCAATGTTGTTGTTACGGTTGTCAGGTTCGTTCCTGTTGCGGTTAGCAGAACGCGCCCTCCTGGCGTTGTTGTTCCAGGCGCCGCCGCGCAACACGCGGCCCACATTATCGACGATCACCCTGCTACATTGTCGTACAAGCACGGATGTAATTGCAAATCTTTTTGACGCCATCGCCGTGTTTCAGCCGGAAATGTTGCAGCCAATATACCCGAATAAGCAGTTTGTAAATACTGACTGTTAAGTATTCCATTCTGCCAGGCTAATTCATATGATTGCCGCAGTGCACGATAACGACGTTGCTTGCGTAACGTCAAGCGAATAATGCCTGGTAAAATGCGAAACCCACAGAAAGTCAAACCCATCTTGCTCCGATTAATATGGATTTGTGGCTTTAACTGCAAAAAACAATACTCATTAAGAAATTGCTGAAATAACGCTAGAACCGATTGTGCATGAAATTTATCACGACACCACCAAACCATATCATCCATATACCGAACTTGCGCATACACCAGTGGGTGATTCTGCAAAAAGCGATCAGCTGCATCCAAGTATAAATTGGCAAAATGCTGAGAAGTCAATGATCCTATTGGCAGGCCTTTCCCCGGGGATGAATGGTAAGAATCCAGAATTCTAGCGAGCAAATGTATAAATGCTTCACCTTTAAATCGGTGTGTCAGCAGATCGAACATGCGAGCATGATCGATTGAGGGGAAATAATGGGCAACATCCACTTGAACAAACCATGGAAAACGCTGTAAATTACGCTGAACTTGATAAACTGCTTGATGCACGCCTTTTCCAGGGCGGCAAGCAAAAGTCGAATCAATCAATGATCTTTCAAAAACTGGTTCAGCCAAATTCATTATTGCATGATGTAAAACACGATCTGCAAAATTTGCCGCATGAATTACTCTACGTTTTGGGTCATGGATGATAAAAGTGCGATAAATGCCATGGGGTACTTTTTCAGCCAAAATGGCTGACTGTAGTTCAAGCAGTGAGGCATCTAAATTCTCAAAAAAATTAATAACAGCAGGCCGAAACCGCTTGCCTTTAACGGCTTTCCACACTGCACGTTGTAAATTGCCCCAAGACGCAATGGCGGGGAGATCAATCCGCTGACGTCTCATCGGTCACAGATTGATCGTTTACCGTAGATTGCTCAGCCAATGATGATTGCAACAGTTTAAGAAAAGTCTGGCCATATTTTTCCAAACGCGCTTTACCGATTCCTTCAATCTGAGCCAGTTCTGATTGCGTTCTTACTTGCCGGGTAACCATTTCGGCAAGCTGTTCATTGGAAAAAATAGCATAAACGGGTATATCATCTTGTTTAGCAAGTGTTTTTCTCAGCTCGCGAAGCTGTGCATAAAGCGAAAATTCCTGCTCAGTCAATATTTCACGATAATCGACCGTAGCTCGCTTGGGTGGTGATGTTCGTAATGGATTGTGTGGGTCGCCCTCCACCATGGAAACACAGATTGACTAATAACTTGCCGCACCAAGATCCACAAAATGTTTCTCAACGGTTAGCACCCGATGCTGGGCGCAAAATGTATTCAGTGCCTGTTGCCCCTCTTCAGGAAATTGAGCTGAAATCATAAAGAAATGAAACTGCATCGTGCCTACCTTGTATCCTAGGCCGGTGTATCCCAGCCGTCCTCTCGGTTTCGCTCCGCTTCCACCGATTGACGACCTGTCTCACCAGCCTCACTGCCCGTTCCGGCAGGCCTATGACCTAGGGCAAGCCGGAAGCCAATGTCGTAGTAACGGTGGCCAGGAACGAGCCTGAAGCGGTAAGCAGAACGCGCCCACCTGGCGAAGTAGAGCCAGGCGCCGCCGCGCAACACGCGGTACTGTCCGGTAACGGGCCCTACTGGGTCTGTCACTGCATCGGCTGGATAATCGCCATACCAATCGGCACACCATTCAAAAACATTGCCGTGCATTTCGTATAATCCCCAAGAATTGGGGGGCAATGATTTAACGGGTACGGTCTTCTCCCGATACCTCCCCTTCTCAGCGCCAGCATAAGAATAATTACCATCATAATTCACTTGTTCGGGTGTAATATTGTCGCCAAACGAGAAGGGGGTAGTCGTTCCCGCGCGGCACGCATATTCCCATTCTGCTTCGGTCGGCAAGCGGGCTTGTATGTCTGGAATCTGGGTATTGATGGCTTGGATAAATTGCTGCACATCGTTCCAACTGATTTGTTCTACCGGATGATCGAGTGAATCTTGGAAAGAGGCTGGATTATCACCCCCCATCACCGCTAGCCATAATGCCTGAGTACAGGTGCTATCGGCGAGCCAAAAGCCTTGTGTCAGCGTGACAAGATGCTGCGTTTCATTTTCTTGTCTTTCTGCTTCAGTTTCAGGCGAACCCATTGTAAAGGTGCTTGGAGCAATCCAGCGGAAGCGCTGTGTCGCTTCTTTGATCGTCAAATCGGCATAAAGACCCCATTCGTCCAAACCAAACGGTGTTGGCAATTGCCAACGTCCCGCAGTTGATCCAATACCCGGCAGCCAAGGTGCAGTCGCTGATTTTCCCTGCCAAACTGGTAAATCAACGGCCAATCCTGTGCGATTGGCTCTGATGCGTAATGCCCAGGTTGGTTTTTGAATGGCTTCGAGTTCGATCCGTTGCATACTGGTTTCGAGGATCACAGGAGCATTCACTGCTGAGAAAACTTGAGTTGGCTGTACAATGCCGCGCTGTGCTGGTGTGTTGCCCACTAAAACCTGATAGGTGGGTGGAATGGCGGATGACGATTCCAACACCGCATTGAGTAATGGCGGTGAGGTTGTTTCTGGTGAATTGGGTTGGCAAATGAAATGACCTTGTGCGCTGGTCTGGATCACCTGCCAAGCTACACGCTGCTGGGATTGCGCTTCGTTTAGCAACCACTGCAACTGTGCAGGTTCAAAACCGGGTTTCAACGATTCTGGCCACTGCCCTGCCTGGATTTCTTGTTGATACGCCATAGCATATAAAGCATACCCGATATCCTGCTGATTGCTCTGAAACAAATCCTCTGGCAATGCCATGAGTACGGTACGGCATTGCGCCTGCAATAACTGGGAATAGGCTTGATCGGCCGGAGATTGACTGATTGTGGCGCACAGCCGCTGAAAATAATCGCGTGCCGCATTCGCAGAGCCCTTCTCAAGGATGCTACGGGTTAGGGTTTCTAGCTGACGAAGCCCTTCAAACCCTTGCGCATGATGATCGTGCACGATTTCCCAGAAATCCTTAGCCTGCGGTGTTTGGGCAAATTGCTGCTGATAGTTGGCACGGTATTGCTGTGTTTCGTTCGAATCCGGCATGCGTAATCCCAAACTGGTTTGACTGAAACAAGCATGATTCCAAATCAAGTTTTCTAGTTCGCTTCCACCCCAGCGCAGCGCCTTACGCAAGCGGCGCAATAGCCCCGCATCGATAATCGGCAACACCGATAGCCAGGTCAGTACAGTACTTAAGGTTGCTGCTGTTGGTTGTGCAAGCTCGAATCCTGTTTGGGCGGGATGCCGCGGCAAACGCACGCGATCATGCAAGGGATGCGGTTTAACCAGCGCACATAACTGCCGACCTTGCGGGGCTTGCAACGCGGGACTCAACGTTAGCATCGGCGCCGCATGCGAGCGGAGTTGCCTAACCCATTGCCGCCACTGATAACGCACATTGGCATCGGTTGTTACCATGCCCAGATCGCTCAAAATCAGCAGCGGCGCGTCGGACGCCGGTAATCGCCAGACAAACCAACGATCCTGCGGTTGTGTCGGCCAGTTAATCGCTAGCCTATGCGACTCACCCAAAGTCGGCTCATCAAAGCGCACGGCACTCACGGCCTCCACCCCCAATTTTTTCTTGAATTGCGCGATAATCATTGCAAAGTCTGCCCAAAAGGGCTCTAGGCTCGCTCGTGGATCGACAATAATCTGCAACCGTTTTGGCCAGCGTCGCTGCTTTAGCCGCGGTAAACGGTAAATCCATTTACCTTGCGCGATGTGACGGGTAATCCGTAAATAATCGATTCGGCCGCCTGTTCTGATTTGGCCTAAGCCCTGGTGGAGAAACGGCAACAAGCGTGGCATCGATAATAACGGCGGTGGCGGAGCAAAGCGGTAAGTGCCGCGTGTTGCCTGGGTAAAGTCGAGCTTTAACGCAGGATTATCGAGATACGCAGGCCGTAACCGATCGGTTTCACGCTGCGCAGCCAAAGTTTCGATGCGGTTCACGCGCAAAAAGAAGGCATGGGGTTTTTCCGTAGGTGGTGTTTCGATTACTAGCGTGGTTGGGACGCTACCTCCCCCTGGCTCTGGTGCTATTCGACCTTTCTCAGGGTTTTGCAGTTGGCGTGCAAACTTGGATTCAAAACCCAATGCGTTGGCCACTTTCTGCAACGTGGCATCACTCTCACCGATCGCTTGAATGAGTGCAAGCCGTTCCCACACCATGGCGTTTACTCCGTGACTTCTTTTTTCAGGGTATAACTGGCGATTCTCTCCAGACGACGCGCTTGCTCGTCCGATTCCAATCCCTGTAACGCGTTGAGTAAATCAATGTATTCCGCTAATCCAGGGGGATAGCGTGAATAACTAACTGATGTGCGGTCTTTCCATAGCAGTTCCGCTGCTTGACGATAAACTTGCTCACTGATCTGTTGCCCAAAATGCAATGAGGCCCGCTTTATGAGCCAATCCACACGCTTTTCAATGCCATTGATCGGCTCTGCGGATTCCTCCATTTTCAACGTATGCACCAAACAGCGACGCACAAACGCGCTCGGTAATTCCCGTTCTTCATTGGTGGTAATGATAATTAATAAACGAGAAGGATCAGCTTGAATCGGATTTTTAATACTATTTGCTGCATTCATTTGGTTAAGATAGGGCACCGTAAATTGATAGTGACCGAGGGTTTCGAGCAAGCCATTGGGTAGATCCGGTTCAGCTTTATCGATTTCATCGATCAACAGTACTACACCAGGAGGTTGTTGCGCGGCGGTTAAATTTTGCGGGCGCTCCGGTGCGGGGTGCAGTTGAGTCATGCAGGCTTGGTACTGGTGTTCAGCCGATTGCCAATCATATGCCCACCAGAATGCTCCAGGAGACAAGAAACGCAGTGGGTTAGCGCGATTTTCCCAATCGTCGTTGGCTCCCTGTGGTTTGAAGCTCATGGCCTGAGCTTCACTCAAGCGGCCAATGGCATCGAAATACCAATGCAGATCGCTCAATTCCGTGCTGCCGCGAATCACTTCACTGACAAAGGCCCAACCAAGTTGTTCGGCAATGGCTTTGGCCATTTGGCTCTTTCCGGTACCGGGTTTACCGCGCACCAGCAGCGGTCTCCCCGCTGCATAGGCGGCCCATAACGCATAGCAATCGGCTTCATCAAAGACATGGTAAAGCCGTTTGTCGGGTTTCGATAGGATGAAATTAGAAGGTAGGAAGCGTTCGAGTCGAATAGATTCAGTCATGGTTAAAATCACCTTAATGAGAGTAAATAGCCAAATTGGTTCAGTAGTGATGCGGGATTCGCACATGGCGATGGTTTATTTGTTTTGGTATCAATCGCAATAAATTGCAGTTTGCCATCCAATTGTTTCGACCAGCCGCTGAACCAGGAAATTGCATTGATTCCATCCATGGTGTTCCGACTCACCAGGTAATAAATGGGTTTTCCCTTGCGAACCCGGACGACAGAATCAAGCTGTAATGCGATACTATCTTGTAATTCCTGAATTTCTTCTGGAATTACAACGGGCTTGTATAAATCCCGATAAATATCTTGTAAAAACTTTTTTTCTTGCGCTGCTGGATCAGCATCAAATACAAGCTCCATGTTTTCTCGGTCGATATCGCTATAGGGTTGCACTTTCCCTTTCTCATTCCGTCTGTAGCGCGCACATTGCAATAATTCCCTAGAGACAATGACCTCAATATAAGGTTGATGGTTTAGCTCAATGGTGCGGAATGACTCGTGGCATGACTGCTGCCATTGTAATTGATGGTTAAACCACCACACATCATCGATAGAATTGAGCAATAACCACCCACCCAGGCGTTCCGCATTGAAGTGACATTCAGCCCACTGTGGTGTCTCTTTTAAAATATTTTTCTGGCTCTCTATCACTTGGGTAAGCCTTGCGATCGAATCAATGGCGTCATTTTGAGTCACAAGCGTTGTAGCAACATGATCTACATCGTAATTGGTTAATTCTAATTCTGCAGCGAGTTTATCCAATGCAATCAAATTACTTTTTAGAATTTGTGCGATCTCGGATTTAACTTTTGTATGAAGCTTTTCCCTTTCTAACTGAATTGCCGCTGCAATCGCAGCATACGTAGATTCCCCAAGTTGATTGAGCAGCGTTGCTTTATCTGTATTTTCAAGTGAAGGCTTAAGCTTATCTAAATAAGGTGAAAGAATTTCCTTCCAGGCATTTTCAACCGCCTGCCAAGCCGTTTCGTGATCATGATTCGCAAGACCGAGCAAATGTGCCAATTCATTGCGAATCGCCTCCTGGTTTTCCCAATATTGTTTCATTGCGGTCCATGAATAAGCGGTTACCTGCTCTGTCACACGAATCGGGAAAACAAAACGTTTATCGAGCACTGCCCACTTATGGATCGTAATCAGCTCATACAGCGTATACGATGATTCAAAATAAGCGGGGGTTAGCAGAATATAAACACAGCGTGCAGCCCCAATTTCATCCATGAAGGCTTTGATACTATCACTGCTTTCTAATTCTTTTTTATGCCTCTAAACTATTTTCAGTTTAATCTGGGTGTGACTCAAACAGGCATTGAGAAGTCGGGAAGGTAGTTCTGTTTCCCACTCACGTCGATTAAAGCGATAGCAAAATTCATTGAGGTATT
>WBZN01001458.1_pt2 | contig 10126 bp, 8 predicted proteins | sample 5204281 | NCBI WGS metagenome assembly WBZN01 (sample SAMN12344347, study PRJNA552823) | activated sludge metagenome | biome: Activated sludge suspended growth; feature: Nitrification reactor; material: Wastewater; isolation source: activated sludge from nitrification reactor of wastewater treatment... | reverse complement strand
CGGTTCGAGAAACCCACCACGCGCGTGTATTCCTCGCCGAAGCCCACGCAGCCCGAGAGCAGCACGATGGGCGAATCGAGGCGCAGCCCGCAGAAGTCGAGCGCCAGGGAGGCGGGCAGTGGCTCGCGGGGCGCGCCGGGGGAGGGCTGTGACATGGCCGCCATTATCGCGCGAGTTGGCGCCTGATGTTCCACCTCGTGCTGTTCCGGCCCGAAATCCCCCCCAACGCGGGCAACGCCATCCGGCTGTGCGCCAACACAGGCTGCACGCTGCACCTCGTCGGGCCGCTGGGCTTCGGGCTCGAGGAGCCGCAGCTGCGGCGCGCGGGCCTCGACTACCACGACCTCGCGCACGTGCGCCTGCACGCCGACCTGGCCGCCTGCCGCGCGGCCCTGCCGGGCGCGCGCTGGTTCGCCATCGAGACGGGTGCGGCGCGCCGCCATGTCGACGTGGCCTGGCAGCCGGGCGATGCGCTGCTGTTCGGTTCCGAGACGGGCGGCCTGCCGCCCGACGTGTTGGCGCAGTTCGGCCCCGGGGCGCGCGTCTCGCTGCCCATGCGCGCGGGCAACCGCAGCCTCAACCTCGCGAACGCGGTGGCCGTCGTGGCCTACGAGGCGTGGCGGCAGCAGGGCTTCGCGGGCGCCGGGGGCTGACGCCGGCGGGCCGCCCGGCCGCACGACCCGGCTCGCGCCGCCCGTACAGGGATTCCTCCAGCGCGCGCCACCGGTCCGACTGGTCGTTGAACAGGCCCGCCACCTGCCGGCGCAGCCACGCATTGCGCGGATCGCGCTGGAACGCGCGATGCCAGCACTGCAGCACCTCGAAGCGCGTGGGCGCGAAGGGCACGGGCAGCACGACCAGCCGGCCGTCGCGCGCGAAGTGCTCGGCCACGGCCAGCGGCACCGTCGCGACCAGGTCGGTCGCCTCGACGATCGGCGGGATCGCGAGCACGTGCGGCACCTCGACCACCACGCGCCGCTCGACGCGCCGCGCGGCGAGCGCGCGGCGCAGCGCGCCCAGCTGTGCCACGGCGCTCGAGATCAGCACGTGGCCGAGCGAGCGGTAGGCGGCGAGGTCGAGGCCGGCCGCGACCACGGGATGGCCCTCGCGCACGATGCACGCGTAGGTGTGCAGGTACAGGCGCTGGCGCGCGTAGGGCCGCAGGTCGAGGTCGGGGAAGTAGCCGATGGCGAGGTCGACCTCGCCGCCGGCCAGCGCCGCCTGCAGCGCCGCGCCCGTGGCGTCGATGCTGCGCACGGTGACCCCGGGCGCCGCGCGGCCCAGCTGCGCGAGCAACCGCGGCAGGAAGAAGGCCTCCGACACATCCTGCATCGCGATGCGCACGTCGCCCTGCCAGCGCGCGGGGTCGAAGTCCTGCTGCTCCAGGATGCCGTGCTGCACGAGATCGAGCACCGCGCGGCCCGCGTCGATGGCGCGCCGCGCCCTGGCGGTCGGCCGCATGGCGCCGCCCGCGTGCAGGAACAGCTCGTCGCCGAGCTGGCGCCGTGCGCGCGCGAGCGCCGTGCTCAGGCCCGGCTGCGTCATGCCGAGCCGGCGCGCGGCCGCCGACACGGTGCCGGCCTCGGCTATCGCCACCAGCAGGCGCACGAGGTTGAGGTCGAAATCCCTACTCATCTGCAGTGAAGATACACGCTATAAAATCCATTGCATGCGCAGATGGTCTATTTTCCGCCGCATCGATGCAACGGGCGGGGGCAGCCATGCAGACGTTCATCCGCGACATGTGGTACGTGGCCGGCTGGTCGCACGAGCTGGGCCGCGACGCGCCGATCGCGCGCGAAGTGATCGGCGAGCGGCTGGCGCTGTTCCGCCGCCCGGACGGCAGCGCCGTCGCGCTCGAGGACCGCTGCCCGCACCGCATGGCGCCGCTCTCGGCCGGCCGCATCGAAGGCGGGCTGCTGCGCTGCATGTACCACGGCCTGCGCTTCGACGCGGCGGGCCGTTGCGTGTCGGTGCCTGGCTGCGAGCGCGTGCCGCCGCGGCTCAACGCGCGCGCCTATCCCGTGGTGGAGCGCGCGAGCTGGATCTGGGTGTGGATGGGCGAGCCCGCGCGGGCCGACGCGGCGCTGATCCCCGGCGGCTGGGGGCTCGACGACCCGGACTGGTGCCTCCGGGGCGGCGCGCTCGACTACGACGCCGACCACCAGCTGATCCACGACAACCTGCTCGACCTCTCGCACCTCGACTACCTGCACGAGCGCACGCTCGGCGCGGCGACGGGCGGGCGCTGGTCCGACGAGGCCGCCGACGTGCAGCCGCTCGAGCGCGGCGTGTACGTGCGTCGCTGGCTGCGCGGCGCGCGGCCGCCCCATGGCAAGGGCGCGGTCGACACGCACACCTCGTACCGCTTCCTGCTGCCCGGCGTGTTCCTGCAGGAGGTGCTGGTGTTCCCCGAGGGGACGGCGGCGCGCCATCCGGACGGCAAGGGCCTGCCCGAGCCGTTCATGGTGCGCGTCGACCAGCAGGCCGTGACGCCGGTGGCGAAGGGCCGCAGCCGCTACTTCTATGCGGCCGGCGTGGCCGCGCGGTGTGGCGGCCCGGAGGCCGCCGAGCGCGCCTACGAGGGCCTGCAGGAAACCTTCCTGCAGGACAAGACCATGATCGAGGCGCAGGCGCGCGTGCTCGAGGCCACCGATCCCGCGCGCCACATGGCCTACATCCCCGCCGACAGGGCGCCGACGATGTTCCGCCGGCTGCTCGCCGAACGCCTGGCGGCGGAGTGCACGGCAGCCGAGGGCGATCCGGGGCTTGGCGCGGGCCCCCGGTTGGAATAGAATCGCCGTTCTGATTTTGACCGGGCGGGCCGCCGTGGCCCGCCGGCATCCACGGCACGGGGGATCCGACCATGACCATCAGCGAACACATCGTGGTCGCAGACAGCCTGCGCGCGACGCCTGACGGCTTCGAGCTGCAGGTGCGCCTGAACTGGTACCGCTCATTGCCGCTCTCCTGCCTGCAGACGCTCGAGCTCAGCGTCGGCGGCGCGGCCGTCGCGCGCGCCGACATCCGCTTCGCCATCAACGGCCGCGAGCGCAGCCTGGCCGAGCTCGAGGAGCTCACCGGCGAGGACTGGTTCGTGCAGGATCCGGCCACGCTGCGCGTGCGCCGCTCGCCCGCGCTGCGCGCCGGCGAACGGGTCGAGGTCTCGCTCAGGCTCGGCAACCGCATCCCCTACATCGTCACCGGCCCCGCGAGCGCGCTCGAGCAGGTCTCGACGCAGCAACTGGCCATGACGGCGCGCTGAAGGCATCCCCATGAGCACCATCAACACCGGCGTCTCGCTGTTCTCCTTCACAAACGAATGGCGCCTCGGGCAGTACACGCTCGAGTCGCTCGTCGACGCGGTCTCCAGGCGCGCCATCGGCCCGGGCCTCGAGATCGTCGGCTTCCAGTCGCTGCGCGGCTATCCGCACCTCGATGCCAAGGCGCTCGCCGACGTGCGCCGGCTGATCGACAAGTACCAGCGCGTGCCCACGAGCCTCGCGACCAACACCGACACGATGCGCCGGCGCGACCGCGCGCTGACCGAAGAGGAGAAGATCGCCGACCTCGAGGCGCAGATGGACCTCGCCGTCGCGCTCGGCTTCCCGCTGGTGCGCATCCAGATGGCCGGCGCCACCAAGGAAGGCCTGCAGGTGATCGCGAAGTCGGCCGAGCGGCGCAAGCTGCGCGTCGGCATCGAGATCCACGCGCCCGAGGGTGGCGAGACGCCGCTGGTGCAGCGGCTCATGGGCTACTACCGCGAGATCGGCTCCGACGTGCTCGGCTTCGTGGCCGACTTCAGCTCGACGATGCACGCGCTGCCCTCTGGCCAGCTGCGCGCCTTCGTGCAGGCCGGCCTGCCGCAGGCACTCGTGCCGGTACTGCAGGAATGCTGGGCGCGCGACGACCTCGAGACGCATGCGCGCTTCGCTCTGTTCGAGCAGCGCGCGCTGGCCGCCGGCGCGCCCCCGGCGGCGGTCGCCGGCGTGCGCATCGGCTTCCACATGTTCGGCCGCCAGCCGGTGCCCTCGTGGAAGGCGATCCTCGAGCGCACCTTCCACGTGCACGGCAAGTTCTACGAGATCGACGCCGCGGGCAACGAACCGAACATCGACTACCTCTCGATCCTGCCGATGTTCCGCGCGGCCGGCTACAAGGGCTGGTTCTCGAGCGAATGGGAAGGCACGGCGTTCACGCGCAGCGACGAGGTGAACGCGCTCGACATCGTCGAACGGCACCACGCGCTGATGCGCCGCGCCTGGGGCGGCTGAGCGGGCGGCGGGCCTCGCGAATGCGCCCGCGCTCGCACGTCCCGTCGCTGGCCATCGCCGCCGCGGCCGCTGCGTTCATCGTCGCCGGCCTCTTCCCGCACACGGTCGCCGGTGCCGCGCCGGCGCAGGCCTCCGCGCTGCCGCGACTCGACCGCTCGGGCGCCGTGCCACAGCTGATGGTCGACGGCCAGCCGTGGATCGCCCTGGGCGGCGAAGTACACAACTCCACTGCCTCGGACATGGCCGGCATGGCGCCGCTGTGGCGGAAGTTCGCGGATGCGAACCTCAACACGCTGGTGACGCCGGTCTACTGGGAGCTGCTCGAGCCCGAAGAGGGCTGGTTCGACTTCACGCTGGTCGACGAGCAGCTCCGCCAGGCGCGAGAGCATTCGCTGCGCCTCGTGCTGCTGTGGTTCGGCACGCTCAAGAACGCCAGCTCCAGCTACGCGCCCGAATGGGTGCTGGCCGACCGCGCCCGCTTTCCGCGGGCCGCCACGCGCACGACCCCCGGCCTGCTCACGAAGGACGAGCCCGTGCTCAGCGTGTTCGCGCAGGCGACGCTCGCTGCGGACGCGCGCGCCTTCACGATGCTCATGCGCCACCTGGCGGAATCCGATCCAGGGCACGTGGTGATCGCAGTGCAGGTCGAGAACGAGACCGGCCTGCTCGGCGACAGCCGCGACCGTTCCGCGCCCGCGGAGCGGGCGTGGCGCGAGCCGGTGCCCGCGCAGCTCATGGCCAGCCTGGCCCGCCGCCGCGGCAGGCTCGCTCCCTCGCTCGCGGCGCTGTGGAAGCAGCGCGGCGAGCGCACGAGCGGCACCTGGGCCGAGGTCTTCGGCGACGACTGGCAGGCCGAGGAACTGTTCATGGCGTGGGCCATGGGCCACTTCGTCGACACCGTGGCCGCGGCCGGCAAGCAGGCGCTGGCGCTGCCGATGTACGCCAACGCCTGGCTCGGGCCACAGGCCGAGAACGACCGCGCCGGTGCCTGGCCTTCCGGTGGGCCCGTGCCGCGCGTGTTCGACGCCTGGAAGGCCGCGGCGCCGCACCTCGACTGGCTCTCGCCCGACATCTACGTCGATGACTTCGCCGGCTGGGCAGCGGCCTATGCGCGCGACGGCAATCCGCTGTTCGTGCCCGAGTCGCGCTTCATCGCGGGCAACGTGTTCACCGCGCTCGGCAGCCTGCACGCACTGGGCATCTCCGCGTTTGGCATCGAGGATGGCGTGCCGGGCAACCAGCTGGCGCAGGTGTACGGCCTGCTGCGCCCGCTGCTGCCGCAGATCGCCCGCGCGCAGCTCGCCGACGGCGTGCGCGGCTTCGCGCTCGCGCCGGGCGAGATACGCGAGCTCGAGCTGGGCGACTACCGCATCGAGGTGCGTGGCCAGCGCGAATACCTCGCGCAGGCGCTGCGCGACATGGGCATCCCGTTGCCAGCCGCGCCGCCGGGGCGCGCCGCGCAGAACCGCGGCGCCGGCATGCCGGAGCTGGCGGACCCGCGCCCCGTCGGCCTGCTGCTGCAGCTCTCGCGCTCCGAGTTCCTGCTCGTCGGCTGCGACCTGCACATCGGCTTCCGGCAGGCCAGGGCACCGGGCGAGCGCGTCGAGGTCGCGCGTTTCGAGGAAGGGCGGTACGTCGACGGCCGCTGGATCGCGGGCCGCGTGCTCAACGGCGACGAGCGGCTGGCCGTGGTGCCCCAGGACGACTACGGCATGGTGCGCATCCGGCTGCTCGTGCGCTGAGCGCGCTCAGGCATCGCACTCCGCCACCGCCGCGCGGCACTGGTCGAGCAGCCAGGCCAGGCCCGGATCGTCGCGCCTGACCGGGTGCATCATCGCGTAGTCGCGGTACACGAAAGACGGCCGGCCCAGCGGCAGCTCCCAGGCGACCAGCGGCAGCGTGCGCTGCATGGTGCGCACGAGGCGCCTGTGCAGCATCGCGACGAACTCCGTCCCCACCAGGCTCGCGGGGATGCAGCTGAAGTTCGGCGCCACCATCGCGACCCGGCCCTCGCCCGTGAACATATCGAGCTCGTCGGGTGCCACGACCAGCGAGAGGCGCGCGCGGTCGGTGCGCATCACGATCTGGCGCAACGCGCGCAGCGTGGCCACGTCGGGCGCGTGGCGCAGCCTGCGGTTGCCGCGCCAGCCGGCGATCACCATGATGTCCTCGGACAGCGGCTCGTTGGCGAACGCGGGGTCGGCATAGAACATCGGCGTGATCGCCACGTCCAGGTCGCCGGACCTGAGCATCGCCGGCGCATTGCCCCCCGGCGGCCACAGCTCGAGCACCACGTGCGGTGCCTGCGCCGCCAGGCGGCGCAGCAGCAAGGGCACCCAGCTCGCGAGCGCGTAGTCGGGCAGCTCCATCCTGAAGTGGCGCTGCGAGCGCGCCGCGTCGAAGCCGCCGCCGTGGCTGACCACCGCGTCGATGCGGCCGACCGCCTCGCGCAACGGCTCGCGCAGCGACTCGGCCAGCGCGGTGGCCACCAGCTGGCGCCCCGAGGGCACGAGCAGCTCGTCGCCGAAGTGCGCGCGCAGCCGCGCCAGCACGCCGCTGAGGGTCGACTGGCTGACGTGCAGCCGGCGCGCGGCGCGCGAGACGTTGCGCACCTCGAGCAGCAGGTCGAGTGCCACCAGCAGGTTCAGGTCGAGGCCGCGGAATCGCATGGCGCTCCCCGGTAAGTATCGTGAAAACCGATTTGTTTTAATCCAAACAACCGATTTCCGCAATATATAGAACTGCTGTTCTAATCAATGCCAGCCGGCAGCGACCGGACCACGACCATTCCCGGGGGAAACCGCCCATGAAGCCCAATACCAGCCTGCTGGCCGCCAGCGTGGCGCTCGCGCTCGCCCTGCCGCTGCAGGCCTTCGCCGCCGCCGCCGTCGAGGCCAACGACACGCTCGAGGAGATCATCGTCACCGCCGAGAAGCGCGAGGAGAGCTCGCAGCGCACGCCGGTCGCGATGAACCTGTATTCCTCGGAGCAGCTCGCCCAGGCGGGCGTGCACGACATCGCCACGCTCTCGGCCGTCGACCCGAGCGTCAACTTCACCGCCTCGGCCGGCGCGGCCTACATCGCCGTGCGCGGCATCGCCAGCACCGACCTCACGGAGATCGGCGACCCCGCGGTGCCGATCGCGCGCGACGGCTTCTTCACGAACCGCTCCTACGGGCTGTTCGCCTCCTTCTATGACGTGGATCGCGTCGAGGTCCTCAAGGGCCCGCAGGGCACGCTGTACGGCCGCAACTCCACCGGCGGCCTGATCAACGTGCTGACCCGCCGTCCCGGCAAGGAACTCGGCGGCTACGCGAGCATCGACCTCGGCAACTACGGCGCCGTCAACCTCGAGGGCGCGTTCAACCTGCCGCTGGGCGAGGCCTTTGCGCTGCGCGTCTCGGGCGCCTCGCGCAGCCACGACGGCTACCGCGACAACAGCCCGCAGCCGCGCGGCGACGACGAGGACGCGAATTCGATGCGCGTGCAGCTCTCGTTCCAGCCCACCGACCATTTCAGCGGCCTGCTCTCCCTGCAGCGCGACGTGACCGGCGGCGTCGGCGACGTGCAGACGCTGCAGCCCTACGGGCAGGTGTACGCCAATCCCGATTCGTCGAACTGGACGATGGCGGCGCCCTACAAGACCGACCTCGCGGGCAACCGCTATCGCCTCGAGCTCAAGGACGACGGCCTGCCCGGCGGCATGACCCTCTCCTACCTCGGCGGCTACGACACCGAGGAATGGCACCACCAGCTGAACGCCACCGGTGCGGCGCCCGGCTCGCCCGCCGCGCAGTTCATCCAGGCCGAGAACCCGGAGACCTGGAACCACGAGCTGCGCCTCGCCTCCGCCGCTGACGCCGCGCTCTTCTGGCAGGCGGGGTTGTTCTACTACAGCGAGCGCAATTCGCCGCTCGACTCGGGGCTGATCAACCGTTCGGGCCAGTTCGCGAACGACTACCTGATCCACTTCCAGTACGACACGAAGACGACGTCGAAGGCTGCCTTCGGCCAGGTCGGCTACCGCTTCAACGACGCCTGGAAGCTCTCGGCCGGCGCGCGCTACACGCGCGAGCAGAAGGTCCGCACGGGCAACGCCGACCTCGACCTGACGGTCGCATCGGGCGGCTTCCTGTGGTCCGACACGACGGTGGATCCGTTCGCGCCGATCCCGGTGTTCCTGTGCACGGCGGCCTGCACGCACTTCCACGCCGTCACGGCCGGCAATGGCGACGTGACCGATTCCAAGCTCACCTGGCACCTCGGCATGGACTGGACGCCCACGCCGACGACGCTGGCCTACGCCAAGCTCGACACCGGCTTCAAGTCCGGCGGCTTCAACTCGAACGGCTCGGCGCCCTCGGTGTCGTACGGCCCCGAGACGGTCACCGCGCTGGAGATCGGCACCAAGAACCGCTTCCTCTCCGACCACGTGCAGCTGAACGCATCGGCCTTCGCGCAGGACTACAAGGGCTACCAGGCCTCGCAGTTCACGCCGGCGCTGGGCGGCGGCCCGGGCGTGCAGAACGCGGGCAACGCGCGCATCTACGGCCTCGAGGGCGAGTTCATCGGTTCGTTCGGCGCCGCCGGCCGCATCAACGCCAACGTCGCCTGGCTGAACGCGCGCTTCCGCGACTTCCAGGCCATCAACTCGACCGGCACCGCGCAGGTCTCGCTCTCGGGCTACAAGCTGCCGAACGCGCCGGACCTCGCGGCCACCGCCGGCTACGAGCGCGAGTTCACGTTCGGCAGCGGCGCGACGCTCACGCCGCGCGTCGACGCCAAGTATTCATCGAAGTACTACTACAGCTTCTTCAACTTCGAGGATACGTCGCAGGGCGCCTACACGGTCGCCAACCTGTCGCTCTCGTTCCAGCCGGCCGGCAAGCGCTGGCAGGCGCAGGCCTACGTGCGCAACTTCACCGACACGGTGGCGTTCTCGCACGCCGACCGCAACGACAACGTGCACGGCAATGCCTATGAGTTCATCGCGCCGCGCACCTACGGCCTGAAGCTCACCGCCAACTGGTAGCGGCCCGCGTCGGCGGGGCCACGGGGCCCCGTCGACCCTGGCGCTCAGCCGAACTCCGCCTCGATCGGCCGCTCCATCATGCCGGCCACGACCTGCGAGGCGGGCTTGCCCTCGTAGAGCACGTCGTGGATGCCGGTGCACACCGGCAGGTTCACGCCGGCGCGCGCCGCCACGCTGCTGACCACGCGCGCGGCGAGATAGCCCTCGACCACCTGGCCGATGCGCGCGAGCGCCTCGTCCGCCTTCAGGCCCTGCGCGAGCAGCAGGCCGAAGCGGCGGTTGCGCGACTGGTCGTCGGTGCAGGTGAGCACGAGGTCGCCCAGGCCCGCGAGCCCCATGAAGGTCTCGCGGCGTGCGCCCAGCGCCTCGCCGAGGCGCACCATGTCCATGAGCCCGCGCGTGATCAGCGCGATGCGCGTGTTCGCGCCGAAGCCCTGGCCGTCGCACAGGCCGGCGCCGATCGCGAGCACGTTCTTCACGGCGCCGCCGACCTCGACGCCGATGATGTCGGTGGAGGTGTACGCGCGGAACACCGGCGTCGAGACGTCGCGCGCCAGCTGCTCCGCGTAGTCGCCGTCGCGCGAGGCGATGGTCATCGCCGTGGGCAGGCCCGCGCCCACCTCGCGCGCGAACGTGGGCCCGGAGAGGACCGCCACGTTGTGCCGGCGGCCGGTGACGAACTCGATGATCTCCGTCGTCCGCCGGCCCGTCCCCACCTCGATCCCCTTCGACGTCGCGACCAGGGGGATCTGGTTCGGGAGATTCGGCGAGAGCCGGGCGAGCTCGGCCGACGTGGCCTGCACCGACACCGCCCAGAGGA
>WBZN01002525.1_pt1 | contig 10138 bp, 10 predicted proteins | sample 5204281 | NCBI WGS metagenome assembly WBZN01 (sample SAMN12344347, study PRJNA552823) | activated sludge metagenome | biome: Activated sludge suspended growth; feature: Nitrification reactor; material: Wastewater; isolation source: activated sludge from nitrification reactor of wastewater... | reverse complement strand
GAGGCCGGCAGGCTGATTCCGAGGAGCGTCGCGTTCGGCAGCGGCAGCGCGTGAAGGGACGGTTCCATCCCCGATCCCTACGGCGTGCCCGCCCGTCCTGTTTCGCCGTTCGACTCCCTCGACAAACTTCGCGACCTGAGACAGGCTTCGCCGCGATGAAATCCAGGAAAGCGCGCTCGCGGTGAGCACTTCGGCACCATCGAGCGGGCGCGCCGTCCGCTGGGCCTTGACGCTCGTTCCGGCCGTCGTGCTCTGGCTGCTGCCGCGGCCCGAGGGCATCGCGCCCGAGGGCTGGCGCCTGTTCGCGATCTTCATCGCCACGATCCTCGGCTCGATCACCCAGCCGCTGCCGGGCGGCGCCGTGGTGCTGCTCGCCGTGACCGCCGCCGCGCTCACCGGCGCGTTGCCGGTCGAACAGGCGCTGCGCGGCTATGCCGATCCGGTGGTCTGGCTGGTACTCGCCGCGTTCTGCATCTCGCGCGCGATGATCCAAACCGGTCTCGGCCGGCGCATCGCTCTGCTCTTCATTCGCGCTCTCGGCCGCAAGTCGCTCGGCCTCGGCTACGCCCTGGTCGCCACCGACGGCGTGCTGGCGTCGGTGATTCCCTCCAACGGCGCGCGCTCGGGCGGCATCCTCTTCCCGATCGCGCGCTCCATCGCCGACACCTACGAATCGCGTCCCGGCGAGACCGCCCGGCGGCTGGGCGCGTTCCTGATGGTGTTGCTCTATCAGTGCGACGTGGTGGTGTGCGCGATCTTCTTCACCGGCCAGGCGTCGAATCCATTGATCGCCAAGTTCGGGCTGCAGGCGACCGGCTGGAACCTCGACTACTCCCACTGGCTCGCCGGCGGCATCGTGCCCGGGCTGGTGTCGCTGGCATTGGTGCCGTTGCTGCTCTATCGCCTCTACCCGCCCGAGCTGCGCGAGACACCCGAGGCCTCGGCGTTCGCGGCGCGCGAGCTCGAGCGCATGGGACCGGCCTCGCGCGGCGAGCGCATCATGATGGGCGTCTTCCTGCTCGTGGCCGCACTGTGGATGACCACGGGCTGGCACCACATCGACTACGCGGTGGTGGCGCTCCTCGGCGTGGCGGCGCTGCTGCTCTCCGGCGTGCTGAGCTGGAACGACATCGTGTCGGAGAAGAACGCGTGGGACGTGTTCCTCTGGTACGGCGGCCTGGTGCGGCTGGCACTGGCGCTGGGCGAGACCGGGCTCACGCGCAAGTTCGCCGAGGCGACGGCGACCGTCACCACCGGGTGGGCGTGGTGGGCGGCGCTGGTGGTGCTGGCGCTGGTGTACTTCTTCGCGCACTACGGATTCGCGAGCATCACGGCGCACTCGACGGCGATGCTGACGCCGTTCCTGGCGGTGGTGATCGCGGCCGGTGCGCCGCCGCACCTGGCGTTGCTGGTGCTGGCGTACCTGTCGAACCTGTGTGCCTCGCTCACGCACTTCGGCACCACGCCGGGACCGATCTACTTCGGCGCCGGCTACGTCGGACAGGGTACCTGGTGGCGGCTGGGTCTCTGGATGGCGTTGCTCAACCTGCTGATCTGGGGTGCGCTCGGTCCGTTGTGGTGGCGCCTGATCGGCTTCTGGTAGAGCGCTCGCGTCAGGAGTCCGAGCGTTCGGCGACGAACAGCCAGCGCGTGAGAGCGCCGCGCTCGGCCATCGCGACCACGGTTTCGAGGTAGCAATTCTCGGCGGCGAACGCATCGCGGCCGTCGAGCTGGAGCAGCTCGTCGCGGTGCGCCGCGCGCGCGGCCAGCCGACCGCGCGCCGTCGTGAGCAGGCCTTCCGTGCGGTCCTCCGTCGCCAGCCCGCGCAGACCGCTGGCTTCCAGGATGCGTTCGTTCCAACCGGCCGGCACGAAGTGCGTCGCGCCGTGCGGAGAGCGCCGCTGGAGCTCCGGCGCGGAAACGGCGCCCGTGAGCACGCCGGCGTCCGTGTAGACGAAGCGACCGCCGGGGCGGAGCAGCCGGCGCACTTCTCGAAACGTGGCTGCGCGGTCCCGCAGGTGCAGCACCGTGTCGAGCGCGAGCACCGCGGAGAAGCCGCGGTCGGCGAACGGCAACGGCTGGTCGCAGTCGCTCACGCGCAGATCGAGGCGGCCCAGGAGACCGGCATCGCGCGCCCGGGAGTGCGCGGAGGCGATGGCGCGGGGGCTCACGTCGATCCCGACAGCCGCGCAGCCGCAGCTGCCGACCAACTGTACGAGCGGGCCGCCCGGTCCGCAGCCGAGGTCGAGGAGATGCCCGCCGGCGTCGAGACGCAGGTGCCGCGCGATCGTGGTGAGCTCGACCGCGGTGGTCCAGGAGTGCTGGCCGAATTCGTCCCCGTAGGCCTCCTGCCGCAGCCGCTGGCCGAGCGGTGAATCGAAGCGCTCGTAGACCGAGTCGTAGCCGGAAGGCGGCCGCGAGGGAGCGTCCATGTCCGTCTTCAGGCGATGCGGTGCAGCACCGGCTGCACCGGCCGAAGTCCCGGATCGAACGCCGCGTGCCATGGAAAGAGGCCTTGCCGGTCGGGCCACACGAGTTGGAGGACGGGGAATCCGCCTGGAGCGAGCGAGCGATAGAACCAGTTGGCGAATCCGAAGCGATCGACGAAGTGTTCCTGCTCGACGCGGACAAAGGCCACCGGATAGCCGCGCACGAGACCATCCGACATCGTGCCGTCCGCCACCGGCGCCCCGGAAGCGGCGCGGTCGCGGACCGCGTTGATGAGACTCATCGCCGTTCCCGAGGGCAGGCCGATGATGACGATCTCCGGGTGGCCGAAGTTCGCATAGAGGCCGACCGAGTACGAGAAATCGGACCGTCCGTCACCCGCGACATTGAGGATGTGACAGCCGTACTCCTTGACGTCGGCGAGGAGTTTCTCTTGCCCCGCGTTGGACGCCACGGGCCAGGTGAAGTTCGCGTTCACGAACGCCCTGTGCGGCTCGCGATGGGATGGCGGCGGCAGTCGGCACGCGTGCCGGCTCGCGAAGGCGGCGGGCGACGTGGGATGGCTTCGATCATGACGCGGCCGACTCTGCGACAACCGCCGAAAGAGCGCAAGCCAGCAGCACGGATCGTCCTGCCCGAGCAGGCGAAGCGCCCCCGCGCTGCCGGGCCGGGATCGAGGCGCGCGTCCGAGGAGTGCTCGGTTCGACGCACCGCGGCGCGCATCACCGCTCGGCGGGGGGCGGCGCGGGAGGCGGCGTCCACGGGCGGACCTCGACGCTCGCCCCGTAACGGAGCGCGGGGTGCTGGCGAGCGACGGCCGCGGCCTCGGCGAGGTCGCCGGCCTCGAGGAAGAGCACGGCAGTGACGATCTCAGCGCGGCCGCCGGCGACGACGGGCTGGCCGCTGGTGTCGAGCTCGATCCGTTCCTGCTCCGGACCGAGGATGCGCGGGTCGAGCCGGTGTCCGGCCGCATTCTGGCGCGCGGCCCAGATCCGGGTCGCGGCGGTGCGGTCGCGCAGCTCCGACTCCGTGAGGGTGCGAGGGCCTTGGCGAAAGAGAATGGCGAAGGTGTTCATACGGGCACTCTAGGAGCCGTGCGCGCCCCGCCGCTTGTACGAAATCGGCGTCTCAGCCGGCGGCGAAGAAGGCGCCCGGCGCGCAGCCGGCGAAGCGCTTGAAGTCCCGGCAGAAATGCGGCTGGTCGCTATAGCCGGCGGCGTGCGCGATGGTGGTCAGATCGACGCCATCGGCGCGCAACCGGGCGACGTGGCGCAGTCGCACGAGCGTCGCGAAGCTCCTGGGCGACGTGCCCACCTGCCGCCGGAACCGGCGCGCGAGCGCGCTCTGGCTGAGGCCGAGAGAACGCGCGAGCGCCGCGATGCGCAGCGGCCGTTGCGCGCGCTGGGCACGCTCGATGCTGGCGACCGCCATGCCGATCGCCGGGTCCGGCCGGCGATCCTCGAGGTGCAGAAGGAGAAACTCCTCCACGTGCCGCAGACGCTCGGCGGGCTGCGCGCTGTCTCCGATTCGCTGGTGCAGGTGGTCCAGATCGGGCCCCGATCCGAGCACGGCGTCGAGATCGCAGGTGCGGTCCGCGAAGTCCTCGAGCGGCTGCCGCAGCCAGGCCGCGGCGCCGACCGGCGTGAACGCGACGAGGGCGACGGCGTGATCGCCGCTGTGCGCATGCGAGCGCACCGTGCTCCACAGGCCGGTGATGGCGGAACGCGGAGCCGGGGCGCCGCCATCCAGCAGGCAGGACCCCCGGAATCCGAACGCAGCCACGAAACCGGTCGAAGGCAGGTGCACGTCGCGCCGCGCGGCGCGCGATTCGACGACCAGCAGTTGCGCGACGAACGGCTGCAGGGCAGGCGCGGGTAGCCGGCGGTAGACGTTGACGTTCGAGGTCGACATGGCGGAGCGGTCTCGACCGCTCGTGGGGAAACTATGCCACGCGGCTCGTGCGACGTCATGCGGCGGCGGTAGCGCTCGCCTTGCCCGCGATCGCTGGCGCCGGTCCGGGGTTCGACGTGGCGACGGTGAGCCGCCGCGGAGCATTGGTCGAGAGGAAGCCGCCGTTTGACACACGGCGGCGGCGGTTCTAGCGTCGCCATCGTGGCGATGACATGCGAAGGGTGGTCGCCGGCGATCGGTCTGCGGCCGCCGGCTCGAGTTCCGTGCGCCGGCGTGCCGAACCGGCTGCGCGTCCAACCCGGTACTCCCGGTCGAGCCCGCCTCTGAGCACGATGGATCGATCGTCGCCGAAGACGGTCCGCTGGGGAGTGCGCATCCTCGGCACCGGCTCTTTCCTGCCGGCGCAGCGCGTCACCGCAACGGATCTCGACGCGCGGCTGAACGTGGCGCCCGGCACGTGTCTCGAGCGCAATGGCGTCGCCGAACGCTACTTCGCCCACGAGGGGGAGACGGCGAGCGTCATGGCCTCGGCCGCGGTGGCCGAAGCGCTCGTTGCTGCCGGGCTCGTCGCCGCGGACCTCGACGCCATCCTGTTCTCCGGCGTCATGTCGGAGCAGCCGATGCCGTGCACCGCCATCCTGATCCACCGCCGCTTGGGCGGCCGTCAGGATGGCGTGACGTGCTTCGACATCAATGCCTCGTGCACGGGCTTCCTCAAAGGCTTCGAGATCGCGGCCGCGGGCATCAGCGCCGGATCGTGGCGGCACGTCGCCGTGGTGGCCGCCGAGATCGCGTCCAAGGGCCTGCGATGGGACGATCTGGACACCTGCACGCTGTTTGGAGACGGCGCCGCGGCGGCCGTCCTCGGTCCGGCGGCGCCGGGCGAAGACTCGGAGGTGCGCGCCGTGCACAGCGCGACGCTCAGCGACGGCGCCGAGCTCAGCACGATGCGCGCCGGGGGGTCGCGCTACAACGTGCGGACGCCGCCGCCGCGGGCCGACGACTACCTCTTCGCCATGCACGGCCGCGGGCTGCTGCGCCGCATTCAGGGCTGCTTTCCACAATTTCTCGCTACCCTGCTGCGCGCGGCGCCGGACCTCGCGCTGGTCGTGCCGCACCAGGCGAGCGCGGTCGGCCTCGGCCTGTTGCGCCGCCAGCTGGCCGAGCGCCCGGGACCGGCCCTGCCGTACGTCGACATCCTGTCCACGACGGGCAATCAGGTGAGCGCGTCCCTGCCGACGGCGCTGCATCGCGCCATCGCCGACGGCCGGCTCCGGCGCGGCGACAGCGCGCTCCTCATCGGCACGGGCGCGGGCCTGGCGATGAGCGGCATCGTGTTGCGCCACTAGCTCGCGTGCGCCGGCGCCCAGCTCGTTCCTCTGCCTCGCTGTCCGCGGCGCCGCGCCGATGTGCCGCCGATCGGCGCGAGGGCTCGGCGTGACCGCCGAGGTCGACGTCACGTTGCTCGCGGTGGGCTCGTGTCGCGAGCGCGCCTTCTTCGTTGCCGGCTCGGCCGGGCGCGGTGTCGTGACGTTTCCCGCCCTGGTCGCCGTGGTGCGTCACCCGCGAGCGGGAGTGATCTTGTTCGACACCGGCTATGGTGAGGCGCTGCGCTCGTCGCGGTCGTTCCTGGCGCGGCTCTACCGCCGGGTGGTGCCCTTCGCGTTGCCGCCGGAGCAGACGCTCATCACGCAGCTTTCGCGTCTCGGTGTCAAGCCGGAGGATCTCGCTGCCGTCGTGATCTCGCACTTCCATCCCGATCACATCGGCGCGTTGCGCGAGCTGCCCGGCGTGCCGGTGCACGCGGCGGCGTGCGGGCTCGCCGCGCTGCGTCGATTGCGCGGCTTCGCGCGCTGGCGTCAAGTGTTCCTGCCCGAGCTGTTGCCGGACGATCTCGACGCGCGGCTGCGGCCTTTCGAGGACGCTCCGGCCGTCCGTCTCCCCGACGCGCTGCGACCGTTCACGAGCGCCCGCGACGTGCTCGGCGACGGTTCGCTGCTCCTGATCGCGCTGCCCGGGCACGCGCTCGGCCAGCACGGACTGCTCTGCCGCCTCGCGAACGGACGCACGCTGCTCCTCGCGGCGGACGCGGCGTGGTTGCGAGCGAATTTCGTCGACCTGGCCCTGCCCTTCTGGCCGGTGCGCCGTTTCCTGGGCGACGAGCTGACGTGGCGCGAGAGTCAGGCGGCGCTGCACGCGTTGCAGCGGAACCGTCCAGACCTGCTCATCGTGCCTTCGCACTGCGCAGCCACTCAGGACGCGCTGCGTGCGGCGGGGCTGGTGAGCGGTCCCGGCACCGGCGACGACGGGCCTCGTCCTGCCGCCCTCCGATCGCCTCTCGGCGTCGATCCGCCATGAGCCGGCGGATGCGGATGGCGCGGGCGTTCCTCGGGGCGCGGCGACGACGGTGCTGGGATCGCGCCGCGCTCGAGCGGCATCAGCTGGCGCGCTTGCGCGGCCTGCCCGGGCTCGCAGCCGCGCGCTCCGTCGACGAGGCGCTGGGGTTCCTGCCGCTCACCACGCCGCGCGAGTTCGAAGCGCAGTTCGCGGCGCGGAACGTACTCGGTCTCACGCTCGAGGAGGCGCGGGCGTCGGCGCGCGCTGAGCTCGCGACCGGCGCGGCGCAGCGGGATGGCATCAGCATCGGTCTCTCGACCGGCACGACCGGCGAGCCCGGTGTGTTCCTCACGACCGAGGCGGAGCGCGATCTCTGGGTCGGTAGCGTCCTCGGGAAGTTCTTCTCGGTGGCCGACCTCCTGCGCCAAATGCTCGCGCGAACGTCCGGACGCCTGGACATCGCGTTGCTTCTCAAGCACGACAACCGCTTGTACGGCGACGTCGCGGTGGCGGGGCGGGCGCGGCTGTGCTTCTTCGATCTCGCCGAGCCCGTGGCGGCGTGGTCCGCGCGACTGAGCGCGCTCGCGCCGGAGGTGCTGATCGGTCCACCGAGCGTGCTGCTCGCCATCGCGCTCACCATCTCGCGCCCCGGCGAGCTCGCTCCGCGTCTGCTGATCTCGGCCGCCGAGCCCTTGTTCCCGCGCGACCGAACGCGCCTTCGGCGTGGCTCCGCGCCCGCTCTATCAGGCGCGCGAGGGCTTCCTGGCAGCGGGTTGTGCCGCCGGGAGACTGCATCTCAACGAGGACCTGATCTTCTTCGAAGGTCTCCACTTTCAGGACGACCCGACGCGGTTCGTGCCCGTCATCACCGATTTCACGCGCCAGAGCCAGCGCTATTGGCGCTGTCGCGTAGACGACGTGCTGCGTCTCGATCCCCGCCCGTGCTCGTGCGGCAGCCAGTGCACGAGCGTCGAGGTCGAGGGTCGTCTGCAGGACGTGCTGCTGCGCCGCGACGGCTCGCCGGTATTCCCCTTCGAGCTCGCGGCGGTCGTCGAGGCGGAGCTCGAGCCCGGGCGCGAGATCGTTCTCACGCAGCTCGATCGTGAGACGTTCCGGCTGGCGTGCGAGGGCGTTGCGCCCGACGGGTTGCGGCAGGCGCTGAGAGAGCTCCTGGCCGTGCCGGGCCGTCCGCTGCCGGAGATCGGACCGGGCGCGTGGGTGGCGCCCGCTCCGGCCGAAAAGCGCCGCCGCTTCCGGCGCGCGTTCGACCTCGAGTCGACCCTGCTCAGCGAGCGGCTCGGGCCACCGCGGCGACTGTCTCGAGGAACGTCTCGAGGGGACGGTACGTAGCCGCGCGCCGGCGCAGCGCCCTGAGCTCCGGCCAGTCGCGGCGCGCCAAAAGCGCGCGCACGGCCGCGGGGTCCAGCGTCTCGGACCGGATCGCGGCGCCGAAATGGACGGCGCGGGCGGCCCAGTCGAACTGGTCGTAGTCGTGCGGCACGATGAGGCTCGGCCGACCGGCGAGAATCGCAGCGTACAGCGCACCGGTGCCGCCGTGGTGGATCACCGCGTCGAAGGCCGCGAGATCGCGCTGGTAGGAGACGAACGGCGTCACGCTCACGCTCCGGGCCACGCGCTCCTGCGCTGCGCCCGCGTCCTCCGGGCGCCCGAGGCTGACCACGAACTCGGCGTCCGGGCACTGCGCCGCGATCTCCGTGACGCGCTCGACGAGCGTGGCCTTGGCCCAGAGCAGATGCGTGCCCAGCGTCACCAGCACGCGGTGCGGCGCCGCGGGGACGACCGGTGGGGGACAGGGCTCGGGCGCGTCGATCATCGGGCCGATCATGCGGAAAGCGGCGGGCCAGTCGCGTTCGAACTCGAGCTCGGTCATGCCGAATCCGAGGATGGCGCGCGGCGAGTAGATGCGCTCGGTGCCGTCGGCGCGGTAGAGCGACGGCAGGCCCACGCGGGCGAACTCGGCACGGAACCACGCGGCGACGGCGCGCTTGAACGTGCGCACGGCGAGCCGGCCGGCCGCGTTGCGCGTCCGCGACCCGACGCCGCTCTCCGGTCCCCAGCCGCCGCAGTACGCCGGCACGCCGCGCCGGTTCTCGATCGCGAATGGCGTCGCGATCGTGGTGATCCACGGAATGCCGAGCGTTTCGCAGGCGGCGCCCGCGACCGGCGCCACCGAGTCGGCGACGACGAGTTCGGGCCGCTCGGCGCGCCAGGCCGTGAGCAGCTCGTCGTGGAGCGCGGGCAGGAGCGCCAGATTCTCGCGAAACTGGCGCAGCAGGCGAAGTGGATGATGGCCCACCCGCTCGGCGGTGTTGGCGATCGCCTCCAGACGTTCGGCGCCGGCGCTGCGCAGCGGGTCGGTGACGAACCCCTGGCCGCGCAGCATGGGCTCCTTGCGCGCACCGGTCACGAACCGGACGTGGTGTCCGGCATCGCGGGCGGCGCGGGCGAGCGACACCAGCGGATTGAGATGGCCCGCGAACGGCGGCGCCACGAAGACGATCTTCATCGCGCCCATTCCGGTGGCGTTCGTGCGAGAAGGCCGGCGACCTGCGCGCGCATGGCCGGCGATTGCCAGTAGTCGAGATGCCCGCCGGGCCCGTGCCCGTCCACACCGCCGCGATAGAGCAGGCGGCTCCAGAGATCACCGTCGGCGCGCAGCACGTGCAGATCGGCGCCGTCGAGCCGCAATCGGCCGAGACAGGCCGGGCCGAGCGCCACGACCCGGACGGCGAGCGCGGAGGGGCGTCGCAGCCGCGGCCAGGCCGCGTTCGCGATCTGCAGTCCGCAGCTACCGGTGATCAACAGCAGGCGTTCCGCCGTGGTGTCGAGGGCGCGCTGCAGCACGGCGGCGACGACGGTCTGGAAACGCGGCGAGACCAGACACCAAGCCACTTGCCGCGCGTTGCGGAGTGAGGCGGCCAGGAGGTGAGGATCGGGTGCGTCCGGGTCGTCCACGTCCGGATGGAACGGGAATCCGCGCTCGAGAATCGCGCAGCCGGTTGGCGCCACGGCCCGCAGGAACGCGATCTGTGCGGGCTGCAAGCGCGAGGAGACGAAGGAGCTCTGTCCGGTGAGGAGCAGCAGCCGCGTGCGTGCAGGCACCAGGAGCGAGCGTGAGGGATCGAGTGCCTCGAGGCGCGCGAGATAGCTCACGGACGGCGTCCGCCGGCGCGGGTCGCGATGGTTTCTCCGTTTCGCTCCAGCGACTCTTCGCTGCCGACGATGTTCCTCATGCGACTCCAACGCTGACGACAGCGATGCGCAGCCGATCACGGGCAGCGGCAACAGCATGGATTCGGCTCATCGATAGCGGATGCCACCCGAATGCAGATCGATCCGGCGGCTGCGCCAGCGCAGCTCGCGGGGGCGGATCCAGGCCGAGACGTAGATCGCGGGCAGCAGGAGATCGACGAGGATCTCG
>WBZN01002524.1_pt1 | contig 10140 bp, 4 predicted proteins | sample 5204281 | NCBI WGS metagenome assembly WBZN01 (sample SAMN12344347, study PRJNA552823) | activated sludge metagenome | biome: Activated sludge suspended growth; feature: Nitrification reactor; material: Wastewater; isolation source: activated sludge from nitrification reactor of wastewater treatment... | reverse complement strand
GTGGCTACGGGTTCGACATCTCGCTCGGCTGCTCCGCGGCGACCGGCGCCACGCAGCTCGCGTCGCAGGCGGTCCGGCTCGGTCAGGCCCAGTGCGCCCTCGTCGTGGTGCCGGAGCTGACCACCGGGCACATGAACTGGAAGGAGCGCGACAGCCACTTCATCTTCGGCGATGCCTCCGTCGCGCTCGTGGTCGAGCCGACCGCGCGCGCCAAGCCGGGCGCCTGGGAGATCCTGTCGACCCAGATGGCCTCGAAGTGGGCGACCACGATCCGCAACAATCGCGGCTACCTCGATCGCTGCGATCCGAGCACCGAGCACGACGAGGCGAGCAAGCTGTTCCATCAGCAGGGCCGGCGCGTGTTCAAGGACGTCGTGCCGCTCGCGGAGAAGTTCATCAAGGACCACATCGCCGCGCACGACCTCGAGCCGCACCAGGTCTCGAGGTACTGGCTCCATCAGGCGAACGGACCGATGAACGCGCTGATCGCGAAGCGCATCCTCGGCCGCGACGCGACGCGCGAAGAAGCGCCGATCATCCTCGACGAGTTCGGTAACACGGCGTCGGCTGGCTCGCTGCTCGCGTTCTCGCGGCACAACGAGGATCTCCCGCCGGGCAGCTACGGGATGATGGCGTCGTTCGGCGCCGGCTACTCGCTCGGCTCGCTGCTGATCCAGAAGCAGTAGCTCACGGCGCGGTCGCACGGCAGCAGCGGAACCCGTTCGTCGCCTCGAGCACGTTGACCGCCGCGCGCGAGGTCCGGAAGTCGCACGTCGCGCCCACCGCCGGCGTGTCGTACGCGCCGCCGCGGAGCACCGCGATGTTGGTGCCATTCGAGGTCGTGCCCGTGATCTCGTTGGTCCATTCCTTCAGGTTCCCCGACAGATCGTGGGCGCCCGCCTCCGCCACGCACGCGGCGATCGCGCCGGTCGCGAGCAGCACGTCATCGTCGGCACCACCCGCCACGCCATCGAACGGCTCGGTGTTGCACGCGTCTGCCGCGAAGCTCATGCCGTACGGGTAGGTCGTGTTCGCGGTGCCCTCGCACGCGGTCTGCCACTGGCTCGCCGTGCACAGGACCTTGCCGGCGGCGGCGCACGCGGCCTGCGCCGTGGCGAAGTTGACGTTGCTCCACGGCAGCACCCCGGCGTTCGAGCACGAACGTGCCTGCACGACGCCGCCGCTGGTCGCGGTCGCATCCGGACGCGACGCCTCGTAGGTATCGATGTAGTAGTCGAGGGTGCCGACCTGGACGTGGCTCATCGCGTCGATCACGCGCGCCGGCCCGGTCGTGTTGTCGACGACGCCATCGCAGTTGTTGTCGAGGCCATCGCACAGCTCGGCGGTCGCGACCTGCGCATCGGGGAGGACGGTCAGATCGCACCGGGTCTGGCTCGGGTTGGCGCCATCGCAGACCCGCTCGCCCACGTCACGACAGATGCCGAGCCCGCCGTTGTCGCACTGCTGACCGAGGTCGGGGAAGCTGTCATCGGCCACGCCGTCGCAGTCGCCGTCCTTGCCGTCGCACAGCTGTTCCTCGAGCACGATCCCGTTGGGGATGGTCGGATCGAACTCGACGTCCGCCCCGTAGTCGCACCACCACCGGGTCTGGGTGCCGCGCTTCTCGCAGACCATCGTGGTGCCCGCGCACGGCGTGTTCGGGGTGACGCGGCACTGGCCGGTCGGGGGCGCGGGCAGCGTCTCGTCGATCTTTCCATCGCAGTCGTCGTCGATCCCGTTGCAGTCCTCCGCGCGGGGCGGGAACAGCGGACACATGTACTCGCACGTCAGCGGATCCCCATCGAGATCCGCGAAGCCCGGCTGGCACGACACGAACGTGCACACCCCGGCCTGACACGCCTGCACCGCGCCCACGCCGACGCATCGGTGATTGCAGCTGCCGCAGTTGTTGGTGTCGACCTGCTTGTTGAACGCGTTGTCGACCGTGCCGTCGCAGTCATCATCGAGCTCGTTGCACTGGTCGTCGACCCCGATCACGATGCAGGTCAGCGCGTCGGCCCCGCCGCCGCCGTCGTCGTCGCCACCGCCGCCGTCACCGCCGACCCCGCCATCATCGCCGCTGCCGTGGTGACCACCGAGGTCGTACGGGTTGAGTCCACACCCGCCGAGGACGAGGATCGCGAGCAGCCACGCGCGCACGCTCACGAGCGCCTCCGCCGCACCGCCAGGCCGAGCACGATGAGCACCAGCATCCCGCCGCGCGCGTCACCGCCGCCTGCCGCACAGCCGCTGCCACCCGCCTGGACGAACACGTGCTGGCCGGCCGGGTGCTTCGGGACGCACTGCGCGTCGCCATGGCGGATCTCGCAGCGATAGTCGGCGCTGCACTCGACGAGCTTGCACGGATCCTCGATGCACGTGCCGTCGCTGCAGGCCTTGCCGGCGCCGCACAGCACACCGGCGCACGGATCTTGCGTGCACGTCCCATCGACGCACACGGCGAACTCCGGGCAGGTCACGCCGGCGCATGCGTCGGGCACGCAGCTGCCATCGGCCGCACAGCTCTGGTGCTCGGGGCACTGGGTGTCATCACAGTTGCCGACGCAGCTGCCTGCATGGCAGCTGCACCCGTCTGGATCGCTACACGCCGTCGCGCAATCGACGCCGAGGCACGGATCGGGGACGCAGCTCGAGTTGCTGCACACCTTGCCGGCCGGGCAGCCGAACGTATTGCAGTCCACGCAGGTCCCGAACCGGCACTCCTCCTCGGGGCCGCACGTCACACCCACGCAAGGATCGACGCAGACCTCGTTGACACACAGCTCGTTGTCCTTGCACAGCGCGCACGCGCTCGGAACGCAGAAGTCACCGCTCGGCTTGGTCACGCACTTGAAGCCCGCGGCGCACGGGAACTCGCCCCCGGCGCAGCGCAGCCGGCACCCTCCCTCGATGCACGACGTGGGATCCGGGCACGGCGCGTTGTCATCGGGGATCCCATCGCAGTTGTCATCGACCCCGTTGCACTGCTCGGGGAGCGGGTCGATGTTGCCGACGCACACGATGCCGCCGCCGATGCACACCTTGGTGCCGAACTCGCACCGTCCGACGTTGGTGACGCCGCACTGCATGCCGACGTTGGGGTCATCTTCCTCGAACGCGCCGTCGCAGTCATCATCGAGGCCGTTGCACAGATCGACCGGGCTCGTGACCACACAACCCGGCGTGCAGTTGATGCCTTCATCGATCGCGCCGTTGCAGTTGTCATCGAGGCCGTTGCAGATCTCCGGCATCGGGCTCGCGCCCGGCATCGTGATGTTGCACTGCAGCCCGCCGCCGTTGGCCGTGCACCCGAGGGTGCCGGTGCCGTGACAGGCGCCGAGCTTGCCGTCGTCGCACGCGTTGCCCTTCTGCGGGAAATCCTCGTCGACCTTGGTGTCGCAGTCGTCATCGAGGTTGTTGCAGGTCTCGAACACGACCGAGCCCGAGACGATCTGGGCGAGCGCGTTGGCGAGCGCGTCGTCGCTGCCGACCAGGAAGGCGCTGCCGGTGCCGCCCGCCGCGGCGACCTGGTTGAGCTGGGTGGTCTCGGACGGCAAGGTCGAGAACCCGACCACGAAGGTGTCGATGCCCTTGGCGCGCAGGGCGGCGGCGGCCGCGACCGGATCGCCCTGACAGCTCTCCGCGCCGTCGGTCAGCAGGATCACGCCGTAGCGCCGGCAGCCACCGGTCGACGCGAGATCACAGCCCTTGATCGGCGTCAGATAGTCCTCGACCGCCTGCAGCGAGTTCGCGAGCGGCGTCGGGCCGGTGCCGCGGAGCTCGCAGTCGCCGCCGCCGCCGAAGTTGCAGTACGCGCCCTGGGTCTGGGTCGCGTCGAAGCTGGTCTCCTTGCCGTCGAGCCACATCAGGTAGTTGTTGATGTCGGCGCCGAACCCGACGAGCACGTCGGCGCCGCGCCGGGGCGGGCCGCAGTTGCCGGCATAGTTGACGCATTCGTCACCTGGCGAGTCCTCGAGCACGGTGAGGTTGCCGCCGGTGCCACCGTTGACGACGCAGCCCGGTGGGTTCGGCGCGACCGGCGGCCCCGTGTTGTTGCCCGGGTTGTCGTAGCTGCAGCAGATCGCGTTGCACTCGAAGTTGTGGGCGACCTGGCAGCTGCGGTTGAGCGATTCGTCCTGGTGGTAGCGCGCGAGCGAGAAGTCGATGTCGGGGTAGGCCGCGATCACCGAGTTGAGCGCGGTCTTGGCCTTGAACAGGCGCGAGTCGTCGGGGAGCGCGTTGGCGTTCTGATCGCGTCCGGGGTGATCGACGGAGCCATCGCCGAACGTCGGCACGCCCGAGAGCGAGCCGAGCATCGATCCGGAGGTGTCGACGATCACGGTGAACCGCGCGCGGCTGTCGGTGACCGGGCCCTGGCACGTCGGCACATCGGGCGCGCACTGCTGCGGCACGCCGTTGAAGCACGCGGGCTTCGACATGCCGGGACAGTTGAGATCGGGGAACCCCTCGTCGACCTGGTCATCGAAGTCGTTGTCGAAGCCGTCGCAGAACTCGCCGACGTAGCCGCCGGAGATCTGGAGCTCGCCGACGCCACCGCCCGCCTCGCCGCGACATAGCGTGCTCACGCCACCCGCGGCGCCGCTGACGTTGAACACCGCGCGGTCGTCGATCATCGCGTTGACCGAGAGCACGGACACGATGCCGCCGCCGCCACCACCGCCGCAGTCATCCGCGGTGGTGCCCTGTTGCGCGGGTGCCGTGCACTCCCCGGTCGGATCGGTGCCGAGCCCCTGGGTATCCCCACCGAGGCCGCCGGCCGACGAGATCACGGCCGCGGGCCCGATCGTGACGTTCTCGCCGACCACGAAGATCGTGCCACCAGCACCGCCACCGCCGGAGTCGTTGCCGATGCCGCAGCCGCGCTTGCCGTTCGCGTCGAGCGTGCCGTTGATCGTGACCTGGCCGGCGCCGCCGCTCAAGCCCGCGAGCACGATCCGGCCGCCGCCGCCACCGGCGACCATGATCCCGCCCGCGGTGGAGCTGTCGAAGCCATCTCCATCGAGGCAGCCCTTGTCACCGCCGGAGGCGCCGAACTCGGGCTGATAGATCGAATGAAAGTAGCTGGCCCCTGCCACCGTGGGCGCGCCGTCCCCGCCGGCGCGGCAGCTCGTGTTGCTGGGCGCGCGCGCGCCGCCCGCCCCGGGGAGCGTGCAGGTCGCCACGGTCCCGGCGTACGTCACCATGATGCCGTTGCCACCGCTCGCCGCGGGCACCGCGGGGGGCTTGCTGCAGTCTTCCTCGTAGCCTGCGGGGAACGACGTCGGGTTATCGATCGTGCCGCGGCCGCCGTTGCCGAAGTGCGCGCCACCCCCGCCGGAGTCGCGAACCGAGCAGCCACCGCGGCCGGCGGCCGTCGCCGTCGGGCCGGTGCCATTGCCGCACAGCCGGGTCTGATAGCCGTCCCCGCGGGCCGAGATCTTCGAGGTCGCGTCGATCGTGATCGTCTGGGCGCGCAGCTCGAGGTTGCCCGTGGTCACCTTGTTGACGCCATTGAACGGGTTGACCTGGATCGTGCTGTTGGTCAGCGTGACCGTCGTGAACGTGAACACGCCCGACATCTGGCAGGTCGTGTTGGTGAGGATCAGATCGGGGCCGGCCGTAGGGCACGGCGCCGCGTCGAGGCGACCTGCGAGCGCACCGAGTGCCATGACCCCGATGCAAAACCGGAAGAGCATGTCCCATCATCGGTCGGCTCGATGCAGACCTCAACCGACCGCAACCACTAGCAAACGTACGTGAAGGTAGGCGGCGCGGTTCGAGCGTGCTCACCGTGGATCAAGGAACCGGCGGAGCTCCGCGCGGCCGCGGCGCGCGATCAGTCCGAAAATCGGACGTGATCTCGACAGCTTCGCGATGTCGGACCCACCTGATAGGGTCAGCCCTCGATGCTTGGAGAAGCCACCAGCGCGCGAGAGAGCAGCGACGGCGCCACCGTGCTGGCGCGAGCGCTCGCGCTGTTCGGGCACGAGTCGATGCGGCCCGGGCAGGCCGACGTGATCGCGGACATCTTCTCCGCCCGGCCGGTCGTCGCGGTGATGCCGACCGGCGCGGGCAAGTCGCTGTGCTACCAGCTGCCGGCCGTCGCGTTCGGCGAGCGCGGAGGGGTCACGCTCGTCGTGTCGCCGCTGATCGCGTTGATGAAGGATCAGGTCGATTCGCTGACCGCGCGCGGCGTCCCTGCGGTCGCGCTGACATCGGCGGCGGGTGCGGCCGAGCAGACGTCGATCCTCGAGGGGATCCGCGCCGGCGTGTACACGCTCGTGTACGTCGCGCCCGAGCGGTTTCGCAGCCCGCGGTTCGTCGAGGCGCTCAAGTCGATCGCCGGGCGGCTCGCCTTGATCGCGATCGACGAGGCGCACTGCATCTCGGAGTGGGGCCATGACTTCCGTCCCGAGTACCGCCGGCTCGGCGAGGTGATCCAGCAGCTGGGCGCGCCCCGGATCGCGTGCTTCACGGCAACGGCGACCCCGGAGGTCCGCGCCGACATCGCCCAGCAGCTCGGACTTCAGGGGGTGCGCCTGCACGTGCGCGGGTTCGACCGGCCCAACCTGCACTTCGCGATCGCCAAGGCCGGCGGGACCGACGACAAGACCACGCAGCTGATCGACCTCGTGCGGACCCGCGATGGCGGCGTCGCGCTGGTCTACGCGGCGACGCGCAAGAACGCGGAGAAGTATGCGGCCGAGCTCAAGCGCGCCGGGATGCGCGCGCGCGTCTATCACGCCGGCCTCGAGGGCGGCGTGCGCGAGAAGGCGCAGGACGTGTTCATGGCGGGCCAGCTCGACGTGATCGTCGCGACCAACGCGTTCGGCATGGGCGTCGACAAGAGCGACATCCGGCTCGTGGTGCACGCGGACATCCCGCGCAGCCCCGAGGCGTACTACCAGGAGGCCGGCCGCGGCGGGCGCGACGGCAAGCCAACGCGGTGCGTGATGCTGTTCAACCACGGTGATATCCGGCTGCAGGAGTTCCTGATCGACGCATCCTATCCGTCGGCCGAGATCCTGCGGGGACTGTGGAAGCTGCTGCGCGACAAGCCCGAGCTCGGCATGCTCACGCCGTATGATGACGAGCTCGAGGCCCGGCTCAAGAAGCACCTCGAGACCGCGGGAGTCGCCGTGTCCGGTGGCGCGGCGATGGGCTCGGCGCTGAGGATCCTCGAGCGGCACGGGATGCTCCGGCGTGATGACGAGAAGATCGCGGCGATGCGCCCCGAGCCCGGCCAGTTCGCACCGCTCGATGTCGAGTCGCTCCAGCGCCGCGCCGAGGTCGAACGGCGCAAGCTGCGCACCATGGTCGAGTACGCGTACTGGACGCGGTGCCGGCGGCAGTTCGTCCTCGAATACTTCGGCGACCAGGACTGGGCCGACCGCGAGCGAAGGTGCGGCGCGTGCGACAACTGCGAGGCGATCGCACACGGCCGGCCGGTGAACATGGGCCTATCGGACGCGGAGCAGCGCGCGATCCGTCAGGTGCTGCTGCTGGTCGGCGCGCTGAACGGTCGGTTCGGTCGGACCCGGATCTCCTCGATCGCGACCGGGGATGAGGAAGATCATCGCTTCGAGGATCTCACCGAGCGCGGCTGCCTCCGCAGCTGGCCGGCCCGCCAGGTCCTCGATCTGCTCCGCGCGCTCGAGGGTGCAGGGCTGATCGAGGCATCGCGCGGCGAGTACCCGACGATCTCGACGACCAAGCGGGGCGACCAGGTCGCGGTCGGACGCCTCGATCCGAACACGCTCGGGATCCACATCCCGACGCCGGCCAAGCGGGCGCGCAAGCGGAAGAGCTGACGGATCACCACCGACGAGATCTCGCCCATTTGTCTTGATAGCTCGGAGGCTCCGGGATCGGAGCCTCGGGTGCGGCCGTTCGTTCGGCAACGAACGTACTGCTGTCGCCGTTCTTGATCCTGAACCTGCCCCGCAGCTTATCGGCCTTGTCGACCCAATCGGGACCATTCCTAGCAGCATTCTCGCGGCCCTACCGCGTCTGCTAATATGACGACATGGCCGCCGCCGACGTGTTGACCGAGATCCTTCGGCTCCCCGCTGAGGAACGCGCCCGCCTGGCCCTCGAGCTGATTCGAAGCCTAGATAGCGAACCAGATGCCGCTGCTGCGGCGGCCTGGGATGCCGAGATCGAGCGTCGAGGTGCCGAAATCAATGCTGGCACTGCCCAGACCATGACGCTTGATGAGTATCGAGCACATGTCAGGGCCCGCAGAGCCGTTCGCGGTCGATGAAGCTTCGAGTTCATCGGCTGGCTGTCGCCGAGATCGATCGCGAAGTCGACTACTATGAGTCCCGACAGACCGGCCTCGGCGCTGAGCTCGAAGATGAGATCGAAGCTGCATTCGCCCTGATCGTCCGATTCCCGGAAGTCGCGCCGCAATGGAAGACGCGATCGGATCGGCGGGTTGCCGTGCTCGACCGCTTTCCATTCACGCTGCCGTACCAGATCGTCGGCGACGAGATCGTCGTCCTCGCGCTCTCGCACACGAGTCGGCGCCCAAGTTACTGGGCTCGACGTTGATAGGGTGTCGAAACCTTGCAGCTGCGCGGGGGGCAGCTGTGCTAACGCTCGAGGGTGGCCCCCAAAGACGATCCTCCTGACGTCCCGCGGGCCGACATCCGTCTGAAGCCAGTTCCCACGTTCGCCGGCGGGCTCGCCGCGCTGACCTCGAGTCTTCGCCACCTCCGCCGCGATTCGGGGATCGTCCGCGGCAGCAAGGCGCTGCTCGTGATGAACCAGCCCGAGGGCTTCGACTGCCCCGGCTGCGCGTGGCCGGAGCCGGCCGCGGCGCACCGTCCGCGCATCGAGTTCTGCGAGAACGGAGCGAAGGCGATCGCGGAGGAAGCCACGACAGCGCGCGCGACCCCCGAGCTGTTCGCCGAGACCTCGATCGACGAGCTGCGGAAGCTGTCTGACTTCGAGCTCGGCCAGCTCGGCCGGATCACCCATCCGATGGTGCTCGAGGGACGGCATTACCGCGCGATCGCGTGGGACGAGGCGATCGCGCTGCTCGCGGCGGAGCTGCGCGCTGCGGGGCCCACCTCGAGCGTGTTCTACACGTCAGGACGCACGAGCAACGAGGCGGCGTTTCTGTACCAGCTCGTGGGCCGGATGTTCGGCACCAACAACTTTCCTGACTGCTCGAACATGTGCCACGACTCGAGCGGCATCGCGATGTCGGAGGTGATCGGGGTCGGCAAGGGGACCGTGTCGCTCTCGGACTTCGACCACGCCGATCTGATCCTGATCGTCGGTCAGAACCCAGGGACGAACCACCCGCGCATGCTGACCACGCTCCGCGAGGCGGCCAAGCGGGGCGCGACGATCATCGCGATCAATCCGCTGCGCGAGGTCGGACTGACGCGGTTCAGCCATCCGCAGAAGCCGCTCGATGCGTTCGGTGCCGTCTCGCTCGCCACCCACTTCGTGCAGATCCAGATCGGCGGCGATCAGGCGTTCTTTCTCGGGGTCGGCAAGGCCGTGCTCGAGCACGAGCTCAGCTCCGCGAAGCCGCGCACGCGCATCGAGGAGGACGAGATCTCGACGGTCACCGACCTCGGCTCGGTCCTCGATTCGCTGTTCATCGGCGATCACACCGAGGGCTTCCTGCCGTGGCGAGCCCACGCCCTCGCGATCTCGTGGGCGACGATCGTCGAGCGCGCCGGCGTCGGCGAGGACACGATCCGCCTGGTCGCGAAGCTGTACATCGAGGCGCGCACCGTGATCGCGTGCTGGGCGATGGGGCTGACCCAGCACAAGCACGCGGTGGCCACGATCCAGGAGGTCGTGAACCTCATGCTGCTCCGGGGCAACGTCGGGCGCCGGGGCGCCGGTCTGTGCCCGGTCCGCGGCCACTCCAATGTCCAGGGCGATCGCACGATGGGCATCTACCACCTGCCGAGGCCCGCGTTCCTCGATGCCCTCGGCGCGAGGTTTCGGTTCGCCGCGCCGCGCACGCCCGGGCTCGACACGGTGCAGGCGATCCATGCGCTCGAGGACGGCGCGGTCCAGGCGTTCGTGTCGCTCGGCGGTAACTTCGTGTCCGCGGTCCCCGACACCGCGCGCACGATGCACGCGCTCGGCCGCTGCTCGATCACCGCGAGCGTG
>WBZN01002523.1_pt1 | contig 10141 bp, 2 predicted proteins | sample 5204281 | NCBI WGS metagenome assembly WBZN01 (sample SAMN12344347, study PRJNA552823) | activated sludge metagenome | biome: Activated sludge suspended growth; feature: Nitrification reactor; material: Wastewater; isolation source: activated sludge from nitrification reactor of wastewater treatment... | reverse complement strand
GGCATTGGGTATGGGGCCGGGTATTGGGGGAACCCACTCGGATACTATGGCGGCCCGTACGGGCCGCTCGGGTTTGGTTGGTATGGTGGATATGGGGGGGGTGGTGCAGTACGCCCGCCGTCGAGTATACCGGGAGCACGTCCTTCGCCGCCGGCTCACGCGCCCCCGCAGTTCAGAAAAAAGTACTGAGAGAAGTGCGGTGTTTTGTTTCGCTCTCGTGAATCGCCAGGCGGAGAACTGTGTCGTATCGATGTGAGACACGCCGATTGAACCCTTCTTGTATCCATTCCAATACTGCCTTGTATCCAAATCGATACGAGCCCAACCCCATCCTGAATCGAGTCTGCGCGCCGTCCAATTCAGCTCCGATGCTATTCACCTTGCCCTGAGAGATACGCGAGCACCGCGCCAGTCAAAGCATTGGTACATACGTGAAAACCGCATTTGCACCATCCAGATGACCGTCATGCTCAGCCGGCGTGGTCTCTGCGTATGTATTTTTTCGTTGGGCATGATGGGAAATGGCTTGGCAAGTATTGTGCAGTCTGGTATCTCGTGCCCGGCCTAGTGCGGACTGAGTGGTCATCCTCTGCGTACTGTCTTCCTGCGGGTTGCTGCTTCCGGGCCTCAAATTTATTTGATCACATTGAAGGTAGGTGCCGTCTGTTTCCAGGAGGAGGTCTCTCAATGCGTACACCGTCTACTGTCACCCTATGGATGATCGGTGTGCTTGTCTTATCCGGGATGATCCTGCCCCGCGCCGCGCTCGCGCAGACCGTGACGCCATTTCAGATCGTGGGGCACATCCAGCGTCTCACGCTCGATAGTCCCGCAGACCCCCTGTCCGGCGCCAAGCTCACGCTGAATGGCGTGGAGGTGGTACTGCCGAAGAATCTCGTGATCCAATTGCCAGCCGCCTATTTCACCGCGCAACAACTGTTCGACAAGGCCCAAGGCGTGTCAAAGAAATATGGAGAGTCCGGACTGGCACTGAGTGACAAGTTTCCTCCACTGGCGGCCTTTGAGGCAGAGGTCAGCGGGAATATTGTCAATGGCTTGTACATCGCCGGCTTAGGCAGCATTTCGCAGCAATCGTTGAATACCGGCGCCGGCTTTATTCATCACATCGATACAGCGACCGGCATGATGTGCGTGGGGGGAAGCCCGACGGCGGTGGCTTGTGGCGGGGGCGATACGCGTATTCGCCTGAATGATCCCGCGTTGGATGCTTCGGATCCCTTTGCAGGGGACGGTCGGTACGGCAAACCGAATCCGGCGCCGCCGCCAGTTGGTATGGATGATCCGAACTCTCGCTACCCGGATCCGCGCTTTACGGTCGACCAAGGCAATCCCACGGTGCATGCGCTGACCGGCTATCCCATGTGCGTGCCGCGCGCCATCAATGACGCGCAATGCCCGAACCAAAATCGGCCCCCGGAGCTCACGTTCGTCATGGATTCCGTGGATCTGGTGCCGCCGATCAAGTTTGGAAATAATGCGATCAAAGCCTGCCTGGTCTGTGACGCCGGCAAGCAGGCGCCTGTGAGAGTCGGCGACTACATCACGTTTTCGGGTACGAGGGCTCGTGACGCGCAGGGCGACTTTGTGTCGGTGCACACACTGGTGGCAAATGTGGGCATCTATACCAAGCCGGGTGGGCGCGCCTATGTGAGTCTGGAAGAGTCCCTGCTTGGTACGAGGGGGCCGGTCGTGGACTGCGGTGCGGCTGCCGAATGCCAAGATCGCTTGAAAGTCGAAGGCTTCACGACTGATCCAAGCCGGCGTGTCAGTGTCTATGCTGTGGATGTTGTGCCCGGCGGGGGCCCCAAGGTGCGGTTGCTCCATAGCACAGAAAAGGACCAAGCCGTCTTTGGGCGGTTCCGGTACGTCCCACCGTTGACGGCCGCTGCGTTGTTCGATTTCAACGGAAATTTGAAAGGAGCCACACGAGAGCTGATGGTGCGGATTGACGATCCTGCGCCGCTACCCGACGGCAGCAATGTGCCGAGCGCGCCCAAATCTGCGCATGGCCTGACCGCCGGTGTCTATGTCGCACCGGTCGGGGAATACATTTTCCCGGAACCCACAGGCGTGCAAGGCGGCCCTCAGCCCTCACTGAATTTTCAATGTTTGGCATTCCTGGCGAATGGATGGGCGCTTCCCGATAGCGGCCTACCCAATATTCCCCGCCTGACGCCATGGCCGGGAGTTGCAACGCCGACGTTTTCCTGCACGCAATAGTGTGTGATCGTCATTCATGAGCCCAGTGGAGACCTTGACCATGCGAGATGATGAATTCGTTCCATCGCCTAATCAATGGATTGCGGAGAGGCTTGCCGCAAATGTTCACGCCGCTCGATCCAGACAGGAACTGAATGGGTACCGAATCCGAGTGGTCGTCAAAACCGCAGCGATTCTGAGTCTGTCCTTCCTCTGGTGGGGCTGTGCCAAACCGAAAATGCCGGTATCCCAGCAGGTGGTCAAGCCGGCTTGTGAGCGGACCATCACTGCCGAGGTTGTGGCTTTAGACCAGGTGTATTACTACAACCGGTTCGGAGCGTTTAATCCGGCCGGCATCATATATGCGCTGAGCCGGGATATTGTTCATGCCGATGACAACGATTTCCTCAACGGTGAGCTGGATAGTGGGTCGGACGAGCAGGAGAAGGCGATTACCCTTCAGCACGGGCCTGCCGATCTCGACTTGGCCGGGAATGTGAAATTGCGCTCCGACAAGCGGCCTCGCCCGCTGGTGCTCAGGGCCAATGAAGGCGATTGTCTGGAGGTGACCTTCACCAACCTGCTTTCCCCGGAGACGAACGGTCAGGAAGTCATGCTCGATCCTGAAAAGCGGCTCACCCGGCCGGACACACGAGTGACGGCTGTCAGTGATAGCGACGAACCGTCGACCCGGCATGCCTCCATGCATGTCAACGGATTAAGCCTGGTGGATTCCATCGATTCCCAGGGGGCGAACGTCGGTCGTAATGGCTGGCATGATGAAAGCGGGAAGAAGACAGAGGGCCGGTGTTCATCGAATCGAAGCGATTTTGGCAAAGATCTGTGCGCGCTGGCGGCACCCGGTGAAACGAGAACGTATAGGTGGTACGCCAAAAAGGAAGGGACATTTTTTCTCTATTCTATGGCCGCACCTGCCGGCGGCGAAGGAGACGGCGGGCAAGTCGGATTAGGCCTGTTCGGGGCGATTAATGTCCAGCCCCGTGGCGCGAAGTGGTATCGCTCCCAGGTGACTGAGGAAGACTTGAAAGCTGCCAGTCACAAGCAACTGACGAAATTCGGCCAGCCGGTCATTGATTACGAGGCCACGTTTAAGAGCGAACCGCATGCCGGCGACCCGATTTTGAATATGCTCAAATGCCAGTCGCAAGACACCCGCCGATGCGAACTCGTCCACTCGGACCTCAATGCGGTGATCGATATCGATCGGGAAAACGGTTGCGACAAAATGGGCGAGGGCAATGCCTGCGGGAAACCCTATCGTGAATTTACCGTGATTTTCCATGATGAGATTACTGCTGTGCAGGCCTTTGACGAGATCAGGGAAGAGGGCAGTCCGCTGAGTTCTCTTCGAGACGGGATGGGGATCAACTACGGCGCCTCGGGTGTGGGCTCGATGGTCGTGGCCAATCGGAACAAGCTCGGGCCGGCGCGAGATTGTGTGGAATGTAAACTCGAAGAATTTTTCCTGACGTCCTGGGTCAATGGCGATCCGGCGATGGTGGTCGGATATGAGCGAGAGAAGGACGGCAGGTACAAGAAGGGGCTTGACGGGCGGTTTGTGATGCAGGCGAAATACCCTGATGATCCGTCCAATGTGCATCACTCCTATCTCGGCGATCCCGTTCGTTTTCGGAACATGCACGCGGGGCCGAAGGAGACCCATGTGTTCCATTTGCATGCGCATCAATGGGTCGAAGATAAGCATGATCCGCTTTCCCACTACCTGGACTCACAGACAATTTCACCGGGCACGACCTTTTCGTACGAAGTGCATTACGGCGGGTCCGGCAACCGCAATCTTGGACCGGGCGATTCCATTTTCCATTGCCACCTCTATCCCCATTTTGCGCAGGGGATGTGGGAGCTCTGGCGGACCCATGATGTGTTCGAAGACGGCGGCCATGACCGCTGGTTGAAAGATCACGATATTGCCGGGGGCACCCCCACACCCGCGATTGTGCCATTGCCTCGTACGCCATTGCCGCCTATGCCGACTCCCACGTTCAAGGGCTATCCTTTTTACATCGCTGCAGAAGCCGGACATCGGCCGCCACAACCGCCGCTCGATCTGGAAGGCGGGGACGACGCCGGCACACTTCGCCGCCATGTCATCGTTGGTGGCACGGTTCGCGATGCCGTGGATGCGCATGGGCCGCAGGAGATGAAAGAGGTTCCTCCCATGAACAATGACTTGTTTGATAAGGGGCGGCAGCAGTCGGCTCATATTGCCACCCGCGTTTCGACACAGAATGCCGACAAGGATCTGGTCGGGTTGGCGCGCGAATTGGTCACGGCGAAACTGAATGTGAAAGCGACCGCCGGCACCATAGATGAGAAAGCGGCGATGAAGTTTCACGCCGGGATGGCTCAGGTCAACGGCGCTCCTGCCGTTCGCCCGGGCGATCCTGGCTGGACGTACAGTCTCTATAACTGGGAGGCCCCCGGCTATGTAACCTGCCTCCCCAACGGCGTTTGCGACGAGCCTCACGGAACGCGGGTGTTGTTTCATGTGAATGGAGGCGGAAATGTTGCGGAGGTCAGACGCGGGGAGGGGGAGTCTGGCGCACCGTTTTCAAATCCCTGTCCCAAGCAATTCATCGATGAGAAGGGGGGAGTTCATGAGGTGAAGACGCGCGAGTACCGCGCGGTATACATCCAAATGAATATGACGGTGAACAAGTCGGGCTGGCATGATCCGCAAGCCCGTTTCCCCGTCCTCGAGCAAGATGTCAAAGAGACGCTGGATGGGAATCGTCCCACGGAGCCGCTCTTCTTCCGTGCACAGTCGGGGGAATGCGTGGTCTTTCACGCGACGAACCTGATCCCGAGCAATCTCAACCTAGATGATTTTCAAGTCTATACGCCGACCGATACGATCGGTCAGCACATTCACCTGGTGAAGTTCGATGTCACATCGTCGGATGGATCGGGAAATGGATGGAACTATGAAGATGGCACGTTAGCCGCTGATGAAGTGCGGGAGCGAATTCAGGCCTACAACAAGACGAATCCTGCGCGGCGGCTCAAGCCTCGCACTCACCGTCTCTTCCTTCGTAAGGGACAATTTGGCACAACCGAGAACGGCGCCATGGCTGGGGATCCCCGCGGTTTGTGTAGCGATATCACGGGACAGGAGGCAGATGATCACGATCCTGTCGGTCATCCTTGGTGTGGAGCGCAAACCACCACGCAACGATGGTGGGCTGATCCGGTGCTGAACGGAAAGCCCGGCGACAAGGGCACGAAAGATCGCACGATGCGCACGGTGTTCACCCATGATCATTTCGGTCCTAGTTCGCATCAGCACCACGGGTTTTATGCCGCGCTGGTGGTCGAACCGAGAAATTCAAAATGGTATTTTCCCGATGGCCGCGTAATGGGGGGAACGGATGCCAAGGGTGTGCCAGAAGCGGTGAACGGGCGCAGCGACGGTGGTCCGACCTCTTATGCCGCGAACGTGATCGTACGAAACCAAGGCAAGGCCTGTATTGCACCGGAGAAGGATGGGATCGTCTGCAGTGATGCGCTCGATGCCAAGGGGAGCATCGATGCCGAACGGACCGGCCGGGAATTCAATCTGGCGTTCGCCGATTTTGCGATTGTCTACGACAAAGAGAATCAACCGGTGAACCCACCGAGTCAAATCGAGGGTGGTTTACGGACGCCTATTCTCCCTGGCCGCATTCCTGTGCCAGAAGGCATTTCGACGAAAGATCCCGGTAGTCAGCTCATCAATTATAGGAACGAACCAATTCCGCTCCGCATCGGCACGCAGGACAAAGATGACAATCAGTTCAAGCAATTGCCCATAGAGCAGGAAAAAGGCGATCTGGCGCATGTATTCAGTTCAATCGTTCATAAAGACCAGCCACCTGTCGATGAGCGTCTGTTTACCGAACCTGCCAGTAACGGACGCACTCCAGGTGATCCTGCGACACCGATTCTGCGGGCCTACGAAGGTGATCATGTCCAGATTCGGCTGATTCAGGGCGCCCAGGAAGAACAACATGTATTCACCATGCATGGTTCCAAATGGCTGGCGCAGCCGGACAGTCCGAACACCGGGTATGTGAACGCTCAGACCATCGGCATTTCCGAGCATTTTGAATTCAACGATCGCATCGTCGATTTTATGCCCTTTGGCCGAAGAAACGGAAATAGAGCGCTCGGCGGAGCAGGGGAACACAAGTCGATCGACCATCTGTACTCATCGGCCGCCACGGATAATTTGTGGGACGGTCAGTGGGGATTGATGCGTGTCTACTCGCGCACGGAAGATGAACCAGGTTTGGTTCGTTTACCGGGCAATACGGAGAAAACGCATGATGTCTTGGCATCGGCCTCCATGCAGAACCTGGATGAGCTGTTGGATCGCGAATTGCTGGACGTCTCAGATGATGATGCTAGTGATGAGGTGAAGCAGGAAACCCGACCAACCGATGCGCTGGAAGCCTTCTGCCAAAAAAGCGGACAGGCCCAGCTGACTCGCTCCTATGAGGTGGAAGCCTGGCTGGCCAAGGACCTACTGCCGGTCGGAAAGCTGGTCTACAACGAGCATTTTGGTATTGCGGATCCCCACGCGATTGTCTTCGTGGAATCGAGCGAGATGGCGAAGTTGCGATCAGGAGGCAAGCGGCCAGAACCGCTCATTCTCCGCGCCAGGGCCGGGGATTGTATCCGTGTCACCCTGACCAACCATCTCCCCGCCGTCATGCAGGATGGTCCCGATTATCCAGAGACCTGGAGTTACAATATGGTCCCACCGATCGTCCCTGGGTTCTCGTTTAATCAGGTGCGTTCGTCGAGCCGAGTGGGACTGCATCCGCAGTTGGTGGACTATAACCTGCTGAAGAGTGACGGCGCGCATGTCGGTCTCAATGATGACTCGACTGTCGCGCCAGGCACCTCAAAAACCTATCTCTGGTACGCTGGCGATATTGTGCCGAACAAGAAAGGGACGCGCATCGTCGGCATCCCCCATGAGTTTGGAGCTATCGCCTTGCAGGACATGGGGGATGTTATCAAGCATGCGTCGCATGGAGCCATTGGTGCCCTGGTCATCGAGCCGCAATGTTCACGGTGGGAGGAGGTATCGGGGAGTAAGGCGCAAGTCGAAGTCACCTATTGGAAGCCGGAACCGGTCCTCAGTCGTCACGGGAAACATCTGAAGAAGAAGATCTGCCCGGCTGCTGAGCCCAATCTGGACTCCGGGAAATTGTATCGATTCAAAGAAATGGTGCTGCTTTATCAGGATAACCTCAGCGTTCAGCAGTATGGCCAGCCGGTTCCCAATCTGCGGAATGGAGACGACTCCGAAGACTCGGGGCAGAAAGGCTTCAATTATCGCACCGAGCCGCTCTGGGCACGATTAGGGGCCAGCGCAGCCGATGAACCGGAGACGATGAGTCAGTTCAATTGGTCGAACGTCTTAAGCTCGACGGTGCCGCACTTCCGATGCGAGGCGGACTTTGCCAACAAGAAATATTGTGATCCCGAAACACCGATCTTTACCGCTAAGGCCGCAGAGCCGGTGCGGTTCCGGGTGGTGCATCCGGGAGGACATCCACGGCAGCACGGCTTCACTGTTTTCGGCCATGACTGGGTGCCGAGTCCATGGATTGATGCGTCCAAAACCATGGGATGGAATCAGGATGGTCTGACGCGAGTCGGATCAGCCGGCGGGATTGGTCCGGGCCGCGACGTGAATATCCTCACTACGGCCGGCGGGGACTGTAAGGTTCCGGGAGACTATCTCTACCGCACGCAAGAAGGGTTCATGTTCGGCGGCGGGTTGTGGGGGATCTTCCGGGTTGAGGAGAATCCCGGCCTGCGCTGGTATCAACCGGCTTGGGCTGGAAATCTGTTTGGGTACGAGACGAATGGCGTGGCCTCGGCCGACCTGTGCAAAGTTCAGGCGGCGAACGACGCGCCGGTTGTGCAGCCATGAGACAAGCCATACGCAACCTCCTTGTCGAGGTTACGGGAAGTCTCCCGACCTTCTTGCTCGTTGCCGCCCCGGTGATTGGCGCTGCTGGAGAGACTGTGCCGTCCCCTTCCGTGCAACGGTTTGAGCAAAATGGTCTTGCCATCGAACTGACCGTGGTTCCTCAGGAGGGCTCCTCCGAGACAGACACAGAACTGACTGCCGGCCAACAAGCCACGGTCAAGGTTGCGCTGTTGGATGCCAACAGCGGGTCTCCTGTGGTCGGGATACGACCGAAGGGGTGGATCATGGGTCGGCCTTCGGAAATGGCGGCGGATGAATACACCTGCGTCGAGAAGATCCGCCGGCTGGCCGGTGGACGGTTGGGAGCCCGTGCCGAAGTCGATCTGAATCGATACGTGATTGTGACGATGAATCACGACAAGACGGTTTCGGTGATCGATCCGCAGGTGGAGTTTGGTGCGACCAAGCTGGAAAGCCTTGTGACGCTACCGGGCACTGGAGCGGATTGGGTCCTCAGTCCGGATCAGAGTTACCTCTATGTCACGATTCCGGAGGAAGACGCCGTGGCGGTAATCCAGAATCGAAGCCGCAAGCTCATTCAGACCATTGCTCTCGGTCAGGGATCACGCCCGGGACGAATTCTCTGGCAGCCTGATAGCCGCCGGCTCTGGGTCGGTCTGGACGGAACGGGTCAGGTGGCGGTGCTTGATGGAGAAGGACACAGATGGCTCAAGACCGTCACGGTGGGACGAGGTCTGCATACGTTGGCCGCGGTACCTGACGGGCGGTTCATCTATGTGACGAACAGCCACAGCGATACGGTGTCTGTGATCGATACGCAGACGATGACGCCTGTGGTGTCGGTGCCGGTCGGTAAAACTCCAGTCGCGGTGACCTACAGCGGCGCTGCTCGCCGTATGTATGTCGGAGGAGTCAATGGCGCAGACATTGTGACGATTGATCCATCGACGCACCGCGTCGTGGCCCGGATTCCTACGGCCACGGGCGTGGTCGCTTTGGCCACGGAGCCTCAGGGCCGGTTTGTCTTTGCGGTCAATCAGGTTGAGAGCAGCCTGTCTGTTATCGATACCGCCACTAATACCGTCACGGCTGCCACAAATGTGGTCAAAGATCCGGATCAAATCGTGTTCACGCAGCGGTATGCCTATGTGCGTGGCATCGAGTCAGAAAAATTCACGCTCCTCGACTTACGCGAGGCCCGGAATGGGAAATTGGTCCCGCTCGATGTGCAGGCTGGGAGGCAAGCGCCGAGTGCCGCGCCACAGGAATTAGGTGTGGCTCCCATGATTGTTCCGACGCCCGAAGGCAACGCCGTGATGATCGCCAATGCACCGGATGCGACGCTCCATTATTATCAGGAAGGCATGATGGCTCCGTCGGGAACTTTCTCGAATTACCGTCGGATGCCGCGAGGCGTTCTCGTGCTCGATCGAAGCTTGAGAGAAGTAGCCCCCGGTGTCTACCAGGCGACTGTCACTCTTCCGCACCCGGGCCGATTCGATGTTCCCGTGCTGCTTGATCAGCCTCGAATGTCCCACTGTTTCCAAGTGGCGGTTCAGGAGTCACCGGCATCCACGCCGCTGGACTCGAGCCCGCGCGCGGTACGCATACAAACCCGTTTCGGAAGCGATCTCGTGTCGGCGCACGTTCCCGCCTCCTTGTCGTTTGACTTGTTGGATGCCACCACTCAGGAACCGATCGTGGGGCTTCATGACGTGCAGGTGTTGATCTTCGAGCCGCCCGGCACGTGGCAACAGCGGCGATGGGCGCAAGAAGAACGTGCGGGGCGGTATGTGATCACCCAGTCTTTTCCGCATGCGGGCGAATACCGGGTGTTGGTGCAATCGACATCCCGCCACCTGCGTTTTTCAGATACTCCCCCCGTCCTGCTCACCGTCGGGCCGCCGATGTCTGTGTCTTCGACTTTGCCGG
>WBZN01002521.1_pt1 | contig 10147 bp, 7 predicted proteins | sample 5204281 | NCBI WGS metagenome assembly WBZN01 (sample SAMN12344347, study PRJNA552823) | activated sludge metagenome | biome: Activated sludge suspended growth; feature: Nitrification reactor; material: Wastewater; isolation source: activated sludge from nitrification reactor of wastewater treatment... | reverse complement strand
GCTTCGTCACGGGCGGCCTCGGCGACGCCGATGGAGAGCGAGAGTCGGAGCTCTTCGCCGCCCACGATGAGCGGGACTTCGGTCAAGCGGTGGCGGATCTTCTCGGCCGCCTCGGCCGCCCCGGCGAGGGTCGTCTCGGGGAGGAAAATCAGCAGCTCGTCGCCGCCCCAGCGGCAGATCGCGTCCTGGCGCCGCAGGCTCCCCCGCAGGAGATCGGCGACGCGGATGAGCGCCTGGTCGCCGACCGCGTGGCCGTGGCGGTCGTTGATCGGCTTGAAATGGTCGAGATCGGCGACCGCCACCGAGTAGGGCTCGGTGGTGCGATGGACGCGCCCGGACTCCTGTTCGAGCAGGTGCAGCATCGCCGGGCGGTTCAGCAGGCCGGTGAGGAAGTCGCTCGTCGCCGCCCGTTCGAGCCGCTGCTCGGCGCTCTTTCTCTCCTCGATCTCCTCGCGCAGGGTCGCGTTCAGCTGCGACAGCTCGGCCGTGCGCTCGGCGATCCGCGCCTCGAGGTGGAGGTTGGCGTCGGCGAGGTCGCGCATCGCCTGCTCGCGCCGGGTCTGGCTCTCGAGCAGGTCGCCGGCCATGCGATTGACCGCGCCGGCGAGCTCCTCGAGCTCGTCTCCGCTCCTGACCGAGACTTCACCCTTGAGCTCGCCGCGTGCGATCTCGCCGGTGCGGGCGATGACCTGGGTCACCGGATGGGTGATGCGGTGGGCGAGCAACCGGCTGAAGAGCGCCGCGAAGACCACCGACAGCAGAAGGGAGATGCCGCCGGCGATCCGGATGCGGGCGAACTTCTTCTGCACCTCGTCGGCTCGCATGTCGAGACCGACGAGGTACCGGCCGGCGCCGTTCTTCACCGGCGCGTAACCGGAGAGGAAGTAGCCCCACCGGTCCTGCGTGATCTCGTCGTCGGCGGTGGAGTGGTCGAATCCTTCGCGCAGCCGGGGCACGTTCTCCTCGTAGGGGTCGCCCGGCAGGGCCTGCTCGGTGGAGCTGTCCGAGTCGAGGACGAAATGCACCTCTCCGCCGGCCGTGTCCGCGGCGCCGTCGCGGCGCATGACGTAGATGAAAGCGATGTCCGGGTTGGCCTGCTGGAAGTCCCGCACCAGCGCGAGCAACCGGCGGTACTCGGGGAGCGCGATCGCCTCCGGCCCGCCGATCGCGTCGAGCTCACCGGCGTCGACGGTGCGGGCGAGCAGGCCGGCGGAATAGCGCAGCCGGCTCTGCAGGCTCTCGAGCAGGCTGGTCGTCGACTGGCGGTAGAAATAGGTGCCGATGCTGCCCGAGACCAGCAGCACGGCGAGGAAGTGGCTCAGGAAGAGCTTCGTCCGGATCGGCATGCGCACGGCCGCTGGATCCCCCGGATGGCAGTCGTTTCGGCCACTCTAGCATCGGATTCCGGGTGGCTTCCGCTGTCTCGCGGACGGCGAGTTCGATAGGCTGCGCCCTTACCCGAAGGCCTTCGAACGGGGTTGCCGGATGTCGAATTTCGAGCTGTCGATCGCGCTCTTCCTGCAGTTCGCCATTCTCCTGGCCGCCTGCCGCCTGGTGGGCTGGCTGGTGCGCCCGCTCGGCCAGCCGCAGGTGGTCGCCGAGATGATCACCGGCGTGCTGCTCGGACCGTCGCTCTTCGGCCTGCTGGCGCCGGGGCTGCATGCCCAGCTCTTCCCGAAGGCGAGCCTCGCGATCATCTACTGCCTGGCCCAGATCGGGCTGGTGCTCTACATGTTTCTCATCGGTCTCGAGTTCGACCTCGAGCTCATCCGCAAGCGACTGCGCAGCGCAGTCTTCGTCTCCTGGGCCGGCATCGCGACGCCGTTCAGTCTCGGCGCCCTGCTCGCCTGGGGGCTGATGGACAAGTTCCCGCTCTTCGCTCCCAACGTGAGGGTCTGGGAGGCCGCGCTCTTCATGGGTTCAGCGATGTCGATCACGGCGTTTCCGATGCTGGCGCGGATCATCTCGGAGCGCGGCCTCTCCGGGACCGCCCTGGGGACCCTGGCGCTCGCCGCCGGCTCGCTCGACGACGCGGCGGCCTGGTGCCTGCTGGCGGTCGTGCTGGCGAGCTTCACCGGCAAGCTGTCGATCGCGCTGCTGGCGCTCTTCGGCGGCGCCTTCTACGGGCTGTTCATGTTCACCCTCGGGCGCAAGCTCCTGGCGAAGCTCTTCGGCTGGCTGCAGGCGCGTCCCTCGCGTGATTCGCTGGTGCTGCCCGCCGCGCTCACCATTCTGATGCTTGCCGCCTGGCTCACCGACCGGCTCGGCATCTATGCCGTCTTCGGCGCCTTCATCCTCGGCGCCGCGATGCCGCGGGGGGCACTGCAGAAACGCCTCGAATCCCAGATCGGGCCGCTGACCGCGGTCTACCTGCTGCCGATGTTCTTCGTCAACTCCGGTCTCAACACCTCGATCTCGCTCCTCGCCTCGCCGACCATGCTGGGCATCGCGGCGCTGCTGCTACTGGCGGCGATCGCCGGCAAGGGGATTGCCTGCGGCGTCGCCGCACGCCTCGGCGGCGAGACGAAGAAGGACGCCTTCGCCATCGGCGCGCTGATGAACGCGCGCGGGCTGATGGAGCTGATCCTGCTCAATATCGGCTACGAACGCGGCATGATCACCCAGACGCTGTTCACGATCCTGGTGATCATGGCGGTGGTGACGACGATCATGGCGGTGCCGCTGTTCAACCTGGTCTATCGTCCGGGCGAGCCGGCGCCGGGCTGAGGGCTGGCGGGTCTGGGACAGAATGGGGGAGATGAGCGACCGTCCCCTCTCCGGCCTGCGCGTCCTCGAGCTCGGGCAGATCCTCGCCGGGCCGTTCGCCGGCGCGATGCTGGCCTATTTCGGCGCCGACGTGGTCAAGGTGGAGCCGCCTGGCAGCGGCGATCCGATCCGCAGTTGGCGAGTGCTCGACGACGACGGGACGTCGCTCTGGTGGCGCTCGCTGGGACGCAACAAGCGCTGCGTGACCCTCGATCTCGCGGCCGCGGAAGGCCAGGCGCTGGCGCGCCAGCTGGCCGGGCGCGCCGACGTGTTGATCGAGAACTTCCGGCCCGGCACGATGGAGAAGTGGGACCTGGGTCCGGAACGCCTGCAGGCCGAGAATCCCGGCCTGATCTTCGCCCGCATCTCGGGTTTCGGACAGAGCGGACCCTACGCCTCGCGCCCGGGCTACGCCTCGGTCTGCGAAGCGTTCGGCGGGTTGCGTCACCTCACCGGCCAGCCGCACCAGGTGCCGGTGCGGACGAATCTGTCGCTCGGCGACTCACTCGCCGGCCTGCACGCGGTGATCGGCATCCTAATGGCGCTCGAGGCGCGGCGCCGGGACGGGCGGGGCCAGGTGGTCGATGCGGCGATCTTCGAGTCGGTGTTCAACGTGCTCGAGTCGGTGGTGCCGGAGTTCGATCGTGCCGGCGTGGTGCGCGGACCGTCCGGGCCGACGGTCTCCGGCATTGTGCCGTCGAACGCCTACCCCACGGCCGACCGCGAGTGGGTGGTCATCGGCGCCAACAACAGCGCGAATTTCCGTCGTCTGATGCAGGCGATCGGCCGCGACGACCTGGCGGCGGATCCGGAGCTCGGGGAAAATCCCGGGAGGCTACGGCGTCAGGCCGAGATCGACGATGCCATCGCTCGCTGGACCGGCTCGCTGCCGGCCGAGGCCGTCGTCGAGCGGCTGGTGGCGGTGACTGTTCCCGCCTCGACGATCTACACCGTCGCCGACATGTTCGCCGACCCGCACTACCGGGCGCGCGGGCTGTTCGAGAGCGTCGCGGTAGCCGGGCGCGCGCTGGTGTTGCCGGCGATGGCGCCCCGGCTGAGCGGCTCGCCCGGGGGCACCGACTGGGCCGGTCCGGAGCTCGGAGCACACAACGTCGAGATCTTCTGCGGTGAGCTCGGGCTCGCCGCGGACGAGCTCGCGCACCTGCAGCGCCGTGGCGTTCTCTGAGCGCTGCGGCCCGTCGGACGGCTCAGTCGGGACCGAGAGCGCCGGGGATATCGTCCGCATCGGGCGCTGCGAAGCCGGAGTCGATGGGCAGCCGGATCCGCGCCTGCTGCCACTCGAGCACGAGATCGACGGCAGCGGTGGCCGAAGGCTCGCTGCGGAACGTCAGCCTTTCGATCCGGCTGTCGAGCTCCTGGGCGCGCACCCGGAGCTGTCCGGACTCCTGCGCGGCGATCTCGGCCGTGTACTCGCTCTCGAGGCCCCATTGGCGGGTGGCGCGGTTGAAGATCACCGTCCAGTCGCGCTCGCCGGGAATGGTGTAGATCGAATAGCTCCCCGGGCCGAGCACGACCTCGCCGACCCGCACCGCCTGATCGAGATGCAGGGTCGTCGGCTCGTTCGCGCCCGTGCGCCAGAGTTTGCCGTAAGGGACCGCGTCGCCGCCGATCATCGTTCGCCCGCCGAGCGCCGGGCTGCCGTAGCAGATCTTGGCGTGCGCTTTGCCGACCCTGAACGCATAGGACTGTAAGGGGCTCGGACGGGGCAGGTAGGAGGGCGCCCAGGCCCAGTTGCGCGGGCAGGGCGCCCAGTTGGCGATCGCCGAACCGGTGGAGAGGGTGGTGAGGGCGACCCAGCCGAGGACTCCGGCGGCTGCCGTGGCCAACAACTGGAGGAAGCGGCGCATCGGACTCCATTCTAGCCGGCGCTCCGGGCAGCCCCCAAAAAAGAGGGCGCCGTTGGACGCGGCGCCCTACCCAAGGAGAAACTGGAGGAGAGAGTCCGTCTCTCGCCTTCGACTGAATGTACGGCGCGCCGCGAGGAAGGTTATGGCTCTGCCGTCGTCCCGGCCGCAGGCTCTGGGCCGAATTCGGCGATGAACTGCGCGCCGAAGGCACGCGCCGGCGTCCAGGCCCCGGGCGGCACGTCGTGCCGCGCGACACGCAGCTGTCCCTCGACCGCGGTTCGCGCGGTCAGGGCGTAGCCTTCGGCGGTCGCAAAGCTGCGGCTGACGATCTCCCCGTCCGCGTTGCGCACCGAGCCCCAGATCCAGCTTCGCCCCGCCTGGCGCTGGGCCGCGGTCGGGCCGGTCACGGTCCGCCGCACCCACAGCTGCAGCAGGCGCTGGATCGGCTTCCAGCCGGCAAGCGGCAGCAGCGGGCGCAGGCGGCGCAGCCGCTTCACCGTGCGGGCCGGCACGCCGGTGAAGGTCCGGATGTTGGGGATGCCGGTGGTGCGAAAGGCGGTGGCGATATCGCCCCAGGCGATGCTCATCACCGTGCGGGGCCCGATGGGCAGCTCGATTTCCATCGCCTCGGCAGCGAGGGGTAGGGGCACGATCCGGCCGTTCCGCCGCATGGCGCCGGCATGCGGCAGGCTCTCGATCATCGTGGCGAGCGTGCCGCGGCTCCAGCCTCCCCCTTCGGCAACGAAGGCGAGGTCGAGATGAGTGGCGTCGGGCAGCAGCTCGGCGAGCTGCAAAGCCATGCAGTCGGTGGGGACGACGTCGAAGCCGATCCCCGGCAGGAGTGTGACTCCGGCCCGTTTCGCCTCGGCGTCGCGCTTCAGCACCGCCTCGAAGACGGCGATCTCGCCGGTGATGTCGAGATAGCTCACGCCGGCCGCCAGGCAGGCGTCGACCATCGGCCGGCTGGTGTGCACGAACGGTCCGGCGCAGTGCAGAACCGTCCGGGCACCGCTGTCGCTCAGGGCCTGCTGCAGCGTGCTCGCGTCGTCCAGCGGGAAAGCGCGGTAAGGGAGGTCGAGCTCTCGGGCGAGGTTAGCCAGGGCCGGCGCACTGCGTCCGGCGAGCGTCGGAGCGAGTCCGCGTCGCACGGCCTCGCGCGCGACGAGCTCGCCGGTGTAGCCGTTGGCGCCGTAGATCAGCATCTTGCAGCCGGCGCAGCCGCTGTCGGAGAGCTCATCGGCGGCGCCGCGAATGCCGGCTCAGACGGCCGGGGTAAAGAAGTCGGGCCGGCGGGAGCGCGCGGCTGCGGTATCCGCGAGCTCGGTGATCGGGCCGAGCCCGCGGGCTGCCCGGTAGGCGGTGAGGCCGGCGGCGAAGACTTCCACCGCGCGCGACAGATCCTCCTTCTTGAGCACGTAGGCGATCCGCACCTCGTCGTTGCCGAGCCCGCGGGTCGCATAGAAGCCGGGCGCCGGTGCGACCATCACGGTCTGCTGCTCCTGGGCGAACTCGGCGAGCAGGAAACGCGCGAAGTCCTCGCTGTCCTGGATCGGCAGGCGGGCGATGAAGTAGAACGCCCCCTCGGGCTTGCGCAGGAAGACCCCGGGGATCGAGGTCAGGCCGTCGAACAGCAGGTCGCGGCGACCCTGGTACTCGGCGGCCACCTGGTCGAAGTACTCCTTGCCGAGCTCTACCGCGCCGGAGGCCACGAGCTGCGCCAGGCCCGGAGGCGAGAGGCGCCCCTGCGCCATGCGCAGCGCCGCCTGGTAGACCTCGCCGTTCCTCGTCGCCAGCGAGCCCAGGCGGATGCCGCAGGCGCTGTAGCGCTTCGACAGGCTGTCGACGACGATGACGTGGTCTTCGTAGCCGGAGAGCGACAGCGCCGAAGTCGAGTGGGCGCCGTCGTAGACGAACTCGCGGTAGACCTCGTCGGCGACCAGGAAGAGGCCGTGATCGCGGCAGAAGGCGGCGACCATCTCGAGCTCGGCGCGCGAGTAGACCGTGCCGGTCGGATTGTTGGGGTTGCACAGCAGCACCAGTCGGGTGCGCGGGGTGAGGGCGCGCTCCCAGGCCTCGCGCGGCGGCAGGTGAAAGCCGTCCTCGCCCTTGCTGCGCAGCGGCACGAGGCGCACGCCGGCCATCGTCGCGAACGAGTTGTAGTTGGTGTAGTACGGCTCGACGACCAGGGCGTCGTCGCCATCGCCGGTGCAGGCGAAGAAGGCGAACAGCAGCGCCTCGCTGCCGCCGGTGGTGGCGATGAGCTCGTCGAGCTCGAGGTCGAGTCCGAGACGGCTGTAGTAGATGCGCAACGACTCGAGGTACTCGGAGGTGCCATTCGACGGCGTGTAGGCGAAAACTTTGTCGGCGCGCTCGAGGCGCGCCCGCATCACCGCCGGCGTCTCGAGGTCGGGCTGGCCGATGTTGAGATGGAAGACTTTGACGCCGCGACGCTTGGCCTCCTCGGCCACCGGCATCAGCTTGCGGATGGGAGAGGCCGGCATCGCGCGGCCGCGGGCAGAGACGTGGGGGGTCATGGTCGGACGATCCTATCGCTCAGCCTTTTTTCGCCTTGGCGAAGAAGTCGCCGAAGGCGCCGAAGCCGGTGCCGCCGCTGCCGGCGCGCGCCTGGGCGAGGTCCTCCGCCCCGGCCTCGTCGCCCTTGGCCGGAAGTCCCAGGGCGATGCGCCGCGTCTCGCGGTCGACCGAGAGAATGGCAACCTCGAGGGTCTGCCCGATCTTGAGCAGCTCGCGGGGATGGCGCACCTCGCGGCCGCTGCCGGCGGCGAGCTCGGAGATGTGCAGCAGCCCGTCGACGCCCGGCGCCAGCTCGATGAAGGCGCCGAAGAGCTCGATCCGGGCGACCTTTCCCTGCCGGCGGCTGCCGGTCACCAGGCGTCCCGCCTCCTCCTGCCAGGGATCCTTGACTAGCGCGCGACGCGACAGCGAGATCTTGTCCCGCCCCTTTTCGTTCTCCGCCGGCACGATCTTGAGGATCTGCACCTCGAGCTCCTGGCCGACGGCGACGACGTCCTGCGGATGCGCCACCCGTCCGTGGCCGAGCTCGGAGACGTGCAGCAGCCCCTCGATCCCCCCCAGGTCGACGAAGGCGCCATAGGCGGCGAGCGAGGTCACCGTGCCGCGCACCGTCTGGCCGACCTTGATCTTCTCGCGTGCCGCCGCGGCCTTGGCTTGCGCCTCTTCCTCGAGCAGAGCGCGGCGCGACAGCACGAGATTCATCCCGCGTCCCTTGCCCTCTTCGAAGCGGGTGATGCGGAAAGCGAGGCGCTGGCCGATGAAGGCGGCGGCGTCCTCGACATAGCGGTTGTCGATCTGCGACACCGGGCAGAAGGCGCGCACCCCGGAGACCGTCACCTCGACGCCGCCCTTGATCACCGCGGTCACCGTGCCGTCCACCGGCAGGCCGTAGGTGTAGGCCTGCTGCAGCTCGGCCGGAGCTGCCGGCCCGCGACCCGCGCGGACGCGCAGGACGATGCCGTCGTCCGAGGTCGAAGCGATGATCGCCTCGACGGTATCGCCGACGGCGGCGGTGCGCTTGCCCTCGTCGTCGGTCAGCTGCGACAGGGGAATCGAGCCCTCGGCCTTGCGGCCGAGGTCGACGAAGGCGGCGTCCTCGCCGAAGCCGACGATCTTCACCGACACCCGATCGCCCACCTCCGGGGCCTTCGGAGCCTCGGACCCCTTCTTGTCCTTGTCGGCGTCGGCCTGTTTCTTCTCGAAAGCGTCGAGCAGCGCAGCAAAGTCCTGCCCGGCGTCGGGTTCGGTGCGTTCGGCCATCTTGTTCTCCCGGTTCTGCGGCTCGGATCGTGGGGACGCCCCGGAAGGGGCCCGCCAAGGATACGTCCGCCGGCAGCGCGAGGCAAGCCGGCGACGGTGCTCAATCGGGCAGGCGGCTCCAGACCCACTCCATGGCGCCCTCTGCGCCGCCGGGCGGGCCTTCGATCCGGGCGTGAAGCTTCCCGGTGGTATCCAGCCAATAGAGGATGCGCTGCGGGAAATCGTGCTCCCGGTTTTCGAACACGACACGCCGCTCGCCGACTTCGACCGCGCAGAACGAGGTCGGTGGCGCTCCGCCTGGCATCGAGACGTAGCAGATCCTCTGCCGCGCATCGACCTCGATGCGCAGGAACTCGAAGCCGCTCATCTTCCCCGCCTTGACGTCCTTGTGCATTCCGACGAGCCCGTCGCCGGCGGCGCTCGTCCAGTGTTCCTCGCTGGCGACACCGTCCTGGGTGCCACCCCAGCTGCCGGTCAGCCAGGCGAGGGCGGCGATCGAAACCGGCTCGGGCAGCGCGCGGGCGGGAGCACCGGCCGCGGCGGCGATCAGGAGCAGGGGCAGAAACGCGGTTCGCAGGCCCATCGGGGTCTTCATGGCGGCCTCCCTTCCACTGCGGCAGCACAGCCTATGCGAGTCGGCGACGGCGCTGCCAGGCGTGTTTCGACGAGCCGAGCAAGCCGCCACGAGCCCGGGATCCCCTCTCGCGCGGTTCTTAGGACAATCTTAGGATTCCGATGCGATCCATTTAGGAATCGGGGGTGAAGCTTTCGTTGGAGAATCCCGTAGTCAGAGCTGGAACGAGATGACACGAACGATGCGCACCGCCCACCTCACCCTCGCCGCCCTCGCGGTCGCGATCGCCTGCGCGGCGCCGATGCGCGCTGCCGACCGTCTGCCGGAACGCCTGTCGCAGACCGGCCTCTACGCCGACATTGCGACCAAGCAGGTCGCTGCCGGTCGCTTCGCCTTCACCCCGCAGTATCCGCTGTGGAGCGACGGCGCGCGCAAGCGTCGCTGGATCGCGCTGCCGCCGGGGACGAGCATCGACGCCGCGGATCCGGACGCCTGGGTCTTCCCGGTCGGCACCCGGCTGTGGAAGGAGTTCGCCTTCGATCGCCGGATCGAGACGCGCTACATCGAGCTCACCGAGGAAGGCTGGGTCTTCGCGACCTATCGCTGGCTCGACGACGAGAGCGACGCCCTGTTGGCGGCGAAGTTCGGCGAGCGGGGCGTCTACCGGCTGCCCGACGGCGGAGGCTACGACCTGCCGGCACGCAGCGATTGCCGTGCCTGTCACGAGGGGAACGTCTCGCGGGTGCTCGGCTTCTCGGCGCTGCAGCTGTCGGGCGCGCGCGATCCCGGCGCCTTGCACACCGAGCCGATCGGTCCGGGAGAGGTCGATCTCGCAATGCTGGTCCGCGAGGGCTGGCTCAAAGGCCTGCCCGCTGACCTTCTTGCCTCGCCGCCGACGATTCCGGCGCGCTCGGCGGTCGAACGCGCCGCGCTCGGTTACCTTCACGGCAACTGCTCGAATTGCCACAACGCGCGCGGCCCCCTCGCCAGCCTGGACTTTTCGCTCGAGGTGCGGATCGCCGGCGGCGCTGCCACTCCGGCCGCTCTCGCCTCCGCCGTCGAGCGCACGGCCCGTTTTCAGCCCTCCGGCGCCGCACCAATGGCGCGGCTCGCGCCCGGCCACCCGGAGGCGAGCCTGCTCCTG
>WBZN01002520.1_pt1 | contig 10147 bp, 8 predicted proteins | sample 5204281 | NCBI WGS metagenome assembly WBZN01 (sample SAMN12344347, study PRJNA552823) | activated sludge metagenome | biome: Activated sludge suspended growth; feature: Nitrification reactor; material: Wastewater; isolation source: activated sludge from nitrification reactor of wastewater treatment... | reverse complement strand
TCCGCTGTATCGCTCGACGGACTGCCTCAGTCGTCCGGGCGCTGCCGTGTAGAACCTGCCCCATAGCTCCTCCCGCCAAGCATGATGGTCAAGCGTACCACCACACTGCGGGATCAAACACCTAGGATTGGAAGTTTGGCCGTTTGAGCTTTTCCAGCCAGCCTCAAAGCCGGTATCGGATTTGATCCGTCCAGAAGCGCTCGAGCCGGGCCAGCGACTGATTGAGGCGCTTGAACTCGTCGGAGCTGATGCCGCCGATCTGCTCCACCGTCGCGACATGCTTGTCATAGAGGGTCGCGACCACCTCGTGAACCTCGCGGCCCTTGTCGGTGAGGCTGATGCGGACGGCGCGCCGGTCGATTCGCGAACGCGCATGGTGCAGATAGCCGGTCTCGACGAGCTTCTTGACGTTGTAGGAGACATTCGAGCCGAGGTAGTAGCCGCGGGTTCGCAGTTCGCCGGCCGTCAGCTCCTTGTCGCCGATATTGAACAAGAGCAGCGCCTGAACCGAGTTGACGTCGCTGCGGCCGCGCCGGTCGAACTCATCCTTGATGACGTCGAGAAGGCGGCGATGTAGGCGCTCGACGAGCGTCAGCGACTCGAGATAGACGGGCCGCACCTCCAACGCGCGCTCGCTGCGGGGCTGCACTGCTTCGCTCTTCAGAGCACTTGCCATGGAACTGTCCTCGTCTTTGCCGCAATGCCGCGGCGTTTCAACACCGCAACGCTTTAGTGTATGGGCTCGCAATGCCAGTCGGGGCGCGCCGCGACTGGCGTTCAAGCCGCAAAGATAACCGCCACTCATGAAGAGCAGCTTAAACAATTAAACAACTCTTCCGTTTACGCGATCATAAAAACTGTATTATTCTATCAATTACTCGCCAGACGCCGCATCTTAGACAGTCTATCTGAACAAGCATGCCCCAAGCTTGATTCAATATTACTCAAATTGCTCCGAGCGCCGCATCATGCGCTCCGGAGCGTCGGTGACGGCGGCTTCCGCGCAGGCGCTCTGGAGACGCCTGGACCGCCACTCGCTCAATCGCGACCGCCGCCGCGCCAACCGGAACGACTGCTTGCAGAATCGCTTAACCTTTAGCCTTTGAGTGTTGTCGCCGCTGTGCCTTGCGCCGGACTGGAGCGACGAAGATCTCGAACCATGCTCGTCCGGCGCCGAATGGCTTCGGATAAATTCGATGCCTCGCAGCGGCGTCGCCTGTCATTGCTGCAGGGATCATCGGCTCACGAATTGATTGAATTTGCCGCCGCAGGGCACGGGCTCCTCTTCGCCCACTGATATGCAAGCAAAACCCGGGAGGCGTTTCATGAACGTCTATTATATCCGGCAGTTCATGGTTCGATGATTTTCTCGGCGCCAGCGGAAGCACGCGGCGCGCCTTCATCACCTGGACCGATTGCAACAGGGCCAATGTGAAGATCACGGCGCAGATCAATATCGTCGCGCCAGGCGCTCATATTGAGGAGAACAACGGCTCCATCACCGGCGACCTTGGCACGGCGGCAGTTGGCATAAAATGGTACGAATACATCGACGACGCCGGCCAGCTGCAACATGTCGACAACAGCTATTTCGTTCCGCACGCCACGATCCGCAATTGCATGGCGGTGTCCTTGGAGCTCGCCTATCGCCGCATCTGGGTCGGCGCGACCGGCAATATCTTCTATTTCAACGACCGAGCGGGAGGCGGCTATGCGAATTGGAACCGAAGACGGACCTCACGGCTCCGCGCGTCAGAGCCTCCATATTGTTTACGACGCCCGCTCCGGCGTCATCGTCGAGACCCATTTCTTTGCGGGCGACGCGGCCCAATTGCAGAACGACCGGCGCCTCAAGGCGACAAGGGCTGCCCATGCCAGCTCCGGCATCGCCCACGAACACCTCGCGGTGCTGACCGATCCGGACATCCCTCAGGGCGAAGGGGAGCTGCATGTCGATCGCCAATCGAGGCGGCTCGTTCGAAGGCGCGTCGGTCTGCGCATCCGGCGGTAGACGCGAACCAGCGGCGCGGCCCTCGATTGCGCCGCTGCTCGCATGAGCGTCGGGCAATCGCGGCCGCATGAAAAGGCTCAGGCCTTCAGATAGTCATAAACCACTTCGCCGAGGCCGAGCGTCAGATCGGTGACGAAATGCGTCGCCGAGACGACGCCGCGCACCGGCAGCCGCGCGACGTCGCACATGGCGTGCTGGAAAAGCTCGATCGCCGCGGGCCCGCTCCAGGCGCCCTTCACCGTCACGTCGACGCAATAATAGCGCACGAGCTCGCAGATGCGCGGCGTGCAATCGACATGCGGTATGATCTTGATCATGAAATTCGGCTTGGCGAGGCTTTTCAGAAGCGGCGCGTGGTCGATCTCGCGATGCTTGTAGCCCATGGTCGCCGAAACGCAGAGCACTGAGCCGTAATGCAGGGTGGCGACGATGGTCTCGCCCTCATGCGAGATTTTGGGCGTCGCGAGCTTCTTCGGAAAGCCCCAGATCTCGCGTCCGCCGGCGATCGGCGAATTGTCGTCGAGATACATGGCGTGGACATAGCCGCCCTCCTGCACGACGCCGTCGGCGCCGGTAAAGCGCACCGGAATGACCTGCCCCGTCTCGGTGTAATCGCCAAAGCCCGTCGAATCGGGCATCCGGATGAATTCATAATTGACTGTGTCGCCGGCGACTTCGAGCGGCTCCGGGACCACTTCGCGAAGCGCGTCGGGATCGGTGCGGTAGCTGATGATGACGAATTCGCGATTGTAGAATTTATACGGACCCCGCGGATAGGCGGGATCGTTCAAGGGCATCGCGAAGGCTTTCTGGCGAACGTCGGCAAGCTTCATGGGATCGCCTTTCAATAGAGGCCGTTTGTGAAGCATGGCCGCGCAGCGCGGCGAGGCGCGGCGTCAATCATGCTTCAAGGCCCGGGCGAGCATGCTGCATCATGCGGCAAAACGCCAAGCTCAAAATCGATGCGGGCGCGACTGCGCGGGCCGTCTGCGATGCTCGCAGCGATGCGGGCGCTGCGCACGGCCGCCGCATGCCAGCCCGGCGCCGGTGGTCGAGCATCCCTCGCGCCAGCGCGACGAGGGCCGCAAGCTGATGGAGTTCGACAGCGGACGCGGACGCGACCGCCAACGTAAGCTGGGCTGATTGGAGCCTGGTCGGGGCGGGAGAAAAATGGTGGCCGCTGTGGGACTCGAACCCACACGGGCAGAGCCCGAGGCATTTTAAGTGCCTTCCGTCTACCTATTTCGGCAAGCGGCCTTCCCGTGACCGGCTCCCCAACCCGGGGGAAGCGCTCCATCGGGCCTATATCAGGCCTCGAAGCTGGGCGAAAGCAGCGAACGGCGTCGAAAAAGGCGCGGCGGGGCGAATCACTGAGGCCATGCTCAGAAGAAGAATTCGCGCTTTTGCCGGAGTTGAACCGCAAAGGTTCCGGCTTGTGCCGCATGTGGCTCCCGGCCGGATTTCATCCGGCGGCAGCGAACGTCAGAGGCGAATCATGCGGCGCATTTGCCGGCTCGAGCGCGGCGCCTCGTGGTGGTGCGCCCGCCAAAAAGCGTGGCTCGCTTCGAGCCATCCGTCCTTCCAGGCCTCATAGGCGTCGGCCGAGGTTGCGCAGTCAAAGGGATTGCTCCTGAGTGAGCTGCCGGCCAGATAGGCCTTCACTCCAGTTTGGAAGAGGCGAGCTTGGGTCATGACACTATCTCCACGACAAAGTCACACTCGATTGCAAAACTCACTAAAGTATAGGGCGAAGTCGTGGCGTCGATATGCGGATCCACACTTTTCAGATTGCTGTGTCGGCAAAGCAACAGGACCTCTCATCTTCAGCTTGGCGGCAAGCTAGCAAGTAAGGGGTGTAGATAGCCCAGAAGGCGCGTCCGGGCTATGACCGAAAAGCCTTACGCACCAGGGAGTAGACGATGACGAGCCTGAACGGGCCGAGCTTTCCTGAAGATCGCCAGCTGTCGCTGACCCGGCTGATCGCCGCGCCGCGTGAGCGCGTCTTCAAAGCCTGGACGGAGCATCTCCCCGAATGGTGGGGGCCCCATGGCATGACGACCCCGGTCTGCGAAATGGAACTTCGGCCGGGCGGGCTGTTTCGCACCGTCATGCGCACGCCGGACGGCGCGGAATATCCGAATCAGGGCGTTTTCCTCGAAGTCGTGCGGCCCGAGCGGATCGTCTTTACCGACGCCTTTCTGCCCGGCTGGAGACCGGCCGAACGGGCCTTCATGGTCTCGATCGCAACATTCGAGGAAGAGAACGGCAAGACCCGCTATACCGCCCGCGCGCTGCACTGGTCGGTCGCAGACCGCGACGCGCATGAACGCATGGGATTCCACAAAGGCTGGGGCGAAAGCGCTGACCGTTTCGAGGCCGTCATCGCGCGGCTTTAGGGACAGGGGCGCCGGCTTGCGCGTCGGTCAGAAAGCCGCCTCATCGAAGGCCATGACTGGCTTCGCCCCGGCCATGATGGAGGAATAGAGCGCGCCTGTCTGCGGCAGCAGCCGTTGCATGAAGAAACGGGCGGTCGCGGCCTTGGCTCCGTAAAAGCCCTCGGCGTCGCCGGCCCCGATCTCGGGCAGGCTGAGCTCGGCCATGCGCGCAAAGAGATAGGCGAGAGCAGTGAGACCGAAGAGGCGCAGATATTCGGTCGCCGCCGCGCCCGCTTCGTCAGGATCGCGGAGCCCCGCGCGGGCAATTTGCGCGGTCGCCTGCTGGAGGCGGACGAAGGCCTTGCCGAGCGGCTCAATGAATTCGCCGAGCGCCTTGTCGCCTTTCTTCGTCTTGACATAGGCGGAGACGGGATGAAAGAAGGAGCGCAACAGCCGGCCGAAATCGGCCGGCAGCTTGCGGCCGACGAGATCGAGCGCCTGCACGCCATTCGTGCCTTCGTAGATCTGCGCGATGCGGCAGTCGCGGACATATTGCTCCATGCCATGCTCGCGGATATAGCCATGGCCGCCGAGCACCTGCATGCCGAGATTGGCGCTTTCCGAACCGAGATCGGTCAACAGCGCCTTCACCACCGGCGTCATCAGCGCGACGAAATCCTCGGCGTCCTGCCGCACACGCGGATCGGGCGAGCGCTTCTGCAGATCGAGGCTTTTCGCGACCCACACCGCCAGCGCGCGGCAGCCCTCGGCGTAAGCGCGCTGAGTCAGCAGCATGCGCCGCACGTCGGGATGAACGAGGATCGGATCGGCGGGCTTTTCGGGATATTTCGCGCCGCTCAGCGCACGTCCCTGCAGGCGCTCGCGGGCGTAGGCGGCGGCGCCCTGATAGGCGGCTTCGGCGATCCCAAGACCTTGGAGGCCGACCGCCAGGCGCTCCATGTTCATCATCGCGAACATGGCGCGCATGCCCTTATGCGGCTCGCCGATGAGCCAGCCCGTCGCCTCGTCGAAATTCAGGACGCAGGTCGCCGATCCCTTGAGCCCCATCTTGTGCTCGATCGATCCACAGGCGACGCCATTCCGGGGCCCGAGCGAACCGTCCTCGCGCGGAAGATATTTGGGGACGAGGAACATGCTGATCCCCTTGATCCCCTTCGGCGCGTCGGGCAGCCGTGCGAGCACGAGATGAACGATGTTTTCCGTGAGGTCGTGATCGCCCGCCGAGATAAAGATTTTCGTGCCGGTGATCTTGTAGCTGCCGTCCGCTTGCGGCGCGGCCCTCGTGCGCAAGAGGCCGAGATCGGTGCCGCAATGAGCCTCCGTCAGGCACATGGTGCCGGACCAGTCGCCATTGACGAGCTTCGGCAGATAGGCGTCCTTCAGCGCCTCAGAGCCGAAGCCGGTCAGAGCGACATAGGCGCCATGTGAGAGCCCCGGATAAAGCCCGAAAGAGAGGTTGGCAGAGCAGATCATTTCGGTGACGAGCGTGTTCACCGCCTGCGGCAGCCCCATGCCGCCATAGGAGGGATCGCAGGCGACCGCCGTCCAGCCGCCCTCGCGGAACAGCCTGTAGGCTTGCGGAAAGCCCTTCGGCGTGCGCACGACGCCGTTCTCGAAGGAACAGCCTTCCTCGTCGCCGGGCCGGTTCAACGGATGCAGCTCCTGCTCGCAGAGCCTTGCCGCTTCGTCCAGCACCGGATCGATGAGGGCGCGGGTGAACTCCTCATAGCCGGGCAGGCTCGCGAGCCCGTCGCCCTCCATGAGCTCGAAAAGGACAAAGCGCATGTCTCGCAAAGGAGCCTTGTAGCCGGCCATGTTCGTCGAGGCTCCGTCTAGTTGCGCAAGGGTTTGCCGGTTGCGAGCATATGCTCGATCCGGGCGAGCGTGTCGGGATGGCGCAAGAGCCGCATGAAGCTCTTGCGCTCGAGCTTCAAAACCCCGTCCTCGTCGACCGGCGCGAGAATATCGGCCTCGCCGCCGGTAAGCGTCTCGGCGAGCGCTCCCGACACGACGACGTCATGTGGCGTCGCCTTGCCGAGGCGGCGGAAGGCGCCGACGGCCATTTCGAGCGCGGCCTTCCCGCTCCGGCCCGGCAGGCTCAGGGCCTGCGGCTGCGGCGGCTGATATCCCGTAGCGAGCTTCAGCGCCTTCGCCTTGGCGTCGGCGAGGAGGCGCGCGCGATTCATGGTGACGCCGTCCGTCGATTTGAGGAACAAGAGCTCCTTGGCTTCGGCCGCCGATTTCGCAACCGTCGCCGTGCTGATGATCTCGAAGACCTTGGCGATTGGCGGCATCGGCCCTTTCGGCAGTCGCCCGAGCATGAACCACCGCTGCAGCATTTCCTTGCAGCCGCCCCAACCGGGGATCACGCCGACGCCGGCCTCGACGAGGCCCATATAGGTTTCGGCATGCGCCTGCACGGCGTCGCAATGCAGAAGGATCTCGCAGCCGCCGCCCAGCGCCATGCCGGACGGCGCCCCGACAACCGGAAAGGGCGCATATTTCAGCATGCGATAGACCGTCTGGCCTTGGCTCAGGAGATTTTCGATCTCGCTCCAGGCGGCGATATTGGCGGCAAAAAGGGCAAGGCCGAGATTGGCGCCGACGGAAAAATTGGCGCCCTCGTTGTAGATCACGAGCGCTTTGAAATCGGCCGCGACCTTATGAATCGAGCGCATCAGGAGATCGAGCACGTCTGGATCGAGCGCGTTCATCTTGCTCGTGAATTCGAAACAGGCGACGCCGTCGCCGATATCCCATAGCGCGGCCGAGCCGTTCTTCAGGGCTGGCGTGGCCTTGAGCTTGAGATCGGCGAGCAAGAGAACGCCTTCGGGGCGCGCGAGATCGCGATAGACGCCGTCGAGGCCCAGCGCCTGTCTTTGGCCGTTCTCGACGCGATAGAAGGGACGCCCATTGGCGACGCGGAGGATAGGCGGAACCGCCGAGCCGCTCGCCTCAAGCTTGGCGGTAAGCCACGTGGGACCAAGCTGGTCGATCAGCTCGAAGGGGCCGTAAGTCCAGTTGTAGCCGAGCCGCATCGCCTCATCGATGGATGCGATGTCGTCCGCCGCGTCGCCGACGAGCGCTGCGGCATAGGCGAGCGTCGGGCCGAGCACGCGCCAGGCGTAGCGACCGTGCCTCGACTCATGATCGAGGAGACGGGCGAGCTTGCGCTCGCTCTCCGCAATCGCCTCGATCTCGGGCTTGACGCTCGCGCGATAGTCGCCACTCTCGAGGTCGATCGCTTCCTTGAGCTTTCCCTTGTCGCGATTGAGACGATAGAAGCCGCCCTTGCCCTTGCGGCCGGTATAGCCCTCCGCGATCATGCGGGCGATGAGCGGAAGCGGCTGGTTGACGGCGTGGAAAGGATCGTTCTGCGGCAGAGCGGCGGAAAGGCTCGCGTTGATATGCGGCATCAGATCGAGGCCGACAAGATCGAGAAGACCGAAAACGCCGGTCTTCGGTATGCCCATCGGCTTGCCGATGATGGCGTCGACTTCCTCGACGTCGAGGCCGGCGTCGATCGCCTCCACGACCGCGGTCTGCAGCCAGAAGACGCCGAGCCGATTGGCGATGAACCCTGGCCTGTCCTTGCAGAAGACCACGCTCTTGCCGAGCATGACGTCGGCGAAGCGCGAGACCATGGCGAGAGCTTCTGGCTTAGCGGCGCCGGCGACGATTTCGAGCAGCCGCATATAGCGCGGCGGATTGAAGAAATGGGTGACGAGGAAATCCCGCGCGAAGCGCTCGGGCAGGCCATGCGTCAGCGCCGCGAGCGGGATCGTCGAGGTGTTCGACGAGACGACGCTCCCCTCCTTGCGCGCGGCTTCGAGCTTTGTGTAGAGCGCCTGCTTGACGTCGAGCCGCTCGACCACCGCCTCGATGATCCAGTCGCACTCGCTGACGAGGGACAGATCGTCCTCGATATTGCCGGTCGTCACGAATTTGGCCGCCGCCTTGCTCATGAAGGGCGCAGGATCCGCCTTGAGGAGTTTGGCGAGAGCGCCCTCCGCGACGGCGCTGCGGTTCGGGCCCTCTGCGGCGACGTCAAGCAGGACCACGGGAACGCCGGCGTTGGCGACGTGGGCGGCAATGCCGGCGCCCATGACGCCGGCCCCGATGACAGCGACTTTTTTGATGTCGGCCATCATGCCGCCTCCAGAACGACGGCGATGCCCTGCCCGCCGCCGATGCACTGAGTCGCCAGCGCATATCTGCCCTTTTCGCGCTTCAAGAGGGAGGCCGCCTTGCCGACGATGCGCGCGCCGGTTGCGCCGAGGGGGTGGCCGAGCGCAATGGCGCCGCCGTCGATATTGACCTGCTCGGGCGAGAGCCCGAGCTCGCGCATGCAGGCGATCGCCTGCGACGCGAAGGCTTCGTTGAGCTCGACCACATTGAGATCTCCGGCCTCGAGGCCCGCTCGCGCCAGAGCCTTGCGCGAGGCCCCAACCGGACCGATCCCCATGATCTCCGGGGCGCAGCCGCAGATCGCGACGGATTTGACCGCGGCCAGAATGTCGAGGCCATGGCGCCTCGCATAATCTTCGGAGCAGACGAAAAGCGCCGCCGCGCCGTCGGTCAGCGGCGACGAGGTTCCGGCGGTGACGACGCCCTTCTCGTTGAAGGCCGGCTTCAGCTCGGCCAGGCTCTCGAGGCTTGTCTCCGGCCGGATGCAGCCATCTTTCGTCACGGCGCCGGTCCGCGCCGCGATGGGGACGATTTCCTCTGTGAATTTGCCGGACTCCTGCGCGGCGGCCGCGCGACTTTGCGAGCGCAGCGCGAATTCTTCCTGCTCGCGGCGGGGGATCTCCCATTTGGCGGCGACATTCTCGGCGGTGTCGCCCATGCTGATATAGGCCCCCGGCTCTTTCGCCGCGAAGTCCGGATGCGGCAGCGGATTGAATCCCATCATCGGCACGCGGCTCATGCTCTCGACGCCGGCGCAGACAAAGGCCTCGCCGGCTCCCATGGCGATCGCGCCCGCGGCCATGTGCACGGACGTCATCGACGAGCCGCAGAAGCGGTTGACGGTGGCGGCGCCGAGCGAGGGCGGCAGCCCCGCCATCAGGCTGACAAGGCGCGCGACGTTGAGGCCCTGCTCGCCTTCGGGAAAAGCGCAGCCGAGCAGCAGATCCTCGATGTCCTCTTTCGGCGCGCCTGTCTTCGCGACCAGCGCGCGAATCACCTGCGCCGCCAGTTCGTCCGGACGCACGCCGGCAAGCTCACCCCTTTTGGCCGGCGCGAAGGGCGAGCGCGCATAGGCGGCGATGACGGCTTTGCTCATGATTGACGCTCCATGACGAGAGCATGAGGAAGATCGCAGACCCCGGGCGCCAGGTCACGCGTGGCGTGACATGGCGAGGACGTGGTGGCTCGGACCCGCGCCGAATCGGCGCCTGGCGTAGGCTGAAGGCGCGGGGCCGCGGCGCGGTTTGGGTGAGGACGGGAATCTGCGCCACTGCGGCTGTTCCGCGTTTCGAGTGCAAGACAAGACATAGCCTTTCCGCCGCCCGGCTTCAATGTCGGGCGCGCGGAGCCCACGGCTGGGAATCGGGGTTAACGGTCATTTGAGTTGGAGGATCCCGAGGAGGAAGTCTGGGCTCCATCCGGCGTTTTTTCGGCGGAGTTTGACGCTTCCTTTTGTCTTGCTGGCGCGCACGAGATTGAGGGCGAAGCGTCGGACGATGGCCATGTTCTTGGCGCCGTTGCCGGTGCGGTAGCGCGACAAGTCGTCCTTGAA
>WBZN01002519.1_pt1 | contig 10152 bp, 9 predicted proteins | sample 5204281 | NCBI WGS metagenome assembly WBZN01 (sample SAMN12344347, study PRJNA552823) | activated sludge metagenome | biome: Activated sludge suspended growth; feature: Nitrification reactor; material: Wastewater; isolation source: activated sludge from nitrification reactor of wastewater treatment... | reverse complement strand
TCTACTTCATGGAGATGAACACCCGCATCCAGGTGGAGCATCCGGTTACCGAAATGGTCACGGGGGTCGACCTGGTGAAGCTGCAGATCCGCATCGCGGCCGGCGAGCCGCTGACCATCCCCAACGGGCTCACGCCGCGCGGCCACGCGATCGAGTGTCGGGTGAACGCCGAGGATCCGGTGACCTTCGTGCCCTCGCCGGGAAGGCTGACGACGTTTCACCTGCCGGGCGGTCCGGGCGTGCGCGTCGACACCCACGGCTACGAGGACTACTTCATCCCGCCGAACTACGACTCGCTGGTGGCCAAGCTGATCGTGCATGCGGGCTCGCGCGACGAGGCCGTGGCCCGCATGAAGCGCGCCCTCGACTTCTTCGTCGTCGAAGGGATCAAGACCTCGATTCCGCTGCATCGCGAGATCCTCGAGGACGAGGAGTTCCGCGCCGGCCGCCTTTCGACCCGCTTCATGGAGCGTTTCGCGGAACGCCGCAGACTCAAGGCGGCGGACGTCCCATGACCCCGGGCGCAGCACTTCGGCCGGGCAGGATTTACGCGATTGCCGATGCCGAAGCGCTGGCGCCGCGAAGTCTCGCCGAGAGCGCCCGCATCATGGCGCAGTCGGGCATCACCACGATCCAGCTGCGCGCCAAGCGCCTCGACGACGAGCTGCTCTTCGCCGAGGCGGAGCGCTGCCTGCGCTGGCTCGAGGATTGGCCGGGCAGCCTGTGGATCGACGATCGGGTCGACCTGGCGATGCTCCTGCCTTTCGCCGGCGTGCACCTGGGGCGGTCCGACCTGCCGGCCGCAGCGGCGCGGCGGCTGCTGCCGTCCACGGTTCGCATCGGAGTGTCGACCCACGACGAGGAACAGCTCGCCCTCGCCGACCGGGAGCCGGCCGCCGACTGGGTCGCTCTCGGCCCGATCTTCGCCACCCGGAGCAAGCGGGATCCGGACCCGGTCGTCGGTCTCGCCCGCCTGCGCGAGCTTCGCAGCCGGACGTCGAAACCCCTGATCGCCATCGGCGGCGTCGAGCGCGCCGACATCGCCGCCGTGCTCGCGGCCGGCGCCGACTCCGTGGCGGTGATCTCGGCGGTCTGTGCGGGCGACATCGCCCGCAACTGCCGCGAGCTGCTCGCCGCCGCGGCATGAGAATCTTCCTGACCGGGTTCATGGGCGCCGGCAAGACCTCCGTGGGCAGGCGCCTCGCCGCCAACCTGGGTTGGCCGTTCGTGGACCTCGACCAGGAGATCGAGAGGCTCGCGGGCGAGACGGTGCGCGAGATTTTCGCGCGCGCCGGCGAAGGCCGTTTCCGGGAGCTCGAGGGGGCCGTCCTCGCCGAGTCGATGCGCCAGGACCCCGTGGTCGTGGCGACCGGCGGCGGAACGCTCACCTTCCCGCACAATCTCGCCGCGGCCCGTTCCGCCGGCCTCGTCGTTTGGCTGAATCCCGAGTTCGCGACGCTCACCCGCAGGGTCGGCGGGCGGGGCAAGGAGGACCGGCCGCTGTTTCGCGACGAAGCGACGGTGCTGGCGCTCTATCGCGAGCGCCTCCCCGCCTATGCGCTCGCCGACCTCAAGGTCGACATCGCGGCGGGCGAGAGCGCGGCGGAAGTGGCCGCGCGTATCGGTATGCTGGTCGCGGAGCGCACATGCAATACCTGATTCTCTCGGACATGCACGGCAATGCCGAAGCCCTGCAGGCCGTGCTGCGCCGGGTTCGCCGGAAGCGCTTCGACGCCGTGCTGGTGCTCGGCGACCTGGTCGGATACGGTGCGGGACCCAACCAGGTGGTCGAGGCGGTGCGCGATCTCGCCGGCACGGTCCATCGGATTCGCGGCAATCACGACAAGGTCGTCGCCGGGATCGAGGACGGCGCCAACTTCAATCACGCCGCGCTGGCCGCGGCGCGCTGGACCGCCGATCACCTGACCGCGGCCAACCTGCGTTTCGTGCGCGAGCTGCCGCTGGGCCCCCTGGTCCTTCCAGAAGGCTTCTCCATCTGCCACGGATCGCCGCTCGACGAGGATACCTATGTCTTCTCGATGTACGAGGCGTGGGAGATCTTCGAGAACTACCCATCGGACCTCGTTTTCTTCGGCCATACCCACGTCCCTTCGCTCTTCGTCCATCAGGGGCGCGACATACGCGTCGCCCTCCTGCGCGGCGAAAGCGGCTCGATCTCGATCGAGCCCGGTTGCCGCTACCTGATCAATCCCGGCTCGATCGGCCAGCCCCGGGACCGCGATCCGCGCGCCGCCTACATGACCTACGACTCCGACAAGAAGGTCGTGCGCTGGCATCGCGTGGCCTACCCGGTGGACCGCGCACAGCAGCGGATCCTCAAGGCGGGGCTGCCGAAGCTCCTGGCCGATCGGCTGGCGATCGGCACCTGAAGCGCCGCCGCCGCCCGCCGCCTTGCAACCGGGGGTGGGCGCTGCGTAGCATGTTCCGCTCATGATCCCCGCGCGCCGCCTCTACCGGCTTTCGCTTCTCGCTCTCCTGCCGGCGCTCGCCTGTTCGCAGTCGCCGCCGCCGAAGCCGGCGGCGACCCGGGAGCAGACGCGCTCGACGCGCGCCGCCGACCTGCGCGATACGCAGGCGCTCCTCCTGTTGATGGCCGACCAGAAGCGCTTCGAGGAGACCGTCTTCGTCGCCCTCCTCGACAGCTCCGCCTCCGTGCGGCGCGATCTCGCCGGGGCGCTCGGCCGCATTGGCGATCCGCGGGGCAGGGGAATCCTGCAGGGGCTGCTGATCGACACGGAAGCTGCGGTGCGCCAGGCCGCCGCCTTCGCCCTGGGCGAGCTCGGGACTGCGGAGGCCGTCCCCGCGCTGCTCAGGGCAACGGTCGACGACGACAGCTCGACCGGGGTTCTGGCGGTCGAAGCTCTCGGCAAGCTCCACGCCCCGCTCGCCGATGTGCGTCGCACTCTGACCGCGCTCGAGCCGCTGGAGGCGGCCCGGCGACTGGCACCAGCGCTCTTTCGCTTCCAGGAGGAGAGCCTCGTCGAGGCGGCAGTCGAGCTCGAGAGCTCCCCGGTGGTGGCCGACCCGATCGTGCATGCGGGCGCGGCCTATGCCCTCGGTCGCGATGCCCGCGTCGCGGCGCTGCCTCACTTGCGCCGCCTGCTCGCCGATCCGGAGGCGAAGATCCGCGCCTGGGCGGCACGCGGCCTGGGCGACGTCGGCGACCTTTCGGACCTCTCGCGCATGGAACCGCTGCTCGCCGTCGCAGCGCCCTCGCCCCGCATCCAGGCGGTGCGCGCCGGCGCCCGCATTCTCGCGCGCATGCAGGCGGTGCCGCCGATCGGCTGGGGGCGGTTGCTGGCCGGTCTCGTCGACGACCCGCTGCCGGGCGTGCGCGCCATCGCGCTCGAGTCGTCGTCGGCATGGATCGGGCAGCCCGAGGTGCGGCAGGCCGTCGTCCGCCGGCTGACGGGCGGCGAGCCGCGCGAGCGTGAGCTCGCGCTGCTTGCCCTCGCCCAGGCAGGGGATCCGGAGGCGGAGCCGGCGGCCCGGCGCGCCGCTGGTGCGAGCCAACGTCCGCTGCGGGCGCGGGCCGCGGAAGCGGCCGGTATTCTCGGCCTCGATGACCTGGTGGAGCAGCTGGCCGGCGATCCGGAGCCGATGGTGCGGGTAGCGGCGATCGAAGCCCTGCTCGCCGGCGACCTCGGCGCCGCGGGGGATGCGGGCGGAGCGGTGGCGCAGATCGTTCGGCGCTTCCTCGGCGACGCCGACCCGACCGTGCGCGCCACCGTGCTCGAAGCCGCGGTCGAGGCGCCCGAGCTGCCGGTGGGTCTTCTCGGGCAGGCGCTCGCGGCCGCCGAGCTCGACGCTCTGCCGGATGCCCGGCTGGCGGGAGTGCGGGCGCTCGCGGCCCGGGCGCTGGCGATGCCCGGCGAGAGTGAGGCCGCGGTCTCGATCCTCGAAGGTCTCGCCGAAAACAAGGATTTCCTGGTGCGCCGGGAGGCGGCGGCCGCGCTGGAGCGGCTCGGCGAGCCGCGTCCAGACGTGGGGCCGGTGGCCACCAGCCGGACGGGACCGGTCTACTCCCAGATCCTGTCCCAGACCGCGCACACCCGTGTCGTGGAAGTCACCACCGCGCGCGGCAAGTTCCGCATCCGGTTGGACTGTCCGCAGGCGCCGCTCACCTGTCTCTCCTTCCTGCAGCTCGCCGGGCAGGGGTATTTCGACGGCCTGTCCTTTCATCGCGTGGTACCCGATTTCGTGGTGCAGACCGGCGATCCGCGCGGGGACGGCTGGGGCGGCCCGGGGTTCGCGTTGCGCGACGAGATCAACCGGCTGCGTTTCGAGCGCGGCGCGGTCGGGATGGCTCTCTCCGGACCCGACACCGGCGGCAGTCAGTTCTTCATCGCCCTCTCGCCGCAGCCGCATCTCGACGGCGGCTACACGGTCTTCGGCCAGGTCGAAGGCGACGACTCCGTGCTGGATCAGATCCGCCAGGAAGACGCCCTCCTCTCGATCAGGGAAGTCGAGACGGGTGAGTAACTTGCGAGGCTCTCACGGAGCCGCCCGGGGATCGGGGATGCAACTTTCTCGCGCCTGGGCACGTAGGTAACGATGTCGGTCGAACCGCTCGATCCTACCGACGAAGCGCTGGTCCGGTCGGTCCTCTCCGGGGACCGCGACCGGTTCGAGCTGCTGGTGGAGCGGTATCAGACGCGACTGGTCAACTATCTGTACCGCATGGTGCGCAATCTGGAAGAGGCGCACGATCTGACTCAGGAGGTTTTCATCCGCGTGTATCAGGCCCTGGATCGCTACGACAGCCAGTACCGGTTTTCGACCTGGCTCTTCCGGGTTGCCCAGAACGCGGCGATCGACGTCATTCGCAAGCGCAGGATTCAGCTCGTTCCCCTGACGCGGCGGGCGGATGAGGGCAGTGACGCGACGGTCGACCTCGAGCTGCCCGACGGTCAGCCGTCGGCGCTCGAAACGCTCCAGGGCCGGGAGCTCGACGCTTCGATCCGGTCGGCGATCGACGCCCTCCCCTGGGAATACCGCGAGCTCATTCTGCTGCGTCACTACGGTGAGTTGGCCTACGAAGAGATCGCCGAGGTCAAGGCGATGCCACTCGGTACAGTGAAGAACAAGTTGTTTCGCGCGCGCCAGATGCTGAAGCAGCAACTGCTCGGTCCTCGGGACGCCGGCAACTGACGGGGAAGGAAGATCGCATGAACCACGACCATCTGCTGGAAGAGCTCGACCTCGACCTCGACGCCCGCCTGGAGGCCGGAAGCGGCCGCGACGGCGCCCAGGGAGTGCTCGAGCCGGCGCGCCAGGCCGCAGTCGCCGAGCATGTCGCGGGCTGCACCCAGTGCCAGAAGGAGAGCCGGGATCTCCGCGAACTGCACCAGCTGCTGTCCGCGTCGGTCGTCCGGCCGCGCGAGGGCTTCACCGGCGAGGTCATGCGCGCTCTCGTCCCGGCGCCCTGGGAGGCTCGCGCCGTGGTCGTCTGGCGGTGGCCTTTCGCCCTGCTGCTCGCGCTGGGCGGAATCGCCGCCGTGCTCCTGGGCGGCGCCGCCGCGGAGCTCGAGCCCTCCTCGGGGTCGTTTGCCGCCTTCGTCGCGCTGGCGCGCCTGCTCGAAAGCGCGGCGCTTGCCGGCGCCGGCCTCCTGGGCGCTTCGTGGCGCGGCCTGGGATCCGGGCTCGGCTTCTGGCTGGCGGCGTCGAAGACGCATCTGGCGATCGCTGGCGGGCTGCTGGTCGCCCTGAACCTGCTGTTCGTGCGCCTGCTTCGTCCTGCCCCCCGGAACGCCGCGGGCGAAAAATCCCGATAGACTCTGCCGCATGATCGCGCAGGTTGCCGGGTGCCTATTGGGCGCCGCGCTGCTCCTCACTTCGCCGACGCCAGCGTCTGCCTCCGACTCCCCCGAGTCGGCGGCCCAGCCCGGGCTGCGCCTCGAGGCCGGGAGCGTCGCGCGTCAGCCGATCGTCGCCGTCGGGCGCGGCGTCGAGGTCGCGGGCGAGGCGCTGGCCGGCGTCACTGCCCTGAACGGTTCGGTCGCCGTATCCGGCCTGGTGCACGGCGACGTGACGGTGCTCGGCGGCGACCTCGTTCTGGCATCGACCGCCGTCATCGAAGGCGACGCCCTCGTCCTCGGCGGCCGCCTTCTGGCCGCCGGCGGCTCGCGGCTCTCGGGCCGCGCGGTCGCCTATCCCACCGTCTCGCGCGCCTGGTTGACGCTGCTCGAGGGGCCGAGCCTGGGGATGGGAGCCACCTCGCCGCTCGTCCTCGGCGCGAAACTGGGGTTGGTCGCCGCCTGGCTGGCGCTCACCCTGCTGCTGTTCGCCTCCGCCGGCCGGTCGCTCGTGCGCACTTCGGAAGAGGTCCGGCACGAGCCGCTGCGCTGTTTTGCGGCAGGGCTCGTGGGACTCGCGACGATCGTGCTCTCGGCGCTCTTTCTGTCGGCCTTCCTGCCGACGCTGCTCGGCATCCCGCTGCTCGTCCTGGTGGGCCTGTTCGCGCTCGTCCTCAAGCTCTGGGGGATGGTGGCGATCTTTCACAGCTTCGGTCGATTCTGCGTCTCGCGATTCGCCCGCCGCAGGGTCGTGCAGCTCCATGCCGCCGTGCTCGGCCTGAGCCTTCTCGGATTGATCAAGCTGGTGCCGATGGCCGGCGTCTGGGTGTGGACCGCCGCGACGCTCATCGGTATGGGTGCCGCCCTGCGCTCGAAGTTCGGGCGCTTCGAACCCTGGTTTGCGAGCGACGGCGCCGCGCTTGCCTGATCCCTGGAGGGACTTGCTAGGCTCTCCGAGGAAGGAATTCGTCGATATGGAATCCAACGGCACGGAGATTCGCAGAGTGGGCGTCGTGGGCGCCGGAACGATGGGCAGCGGCATCGCCCAGGTGGCAGCGCAGTCCGGTTTCGACGTCGTGCTGGTGGACATCTCGAGCGCGGCGCTGGCCAAGGGCTTGGCGACGATCGCCAAGAGTCTCGAGCGGCTGGTGGCCAAGGGCAAGCTCACGCCCGAAGCGAGCGCCGCGGCGCAGGCGAAGCTCGCATCGGCCGGCGAGCTCGAAGCGCTCGCCGGTTGCGACCTCGTCGTCGAGGCGGTGGTGGAGAAGTTCGACGTCAAGCGCCAGGTCCTGTCGGCACTCGACAAGGTGCTGCCGGCGCACGCCATACTGGCCACCAACACGAGCTCGATCTCGATCACGCGGCTCGCGGCGGTGACCTCGCGGCCGGAGCGGGTGATCGGCATGCACTTCATGAATCCGGTTCCGATCATGCAGCTGGTCGAGATCATCCGCGGCCTGCAGACCTCGCAGGAGACCTGCGACGCCGTCTTCGCGATGACGCGGAAGCTCGCGCGCACGCCGGTAGAGGTGAACGATGCGCCGGGATTCGTTTCGAATCGGGTGCTCATGCCGATGATCAACGAGGCCATCTTCTGCCTTTACGAGCACGTCGGCGAGGCGTCGGCGATCGACGAGGTGATGAAGCTCGGGATGAACCACCCGATGGGGCCGCTGGCGCTCGCCGATCTCATCGGTCTCGACGTCTGTCTCGACATTCTGCGAGTTCTGGAGGAGGGTTTCGGCGACCCGAAGTACCGTCCCTGCCCGCTGTTGGTGAAGATGGTGGACGCAGGCTATCTCGGCAGGAAGAGCGGGCGCGGATTCTATGCCTACGGCTGAAGGGCTGCCGGCGGTCTTCTGCCAGGTCTGCGGCGCGGAGAACCCGAGCGACCGCGAGTTCTGCGCCCGCTGCCATCAGAAGTTGATGGTGATCTCCGGCGCGGTCGGCGGCGAGTCCGAGCAGTTCGAATCGGAGCGCGGCGCCGATTTCTCGCTCGACGAGCATCTCCTGGAGCGAATCTCGATCCTCGAGGAGGCGGTCAAGCGCACCGCCGAGACGGCGCAAAAGCTCGTCGCCGCGGTGCAGAAGCAGGAGAAGAACCTGCTCGTCTCGCAGACCGGTTTCGCGACGCTGCGTGAGCTGCTCGAGCGGCGCCGGCTGGTGGGGCGCGAGGAGTGGAGCGACCTGTGGGAGTCCAAAATGGACTACCAGTTGCGCGCGCTCGAGAAGCGCGAGCGCTTCATGTCGATCCGCGACCGCGTCGCCGCGCTCTACCAGGGGAATCGCCCCAAGCTCTTCGCGCAGCATCTCGACGACGCCGAGTACGCGCTTTTCGCCTTCGATGTCGAGCGGGCGAAGCGCGCGCTCGAGCAGGCCTGGAAGCTCGACCGGACCAACTACGAGCTGGCGCTCTTCCTCGGCGAGACCTATTTCAACGAAGGCGACACCGAGGCGGCGCTGGGATTCTTCCAGAAGGTGCTCGAGGTCAAGCCCGATCATTTCGAGGCCCTCGTGTTCTCCGGCGTCATCTTCCACGAGCAGGGCAACTTTCATCGCGCCGAGGCGCTGCTCAAGAAGGCCGTGGCGGAGTATCCGGACGCCTTCCTGCCGCACTTCAGCCTCGGCGCCGTCTATGCCGCGCACGGCGAACTGTCGCGCGCCGTGGCCTACCTCGAGCAGGCGAATCTCCTCGATCGCGTGCCGCAGGCGCTCTATCTCCTCGGCAACTGCCGCTACGAGATGGGGCAGGCGGCGCACGCCATCCGCAGCCTGCGCGAAGCGGTGCGGCTCGATCCGGCTTTCGAGGAGGCGCACTACCTGCTCGGTCTCGCCTACCTCGACCGGCACTGGAACAAGAAGGCGCTGGCGTCGTTTCGCGAGGCGCAACGGCTGAATCCGCGGCGGCTGCGCTACCAGGACCTCGTGCAGTTCCTCTCCGGGCGGACCGGCGCGCCGTTGCCCGAGGTGGGCACCGAAGCGGCGCGCTACATGGCGAAGGCCGAGGAGCATCGGGCGCGCGGCGAGCGCGACCGGGCGCTCTCCGCCTACCAGAAGGCGCTCGACGCCGAGCCCGAGAATCCGACGTTGCTGATGTCGTTCGCCATGCTCTGTCTGTCGCTCGACCGCTGGGAGGAGCTCGAGAGCGCCGCACGGCAGGTGCTCGAGCTGAATCCCGGCGAGATGCTCCGCGCGACGGCGTCGGCCGCCCTGATCGCCGCGCTCAGGAGCGGCGGCAAGTTCCGCGAAGGCAACCGGATCGGCAAGCTCCTGCTGCAGGAAGGGGCGAGCAACTTCACCCGCACGATCGCCTACTTCGAGATGGCCTACAACCTCGCGGAGATGGAGGAGGATCTCGATCAGGCGCTGGAGTATGCGCAGCAGGCGCTCGATCTCGCTCCCGACGAGCTCAAGCAGTTTCCGCTCGCCGCCATGGGCTGGGTGCACTACAAACGCAAGGAATACGAACAGGCTGTCGAATGCCTGGCGAAGTCGAACGACCTGGGATCCTCGCCGACGACCCTGACCCATCTCGGCATGGCCTTTCTCGCCGCCGGCAACGAGGAGAAGGCGCGCGGCGCTTTCGGCCGGGCGCGCAGTCTCGAGCCGCGCGTCGGCGCCCTGGAAGAGAAGATGATGGAATGCATGCGCGACTCTTCGCGCCTGCTCGAACGTGTGCAGCAGCGCCAGAAGCGTTAGCGCCCGAAACGATCCACCTCCGCCTCGAAACTCCGGTGACCCTGTGACGCCCACGACCGACAGCTTTCGCCCCTCCGTTCCCGCCTCCCTCACGCGATGGTCGCAGACCTACCTCTTCACCACCCGCGAGGTGCCGAACGACGCCGAGGTGATCTCGCACCAGCTCATGGTCCGGGCGGGAATGATCCGCAAGCTGGCCGCCGGCATCTATACCTATCTGCCCTTCGGCTGGCGGAGCCTGCAGAAGCTCTCGGCGATCGTGCGGCGCGAGATGGCTGCCGCCGGGGCGGTGGAGCTCTCGATGCCTTCCATCCAGCCGGCCGAGCTGTGGATCGAGTCGGGACGCTGGCAGAAGTACGGCAAGGAGCTGCTGCGCATCCGCGACCGCCACGACCGCGACTTCTGCTTCGGCCCGACGCACGAAGAGGTCATCACCGACCTGGTGCGGCGCGACGTCAAGAGCTACCGGCAGCTGCCGTTCAACCTGTTCCAGATCCAGACCAAGTTCCGCGACGAGATCCGCCCGCGCTTCGGCCTGATGCGCGGGCGCGAGTTCCTGATGAAGGACGCCTACTCCTTCCACCTCACCCAGGAATCGCTGCAGGAAACCTACGATCGCATGCACCAGGCGTATTGC
>WBZN01000543.1_pt2 | contig 10152 bp, 11 predicted proteins | sample 5204281 | NCBI WGS metagenome assembly WBZN01 (sample SAMN12344347, study PRJNA552823) | activated sludge metagenome | biome: Activated sludge suspended growth; feature: Nitrification reactor; material: Wastewater; isolation source: activated sludge from nitrification reactor of wastewater... | reverse complement strand
ATCGACGGCTACCTGATAGAAGGATTGCCAGCAGACGCCCGGCCCTCGCACGCTTGGCTGTCGGGGTTGTTGAACGAATCGCCGCAAACGCCGCTGGGGAGGGCGGAAACCGGCGACGGGGCGCCCAAGTGGTTGAGGCTCCTGGTCCCGCTGGCGGTGCGCAATCGCTTGGTAGGCGTCTGGTTGTTTGGTCGCCGGGATCCTGATGATGCCTACCCGCAACGCGACGTTCGCGCGCTGGAGACCATCGCCAACCAGGTGGCGCGGATGCTCGAGAACTTTCGACTTTTCGAGGAGGCGCAGGCGGAAGTCGACTACCGTCGACGCGTCGAGGAGGCGAGCCGCCGCCGCGAGCGCCACTTTCGAGAGCTCTTCGAGGCCGCGCTCGATGGCATCGCGATCCTCAGCGGCGACCGCATCGTCGAGATCAACCAGACCTTTGCTTCGATGGTGCAGCTGTCGAGTGATCAAGTGGAAGGACGGACGCTCGCCGACTTCCTGTTTCCCGACGTCTCCCTGGAAGAGCGGGCCGGACCGTTCGAATCCGTTCTAAGACGGAGCGACGGCACCGCAATGGACGTGGAGGTGGCGCAACGGCGCTACCAACTGGGCGGCGACGAAGTGAATATCTGCGCGATTCGCGACATCACTGAACGCCGCCGCCGCGAGTCCGCAATGCGCCGGCTGCAGCAGGAATTACTGACCGCGCAGAAACTCGAAGCCGTGGGCCGCTTCTCAGCCGGCATTGCGCATGACTTCAACAACTGCCTGCAGGCCATCCTGGGCTACGACCAGATTCTGCTGCAGCGCTACGCGGGTGTCCCTATGCTGGAGGCGAATCTTCACGGCATTCGCGAAACGGCTCTGAAGGCTGCCGGTCTTACCCGGCAACTGTTGTCGTTCTCGCGGCAGCAACCCCGCGAGGCTCGGCCCCTCGACCTGAACGATGTAGTGCGCGGTCTCGAGATGCTCCTGCGTCGCATTCTTCGCGAAGATGTTTCGATGGTTCTCGAGTTGCACCCCGGACTGGGCTACGTCGACGTCGATCCCGTGCAGATCGAGCAAATCATCGTGAACCTGGCGATCAACAGCGGCGACGCGATGCCGCGAGGGGGACGTTTCACCATCCAGACGTTCCCAGTTTCGGTCGCGGAAGGGGCGCTCGCGATGGACCTCGGGGTCCCGACGGGGGAGTACGTGCTCATGGCGGTCTGGGACACTGGCATCGGAATGGATAGCGAGACCAAGGCACGCGTGTTCGAACCGTTCTTCACCACCAAGCCGGAAGGCAGCGGGCTGGGGCTCTCCATCGTGTACGGCATCGTGCAGCAGAACGGCGGCCGTGTCGTGCTCGAGAGCAGTCCAGGCAGCGGCGCCTTGTTCCTGATCTACTTCCCGCTCGTTCCAGCCGACCAGGTCGCCGCGGCGCCCCCGGTAGCGGCGGTGGCACCGCGCGGTTGGGAGAGCATTCTGCTGGTAGAGGACAACGATCATGTTCGGGCTTCGCTCGCTCAGACCCTCACGAACCTGGGCTACATCGTGCACTGCGCGGATTCCGGCGACGAGGCGATCGCTCGATTCGAGAACAGTGTAGGCACGATCCATGCACTGGTGACCGACGTGAGAATGCCAGGAATCTCCGGCACCGAGCTCGCCCAGCGTTTCGTTTCCCGCCGCCCCGGAATGCGTGTGGTCTTCATGACGGGCTATACCGAAATCGAGACTCCAGCGACGCCGGGGTTGGCGAGTGTATGGCTGCAGAAGCCGTTTAGCCCGGAGACGCTGGCCGGTGAGTTGCGGGCCCTATTGGATAGGAGCTGAGGAAGTTCGGGCAGCTCGTTACGCGGATCAGCCATGACGATGACTCGGAAGGCCGGCGACAGCGCGCAGCATCGGGCATCCGTTTTTGAGAGCTTGTCGCTGGCGGCGCTGATCGTGGATCGAGCAGGCCGGGTTGTCGACCTGAATCCGGCCGGACAGTCCCTTTTCGGCAGGCCGTCGGACGAGTGCGTTGGGGCGATGCTGGAGTGGCTGCTGGGACTGGAAGCGAATCACTACGCCCGTCAGATGCGCCCGGCTCTCGACGCTGGTCGGCCTTGGAGGGGCGAGTTCGGGTTCGTGCGGAGCGACGGCACGTCCGGAGTCGCTGCGGCTGAGGCGGTCCCGCTCAGCGCTACCGGGGAAGGAGTCGTGCTGGTCACCGTAGAGGACAGGACCGAAGAGCAGCGAACTGCGAAGGAGCGTGCCACCCTCGACGCCACACTGAGGCGAGCGGCCTCGGAGTGGCAGCGGTCGTTCGATGCCACGGATACCTTGCTCCTGATCACTGATCCGACCGGGCGGGTTCGGCGTCTAAACCGGGCTGCCGTCGACGAACTGGGCATGAGCTTCGCCGAAGCCATCGGTAGGCACGTGGATGAGGGCCCGGGTGCACTTTGGCGGATGGCCGGAGAACTGTGCGCGAGCGCGACGGCCGCGAAGGCCACGGTCGAGGCGCGAGTGGACGAGCCGGCCACGGGAAGGCGCTGGGTGCTGATCGCGAATCCGGTCGCCGACGCAGCGGGCCTCGTTGAGAGCCTGGTGTTGTCGGCGAGGGCGCGTCCGGGCGCGATCGGTCAGGCGCCCGAAGACCCTGCCGTTGCCGCGCGCTCCGTCGTCCAGGCAGTGCTGCGCGGCTTGGCGCATGAGCTGCGGAATCCGGTGTTCGCGATTACGATGGCCCTGGACTCGTTCAAACAACGCGCCAGCCCCAGCGATGTCGAGTTGCTGCTTGCGCTGCGGCAGGATTTCGGACGAATCGACGCGCTGATCGAGGACATGGCCCGCTTCTCCCGTCCTTTGAAATGCTTGCTTCGCCCCGTAGCGTTCGAGCAGATCGTCGAGCGGGCGGCGGCAGCTTGTCGCACGCTGGCGGACGAGCGCTGCGTCAGGCTGGTTCTACGGTTGGACGACTGCGCGCCCGCTCTGCTCGACGAGGGGCTGGCGCTCGAGTGCACCCTGGCCGTTCTGGCCGAGGCCGTCGAAAACGCGCCGCCGACCAGCGCCATCGAGATTTCGATGAGCAGCGTGTTGGTTGGCGTGGTCAACTATGTGCGCTGTACGATTCGAGATTATGGTCCGGTCATTGGCCGCGAGGACCTGGATCACGTCTTCGTACCCTTCTTTTCGCGCCGTCGGCGAGGCTTTGGTCTTGCTTTGCCGATTGCTCATCGCCTCGCCGAGGCTCAGGGCGGTCGGATGGCGGTTTCGATTCCAGAGGACGGCGGTGTTGCGGTGATCCTCGAGATGCCATGTGTAGTGCTACGCGAAGCCCCGAACCCTTAGAGATCCGCGGGCATCGAGTCCTCTTGGTCGAGGACGAGGTCTCGGCGCGCTCCCGGATGCGCGCCTTCCTCGAAGGCCGCGGCCAGCAGGTCTCAGAGGCCGGCACCTGCGCCGAGGCGCGAGCCATTCTCGCAGCCTTGCGTCCCGACGCGGTGGTGCTCGACTATGCACTGCCCGATGGTTCGGCGCTGGAACTGCTGGCCGAGATGAAGGAACTCGCTCCAAACACGCCGGCGCTCATCCTCACCGGCCATGCGAGGATCGATCTGGCCGTGGAGGCGATCAAAGCCGGGGCGGAGCACTTTCTTACCAAGCCCGTCGACCTGTCCCAGGTGTGGGTACTCCTGCAACGCGTACTGGAGGGCTCCCGCGCGCGCCGCCAGCAGGTTGCGGCCGCGCTGCGCCAACAGCGGCAGGCGATCGACCCGTTCGCCCTCGCTTCGCCCGCCTTGCGTGCGCTGAGCGAACAGGCGAAACGGGTCGTCGCGTCCGGCCGCCCGGTGTTGATCCTCGGTGAGACTGGCACCGGCAAGAGCGCGATCGCCGCCTGGCTCCATCGCAATGGGCCGCGTGCGGGCGATGCTTTCGTGGAGCTCAACTGCGCCTCGCTGTCCAAGGAACTGCTGGAGAGCGAGCTCTTCGGGCACGTGCGAGGAGCGTACACGGGCGCGGCAAACGACAAGGCGGGATTGTTCGAGATTGCTCATCGGGGAACCGTCTTCCTGGATGAGATCGGCGACCTCGACGCCGCGGCGCAGCCCAAGCTTCTCACTGTATTGGAAAGCAAGAAACTGCGTCGCGTCGGCGACGTGAAGGAGCGCCTCGTCGACGCGCAGCTCCTGGCCGCGACCCACCAGGACCTGCGCACTCTCGTCGCCGAGAGGCGCTTCCGAGAAGATCTCTATTTCAGGATCAGCACCCTGACTCTGCGTCTGCCTCCCCTGCGTGAGCGAAGCGAAGACATCCCGGCGCTCGCCGAGCAGATCCTGGGGCGCCTGGCGAATGAGTTGGGGCGTCCGCGACCCCTCCTTTCGCCCAACGCCGTCAGGCGACTGGTGAGCTACGCGTGGCCCGGCAACATTCGCGAGTTGCGCAATGTCCTGGAGCGCGCCGCGTTGCTGACGGAAGGAGATGTCATCGAGGCGGATGGTCTTCTCTTGGAGGACCGGGTAGCGGTGGCAAGCCGAGAGTTTGCAGACCTCACTCTCGATGAAGCAGAGGCGCTGCTGATTCGGCGAGCTCTCGAACGAGAGCAAGGCCACGTGGAGCGCGCCGCAATGCGCCTCGGACTTTCGCGGAGTGCGCTCTACAAGAAGCTCGCTCGACAAGCGGGTTCTCCTTCGTCGACGGACTAGTCTCCAAAGTAGATCGACCGGTCGGCCGTCGAGCCGGCAAAGCGGCGCGAACCGCTCCGGCGCAATAGGAACGGCCGCTCTCGCGCACGGTACGCACGGGCATGGTCCTTGCGATGGGCTCCGGAGAACCATGTCGAGCCTATCGCAGTGCGATCCCGGGGCGCGGACTCTCCTGGTCGTGGACGACAGCCCAGCCATCGGTCTGGCGCTGACTTCGTTCTTTGTCAAACGCGGATTTGAAGTCGATTGCGCACAGGAGGTCGAAGAGGCCCTGGCGATGCTGGCGCATCGCTCCTATCGCGTCGTGATCGCCGATCTCCGCTTGACCGAGTCCGAGACCACCAATGGACTCGAGATCATCGATTTCGTGCGTCAGCGTTCTCCGGAAACACGCACCGTGGTCCTCACCGCCTTCGGTACTCCGCTGCTGGCGCAAGAGGCTCAGCAGCGCGGCGCCAGCGCCTTCGTATACAAATCGGACAGCGTCGACAAGCTCGGCGAGCTGGTGGAATCGCTTCTCGCCTCGGGTCGTGATGCCGGTATTGCTTGAGCGTCTGAGCAGGCCAGAGGGTCTGCATGTCCGGTTTCAGCCGATCGTCGAGATCGATGCCGGCCTTCTACGGCCGCATGCCGTCGAGTGCCTGGCGCGCGGGCCGGCGGGATCCACGATCGAGGCCGCCCCAATCTTGTTCGACTATGTGCGCAACAAACACGCCGAGGCCCTCGTGGATCGGCTCTGTGTGACACGCGGAATTCAGGGCTTCGGTGGCGGCGGTGCGGAGGTCGCCGGCGCGTTGAACCTGCACTTGAACGTGCACTGCGTGACTCTGGCGCGCGATCGCGACTTCGTCTCCTTCCTCTTCGAGATCGCGCGCGCGGGCGGTGTGGCGTCGTCCGGCTTGACCGTCGAGCTCCTCGAGTACCGGGCCTTCTCGGGCAGCCGCAATCTTCGGCGAGCCATCGACGCGATCCACGAGGGCGGGGCGCGTATCGCGTTGGACGACATCGGACATGCGGATTCGAACCTGCGGATGTTGCTGGAGAGCCAAGCGGACTACTTCAAGATCGACGGCCATTTCATCCGCGGCGTACACGCCGACATCTACCGTCGAGCGCTGGTGCAGTCTCTGGTGGAGCTGGCGCCGCGCTTCGGGGCGTGGGTCGTCGCCGAGGGCGTCGAGAGTCTGGAGGACCTGCAGGCGGTGACTGCGCTCGGCGTTACGTTCGTCCAGGGCTACCTCGTGGCGCGGCCGGTCGTCGCCGAAGAAATCGCGCACCAGCTCGCGCCCGGCCGTTGGACGGATCTCCTGGTCAACGAGAACGGGGCGCCGGGCACAGGTGCGGTCTGGGGCGAAGGTGGGGACCGCGCATGAGGCGCCCGCGCGCGGTGTTTGCGGCCAGCGGTGAGATTCCGGCGGCAGTGGCGGCGTACCTGCGAGATCGCGGTCTGGCCGTGGTGACCACCCGGGACGGCGACAGCGTCGTGGAGCTGACACTGACGGCAGAGCCGGTCCTGCTGCTCCTGAGCGCCTGCCTGGCGCGCAAGAACGGCAGCCAGGTTTGCCGAATCGTTCGCCAGCTGCTTCCGTCGGGCGGCCCCAGCATCGTGCTCTTCGGCGTAGGTGCCCGCGCAGCGGATCGAACGTGGGCGCAGCGCCAGGGGCCCGACGCGGTTCTGGCCGGCGGCTGCGAGCCGGAGGCGATCGCCGCGCTGCCGATGATCGCGAGCCTCGGCCCGGAGACGGTAGCTCCGGAATCGTCACACCTTGCAGGCAATCACGACTCTGGGAATGGGAGGAGTTGAATGAAGTGCTCACGCACGATGACCGCCACGATTGTCGCCCTGGTCCTCTTGGCCTCGGCATCGTTCGGCAACAACGGACACATGCTGCATGGCGTGGGAGCGATCAATAGCGCTCTGGGCGGCGCGGGAGTCGCCACCGCGAACGACGCTTTCGACGCGCTGAGTACGAATCCGGCGCTACTGGTCGATCTGGACGGCCTGCAGGTGGAGATCAGCGCCGAACAACTCACGGCGCACAACGCAGTCAGCAGCGAGGTGCAGACTCCCGCGGGCCTCTTCGCCGGCCGGACCAAGGAGGCGGGCGACCCGTCGATCGTGCCGGCCATGGGCTGGACTCTTCACCGCGAAGGCTCGAAGTTGGCGGTGGGCATGGGAATCCTGGGTCTTGCGGGAGTGGGTGTCGACTATCCGCAGGACTCCGGGAACCCGCTGCTCGCCCCGCAGCCGCAAGGCTTCGGGCGGGTCTACTCGAGCTATCAGTACGTGCGGATACCGACCGCCGTGGGCTATCGCGTGTCGCCCCGGCTCGCGCTCGGTGGCGCCCTCTTCGTCGGACGCGCAAGCTTTGCGGCCAGTCCGGCAGGCTTCGCCGCGCCCGATTGCTCAGGTTCTTCGACCTGTTTCTACCCGACTGCGAACGGCGACTCCGCCATGTCATACGGTGCACAACTGGGTGCGACGTACCGAGTGTCGGATCGGCTGCGCCTGGGGGCATCGTACTCGACGCCAGAGCACACGCAGAGCTTCGAGTTCCGGTCGGCGGTGGCAAACCCGGGCTTGGCGACGTACGGGCAGGCGAGAATCCTGCGCTTCAAGCTCCAGAACCCAGCGGTGGCCACCTTGGGCGTCGGTCTCTCGCTTTCTCCCCGTCTCGGCATCGGCCTCGACGTGCGCCGGCTCTTCTACGCCCGCACGGCCGGATTCGGCGATACGCAGGGCTGGCGAGATGTCAACGCCGTGGCTGTTGGCCTGCAGTTCGCTCCGCGCCCGGGATGGACTCTGCGTGCGGGTTTCAATCACTGCAACAGCCCGATCGACTCGCGGGTGAGCTTCCTGAACGTGGCGGCGCCGGCGGTGTTCGAAAACCACGTCTCCATCGGGTTGGGAGTGCACGTCGATCCCCGCGTGGAGGTGAATCTGGCCTTCTATCACGCGTTCAAGAACAGCGTTACGGGCTCTTTCCTCGGTCCCGCTGGAGCTGTGCCGGGAACCCGCGTTACCAACGAGATGGCCCTCGACTCGATGCTCTTGACGTTTTCGTTCCGGCAGTAGCCACCCGGGGCAACCAGAGAGGAATGCCGGCGTGAGCGAGCGCGGACCATCGGCCAGGCAGTTGGATGAAGATTTCCAGATTATTCGCGTGCGGGACTGCCTGCTCGTGAGCATTCAAACCGAGCTCCACGACCGATTGGCGATTCGACTGCAGGAGGCCATCGCCGAGCGTACGCGCGCCGTGGGCGCAACGGGAGTCGTGTTGGATATCTCGCTGGTTCAGATCATCGACAGCTTCATCACTCGAATTCTGAACGACATCGGCAAGTCCGTCCGCTACATGGGCGCCCAGTGCTTCGTAGTCGGCATCCGTCCGGCCGTGGCCATGACCTTGGTCGAAATGGGTGTCGATCTCGATGCGGTCGAGACCGCGCTCAATCTGGATCTCGCCTTGACGCGGCTCGAAAGCGGCCGATGATGACCGTTGCCCAGGTGCTGACCGAGACGCTGCGGGGCTCCATTTCGGAGATCACGCTCCGCGGGGTCACCGGCCGCCTGGGAGCCCTGGGAGGAAAAGACCCCGCCTCGTTGACGCACGGGGAGCGCGACTCCGTACACGGCAATGCGCGGCTCGCCATTCGCCTCTTCGCTCAGGGCGACAAGAGTGCTCTCGAGGCAGCCGTCGCTCGTGTCCTCGGCGCTGGCAGTCCCCGTCAGGCGCCCGTTCAGGTGCCGCGCGTTCTGACCACGGCCAGGAGCATCGCCATTCTAAGCGAGTCTGACATCGCGCAGGCCCGAGGCGAGGCGTGGGCGGAGGCGGTGCGGATCGGCTTCTCGCGATTCGCCTCCGTGAAGGTGGCGACCGCGGTTTCGGAGCTGGCGCGCAACATCGTCTTCTACGCCATTCGCGGCACGGTGGCGATGCGATCCAGGCAGGAAGGCAGCGTAGCCGTTCTCGAGGTCGTGGCCTCGGATCAAGGCCCCGGGATCTCCGCCGAAAAGTTACAGCAGGTCTTCGCCGGGCAATACCGATCCGAGCGCGGCATGGGGCAGGGCCTGGTGGCCGTCAAGCGACTGGCGGAGACCTTCGATTTGCGTACCGCACCGGGTCAAGGCACGACGGTGTCCTGCTCCTTTCGGAGCGGCTCGTGATCGCGCACGGCTTCTCACGCCCCTATCCTGGCCTGGCGGCCTGCGGGGACGATTTCGTGATCCATCACGGGGTCGACGGCGCGCTCCTGCTCGGTGTGGTGGACGGTCTCGGGCATGGCGTCGAGGCGGCGCGCGCCGCACAACTGGCCTGCGCGAAGATGCGTGAGACCCCGGAAGCCGATCCCTTGACGTTGATGCACGAGTGTCACGCCGCTTTGCGCCAAAGCCGCGGGGCCGCAGTCGCGATACTCCGCGTCGGCCGAGACGGGGACGGCACCTTCTGTGGCGTGGGCAACGTCGAGGTTCGAACGCTGGTGGGCGTGCCGCTTAGCCTGTTCAGCATGGCCGGCATAGTCGGACATCACATGCGCCGGGCCCGAGAGATGAAATTCCAGATCCGCTCCGGCGAGCTTCACTGCCTCTTGACCGACGGTGTGCAGACGCGAGCGGAGCTCGAGGTCTGTCTCGAGGGCGCTCGCGAGTCCATGCCGGAGCGCATCGTGAAGCGCTGGGGCCGGTCGTATGACGACGCAACTGCACTGGTGTTTTCGCTCGACGCTGTCTAGGTGCGGCCGGCGAGGATCACAAATACCAACATTCTGAGCGAGAGGAGTCCGATGACGACGAACCAGGTGGGGCCGCACACGACCTACTTTGAAGAGCCCGACATCATCTACATGAAGGGCGTCGGGTACATGTCGCCCGAGGACGGGCTCGAAATGCTGCGCTTGCAGCGCGACTACGGAACCGGGCGCGATCATTGCTTTTTCCTGATCGACATGACGGAGCTGGATGGTTTCGATCCGCAGGTGCGGAAAGCGGCTGCCGAGGTGCTCCGAGACATGCCGCTGCGGGGCATGTCGATCTTCGGCGCACCGCTCAAGGCACGTATGGCAGCGAAGCTCATCATCACCGCGTCGAATCTCTTTCGGAAAGAGCGAGATCTGAATCCGATGAACTTCGTGAAGACCGAGGATGAAGCGCGAATGTGGATCGCCGAGCGCCGGCAGGCCTTCGGTTTCGCCTGACGCAGTGCGAAAGGACGGCCTATGACGAATGACGCACAGTTCAAGATTTCCTCACAGCGCCTGCAGGGAGTTATCGAGGCGCTCTCGTACGCCAGTGTCGACGAGTTCGAGTCTGCTCTCGAGCTGCTGCGCGCACCGCAGGACGCTGACGAGTTCGCGGAGCTGGAGACGGCATTCGCGATCTTCGTCGAAGAGTTGGGACTCACCAAGCACTCGCTTCTCGACGATCTTCGCGACGATACCCATCAGCATGATCATGCCGATCATCGAGAAGATG
>WBZN01001813.1_pt2 | contig 10153 bp, 7 predicted proteins | sample 5204281 | NCBI WGS metagenome assembly WBZN01 (sample SAMN12344347, study PRJNA552823) | activated sludge metagenome | biome: Activated sludge suspended growth; feature: Nitrification reactor; material: Wastewater; isolation source: activated sludge from nitrification reactor of wastewater treatment... | reverse complement strand
CATGTAGCTCAAGCCGACTCGCGCCGTTTTGAGCAGTCCCATATTTTTGACAGTTGCGGGAGTGAGACTGATCGGATAATCGAAAAATTTGCGCATGAAGTAAATGCGCGATTTGCGGTTGCGCAAGAGCATGACTTTGTCTTCTTTTGTCGGGTCTGGCGCTGCGACCTGACCCTCTACAGAAGTGGTTTTGCGTTGATAAGTGATGGTTTGACTTTTTTCTTCCAGCGCTTCGAGCGGCATGACATCAAGCCACCATTGCATGATACGGTCTGATTTCGAGAAAAATCGGTGACCACCGATATCGATGCGATTGCCTTTGTAATTGACTGTGCGAGCGATTCCGCCGAGATAGTCGGTTCTTTCCAACACAATCGGTTTGATTTTGGTGTGTTTTAAAAGCTCGAAAGCTGCTGTCAATCCAGCCGGTCCGGCCCCGATTATAACGGCCGTTTGCTGGCTACCAGCGGGTTTTTCCATTGATCTTGTCAGACCTGCGTGAAGGAAGATGGACGTGCCCGCTTGATATGCGATGCTCAATCATCCAGTGTGGATCTTACACAATTTGCGGGGGCATGTCAGCAAATTACCGTTACCTTTAGAGGGTTTCAGGCAGCCAATCTCCGCGCGATAGCTAATATGCTTTCATTGACAACGATCGTATATACGGACTGTTACACAACGTAAGACAAGTACGGTCATCTGATTTCTCAGACTAGATCAGGTTACGTCAGTACAATGCCAGAACAACGTCCGAACAACGTCCGAACAACGTCCGAACAACGTCTGAGTACTTCTTCAGACTAAGCTTTTACCTGTTCAGCGCCGGGTGCACTTGTGGCTGCGGCTGGTTTCAGGTTAGCGATTGACGTGGGCGCTGCAGGTTGCAGGTTAGCGATTGAGGCGGGTGCTGCAGCTGCTTGTTTGTGCTGCCCGGCAGAATCTTCGATTGGTGTAACAGGCTGAACTTCTTTGCCCTGAATTTTGTCACGCGTGTGCAGCGCAACGCCGCACCAGAACGCGATTCCGCAATAAACGAAATACAACCAGTGCATGAGGATGGCTGGTATCGTAAATAGTGCACCGCGCCGTTTCACGAAAAAGCTGTAGGTACCCAGGTTCAGTCCGAAGAGCACTACTGCCAGTGCGCCGGCTGCGTACGATGCCTGGTGTACGAACGGCGTCAGAACCAGTGCTAAAAGCAGCAAGTAAGTTACAACCAGGCTAAGTCTTTGATCGTTACCGAGATTAAGGTCGTTCACCAGTCTCGTTTTGTCATTGAGAATCAGGCGTGTCCACGGAATGCCTCTGTCGAACACGTCGGTTTTCAGAAGACACATGAGTGTCCAATTTTTGTAGTGCTTCACTTGCACTTTTTTGGACAAGACAATTTTGCCGCCTGCCTGCTTTATGCGATAGCCGAGGTCAATATCTTCGATGCTGGGGCGTTTGTAGGTAACGATGTCGAAACCGCCCAGAGCGAGAAACAGTGAGCGACGAACTACACCGCATCCTGACCAGAATGTGGTGGCTTCTTCGCTGCTGTTTTGGTGCACCCAGTGATGCATCAAGTTTTTGTATTGGCTGAGGAATGAAGGAGCGCGCGGAGTCGTGTCGTATGAACCGAACAAGGCGTCGATAGTCGTGTCGCGCGAAAGAATGCCAGCCATGTTTTTGAAAGTGACTGCGTTCACTTCGCAGTCTGCATCGATAAAGCAGACGTACTCACCGCTAGCGTAGCGAGAGCCGATGTTGCGTGCTGCTCCTGGTCCCAATCTGCCATCCGTGCTCATAACTGTGGCGCCATAATGTCGGGCCAGCGCTGCTGATTGATCGGTTGATCCGTCATCAACTACGATGAATTCCCAGTTAGTCGGTTTCCACCGAGCGATTGCGGCCAGGCAGTCTTCAAACTGGTCGCCGCCATTGTAGACCGGCACGATTACTGAGACGTTTGGCAGAAGAGTTGTTGGGCCGTTTTTTTTCTGAATCGGTTGTTTTTTGTTATCAGTCATCAATGTTTCCGGGTGTCCGCTGCGAATCGTGTTTTTGTTTTATTCAGTCACTTATTTCCGTATATCGGAATTTCGCAGGAGATCGGTAGTAATTGCCCTTCTTGTCAAGAAGCCTGAGCTGAGTACAGCTATGAGATTGCCAAATCAGAATGAGATAGTAAAGAGCGAATACATAATAATTGTTGGGAGGCAAAAGTGTTTGCCACTTGGCTACCTCGTATTCTCTGAACAGTTCTGACTTTTACGATTACCAAATCGTGTCTTGATAATTTCTAATTGGTGCAGTTGTAAATACGTATTTCGATTTGAAAAAGGTGCGTACATATTTGCTGCATAGCTCAGGCATAGTCGCCATGGATGCCAAGTGTTTTGATAATGAAATAGTTCAGGCGGAGGCGCCGCCATGTTTCGCTACTTTCCCGCCACACACGGCGGGTTCAAATTCGCCTCTGGTCCACCCGCGTCAGTTTCCTGGTTCATCGCTTCCACTTCCGCTGCAAGCGTTTCCAGTTGCTCTTCAGGGGTTTGTTTCTTTCGATTCAAAATTACTTTGACATCATCCATGGTGACTGCTCTAAACAGGAAAACCAGAGCGACGTATGCACCACCAGCGGCGGCAATCTGGATAAGCAAATGGAAGTTGTGAGTGGCTTGAATGATCGGGTACATGAAACAGGCTGCTATAGCGGGTTTCCACAAGTAGCGGCCAAGCGGGATACGTCCGACAAATTTTTGAGCGGAAATGTAGTCGAGAATGAGAATAAGCAACTCGCAAGCGAAATTAGCCAGAGCTGCGCCCATAATTCCGTACTTCTTGATGACAATTATGTTCAAGACAATGTTTACCAGCGCGGCCAGAGACATGATGCGCAGGTCGTTACCTTGCTTGTTGAATGAAATTAGAAGCACCCGATACGTTCTGCTGAGCATGTGCATTCCGAAGAGCACTAACAGAACCTGTAGAGCCGGCACAGCCGGCAGATAAGCTTTACCATAGAGGAATAGCACGAGGGGCTCAGCTACCAGAATGCCACCGACCGAGGCACCAATAGCGATGGCAGCAGAGATGCGCATGACTCGATTCAATAGCGCTTCAATAGTGTGGAAGCCCTGTACGTAGGCTTGAGCAAGGGTCGGTCTGAGCGCGGTGTAGTATGCGACGGTGATGAGGACGAGCATCCACACAACTCGAAAGGAAGCTCCGTACAGCCCGGTTGCTTCGGATCCTACCCATATGCCCAGAAGCAGGATGTCGAAATTCTCGATAATTCTTCCCACTAGTGCTGAGCCAACCAGAGGCAGGGAGCCCGTGACGAATTTTTTTACTGTTTCGCCCTCCCAGCCCAACTTCAGCATTCCGAAAATTCGACAGTAGGTAACAATCAAATAGCTGACTGCAATTGCACGTGTGGCAACTTGCATAATTGGCACGTATATGACGTCGCTAGGCTGTTTTACGAGAAGAAAAACTCCGCCCGCCATAAGCAGTTGGCAGAGGCAGTCTGATACTATCGCTGGTACCATGGATTTGCTGCCGAGAAATACCCAGTTCAAATCAAGGGCACTGGGAATCATAGTTGCGCCCGATATTAGAATAATCGTTTTTGTCAGAGGCGGCAGGGGCATCAGATATATGGCGAGAGAAAGCCCGAGCAACGCCGGTATGAGCATTAGCAAGCGCAGTGAGACCACTGATTTGACGATTGTCGGAATCGGTGTAATACCGCGTGCAACTTCAAGCGGACCCCAGGCATCGAACCCGAAGTCCACAATGATTCCGACGTAAGCCAATACTGTCATGGCGAAGACGACAGCGCCATATTCGTCAGGCAGCAGAACTCGAGTCATCTGAATGGTGACGGCGAATGCCAGAATTCGGCTGATCATCTGACCAATCGAAAGGATGGCAAAATTTTTGCTGATGCCCGGTTTGTCTTTGCTCATCCAGTCAGCTCCGGAATTTTTTCGAGAGCCGATTGTGTGTCAACATTCATTAGTCTTAGTGGAAAGTAGCAACGATTGTGCGGCTTCAATCTATGGTTTGCGTGCCACAAAGCCGCTTGAGTGTCCAAAAGGAAGATCGATGTTTGCAGCCAGGAGAGCCGCTTCCAACTCCAATTCCTTGTGCATGAGATTGTTCAGCCAGCCAAGGTTTTTGGCATAGTTTCTGATGGCTAGACCCGGACCGATTGCTTTCGTTGTATTTGTCAGACCGTGGGAATTCTTGTGTTCATGAGAATGTCCGTGGTTGTGGCTTTGACCGTGGTCATGTCCGTTATGATCGTGTCCATGATCATGCCCGTGATGATCGTGTCCGTGGTCGTGATGACGACCGTTGTTTTTGAAGGCGTTAACGTACTCGCGCAATGCACCGAATGCACTGGGCAAGGTGTTCAGATACGTGGCTCGTTCCACGACGAATCCCGCTTGTCTGAGCATAGTGGTCACGGTCGGTACGTCATAGCGACGATACTGGTTCTTGTCTGCGCCTTTCAGTGTGACTCGTCCCCAGGATGAGTTGGTGCGCAAATAAACCAGACCGCCGGGTCTTAACAGTCTTTTGAATTCGGCAATCGCCTTTTCATCAGCGCCGGCGCCGGCAAGATGTTGGATCGTGTCGATGCAAATGATCAGGTCGACGCTAGCGGAAGGCAGTGGCACTTCGGTCGCGCTCCCAAGCACAAGCTTGGTGGCACCGCGCATTTCACAAAATTTCAAAGCATGTTCGGAATAATCCAGACCGGTTGGTTCGCCTGCGAGTGGATATTCTTTCTGTACAAAATCAAGTAAGTAGCCTGTTCCGCATCCGATATCGAGCACTTCGATATTTTTCATATTCGCAGTCGGCTTGCGCAACAAAGCAACCATGGCATCGCGCATGCCTTGAGCCCACCAGTGGTTCTCTTCGATGTCGTAGAGGCGCTGATAGTATTCAGGTTCAAATATCTGCGGAGCGGATTCTAATTTTGTGCTCATAAATGCTTTCAGCTTCCTATAGCGGAGTCGTCGCGGATGCTTCCCGGTTAAGGGAACCAGGTTGAGTGGTGGACTGGCTGTTTGATCGAGTCGAAGGACGCGGATCGTGCCGGTGGTCAAGTTGCGCTGTTTAGGATAACCCGTTTGTCAACATCTAATCATTCGTCAGGTTTCATACTAGTTTGACAATCGATAGATTATTGAACTTGTGTGTCTCTAAAGCCTGTCTGCTGCAGTGTTCACAGGCACTCAGCTCTTTCATAACGCTCGTCTAATCTTTATTAAGAACGTAAGCAAGCCGTAATGTGTAGCATGATCTAGGCTGTTCACAGGCAACCAGTTCGTTCGACAAACTTCAGTGCAAATTACTAAACAATCTATTGCGATCTCCGTCCTCGGCGCAATTCTCGCGATCGCCGCTTTTGCGCTGCCTGAGACTGTTCACATAGAGGCTGTGGTGCCTGCTGGTTCGATCAGCCCTCCAGACAAGAGTTTGATCATCGTGAAGTGGTGTTGCTTTCTGGATGGAGTCTGGTGCCTAATCATTGGCTTGACCAGATGGCGCTGGCAGCGGCTGACTGCTGATTCGCTAATTATCCCCAAGCCGTTAGTCGACCAGGAAACTTGTGAACAGCTTCGCTGCTCCATTACACGCAAGCAAGCAACTACAGCTCTTGGTTGCATTGTGCTGCTGGGCCTGGTTTTGCGTTGTCTTTCTCTCGACTCTAGTTTCTGGCTTGACGAAATTACGCCACTGACCTTTTACCGCGATAGTTCGGTATTCGGACTGTTAACAACGTACTACAGCACCAACAATCACCTCTTCTACACGTTGTTGGAAAAGCTTGCTACTGGCGTGTTTGGTGAGCATGAGTGGGTCGTGCGTTTGCCTTCGGTGTTGATAGGCGCTATCACAATTCCCGTTTTTTATTTACTGACACGGCTGGTTGCCAGCCGTTTTATTTCGTTGTCGACTGCGTTGCTGCTTTCTGTTTCCTATCAGCATATTTTCTTTTCTCAAAATGCGCGTGGTTACACGGCTCACTTGTTGTTTACGCTGGCTGCAACCTTGTTTCTGATCCGCGGAATCAAGAAAGACAAGGTAAGTGACTGGCTTGCATATTGTCTGTGCATGTTTCTCAACATGGCTTCGATTATCGCCAGTCTGTCTGTGTTAATCGCTCATCTTTTAATGGCAGCGATAGCTGCAGTTGTCGTTCAACGGCGCAGCAAGGGCGGATGGCCGCTTTTCCGCCGGCTCTGCGCTGTAATTTTTCTGTCACTGCTTATGGTGCTGCACTTGTATAGCATCATTTTTCCGCAAGCTTATATGGTTGTGCAGGAGACTTATAAAGTTCAATCCACGGGCTTCACGCTCTTTTCTGCGGAGTTTGTGGGTGAAGTTGTACGTGGGTTGCGACTGACCAACTCTCCTCTTTTGCTGATCGCTGCCGTGCCCGGTTTGATCGTTGCTTGTTCAGGTTTGAAGGCGATTTTCCGCTCTAGCTGGCTTTTGCTGGTCGGATTGGTTTTGCCGGAAATCCTATTAGCACTGTATCTTTTGAAGCTCGGATTGTCTGTTTCACCCAGATTCTTCCTACTGGCGCTGCCATTTGCTTTGCTCATTTGTGCCGCTGGTATTCACGAAGTTTTGCGGTGGATTTTGCAAAAATTCAAATTGGAGAAGGCTTATTTTGTCTTGTTCTGTCTGGCAACGACAGCCATTGCTGCAGTAAATGTTCCTTCGCTGATTGCGTATTACAGAATTCCCAAGCAAGATTTTCGCTCTGCTCTGATGTACCTGAAATCCAAGCCCAGCAAGGTTTATCCGGTTTCGGTGTACACCGCACGCGAGGGCGTCGCGTATTACGCAGGACGAAATGGATTGCGTTTGAATGAAGATTATTTTGATGCCAGAACCGTTGCGGAATTCGATGAAATTTTGAAAAAGCATCACCCCGCGGACTTGTATTTGCTAACCACTTTTCCTCGAGCATTACATTTGGATCATCCTGAGCTAGAACCGCTCATCGACAGATATTGGATAGTTGACAAAGTATTTCCTGGTTCAATTGGTGACGGTGATTTAACTGTATGGAAACCTCGTCAGTAGATGTCCTAGTGCCTTCTTAGTTACAACCAGGGGCAATTCATATCGAACTGCTTTATTATGATTCGACCGCGACGTTGCGGGGGAACAGGAAACTTCAAAATGAGAACTGCAGTAATTGGTCTTGGGAAGGTTGCGGAGCGCATTCATTTGCCGGCGTGTAAATCCGTTTCTGAAATTGAATTGGTAGCAGCGAGTGATACTAGTGAAGAACGCAGACGTTCAATGAAGGAGCAATTTTCCATTCCGAACGTTTATGCCGATTCACTCGAAATGATCGAAAAGGAAAAACCTGACCTGGTAATGATCGGCACGCCGCCTGAATTCCATAAGGATCTCTGTCTTGCGGCGTTGCGCAGTGGTGCGGATGTTCTGTGCGAAAAACCTTTTGTGCTGACCCTGGAAGATGCAGATGAAGTGGTGGCGGAAGCGAGGAAGACTGGCAAGCGGCTTGCGGTGAACACACAATATCGCTACATGTCGACGTACAAGGCTGCGAGAGACAGTATTGCATCTGGTGAATTCGGTAATCTCTACTTCATAAATTGCTGGCAGCAAATGTATCATCCTCCTATTTTCGAGGGTAAAGAATCCTGGCGCTCATCATTGAAGCAATCGACTTTATACGAGTTTGGATCGCATCCGATCGACTTGATTTGCACCTTTTTTGGCGAACTTCCGATTGATGTCTACGCAAACATTCCTAAAGTAAATTCCGAATACGATTCGGATGTTTTTGTGCAAATGACACTTCGTTTTTCGAACGACCGGCTAGCTACGTTGGTACTGAATCGTGTTAGCCACGCTCCGGAAAAGTATCTGGAGATGCGCTTGGATTGCCAAAAGGCATCGATACGCATTTCGCTTGGTGGTGTGGCAAGAGCTGGGGTCGAACTGTCGCGGCACAAAGGTACGAACCGACCGGCATTCAGAATGAGCTTCGTCAAGGGTGGAGAAGCGAGAGTCGAGTCAGGAGGCAGCACTCGTGTTCTGGCGCAGGAACGCAGCCCTGCTTTTGCTTCGGCGACTGCATCGCACCTGCGCACTTTCCTGAAATCAGATAGTGGTGGCAGCACTGAATTCGATACCGTCGAGCACGCTAGAAATGTTTTACGAGTGATTTTCGCCGGTTACGAATCTGCGCGTACTGGTCAAATCGTCAAGTTGTGAGAGCATGAGCGTCGCCCCAATCTCAGTAGTAGTAGCGTCACAGAATGCGCGAGTCAGCATAGCTGAGTGTTTGAATGCTGTAATCGAACAGGCACGTCTGGTGAATGCTGAAGTTTTAGTCGCGGATGCTTCTACTGACGGCACCGACTTGATAGTGCGTGAGCAGTTTCCGGATGTAACACTGCTGAAAGGTGATGCGGATAAGGACTTGATTCCACAATTGTGGGGGCTCGGAATGTCCAACGCATCCGCGCCGATCATTGCAATTACAAATGCCCAGTGTATTCCAGAACAGTCGTGGCTACTTTCTATAAAGAAGGTTTTCGATACCAATGATGTGTGCGGAGTGGGGGGGCCGATTCATCCACCGATAAATGGTTCCGCGCTGGATTGGGCTATTTATTTCTCGCGATTCACTGCATTTATGCCTCCTGTTCAGAATGGCACTATCCGTGAGTTGCCCGGTGATAATGTAGCGTACACCAGGACTGGATTGGATGCGTACTGGAAAAATCGAGAAACTGGGTTCTGGGAAACTCTTTATCACCATGAGCTGCGTGAGCATCACCAATCCTTATATATGTCATCCGATGTAAGGGTCCATTTAGCCCATACAGTCGGAGCTGACGATTTCTGGCAGGTGCGAATGCGGCATGGTCGGCATTACGGCTCAACCAGACCCAATACTTCAATTGGCGCTCGCTTTGTGCGTATTTTGTCGGCACCAATTCTGGTGCCCTATCTTGTTGGGCGCATGGGTCTGAGGGTCTTGAGCAAGCGAAGAGATTTTCTGGGACATTACTTGAAGGCTTTGCCGTGGCTGGTCGTATTCACAATTGCCTGGGCAATTGGTGAGATTCAAGGTTATCTGGCTCCCGTGCATGAGTGAATCACGCAAACCAGAATTATCCGTTGTGGTGGCATGGCAGGAATCGCAGCCCGACATAGAACCCTGTCTGCAATCTCTCTTTAGCCAAACTACGGCCCGCACATTCGAGGTTATTGTCTCATTTTGTGGATTTGAGCCATCCGTGCAGAAGCTTACCGAAAAGTATCCTCTTCTCAAGCTTTTGCGGCACCCTGAATCCGGCAGCATTCCCTCATTGCATGGACTTGGTATCAAACATTCTTCTGGAAAATTGGTGGCAATCACTGAAGCTCATACTACTTTCGCGGCCGATTGGATTGATACCGCAGTTAGTATCTCTGAAGCTTGTGGTGATGCCGCTATAGGCGGTGCAGTAGAGCCGGGCCGTAATCTTTCCGATGTCGATTATGCCCTCTACATTTGTGATTATGCGCAATTCGCCTTGCCGCTGGACGCTGGTTCTTCAGATGATTTGCCTGGTAATAACATCATATTTAAGCGAGAAGTGATCGATAAAAATTGTGCCGGACGCGACCTGGAGAAAGATGGATTCTGGAAGACATTCTTTTGTAATGAACTGATAGAGAAGGGCGAGCATTTGTCGCGTGATGGTCGTCTTGTGGCGTTCTATAATCGCCATCTCAGCTTCAGTGAAGTCATGGAACGACGCTATCACCATGGACGGTGCTTTGGTGCGATGAGATCCAGTCACTTTAGCGGTCTTAAACGCGTTTTCTTTGCGTCATCTTGTGCGGCTCTTCCACCTGTTTTGCTGATGCGTCTTCACGAGAAAGTGCGGACCAAGCCTTCACTCAGACCTAGATTTCTGAAAGTGCAACAATTTTGTCTGGCAATAGTAAGTGCATGGGTTCGTGGTGAATTTGCCGGTACGGTTAGTGGCGCAGGCGACAGTTGTTCGCGGTTGTGAGACGTGACGTACAGTGTTGTCCACGGACCGCGATGTCCAAGGATTGCGATGATCTCAGTGTGGACACCTTTTAGCTTGAAACTTGC
>WBZN01001762.1_pt1 | contig 10158 bp, 9 predicted proteins | sample 5204281 | NCBI WGS metagenome assembly WBZN01 (sample SAMN12344347, study PRJNA552823) | activated sludge metagenome | biome: Activated sludge suspended growth; feature: Nitrification reactor; material: Wastewater; isolation source: activated sludge from nitrification reactor of wastewater treatment... | reverse complement strand
CGGTGCTGACGGCGATCGGCCGCTATCCCGAGGTGGTGGCGCAGGCGGCCGCGCAGCGCACGCCGCACACGCTGGTGCACTTCCTGCGCGAGCTCGCGCAGGCCTTCCACGGCTGGTACAACGCGGCGCCGTTCATCGTCGACGACCCGGCGCTGCGCAACGCGCGGCTCGCGCTCGCGGGCGGCGCACGGCAGGTGCTGCGCAACGGCCTCGCGCTGCTGGGCGTCGCCGCGCCGGAGAGCATGTGAACAACCGCCAGCGCCTGACGGCCCGCGACTACAAGGGCGCGCGCCCCGGGCAGCTCGACCTGCGCCGCTGGAAGGAGTTCGGCATCGGGCTGGGCGCGGGGCTGCTGGTGGCGATGGTCGTGTTCATCAGCGACCGCAAGCACGCGCAGGCGCTGGCACAGGCGCAGGCGCAGGCCGAGCGCGACCCGGCCGCGCAGCGCGACGCCGGCGGCGCGCCGAAGGGCGGCGGCCGCACGCGCAGCCCGTCCGATGCGGCCGCCGACAGCGTGTCCGACGCGGCGGCGTCGTCCGGCGCCGGCAGCTACGCCTTCTTCAACGGGCTGCAGCACTTCGAGGTGGTCGTGCCCGAGAAGGAGCACGGCACGCGCGTCGACGCGGGCGCCAAGGTGGCGCGCCCGGGCACCTACATCCTGCAGGCGGGCTCGTACCCCAGCAAGGCCGCCGCCGACCGCGTGTGCCAGCTGCTCGCGCGCCAGGACATCGTCGCCAGCGTGCAGCGAGTGCAGGTCGACGCCAACGTCTGGTTCCGCGTGCGCATCGGCCCCATCAAGGATCTCGCGCAGCTGAACGCCACGCGCGACAAGCTGCGCGCGGCCGACATCGAATCCCTGGTCATCAGCCTCAGCGACTGAACTCCAGCGGCCGGGCATCCATGGAAATCAGCCTCAAGGACCGCCGCATCCTCGTCACCGGCGCCAACTCCGGGCTCGGCGCCGCGATGGCGCGCTGCTTCGCCGCCGCCGGCGCGCGCGTCGCGATCAACTACGTCACCCATCCCGAGCTGGCCGCGGCGCTGGCCGGCCAGATCGCGCAGGCGGGCGGCACCGCCTTCGCCGTGGCCGCCGACGTCGGCGACGCGGCGCAGGTGGCGGCGATGTTCGGCGAACTCGACTCGCGCTGGGGCGGCGTCGACGTGCTGGTCAACAACGCGGGCATCGACGGCCCGCGCGCGCCCGCCTGGCAGGCCGACCCGGCCACGTGGGAGCGCGTGCTGCGCGTCAACCTCATGGGTGCCTTCCTGTGCGCGCGCGAGGCGCTCGGCCGCATGGTGGCGCAGCGCTCCGGCGTCGTGCTCAACATGACCTCCGTGCACGAGCGCATCGCCTGGAGCGGCTACAGCGCCTACACCGCCAGCAAGGCCGCGCTCTCGATGCTCACGCAGAACCTCGCGCAGGAGGCCTCGCCCTTCGGCGTGCGCGTGCTGTCGCTCGCGCCCGGCGCGATCCGCACGCCGATCAACCGGGACGTGTGGAACGATCCCGGTGCGCTGCGCGACCTGCTGACCAAGATCCCGCTCGGCCGCATGGGCGAGCCGGAGGAGATCGCGCGCACCGCGGCCTTCCTGGTCTCCGACCTCGCCTCCTACATGACCGGCAGCACCGTGTACGCCGACGGCGCCATGACCGACTATCCCGAGTTCGCGCATGGCGGATGAGGCCGGCGGCGCGGCTGGCGCCGGCGGCGAGCCGGGCAACAACGCGCGGCAGGCGCCCGGCTGGCCCGGCATCCCGGCGCGCTGGACCTCGGCGGGCAAGAGCGGCGTCGGCACGGCGCTCGAGGGCAGCCCGCTGTGGTTCACGCTCTCGCACGGCATCCTCAACGAGGTGTACGCGCCGCGCATCGACGAGGCGATGACGCGCGACCTCGGCTTCCTGGTGACCGGCTCCGATGGCTTCGTCTCCGAGGCGAAGCGCGACGCCATCCACCGCACCACGCAGTCGATCGCCGGCGTGCCCTGCTACCAGGTGCGCAGCGCCTGCCGCGGCGGCCGCTACCTGCTCGAGACCGAGGTCTTCAGCGACCCGGCGCGCCTGGTCGTGCTGGTGCGCGTGAAGCTCGACGTGCTCAAGGGCGCCGCGGGCGACTACCGGCTGCACGCGCTGCTCGCGCCGCACCTCGCCAACCACGGCGCCGACAACAGCGCGTGGGTGGGCGACTACAAGGGCGAGCCGGGCCTGTACGCCGCGCGCGACGGCCACGCGCTGTGCCTCATGAGTTCCGCCGGCTTCGGCGCGCGCTCGGCCGGCTTCGTCGGCGTCTCCGACGGCTGGCAGCAGCTGCACGCGGACGGCCGGCTGCGCGAGTGCCATGAACGCGCGGACCACGGCAACGTCGCGCTGGTGGGCGAGCTGCCCGCGCAGCAGGAGCTGGTGCTGGCGCTCGGCTTCGGCCGCAGCGGCGAGGAGGCGGCCATCGCGGCGCGCGCCGCGCTCGCCGAGGGCGCGGCCACCATCCGCGATCGCTACGTGCGGCCGTGGCAGGCGTGGCATTCGCGCCTGCGCGCCATGCCGGGCTTCCCGCTCGCCGCCACCAGCGCGATGGTGATCAAGGCGCACGAGTCGCGGCAGATCCCGGGCGCGCTGCTCGCGAGCCTGGCGGTGCCCTGGGGCTTCTCCAAGGGCGACGGCGACCTCGGCGGCTACCACCTCGTCTGGCCGCGCGACATGGTGGAATCGGCCGGCGCGCTCGCGGCCATCGGCGCGGTGGCCGAGGCGCGCGGCGCGCTGGTGTTCCTCGCGGCCACGCAGGAAGCCGACGGCCACTGGCCGCAGAACATGTGGCTCGACGGCACGCCCTACTGGCAGGGCCTGCAGCTCGACGAGACCGCGCTGCCGATCCTGCTGTTCGACCTGCTGGCGCGCGAGGGCGTGCTTACGCGCGAGGACATCGCCACGCGCCGCTTCTGGCCGATGGTGCGCAGCGCCGCGGCCTACGTCGTGCGCAACGGGCCGGTGACGCAGCAGGACCGCTGGGAGGAGAACGGCGGCTACACGCCCTACACGCTCGGCGCCGCGATCGCGGCGCTGCTCGCCGCCGCCGACTGGGCCGAGCGCTGCGGCGAGCCGGCGCTCGCGCCGCTGCTGCGCGAGACGGCCGACAGCTGGCACGCCCAGCTCGACGACTGGCTGTACGTGCGCGACACCGCGCTGGCCGGGCGGCTCGGCGTGCAGGGCTACTACGTGCGCATCCGCCCGCCCGGGCGCGAGCGCTGCGTGATGATCCGAAACCGCGGCGGCGACGGCATGCTGGGCGCAGACGAGGTCATCAGCGCCGACGCGCTGGCGCTCGTGCGCTTCGGGCTGCGCGCGCCGGAAGACCCGCGCATCCTTGCGACGATCCGCACCATCGACGCCACGCTGCGCCAGGACACGGCGCGCGGCGCCTGCTGGCACCGCTACACGGGCGACGGCTACGGCGAGCACGCCGACGGCTCGCCCTTCGACGGCAGCGGCCAGGGCCGCCTCTGGCCGCTGCTCACTGGCGAGCGCGCGCACCACGTGCTGGCGACGGGCCGGCGCGAGGAGGCGCTCTCGCTGTGCCGCGCGATGGAGCAGTTCGCGAGCGACGAGGGCCTCCTGCCCGAGCAGTGCTGGGATGCCGACGACCTGCCCGCGCTCGAGCTGCTGCGCGCGCGCCCGTCGGGTTCGGCCATGCCGCTCGTGTGGGCGCACGCCGAGTACCTCAAGCTCGCGCGCTCGATCCAGGACGGGCGCGTCTACGACCTGCCGCCGCAGGCCGCCGCGCGCTACGTCGCGCAGCCCGCGCCGGCCTCGCCGCTGCGCGGCTGGAGCTTCGCCCTGCCACGCGAGCGGCTGCGCGCCGGCGAGGTGCTGCGCATCGGCGTGCTGGCGCCCGCGCGCGTGCACTGGAGCGGCGACGGCTGGCGCGGCACGCAGGATGCGGCCACGCGCGACACGGGCCTTGGCTGGCACGTGCTCGACCTGCCCACGACGGGCCTCGCCGCCGGCGACACGCTGCGCTTCACGTTCTACTGGCCCGGATCCGGGCGCTGGGAGGGCAGCGACTTCGAGGTGGCCATCGTGGAGCCCGCCGCATGAACCCGACCTCGCGCATCCACCTGCATCCCCAGGGGCCCGACTTCTCCCGCATCGCGTTCGGCTGCTGGCGGCTGGCCCAGTGGGCGCTCGCGACGCAGGAGCTGCGCGCGCTGGTCGAATCAGTGCTCGATCTCGGCATCACGACGTTCGACCACGCCGACATCTACGGCGACTACCGCTGTGAGCAGCTGTTCGGCGAGATGCTGGCCACGGCGCCCGCGCTGCGCGCGCGCATGCAGCTGGTCAGCAAGTGCGACATCCGGCTGGTCTCGCAGCGCCGGCCGCAGAACACCCGCCACGTCTACGATACGACGGTCGCGCACATCCGGGCCTCGGCCGAGCACTCGCTGCGCGTCCTGCACACCGACCACCTCGACCTGCTGCTGCTGCACAGGCCCGATCCGCTCATGGACGCCGACGAGGCCGCCGGCGCGCTCGACGCGCTCGTCGCTTCCGGCAAGGTGCGGCACGTCGGCGTGTCGAACTTCACGCCCGCGCAGGTCGAACTGCTCGCCGCGCGCCTCAAGGCGCCGCTGGTGACCAACCAGCTGGAGCTCTCGCCGCTGAACCTCTCGCCCTTCCTCGACGGCACGCTCGACCAGTGCCAGCGGCTGCGCATGGCGCCGATGGCCTGGTCGCCACTGGCGGGCGGGCGGCTGGCGGCCGGCGGCGACGAGCGCGCCGCGCGCGTGCGCGCCGCGCTGGCGAAAGTGGCCGGGGAGACCGGCGCGGCCTCGCCGGAGCAGGTCGCCTACGCCTGGCTGCTGCGCCATCCCGCGCGCATCCTGCCGGTCACGGGCAGCGGGCGCATCGGGCGCGTGCGCGAGGCGGCCGGCGCGCTCGGGCTGGCGCTCACGCGCGAGCAGTGGTTCGACGTCTGGTGCGCCTCGACGGGCACGCCGTTGCCGTGAACTTCGCCGACTTCAGCGTCGGCCAGGTGCTGCGCGCGGGCCCACGCGTGGTCGACGAGGCGGAGATCATCGGGTTCGCGCGCCGCTACGACCCGCAGCCCTTCCACACCGAACCGCAGAGCGCGCCGGCCCGGCACTGGGGCGGCGTGATCGCGAGCGGCTGGCTCACGTGCAGCATCGCGATGGAGATGGCGGTCAATGCCTGGCTGCTCGACTCGGACATGCTCGCCGCGCCCGGCATCGACCAGCTGCGCTGGCACCGGCCGGTGCGCCCGGGCGACGCGCTCTCGCTCACGGTGACGATCCTCGGCAAGCGCCTGGCTGCCACCGGCACGCGCGGCGTGGTCACGTGGCGATGGGAGCTGCACAACCAGCTCGGCGAGCGCGTGCTGCACATCGACGCGCCCTGCCTGTTCAGGGTCGAGCCGGCCCGCTAGCGCTACTCGTCGGCGGCGTGCGTGATCTCGATGCCGAGCGAACGAAGCTTGCGGTACAGGTGCGTGCGCTCCATGCCGACGCGCTTTGCCAGCTGCCCGACCTTGCCGCCGCACAGCTGCAGCTGCTGCTGCAGGTAGGCGCGCTCGAAATGCTCGCGCGCCTCGCGCATCGGCAGCGCGAGCAGGTCCTGCTTGACCAGCGGCACGTCGGCGGGCGCCTGCGCGGCCAGCTCGCGCTCGACCTCCTCGAGCGACACCTCCTCGGGCGTGCCGCGCAGCAGGAGCCGGCGCAGCAGGCTGCGCAGCTCGCGCAGGTTGTCGGGCCACGGGTAGTTGCGCAGGCGGTTCTGCGCCGCGACGCTGCAGCGGCGGAACGGCAGCCGCTCGCCCTCGGTCAGCTGGTCGACGCACAGGCGCAGCAGGTCGGGCACGTCCTCGGCGTAGTCGCGCAGCGGCGGCACCTGCAGCACGAGCGTCGAGAGCTGCGCGTACAGGTCGCGGCCGAGGCCCAGGCCGCCCACGCGCGCCTCGATGCCGGGCGAGGCGGTCGCGATGATGCGCGCCTCGAGCCTGTGCGGCTCGCGCGCGCCGGCCGGCGAATACTGGCCCGACTCGAGCGCCGAGGCGAGCACGCGGCGCGCCTGCTCGGGCAGCTCCTCGATCGCCCCCAGGTAGAGCGTGCCGCCGCGCGCCTGCTCGAACAGGCCGGGGGTGCCCGCCGCGCCGAGCAGCGCCGACGCGACCAGTTCATCGGCGTAGCCGCGCGCCTGCGCGGCCACGAACGGCCCCTGAGCGTGCGGGCCCGACTGGTGCACGAAGCGCGCGAGCGCCTCGGGCTCGCAGCCCTGCTCGGCCACCAGCAGGAGCGGCGCGGGGAAGGCCGCCAGCCGCTGCAGTTCGGTGCGCAGCTGCTGCGCGACGCGCGAGCGGCCGAGCAGCGGCGCGTTGCCGCGCGCCGGCACGAACGCCGACGACTGCTTCGCGCGGCGCGCGTCGAGCGCGCGCTTGACCGTCGGCAGCAGCTTGGCGAGCGAGAGCGGCTTCTCGATGAAGTCGAAGGCGCCGAGGCGCGTGGCCTCGACGGCGGTCTCGACGGTGCCGTGGCCCGACATCATCACGACCGGGCAGTCGCGGCGCGTGTCGCCGGACCACTCGCGCAGCAGCGTGATGCCGTCGGTGTCGGGCATCCAGATGTCGAGCAGCACGAGGTCGGGCTCGGCGCGCGCGCGCGAGGCCCGCGCCTGCGCGGCGTCGGCGGCGACCTCCACCTCGTGACCCTCCTCGGTGAGGATCTCCTGCAGCAGGCGACGGATGTCGGCCTCGTCGTCCACCACCAGGATCCGGCTCGAGTTCATGCGCGCTCCCTTCTCTGCTCCGTGCGACGCTCGAGTGCCGCCGGCAGCTGCACGCGGACGCGCGCTCCGCCGCCGGGCGGATTCTCGGCGGTTATGCGGCCACCGTGCTCCTCGACGATCCGCTGCACGATCGCCAGCCCCAGCCCCGTGCCACGCGCCTTGCTCGTGACGTAAGGCTCGAAGGCCTTCTCGAGGATATCCTCGCGGAACCCGGGCCCGTTGTCACTGATCACGAGTTCCGCCTGGGCCGGACGGGCGGTCCCGAGCCAGCGGGTGTGCACGCGCAGGGCCGCCCCGGGCACCCCGGAGAGCGCCTCGATCCCGTTGCTGAGCAGGTTGGCAAGCAGCTGGCGCAACCGGCCGCGGTCGGCCGTGATCTCCGGCAAGCCAGGATCAAGTTCCAGCCCGATCGCGACGCTCGGATCCTGCAGGCGGTACAGCTCGGCCACCTCGGCCACGAGCTGGTTCAGGCTCAGGGGCGCGAGCTTGAGCTCCGGCGCGCGCGCGTACTCGGTGAAGGCGTTCACCATCTGCTTCATCGCGTCGACCTGCTGCACGATCGTGACGGTGGCGCGCTCAAGCAGCCGGGCGTGCTCGCTGTCGAGGCCGGGCAGGAGCTTGCGGCGCAGCTGCTCGGCCGAGAGCTGGATGGGCGTGAGCGGGTTCTTGATCTCGTGCGCGAGGCGGCGCGCCACCTCGCCCCACGCGGCGTTGCGCTGCGCGGTCAGCAGCGCGGTGATGTCCTCGAACACGAGCACCAGGCCCTCGGCCTCGTCCGGCAGCGGCGTGGCGGCCCACAGCAGCACGCGCCCGCCCGCCTCGGGGCCAAACTGCAGCTGCTCGCGCCACTCGCGGTCGCCGCGCGCCAGGCGCGTGCGCAGCGCCTGCACGAAGGCGTCGCAGAGCGGATTGCCCGCCACGCCCTCGCCGAGCGGCCGGCCCGCCGCGCCGGCGAGGTCGGCGCCGAGCAGCACGCCCGCGGCCTGGTTGGCGTTGCGCAGCACGAGGCCGGCGTCGAGCACCAGCACGCCGCTCGAGAGGCGCGAGAGGATCACCGCCAGCCGCTCGCGCTCGCGCTCCACGGCGTGGCGGCTCGCGGCCGCCTCCTCGCTCGTGCGCCGCAGCCGCTTGGTCATGTCGTTGAAGGAGTGCACGAGGAAGCCCATCTCGTCGCGCGAGGGCAGCGGCAGGCGGGTCGCGAGGTTGCCCTTGCCGACCGCGCGCGTGCCGGCGATCAGGTCCTGCACGGGGCGCACCAGCCGCTGCGCCGACCAGATGGCGCCGTAGATGGCGCCGAGCAGCGTCAGCAGCAGCACCAGCGTGAGCGTGAGCCGGAAGCTGTACTTGAGCGGCTGGCGCGTGGCGGACATGTCGCCGTAGTTGAGGTAGGCCTGCTGCACGGTCTCGGCCAGCGCCGCGACCTCGGTCGGCAGGTCGTAGTCGACCAGCACGTAGCGGCCGCGCGGCATGCCGAGCGCGTGCGGCAGCGGCGCGGCCGTGCGGATCAGGTACAGCCCCGCCTCGGCCGGCTGCAGGCTCACGTAGTTGCGGCCCGCGGCGACCTGCAGCAGCACCTCGGAAGGCGGCCGCTCGGGGAGCGCGGCGCCGCCGGCGATCGCGATCGCCCGCCCGTCGGGGGCGTACACGCTGATGCGCGTCGCCTGCCCCTGGCCGAGCTCGTCCGACAGCCGCTTGAGCAGCTCCTTGCGGCCCAGCGGCGCGAGCGAGCGCGCCAGCGCCTCGGTCAGGTGCGACTGCTCGCGCATGCGCAGCTCGAGCGCGGCGCGCGAGAGCACCAGCGCGTTGTTGAGGCCGGCCTTCACCTCGACGCGGAACCAGCTGTCGATGCCGTAGTTGATGAACTCGAGCGAGAACAGGTAGACGATCAGCAGCGGCGCCACCACCAGGCTGCCGAACATGCCGACCGTGCGCACCGTCAGGCGCGAGCCCGGCTCGTGGTCGCGGTAGCCGGCGTACAGCTGCCAGAGCTTGCGCGCCAGCAGCACCAGCAGCGCGAGCACGGCGCCGATCGAGAGCAGCTGGATCCACGGCTGGCGGCGGCTGAAGTCGGTGGTGTTCTCGACGCTGCGCGCCAGCAGCAGCATCGCCCACAGCCCCGCGGCCGACCCCGCGAGGATCAGCGCGCGCACGCCCCAGCGGATCAGCGCACGAGCGTCCACGTGTACCACTCGCTCGTGCGGTGCCAGGCATCGGACCAGAAGGCGAGCGCGCGCAGCGCGTCGGGCATGTGGCCGCGGCGCACGCCGGCGCGCAGGTGGATCTGCCACTGCTCCGCGGGCGAGAGCTGCGAATCGACGGCGACCGGCCATTCCTCGACCTGGCCGAGCCGCGTGAGCGCCGCGGCCAGCGTCGGGAAGGATTCGGGTGGCGTCGGCGCGTCGACCTCGTGCACGAGGTAGCGGTCGGTGACGACGTGGTAGGAGAGCTCGAAGTGGCGCTGCAGCCGCACCGCCTCGGCGTCCATCCAGAAGCGCCGGTGGCGCGTGACCGACACGTCGAGGTCGTAGCTGAGCGTGTTGCCGTCCTTGAGCGCGGCGCTGACCTGCTCGCCCTGCGGGTAGACGACGTGCGCGCTGAGCAGGATCACGCCCTTGCTCGGGACCGCGTAGGCCGAGCTGATCTCGAGGTCGCCCTCGAGCTCGCTGGCCGGATCGGGATCCTCGGCGTGCGCGGGCACGGCTCCCGCCAGCAGGAGCAGCGCGGCCACGCCGGACAGCAGCTTGCGCACCATGGGGCCACTCATGGGGCTAGTGTAGTCCGGCGCCGGGCCCGGGGCCTTGGCCGCCGGCCGGACGGCGGCCCAGCAGGGCGTAGTAGAAGCCGTCGCCCGCGCCCTCGCCCGGCAGCCGCTGCCAGCCCGGGTCGGCCCGGTGGAGCGCGGCGGCGGCCGGCCACGGCGCGGGCAGCTCCAGCTCCGCGGCGGCCGGCTCGGCCGCCAGGAAGGCCCGCACGACTGCGGCATTTTCGGCGGGCAGCACGGAGCAGGTGCAGTAGAGCAGCCGCCCGCCCGGCGCGAGCAGCGCGAACGCCGCGTGCAGCAGCTGCAGCTGGCGCGCGGCCATCGGCTCGATGTCGTTGGCGCGCCGGAGCAGCTTGATGTCCGGATGGCGGCGGATCACGCCCGTGCCCGAGCAGGGCGCGTCGAGCAGGATGGCCCCGAACGGCTTGCCATCCCACCAGCCGCTGCCCGCGATCGGCGCGGCCAGGTCGGCGGCCACCAGCCGCGCGCCTCGGCCGAGGCGTCCATCGCCTCCATGCAGGCCACCAGCACGTCCACGCGCATCACCATCCCGCTGCCGCCGCCGTAAGGCGTGTCGTCGACGCTGCGATGCTTGCCGAGCCCGTGC
>WBZN01002517.1_pt1 | contig 10162 bp, 7 predicted proteins | sample 5204281 | NCBI WGS metagenome assembly WBZN01 (sample SAMN12344347, study PRJNA552823) | activated sludge metagenome | biome: Activated sludge suspended growth; feature: Nitrification reactor; material: Wastewater; isolation source: activated sludge from nitrification reactor of wastewater treatment... | reverse complement strand
GGCTGTCCGGCGCGACCTTCACGGGCCCCGCGTCGGCGCGGATGATCGGCACGGCCTCGCTGCCCGGCTGCGCGTGGCTGCGCGGATAACTGACCGCCAGCACGGTCCCCAGCAGCACAGCCAGTCCCCCGACCACGGTCAGGGCAAAAACCGGCCGGCGCGCGCGAATGGGCGCCCTGTCAAAAGCGTTCAGCATGCGGGAAAACGTCCCTTCCTGGTTCGGATCGTCGAATTCATCGTAATGGGGCATAAATCTATCCTAGGAAATGTACAGGGCCGGGACAAGACGGAAACGGTTTTCATCTACAGAAGAATTACCGCAAATCCACATACAAATCGAACAGCCGCTCATGTTCCTTGATCGCGTAACGGTCGGTCATGCCCGCGATATAATCTGCCACGACGCGGGCATGGGCAACGGCATCCATCGGACCGCCCGCTTCCTCCACCCGCCTTTGCCATTCAGGCGTCATCATCAGGTACTGGGTGGTGAAACCTTCATAAAGCTCGCGGACAATCCGGCTGACTTTCGTGCGCATGCGCATGACGCGGTAATGCCGGTACATGCGGTTCCACAGGAAGCTGCGCAGATCCTCGACCATCGTGTGCATCTCCGGCGAAAACGCCACCATCGCCTGCCCCGCCGTGCGCACGGCCTCGGGGCTGTCCGCCTGTAACGCCTGCAAGCGGCGGCGCGATTCCGCCAGCACATCCTCCACCATCGCGCCGATCATTTCGCGCACGATCTCGTAAATGAAATAATGCTCCGTAATCGCGGGATGCGCCTCGCGCACCTCCTCCATGATCTTCGCGATCAGCGGTACGTTTTCCAGGTCGTCCAGCGTGAACAAACCCGCGCGCAATCCGTCTTCCAAATCGTGATTATTATAGGCGATGTCGTCCGACAGCGCCGCCGCCTGCGCCTCCACCGACGCATAGGTGTCGAGCCGCAGATCCGTCTGTTTCTGGATCGCCGCCAGCGTCACCGGCAACGTCTTGTGCCGCACCGGTCCGTTATGCTTGACCACGCCCTCCAGCGTTTCCCAGGTCATGTTCAGGCCGGGCCAGCCCGGATATTTCCGTTCCAGCATGGTGATGACACGTAAAGACTGGTCGTTATGGTCGAACCCGCCGACATCCTTCATGCATTCGACCAGAACGTCCTCGCCCACATGCGCGAACGGCGTGTGCCCCAGGTCGTGCGCCAGCGCCACCGTCTCCGCCAGGTCCTCGTTCACCAGCAGCGCGCGTGCCAGCGTGCGGGCAATCTGCGCCACCTCCAGCGTGTGCGACAGGCGCGTGCGGAAATGATCGCCCTCGTGATAGACGAACACCTGCGTCTTGTATTTCAGGCGCCGGAACCCCCCGGAATGGATGATGCGGTCGCGGTCGCGCTGGAACGGCGTGCGGTAACGGCTTTCCGGTTCGGGATAAAGCCGCCCCGCGCTCATATCCGGGCGGCAGGCATAGGCCGCCAGCGGCAGCGCGCAGTAATTATAGGCGGTCTGGTCAATCGCGAGTTCGGCCATGATAATTCTCCCTGGATACCATCAGCTTAGCCCGCCGCAACACCCACCGGAAGGGTAAAACTTGTCCCAAAGGCCGGAATACCCCATATTAATAAGATGACCCAGATCACCATGACCGAAGGCCTCGTCCGCCGAATCCGCCAGATGCAGGCGGAAAAATCCGACCCGGGCCTGATGCTGCGCATTACGGTCAACGGTGGCGGCTGCCAGGGTTTTGAATATGCCTTCGGCTTTGCCCATGAAAAAGCCGCCGACGATGCCCTGTTCGAAAAAGACGGCGTGAGGCTGGTGATCGACGAAACGTCGCTGGAACTGCTGGCCGGATCGGAAATCGATTTCATCGACGAACTGGCGGGTGCGTCCTTTAAAATCAATAATCCGAACGCCCAATCCACCTGCGGCTGCGGTACGTCGTTTTCGGTTTGATTATCTGCCAATCAGGTACGCAAAGGCGCCAGGGACTGAGGCGAAGCAAATTGTCCGTGCTCTCTCCTCGCGCCATGGCCAGTGCGCGGCGGCCGGCGGGGAAACAGCGCGCTGTAATCGGGCGCGGTATTAACTCTCTGCCAGAATGCCTCCACTTCCCGCCCTTCGCTTTTAAACAGCGAGGCAAGCTTGCCAAAATTCCAGAATTGCCCGTACAGGGCATTGTCCCAAGCCTGGATCAAATGTCCCAGATAATGCGCGGCCAGACGGTCGTCGCCGAGATTTTTATAAATCCTTTTGTCCGGGCACATCTCCCACCCCATGGGGCGCATGCGCTCCAGCTCTTCCGCGGAAATTTTCGGGCGGTCTTCAAATAGTTTGCGCCGTTCAGGCGATAGCAGTGTCTTCGGCAGGACAAAGGGAGGCGCCCTCCTGACTTCCACGCCAATCAGGAGCCGGTTGTCCCATCTTAAACGCGACAGCGTGCCGATGGAGCCGAAACAGCTTTCAAAATCGTCAACCAGAACGATTTTATCCAGATCGGTCATCAAGCGTTCACGCTCGATCCTGCGATCCCATACTTTCGCCTCGGCAAGCCTTGCATTCAGATTGTTAAAAATCTTGGGCAAATCCATTTTTATCATCCCTGCCATCCATCGAATGGATAATATGCAAAATATCGTATCTCTGCAACATTTTCCCTGCATCCACTTCTGTCGGCTTTGACATTGGCGCTGCATAAATTATTCTAAACGCCATGAAAATCGCCACCTGGAACGTCAACTCCATCAAGGCCCGCCTCGACCACGCCCTCAACTGGCTGGACAAGGCGCAGCCGGATGTCCTGATGATGCAGGAACTGAAAGGCCTGGAATTTCCGGCGGAGGTTTTTGCGGCCAAAGGCTATAAGGCTGAAATATGGGGTCAGAAATCCTATAACGGCGTCGCCATCCTGTCCCGCCTGCCTGTTACTCAGGTCCGTCATGTCCTGCCCGGCGGCGAATCAGACGAGCAGGCGCGGTTCATCGAGGCAGACATCGGCGGCATCCGCATGCTGAATATATACGCGCCCAACGGCAACCCGGTCGGCACGGAAAAATTCCCCTACAAGCTGGAATGGCTGCGGCGCCTTTACACATACGCGGGCTCATTGCGCGCCGACAATGTGCCCTTTATCATCGGCGGCGATTTCAACATCATCCCCGAAGACATCGACTGCGACGATCCGAAGCGCTGGCGCGACGATGCCCTGTTCAAGCCGGAAAGCCGGGCCCTGTACCGCTCCATGCTCAATCTCGGACTGACCGACGCGCTGCGCGTGTTTCACGCCGGACCGGGCCTGTATACTTTCTGGGATTATTTCGCAGGCAACTGGGAAAACGACCGCGGCATACGCATCGATCATTTCCTGGTGTCGCCCACCGTTGCCGACCGCCTGGAATCCTGCGCGCCCGACCGGGAACCGCGCGGCTGGGACAAGGCGTCGGACCATACGCCTGTCGTCATGACCCTGCGCGCGGCGTAACAGCGTCCTTCCGCTACTTATGATCCTGTTTATTATGGCCCTGTTTATCAGGCGCGCCCTGCATCGGATGCGCGTCCTGCCATTTTTTCATCGTGTCGATTTCCGGCTGCTGCGCTTTCATGATCTGGGCCGCCAGCGCTTTCAGCTGCGGGTCCTTGCCGTATTCCAGTTCGATCTTCGCCATGTCGATCGCGCCCTGGTGGTGCGGCACCATCATCGTCACGAAATCGCGGTCGGCATCGCCGCTGGCTCCGTGCATCATGCCATGCATCATTTTATCGTTGGCGACGCTGTAGGCCAGGATTTCCGCATTGTCGGGATCATCGCATTTTTCCGCGGCGGGCGGTGTGGTCGTATCCACCTTGTCGTTGGCAAGCACCGGAAAAGCCATCAGGGACAGCCAGGCGGCAAGCAGGAGATATTTCATAATTTTCCCTATTTCTGAAAAGAACCGTCACTAAAATAGTGCGATTTGCAGCCTTGGGCAATTGCGTCTTCTTAGGCTAGTGATTTAAGCGGCAAATCATGTTAAAAAGAGAATCGCCAGCGGGTGCTTTCTCTCGCTTCCCTGATGTTTTCACGCCGGATATTATGACCCGATCGGATATGACAATGCGCAAACGCTCCCTGAACAAAGATCTTGCCCTGAAACTGATGATGACCGCGGGTTTCGGTCTGGCCATCGCCCTTTCGGCCTGCGCCACGGCGTCGAAACCCCTTTCCAGCCTGCGCAGCGAAACGGCCCAGCACATTGCCGGCGCGGCGCACCTGATGCCCGCTTATATCCCGGTCGGGGAATTTACGTTGCTGTCCTATGAACGCGTATCCCAGCCCGGCAAGCCGATCACCGTTTATATAGACGGCGACGGCGCGCAGCACAGCGATCTGTCCTGGAACGGCGACCCAACGCCGGTTAACCCGGTTGCCCTGCGCATGGCCGCCGACGATGCCACGCCGAACGTGATCTATCTCGGCCGTCCCTGCCAGTTCACCAAAATCACGGCCGTCCGCGCCTGTACCCAGGCCCTGTACACCACGCACCGTTATTCGCCCCAGGTCCTGGACGCGATGAACGCGGCGCTCGAAAATATCAAGAAGCGCTTCGATGCCCCGTCGTTCGACCTGGTCGGATATGAAGGCGGCGCCGCAATTGCCGTTGAAATGGCCGCCGTGCGCGGCGATGTGAAATCGCTCAAGACCGTGGCGGGCATCCTCGATACCCGTGTGATGGCCGAGGGCGAAAGAACCAACCCCTATGCCGGCTCGCTGAACCCGCTCGACGCCGCGTCGAAAGTCGCCGGCATCCCGCAGACCCATTCTGTCGCGTCGTGGGACAAGGTGCGGTCGCTGGAAATGATCCACAACTTCGTTACCGCCGAAGGCAGCCCGGCCACTGCCACCATGGGCGCTCCGGCCCCGACCGACGACGCCCCGGACCAGGTTGCGGCCCAACCCGTGGGCAAGGTTGAAACAGCCCCGGGCGCTCCGCAGCCGTTGAATCAATAACCGCCGCGGGATCAATGCCGGGCCTTTGCAAAACCGGATTGTTTAAAGCACACCGTATCTGTCTCGCAGGTACGGTGGCTTTTTATGCGCTGGCGTCCCTGCCCGGTTGCGCGGGGGTAGAGGCGCGCACGGATAAAGCTGTCGCCATCGCCGGGCAGTCCGGGCTGGCCATGCAGGCCATGCGGGCGGGCCCCTTCACCATGACCGCCTTCGCCCGCATATCGCAACCCGGCGGCCCCGCCACCTTTTACATTGAGGGCGACGGGCTGGCCTGGATCGACCGCCAGACGCCGTCCGGCGATCCGACGCCAAAACACCCGGTCGGGTTGGAGCTGGCCGCCGCCGACAAAGGCGCCAACGTGATTTACCTGGCGCGGCCCTGCCAGTACAGCCGCATGGCGGATGGCGGCGTCTGTCCGCAACGTTATTGGACCGAAGCCCGGCTGGCACCCGAAGTGATCGATGCGCTGAACGTTGAAATCGACGCGATAAAGGCGCGTTACAGGCTGGGAGCATTGCGGCTGACCGGCTTTTCCGGCGGTGGCGGCGCGGCCGTGCTGCTGGCGGCGCGGCGGCGCGATGTCGTGGCCCTGCGCACCGTCGCCGGCAATATCGACCAGAATGCCTTCACCAGCCTGCATCGTTTAAGCCCGCTTTCCGGATCGATGGAGCCGCGCGACGCGGCCCGGGCGGTGGCCGCCATTCCGCAGATCCATTTTGTCGGCCGCGACGATAAAGTGATCCCACCCGCCATCGCGCAAAGCTTCCAGGCCGCCGCCGGATCGCCCGCCTGCATGAAAATCCAGATCGTCGACGGCGCCCGGCACGACGACAGCTGGGCGGCCCTGTGGCCGGCCTTGCTGGTCGAACCCCTGCCCTGCGCGGCGGCACATTGATATTTTACACCGTCTTTCCGCCGTCCCTCGATTCCCCCACCCTTCCCCTTTTCTCCTACCCTGTCATCCCGGGCGCGGCGAAAGATCCCATCACCTATCCAGTCTCGAAGTCGCGGTCCTTCGCTGCACCCTGGACGGCAAATATAATTCCGGCGCGCCTCGCCCCCCCCGCCTTTCTCATAAATATAACCGCAGCAATAAAAATATTAACGCGGATTTCCGAAGAGAATTATTAAAGCCCGGAGCTATAAATTATGAGTCTGCGCCACTCTAAATGTTTTGTTTGAAACACGGCGGACACGGCGATCACGGCGATAGCGAACCTGTCAGCGCGCACAGCGCAAAAAAGAACAGGGGGTTTTTGCGCTGCGCGCGGGCGAAGAATGCAAAATCGCCGTGATCGCCGTGTCCGCCGTGTTTCAAAATCCTTTTTATAAATCCGAACCTAAATCTCCGGACCTTCGCACGCCCTGCCGCAATTCATCCGTCACACGCTGTTGCGCGCCTCCGCGCTTAAAAACCTTGTCTGTCCCGTTTCCTTCCACCGCGATAAACCCGCCGGCCATCCTGCCAATGCAAAAAAGCCCCCTTCGCAGGGGGCTTTTTCGTTATTCGGTCCGCCGCGAGGCTTAGAATTTGTAAGCAGCGCGCAGGATGCCGTCATGGGCATGGTAATCGGATTTGAATTCGTAGTCGTATTCAGCCGAGAAGTCCCAGTTGTGAACGGTCAGGTACTTCACGTTGGCGCCGACAGCGAACTGGCTGCGGGCCGGGGTGGGGCCTTCCGTGGAGAAAGCAGCGCCACCGCCAGTGAAGCTGGCCGTATCCTGGATCTTGTCGCCGACCAGGTCGTACTTGTAGCTGGCCGAAACGCCCGGTTTCCAGGTGTTGCCCCAGCTGTCCTGGATGCGGGTGCTGGCGGCAAGGCCGACGCCGAGGTCGAACTTGTTCACGCTGTCCTGCTCGACATGCAGGTTGGCGGTGCCGGCGCCCGATTCCGTGTAGCTTTCTGCATTGTAGTATGCGTAATCGGCCAACAGGCTCGGGGTAACGACGAAGCTGCCGGCGCCGCTTTGGATCGGCATCGGACGGCCCAGTTCCGCGCGGGCGGTGAACTGGTTGGCGTTGAAGTTGCCATCCGCAGTCAGACCGGCGAGGCCGCCGACGTCGTGACGGGTGGTGTCGGTGTCGTCGAACGCGTAGGCCGCCATGCCTTTCAGGTACAGATCGTTGGCCAGGCCCATGTCACCGTACAAGGTGGCTTGGTAGCTGTTGATCTTGGTATCCGTCGAGTTGGCATTGTTGGAGTTGGCGTCCGTGCGGGCGTAGCTCAGTGCGCCGCCGAGGTGGCCGCGACCGTCGAAAGCGTCGAAGTCAGCACCGATGGCTGCGCCATAGGTGTTGCTGTCGTAACCGTCAACGCCGCTGCGTTCATCCTGGTTGGCGTGCTGGCCGAACACTTGGCCCCAGCTATGCGCGCCGGTCAGCGAGTCACCGGCAGCCATGCCGGCCGAACCGTCTTCCAGCGAAGCCAGGCGCATTTGGGTCACGCCGAACACTTCATCCGAAGCGCCGATCGAACCCAGCACGTTGCTGCCATCGATAGACGGGCTGATCGATTCAGCAATGTTCTGAGCCGCAGCCGCCGTCGGTGCATTCAGCAAGTTGGTGCGGATGGTGCCCAAGTTGCCGGTAGCCGTCGGGTGAGCCATGAGGGAGTTCGCAGCACCCGCGCCAACCGAGTCGCCGAACACGGCGTTCGCGTCACGATAGACCGCTTTCACGATCAGGTCGTTGGCGTCCGAACCGTTGTTCCGCAGGTCGATCAGGCCCGTATCCTGCAGGACGACCTGGCCGCTGGTGATCAGGGCGTTGTAGTTGGTTGCGCCCGCGCCGTTGTTCACGGCAGCGCCGCCGTCGACGACCTTGATCACCTGACCGTTGGTCAGGGCGGTCGAGTTGCCGGCAACGCCGACTTTCAGGACGCCCGTGGTGCCGCCGATGGTCACGACGCCGGCGTTGGCATCAATGATCGGGTTGGCGTTGCTCGGGGTGAAGGTCGGGGTCTGACGGATCAGCAGGTCAACCGTCTTGGCGTTCGCAGCCGTAGTGCCCGCACCGAAGGTCGTCGCGCCGCCCAGAACGATCTGGTTGCCCGCGACAATCGTGGCGCCCGTCGAGCCGCCGATCGTGGAAGAACCCGTGCCCGTCAGGGTCAGGGTCTTGCCCGTGCGGGCGATGTCGGTCGCCAGGACGCCGTCGATGGTCAGGGCATCGGTCGCGGCGATCGTCACGTTGTCGGACGTCGTCGCGCTGGTGCCCGTCACGTTCACGGTGCCGTTGATGTCGATGTCGCCTGCGCCGTTGGCGTTGCTGACCGTCACGGTGTTGGCGGTCGAGTTGATGTTCAGCGTGCCGTTGACCAGGACGCCCACAGCCGCGTTGTCAGTGTAGACGTTGCTGCTGATATTGGCCGTCGAACCCGCCGCGACGTTCAACGCGGAGATCTGGTTGCCACCGCCCGCAGCACCGAACGAACCGCCGAAGGTCACGTCCGCGTGGTGCGTGCTGTCGCCGACATTGAAGATGCCGTTGGCATCGGTGGCGGTCACGATATTGCCCGAAACCGTCTGCGCGCTGCTGCCCAGGAAGTTGACGACGTCAGCCTGGCCAACCGTTAAGTTGCCGTTGGTGTAGACGTTGCCCATGAAATTGACAGTCTGCGCCGTGGCGTTGCTGCTGATCGTGAAGGTGTTCAGCTTGCTGGCCGATGTGCCGATATCGTTATTAAAGGTATAGGCATCGGCTTGGTTGGTTGCACCGACAGAAACCGTACCGGCGGTCGGCACCGTGTTGGTGATGGCGCCGGTAACCGTCAGGGTTTTGGTCGAACCGGCATCGAGCGCCAAGGCGCCCGTGTTCGTCAGGACGATCGAACCGGCACGCAGCGTGTTGTTGGTGGCGGAAAGATGATCGTCCACGGTCAAGGTCGAGCCCGCCGCGACGCCCACGGACGTCAGGGCCGTCAGGTCACCGATATTGCCGACAACTTTCGTATTGGCCGTCGCCGTCAGGGTACCCGCACCGTTGATGGCGCCAGTGATGGTGTTGCCGCCGGCATTGGTGTTGGTCACGTTCAGGGTCGAACCGCTGTTCAGGGTAATCACGTTCGCCTTGATCACGCCAGCCGCGCCGAGGTCGACACCGTTACCGTAATTGAACGTCTTGCCGCCGGCGATCGACAAGGTGCCGATAGCGTTGTTGGCACCGATGGTCGAACCGCTGCCCGTCGCGTCGAACGTGGTGTTGCCGGTGATCGACAGGGTGCCTTCGCCAGCCGTCTGGGCCGAGATGTCATCAATATGGTCTGTGACGTTGCCGCTCAGGACGAGGGTGACGGTTTTGCCGCCGACCTGGTCGTCGAGCACGAAGTTGTGCAGGGCGTGCGTGGCGTCTGCGCCGACCTGGCCGCTGATGGTCAGCGTCGAGCCGGTGGCGTTCGCCGTCTGCAGCGTCAGGTTGCCTTTATGGTTGGTGTCGGTCGTGATCGCGCCGATCTTGCCCGCGTCGGCGCCCGACGCGTTGATGACCAGCGTGCCGCTGCCGCCGCCGTTGTCGTTTTCGGTATAGGCCAGGGTTTGAGCGCCGACCGTGCCGTTGACGGTCACGACGTCGTCGGCGGCCACGCCGCCGCCGGCATCGTTGTCACCGTCGTTGATGATGGTCACGGTGCCGAGTTGCTTGGCGGTCGTGCCGAGGCTGCCCGTGAAGGACACCGCGCCGGCGCCAGCGTCGGAACCTTCAAAGGTCACGTGGCCGTTGCCGGCCGTACCGGCGGCGACGTTGCCAACGATCGTGCCCGAGGAAACAGGCTGGGCAACAGCCGCCGTGCCGAAGATCAGGTTGTCGGCGTTGTTGTTCAGGGTGATCGTGCCGGTGCCGAGGTCGATCGCCGTGGCGCCGCCCGTGAAGGTAAGAGCCTGGCCCGCCGCGTTGGTCACGGTGCTGATGTTGATCACGCCGCTGGTGTTGTTGTCGACGCTTTTGTTGACGATGATCGCGACGTCGTTGACGGCCGAGGTGCCGTCATTGGCCGAACCGATCACCAGGTTCAGGGTTTTGCCGTCGGCGACGCCGATCGCGTTCGCCGTGCCCGTCAGGGTCAGCGTGTTGGCGGTCGCGTCCGCGTTGCTGTCATACAGGTTGATGGTGGAATTGTTGGTGATGTTCACGCCGGGAGTGACGCCCGCGCCAACGATTTCGTCGGCGTTGTTCAGGTC
>WBZN01002516.1_pt1 | contig 10163 bp, 5 predicted proteins | sample 5204281 | NCBI WGS metagenome assembly WBZN01 (sample SAMN12344347, study PRJNA552823) | activated sludge metagenome | biome: Activated sludge suspended growth; feature: Nitrification reactor; material: Wastewater; isolation source: activated sludge from nitrification reactor of wastewater treatment... | reverse complement strand
CAACCCGCTCGACATGATCGAGTCCGGCTGTTGGAAGGACCACTTCTACCTGAACAACCGCGCCGGCTTCACGGATCCCAAGTTCGGGCCGCAGGGCGACATGCGCGAGACCATGACCACGCTGTGGTACCACGACCACTGCCTCGACTTCACGGCGCAGAACGTGTACCGCGGCAACATGGGGCTGTACTACATCTTCAACGAGTTCGACACGGGTGACGAGAACGATTCGAACCCGAACGCCTGGCGCCTGCCGAGCGGCAACTTCGACGTGCCGCTGGTGTTCCACGATCGCGTGTTCGATCCGCAGGGCAAGGGTTACTTCGACCTGTTCAACCTCGACGGCATCATCGGCGACAAGATGACGGTGAACGGCAAGATCCAGCCGTTCTTCCGCGTCGCGCGCCGCAAGTACCGCTTCCGGGCGCAGAACATCGGCACGAGCCGCTTCTACAACTTCTTCCTGTCGAACGGCCAGACGATGACGCAGCTGTCGCACGACGGCAACATGCTGCCGAAGCCGCTGACGGTGAGGAACTTCCGTATCGCCGTGGCGCAGCGTGTGGACATCATCATCGACTTCAGCAAGCTCGCCAGCGGCACGCAGCTGTATCTGGTGAACTGCCAGGAGCAGAAGGACGGTCGCGGGCCGACGGGCAAGATCCTGCCCGTCGCGCTCGGCACCAAGATGCTGAAGTTCATCGTCGACGGCACGCTGGATGCCACCGACAACAGCCGCATCCCGACGAAGTTCTTCGACCTGCCGCCGGTCAACCGTGCGGAGGCCGTGACGGAGCGCACGTTCGTGTTCGACCGCACCAATGGCGGCTGGAGCGTGAACGGCAAGCAGTTCGACGAGCACGTCATCACGGCGAGCCCGCGCCAGGGCACGGCGGAGATCTGGAACATCGTCAACAACTCGGGTGGCTGGATGCACCCGGTGCACATCCACTTCGAAGAGCACCAGATCCTGTCGCGCAACGGCAAGACGCCGCCGGCGGACGAGATCGCGCGTGAGGACGTGATCTGGCTGGGCCACGGTGAGACGGTGAAGACGTTCCGCCGCTTCCGCGACTTCCTGGGCCGGTATCCCACGCACTGCCACAACGTGGTGCACGAGGATCACGCCATGATGTTCATGTGGAAGATCGTGCCGTAGCCAGAAGCTCTCGAAAAGGATTTCATGCTGTGCTGTGAAGTGAGAGCCGCGGGCCGGGCCCCATCCGGGGCCCGGCCACGGCTGCAACTCGGGGGTTGCTCGATGAATCGCAGACAGATGTTGGCGCTGTTGGGACTGATCCCGGTCGCGGCCACTGCAGTCCCGGTGATCCAGTACTTCGAGGAGAAGAACCGTCCCGCCAAGATCCCGCCGGTCAACGGCTACCACGGGGATTACTTCCCGAACGTGACGCTCCGTGACCAGGACGGCCGCAAGCTCAAGCTGTACGACGACCTGTTGAAGGGGAAGACCGTCCTCATCAACTTCTTCTACGCCAACTGTAAGGACGGGGTCTGTCCCGTCACGACCGAGAATCTGGTGAAGTTCCAGAAGCTGCTCGGTGACCGCTGCGGCCGGGATGTGTTCATCTACTCGTTCTCGCTCGCGCCGGAGCAGGACACGCCTGCACGGCTCAAGCACTACCAGCAGATGCACGGCGCCGGCCCGGGCTGGACGTTCCTCACCGGTTCGCCGCGCGACCTCGAGCTGTGCCGCATCCGGTTCGGCTTCACGGACCCCGATCCGGAGCTCGACCGCGCGAAGACCCAGCATACGAACGTCGTGCTGATCGGCAACGAGCCGCACCAGCGTTGGATGGCGTCTCCGGCCATGACGAATCCGGAGTTCCTGCTCGACCAGATGGACCGCGTGGCGGGCATCAAGGTCTGATTCCACGCTTCGCGACTGAGGTGACGAGGGCCGCCTGCGAAGGCGGCCCTTCGTCTTTCCGGTCGTGATCGTGCCACGCGCGGGAGCGGCCGCGGATGGGCCGCGCTGCGCCGGTGCGATCGCGCGGGAGCGGTGGCACCCGACGCCAATGCCGCCGTCGAAAGCGGCTCCCTCAAGGGGAGGAGCGGGCTCGTTCGCGAGCCCCGCCACCGGGAGTGGACGGAGCGGGGTCCGACGCATCGTGCAGATGGCACGATTCGTGTGCTCACGCGTGTTCGCCTGAAACCAACTTCGTTCACTCCTGACGAAGTTGCGTCGCGTGCAACTGAACGATGCAGTGTTCTGGGCGAACTCACCCAATGTGATTCGAAGTGGTCTGTCAAAAACATCTAAAGCGGTCATGGAATGGGACTACAGGATACTTATACTCATGTCGCATCGAACTTCTTCCTGTGTGGTACCTGCGCTGGCAGGAAGAAGCAAGCCCCGCCCGACCACTCTCAGGTCCGGTGAGGTCCCTGCGAAAGCGCAGAACAAGGTCGACTCCGTGACTCCCCACGGAGGCTCCCCAGAAGGGTCTCTCTCCATGCGTTCCTGGCGTTCCAATGGTTTCGCGCTCGCGATGAGCCTCGGCCTGGCGGTCAGCATCACCAGCGGTGTGGTGGCGGCCCCCCGGTCGGCGTTCGTGAGCCAGCAGACGTCCTCGATCGACGGCATCGGCGACTACACGTCGGCCGCGCTCGATGGGATGGGCCGCACGCACGTCGCCTACTTCGACGTGTCGCGTGACGCGCTCGTGTACGCGTTCCAGACGCAGTCGGGCTGGCGCACCGAGCTGATCGACAACAACGGCATGGTGGGCTGGTACGCCTCGCTGGTGCTGGATGCGCGCGGTGTGGCGCACGTGGCGTACTACGACGCGTCGAAGGGCGTGCTGAAGTACGCGACGCGCACCGGCGGTGCGTGGAGCACGCAGATCGTGGACGACTCGGGCGAGGGCGTGGGCCACTACTGCTCGCTGGCCCTGGACGCGAACGGCGCTCCGAGCATCAGCTACTACGACAGCCAGAACCTGAGCCTGCGCTTCGCGACGCTGTCGGCGGGCACGTGGGTGATCGAGACGGTCGACGGTGCGAGCAATGCCACCGAGGCCGAGCAGGCGCTGAACCGTGTGGACCGTGCGGCGAAGCAGCCGGCGATCTCGCAGGACGTGCCGAACGTGGGTCACTACACGTCACTGGCGATCGACAAGCAGGGCGTGGCGCACATCGCGTACCAGGACATCACGAACGCCGACCTGAAGGTGGCGGCGAAGGTGAACGGCGAGTGGGTCACGGAGACGGTGGACGCGCGTGGCGACGTCGGCGAGCACACGTCGATCGCGCTGGACGCGGCGGGCCGGACGCATGTCAGCTACTACGACCTGCAGAACGGCGCGCTGAAGTACGCCTCGCAGCAGGCGGACGGCTCGTGGAAGACCACGGTGGTCGACGCGACCGGTGACGTGGGTGCCTACTCGTCGCTCGAGCTGGACGCCCAGGGTGATGCCCACATCAGCTACATGGATGCGCAGCAGCAGACGCTCAAGTACGCCACGGCTCAGGACGGCATCTGGATGACCGAGACGATCGACGCCAATGGCGCGACCGGCCGGAACACCTCGCTGGCCCTGGACCGCACGGGCGCCCCGGTCATCGCCTACACGGCGCGCACCGGCAAGGGCTCGTTCCGCGTGGCGTCGGCCAGTGTTCAGTTCGGTGGCAAGCCGGCGGGCGATGTGGTTCCGGTCGCGGCCGCTCGTTCGCTCGCGGCGTGGCCGCTGCCCTACAAGGGTGGCGCGCTCAACGTCTCGTTCGTCATCCCGTCCACGGGCGCTGCTGCCGAGGTCCGCATGATCGACCTCGCCGGCCGTCATGTGCGCACGCTCGCGCGTGGCTCGGCCGAAGCGGGCCGTCAGGTGCTGAGCTGGGACGGCAAGGATGACTCGGGCCGTAACGTCGCGAATGGCGTGTACTTCCTCGTCTCCCGCACGGGCGGCCAGGAGTCGAAGCTCAAGCTGGTCGTCCTGCGGTAGCTCGCGCGTCCGGCCGCCGCGCCGCGCTGGACGCGGCGCGCGCCGGACGCCCCGCAGGCGCTCTCGCACCGAACTCTCCCAGGGCTGGACGCGTCCCCCGCGCCGCCCGCACCGAACGAAAGGTCGATCACCATGGCTGGATGGAAGCAGCAGTTGGCTGAGACCGCGCGCAAGAACCGCGTGGAGCTGGTGGAGTCGAAGCTCACGCGCCGGGACCTGTTCAAGATGGGGCTCCTCACGAGCTCCGGGTTCCTGGTCGCCAAGATGGGTCTGTCGTCGCGCGCCGCGGGCGCGGCGGGCACGATCGTGAGCCCGCCGACGACGCCGTGGATCGAGGAGCTGCCGATCCCGCAGGTCGCGACGCCGTGCACCGTCGAGGAGATGGGCGGGCCGTACCCGCAGCAGTACTGCAACGCCGCCGCCGGTGAGAGGGGCCGTCCCGACGGGCACCAGTACTGGAACATGTTCGATCCGGCGAACATCGACTGCTACGTGAACGACAACCGGGCGACGAAGGCCAGCTGGCACCGCGAGCTGCCGCTCGACGACGTGTGGCTCTTCAACGGATTGTTCCCGGGGCCGCGCATCCATGCGAAGTACGGCAAGCCGGTCATGATCCGGTTCAAGAACAACCTGGCCTCGCTCGCCGACCACAAGGGCTACGGCCGTCCGACGCCGACGACGCACCTGCACAACGGTCACACGGAGTCCGAGTCCGACGGCAACCCGCTCGACATGATCGAGTCGGGCTGCTGGAAGGATCACTTCTACCTGAACAACCGCGCCGGCTTCACGGATCCCAAGTTCGGGCCGCAGGGCGACATCCGCGAGACCATGACGACGCTGTGGTACCACGACCACTGCCTCGACTTCACCGCGCAGAACGTCTACCGCGGCAACATGGGTCTCTACTACCTGTTCAACGAATTCGATACCGGCAACGAGAACGACACGAACCCGAGCGCCTGGCGCCTGCCGAGCGGGAACTTCGACGTGCCGCTCGTGTTCCACGACCGCGTGTTCGATCCGCAGGGCAAGGGCTACTTCGACCTGTTCAACCTCGACGGCATCATCGGCGACAAGTACACCGTGAACGGCAAGATCCAGCCGTTCATGCGCGTCGCGCGCCGCAAGTACCGCTTCCGGATGCTGAACATCGGCACGAGCCGCTTCTACAACTTCTTCCTGTCGAACGGCCAGACGATGACGCAGCTGTCGCACGACGGAAACATGCTGCCGAAGCCGCTCATCGTGAAGAACATCCGCTTCGCCGTCGCGAACCGTGCCGACGTCATCATCGACTTCAGCAAGCTGGCGAGTGGCACGCAGCTCTACCTGGTGAACTGCCAGGAGCAGACCGACGGCCGCGGCCCGACGGGCAAGATCCTGCCGGTGGCGCTCGGCACCAAGGTGCTCAAGTTCATCGTCGACGGCACACTGGACGCCACCGACAACAGCCGCATCCCGACCAAGTTCTTCGACCTGCCACCGGTCAACCGCGCGGAAGTCGTGACGGAGCGCACGTTCGTGTTCGACCGCACCAACGGCGGCTGGAGCGTGAACGGCAAGCAGTTCGACGAGCATGTCATCTCGGCCAGCCCGCGCCAGAACACGGCCGAGATCTGGAACATCGTCAACAACTCGGGCGGCTGGATGCACCCCATCCATGTGCACTTCGAGGAGCACCAGATCCTGTCGCGCAACGGCAAGACGCCGCCGGCGGACGAGATCGCCCGTGAAGACGTGATCTGGCTGGGCCATGGTGAGTCGGTGAAGACGTTCCGCCGCTTCCGTGACTACCTCGGCCGCTTCGTGACGCACTGCCACAACGTGGTGCACGAGGATCACGCCATGATGTTCCAGTGGAAGATCGTGCCCTGACGCACGAACGCGCACGCTGAATCATGGCGGCCCGGGAGGAGAGCCCGGGCGCGCCGAAGTGGGGAATCAGCGACAGAGGGCCGCCCGCGAGGGCGGCCCTCGCGCGTTGTGGCCGGCTCGCCCGGGACGGGCGGGAGTGCTTCAGCGCGCGGTGGGGATCCGCGACAGCCGGTGCAGGAGCACGGCCGTGCGCTGGGCCTGCCAACCGAGCGTGCGGAGCCGCGCGGTCTCCTGGACCGTGTGCCCGCCGCTGCCCTTGAGCCCCATGGCATCGATGATCTGCGGCACGAGATCGCCGATCACGGACACGTCCGCGGCACCCGCGCGCGCGGGATCCACGGGCTCCAACGGACCGAGCCCGAGGTCGCGACTGGCCTGGTCGGCGAGCGCGAGCAGCCGGCGATTGCCGTCCGTGGGCGCCAGTGGCGGATAGCCGTCCTCGAACACCAGGCTGGCCGACGTGCGCGGTGACGCCGCCGCGACGATGCGCAGCATGGTGGCCTGCGCGCGTTCGCGCTGCTCGAGCGTGAGTGTGCGCAGGTCGCCCGTGACGAGCGTGCTCTCGGCCACCACGTTGCTCTTGCCGAACGCCGTGCCGCGTGACGCGGCGGCCTCATGCGTGATCGCCGTGCCGCCCACGATGAGCCCCGGGTTGAACGTGAGGTAGGGTTCGAAGCCGAGGGAATCGCGGAACTCCCCGAGCAACCGCGCCGCTTCGTAGATGGCCCCGATGCCGACGCCGTCACTGAACACCTGCGAGGAGTGCGACGGCGTGCCGCGCACGCGCAGCACCCAGCTCGAGTTGCCCCGGCGTGCCACCACCACGTGCCGCGGGTCGCCGTCGCCATCCTCGAAGCCGATCGCGGCCGTGGCACCCGCGGCCGCCTGGCGGAGATCCGCGCGCGCGAGTGCGAACGGGCTGCCGGGCCGCTCCTCATCGCCCATGAGCACCACGGTGAGGCGCAGTCCGTCGAGGGCGCCATGGTCCTTGAGCGCGCGCAGCGCGAGCAGCATGACCACGTCGCCGCCCTTCATGTCGGTGGTGCCCGGGCCCGTCGCGGTGGAGTCGTCGAGCTGCTGGTAGCGCTGGAACGGGCTGTCGGGTTCGAACACCGTGTCGAGGTGCCCCACGAGCACGACCTTGGGGCCGCGGTTGCCGCGTTCGGCGATCAGGTGCCCGGCGCGCCCCCAGGCTGCGCCGTCGACCCAACGCGTGCGGAAACCGAGGCGCTCGAACTCGGGTTGGAAGAGCGCCCCGACCGCTCGCACGCCGGCCGGGTTGAGCGTGCCGCTGTTCACATCGACGGCGCGCTGCAACAAGGCGAGCGACTCGGGCACATGGCGCTCGACACTGGCGGCGATCCTGCGCTCGAGCGGCGTGAGGCCGGTCGCGGCCGCTGACCGCGCCGCCTGCGTCTCGCTGGAAGACGCGAGCCCGAGGAGCGCGGCGAGTGCGAAGACGTACACGGGCGGGAGCGGGCGGAGGCCGGAACGGCGCGAGCTGGGGGGCGGGATCATGCGCGCATCATGGCGTGCCGCCGGTGGGCTCACAAGTACAAGACCGGGCGCTGGGGCGCGCACGGATTCAGTCCGGTGCGCCCTCGCGGCGGAACACCACCGCCTCGAGCCGGCCCGCGCGAGCATGGCCAGCGAACGTGTAACCCCGCGGGCTCGTCCGGCGCTCGAAGCAGGTGCGCCACGCCGTCTCATCGGGGCGCTGGATGAGCCACTCGTTCGTGAGCACCACGGCATCGGGCCGCAGGCGTGCGGGGCCGGTGAGCAGCGAGTCGGGCGCGAGCGGCACGAGGGTCACCGGGCGCGGCACGTACCAGCCGATCCAGGGCGCGGCATCACTCGCGACGAGCCCGTCGCCCGGCAGCATGGTGCGCACGGCCTGGCCGATGCCGCGCCACTCGCGCTCCTGGAACGCGCCGGCGACCGGCCGCTCGCTCGCGGCGGCCTGACGCCACGTGCGCGCGAGTGGCCATGCGCTCGCGACTGCGCACAGCGCGAGCAACGCCGCCACCGCCGCGCGCCGGCCGCGCGCCAGGCCTTCGGCGACGCGCGCGAGGCCGGTGAAGGCGAGCACCAACGTCACGGGCAGGAACGGGAACAGCATGCGCGAGTCGGCGACCGTGGCCGCCGAGAGCGCGAAGACGAGGGCCGCTCCGGCGGCCACGGCCAGCACGAAACCCGCCGAACGGGCCTCGCGGCGTCGCGCGAGTAACGCGCCGGTCGCGAGCGCCAGCACGACGAACGGCCGGCCCGCGAGCCAGCTGCCGTTCGAGAGCAGCAGTCCGGCGTTGCGCACGAGCTTCGCCAACCACAGGCCGGGATGCGCGCGGATCCACGCCAGCGCGTCGGGCGGCGGGGCCATGCGATTGAGGCGCGTGATCGCGTGCTCGGCGTCGACTCCGGTGAGCAGAAGGTAGCCGCCGGCGCCGGGGAAGGGCGAGCCGGTGGCGCTCCAGTAGTAGAAGGCGAGGGCGACGGCGAACGGCCCGAACGCCAGTGCGGCGCGCAGCAGCGTCACGGCGCGGCGCGCCGGCGGTGCGAGCAGCACGACGCCGAGTGCGAACGCGGGCAGCAACGGCACGGCCACCGGGCGCGCGAGATGCGCCACGCCGAGCAACACGCCGAGCAGCACGGGGCGGGGCCGGGACCGGAATCCCGCCAGCACGACGAGCGCGGCAGTGTAGAGTGCCGCGAACGGCATCTCGGACAGGCCCTCCGTGGCATAGCGCAACGCCCACGGGTGGAGCGCGCAGGCCGCCGCGGCCGCGAGTGCCGCGGCACGCGAGCCGGTGAGGACGAGCGCCAGCCGGGCGGTGAGCAGTACCGTGATGACGAACGCCAGCATCGCCGGCAGGAGCGTGGCATCCGGCGACGTGCCGGTGAGTGCGAACGCGAGCGCATCGAGCGCAGGAACGAGCGGATGACCGACGAGCAGCGGATAGGGCGGACCCGGCGAATCGCCGAGTGCGGCCGGATGCACGAACGGCGTGACGAGCCGGCCGGTCTCGAGCCAGGCGCGGCCCGCGAGTGCATACTCGCCCCCGTCGAACGTGAAGCGCGCGGCGTCGGGCTGCCGCACCACGAGCCGCTCGTGCGTGACCACCAGCAGCATCGCGAACAGCGCGAGCAGCACCCACGCGGCGCGCGGCAGGCGGATCTCGGCAGCAGGCTCGGCCATGGACGGAGGCTCCGGGTGAACAGGCGGACGCGGCACTCTACACGAGCAGTGCGATGAGCGGCCACGCACGCGAACGCGCGGCTTGGTTCGGCGCCGCGCTCGCGGCCGCCTTGCTCGGCCTGGCACCCCCGGGTGCGCTGCCGCCGGCGCTGGCGTGGGCGGCGCTCGCGGTGACGTTCGGGATCACGCCCGGCGTGTGGCTGGCGCGCCGCCTTGCCCCCGGCGAGGCGAGCGATGCGCGCTCGGCGCTGGCGCTGCTGCTGGCGCCGTTCGCGAGCGCCGTGCTGCTCGTGCTGCCAAGGCTCGCGGGCCTCTCGGCCGTGACGGCCGCCCGCGCGCTCGTCATCGCACTCGCGCTGCTGTCGGCGTGGGAGGCGCTGCGGCCCAAGGGCCGTCATGCGGCGGCGCCCTCGGAGCGCGCGGTGTGGCTCGTCGCCGCGCTCGCGGGTGGTGCGGCGTTCGCGGCCCACGTGCTGTGGCCCGCGCTGGCCGAGCGCAGCGACGGTGCGTTCCACGCGGGCGTGGCGTGGGCCGCGTTCCACCGCCTGCCGCCCGAGGACCCGTTCTTCGCCGGGCTCGCGCTGCGCTACTTCTGGGGGCCGCACGCGTGGGCCGCGGGCTGGCTCGCGATCGCGCCGGGGCTCGGGGCCTACGCGCCGTTCATCACCACGAGCGCGTTCGCACTCGGCGCCGCGCTGTTGGGCACCGGTGCGCTGGCGCGTCGGCTGGGTGCCGGCCGCTCGGGCAGCGTGCTCGCGCAGGCGCTGTTCCTGTGTGGTGCGGCTCCGTTCGCATGGCTCGCACTCGCGGGCCGCGCGTCGTATGGCGACGTGCGCGGATCCGCGGCCCTGGCCGAATCGCTCGAGCATGGTGCCGATGCCGCGCTGCGAGCGCTGGATCCCGGCACGCTGCATCCCTCGCTCGTGCTGCCGTTCGACAAGTTCGTGGTGCTCACGCCCTTCGCCTGGGGACTCGCGGGCATCGTGCTCGCAGTACTCGCGCTGGCGGTGGTGCTCGAGTCGCCGTCGTGGCGAGCGAGCCTGCGCTTGGCGCTCGTCGTGGCCGCGGTGGTGTTCCTGCACCCCGTGGCCGGGCTGGCCATCGCGCTCGCACTGCTGGCGGGCCTG
>WBZN01002514.1_pt1 | contig 10173 bp, 9 predicted proteins | sample 5204281 | NCBI WGS metagenome assembly WBZN01 (sample SAMN12344347, study PRJNA552823) | activated sludge metagenome | biome: Activated sludge suspended growth; feature: Nitrification reactor; material: Wastewater; isolation source: activated sludge from nitrification reactor of wastewater treatment... | reverse complement strand
CAGGATCGCCGTGTTATCCCCTCCGACCTCACGCGCCGCGTCTGGCAGCTCATCGATGCGGGCCAGGTCAATGACCAGGTGATCGAGGCCCTGCGCCAGAACTCGGCCCTCGGCAAGGTGCTGGCGGCGGGGCTCGCCAACCGGCACCGCTCGCGCGAGGCGCTCATGGAGCGCCTCGAGGACGCCGGCCGGCACGTGGTGCACGAGCTCGAGCGCTTCCTGAACACGCTCGGCACGATCGCCGGCGTGGCCCCGCTGCTCGGCCTGCTCGGCACGGTCGGCGGCATCATCAAGTCGTTCAACGCGATCACCTCGGGCGGCATGGGCGACCCGCGGCTGCTCTCCGGCGGCATCGCGCAGGCACTGGTGACGACCGCCGCCGGCCTGATGGTGGCCATCCCCTCGCTGATCGCCTACCGCTACCTGCGCGGGCGCGTCGAGCGCATCGTCATCGAGATCGAGAAGGACGCCATCCTGCTGGCCGACGCGCTCGAGGCGACGCACGAGTGAACTTCAAGCCGCGCCGCCACGAGGAGCCCGAGATCAACATGGTCTCGCTCATCGACGTCGTGCTCATGCTCGTGATCTTCTTCATGCTCTCGACCAACTTCGCGACCGAGGGCCGCGTGCGCGTGCAGCTGCCGCAGGCCAGCGCGCAGCCGGCCCAGCGCGCGACCCCCGATGCGCTGGTGGTGACCGTGACCGCCGGCGGCGGCTACCTGGTCGACAACCGCGAGCTCGTGAACAACAGCCCCGACACGCTGCGCGCCGCGATCGAGAAGCTCGCCCCGGCCGACCGCAGCCAGCCGGTCAACCTGCGCGCCGACGGCAAGGCCACGCACCAGTCGGTGGTCACGGCGATGGACGTGCTCGGGCAGCTGGGCTTCGCCCAGGTCAACTTCCTCACGTTGAGCCCGCAGGCCGGGGCGCAGGCCCCTTGAGCGGCACGCCGATCCCGGCCGGCGCGGTCTACCGGCGGCTCTTGCGCTATGCCCGGCCGCACCTCGGCATGTTCGCGATCGGCGTGCTGGGCATGCTGCTCTATGCCTCGGTGACGCCGATCATCCCGTGGGTCGCCAACAAGTTCCTCGATGCCTCGTTCTATGCGCAGTACGCGCCCATGCTCAGGTGGGTGCCGCTCGGCGTGGTCGGCATCTTCATCCTGCGCGGCACGGGCGACTACCTCTCCACGTACTATCCCGCCTGGGTCAGCCGGCAGATCATCAAGACGATCCGCGCCGAGCTGTTCGCGAGGTACCTGCGGCTGCCGACCAGCTGGTACGAGCGCGAGTCCTCGGGCCCGATGCTCTCGCGCCTCACCTACAACACCGAGCTCGTGGCCGATGCGGCCACCAACTCCATCACGATCATCGTCCGCGACTCGCTCTCGATCCTGTTCGCCATCGCCTACCTGCTGCACCTGAACTGGCGGCTGACGGTGTTCGTGCTGCCGACGGCCGCGGCCATCGGCTGGCTCGTGCAGAACATCAACCGGCGCTTTCGCCGCTACAGCACGCGCATCCAGAACTCGATGGGCGACGTCACGCGCGTGGCCAAGGAGGCCATCGAGGGCCATCGCGTGGTCAAGGTGTTCAATGCCCAGGAGCACCTCGAGCAGCGCTTCGGCGAGGCCAACGAGCTGAACCGCCGGACCAACATGAAGCTGATCTCGGCGCGCGCCAGCAGCAACCCGGTCGTGCAGCTGGTCGCGGCCTGCGGGCTCGCGATCATCATGTACGCGGCCTACCTGCAGGTGCACGCCGGGATGATGCAGAGCCACGACTTCGTGGTGTTCCTGATCGGCCTGATCGTCATCCCCGAGCCGCTGCGCCGGCTGGTCGCCGTCGGCGGCCCGCTGCAGCAGAGCATCGCCGCCGGCGCCGGCGTGTTCGAGGTGCTCGATGCGCCGCTCGAGCCCGCCGGCGGCGACAGGCCGCTCGCGCGCGCCCGGGGCGCCGTGCGCTTCGAGCACGTGTCGTTTACCTATGACGCCGACAAGGGCCAGGTGCTGCACGACATCGACATCGACGTCGCGCCCGGCACCAACGTCGCCATCGTCGGCCGCTCCGGCAGCGGCAAGAGCACGCTGGTCTCGCTGCTGCCGCGTTTCTACGACCCGGGCGAGGGCGTCGTGCGGCTCGACGGCGTCGACCTGCGCGACTACCGGCTCGGCGACCTGCGCGACCAGATCAGCCTGGTGAGCCAGGAGGTCGTGCTGTTCGACGACTCGATCCGCAACAACATCCTGTTCGGCGCGCAGGGCGTGACCGAGGCCCGGCTGCTCGAGGCCGTGCGCGCCGCGCACGTGGCCGAGTTCGTGGCCGAGCTGCCGGAGGGCCTCGAGACGCGCGTCGGCGACCGCGGGCTGCTGCTCTCCGGCGGCCAGCGCCAGCGCATCGCGATCGCGCGCGCGCTGCTGCGCAATTCGCCGGTGCTGGTGCTCGACGAGGCGACCTCCGCGCTCGACACCGCCTCCGAGCGCCACATCCAGGAGGCGCTCGAGCTGCTCGTCCGGGATCGCACCACCTTCGTGATCGCGCACCGCCTCTCTACCATCGAGCACGCCGACCTGATCCTCGTGATGAGCGAGGGGCGCATCGTCGAGCGCGGCACGCACGCGCAGCTGATCGCCCGCGATGGCGCGTACGCGCGCCTGCACAGCCTGCAGTTCCAGGACTGAGCGCGGCGGGCACCCGGCCATCGACATGCAAGGCTGGCTGCAGCGCATCTGGTACGCGGGGGCCCGGCCCCCGGCCTGGCTGCGCTCGCTCTCGGCCCTGCACGCGCTCCTGCGCCGGCTGCGTCCGGCCGGCGCACCGGCGCGCAACGCGCCCGGCGAGGCCCCGGTGGTCGTGGTCGGCAACCTGACCGTCGGTGGCACCGGCAAGACGCCGCTCGTGATCTGGCTGTGCGGCGAGCTGCAGGCGCTCGGCCTGCGCGTCGCGGTGATCTCGCGCGGCTACGGCGGCACGGCGTCGAAGGGCGCGGGCGTGCTGCGCGTCGATCCCGGCCACCCGGCCTCGCTCACCGGCGACGAGCCGCTGCTGGTGCGGCGGCGCACGGGCGTGCCGGTGTACGTCGCGCAGGAGCGCGCCGCCGCGGCGGCGCAGGCGCGCGGCGAGGGCGCGCAGGTGATCATCGCCGACGACGGCCTGCAGCACGCGGCGCTGGCGCGCAGCTGCGAGATCGTCGTGGTCGACGGCGTGCGCGGGCTGGGCAACGGGCTGCTGCTGCCGGCGGGCCCGCTGCGCGAACCGGCCACGCGCCTCGCGCACGCCTCGGCCATCGTGGTCAACGGCGGGCCGGCGGATGCCGCCGCCATCCCCGGGCTCGGCGGGCGGGCCCCGGGCGCCGGCGAAGTGCCCCGGCTGCTGCGCATGCGGCTCGTGGGCGACGAACTCGTGGCCCTGGGGGCGCCGGCGCGCCGCCAGCGGCTCTCGGCGCTCGCCGGCCGGCAGGTGCACGCGGTGGCCGCCATCGGCCATCCGGAGCGCTTCTTCCAGGCCCTGCGCGACGCGGGCCTGAGGCCGATCGGGCACCCCTACCGCGACCACCAGCCCCTGCCGGCGGGGGCGTTGGCCTTCGGCGACGGTTTACCCGTGCTGATGAGCGAGAAGGATGCCGTAAAATGCGCGGGCGCCGCCCTGCCCCCGGGGATCGATGCCTGGGTGCTGCCGGTCGAGGCGCAATTCGGCGAGGCCGACGGTCGCGCCCTGCTTGGGAGAGTGCTCATGGATGCCCGCCTGCTCGAACTGCTCGCCTGCCCCGTCTGCAAGGGTCCGCTGCGCCACGTGCGCGAGCCGGATGCCGAGAGCCTGCTCTGCAGGGCGGACCGCCTGGCCTTCCCGGTGCGCGACGGCATCCCCGTGATGCTCGAGGAGGAGGCGCGCGTCCTGCCCGCGGGCGACCCGCTGCTCGAGCGCTGATGCCCCGTTTCCACACCGTCATCCCGGCGCGCTTCGGTTCCACGCGGCTGCCGGGCAAGGCGCTGCTGCCGCTGGCCGGCAAGCCGATGGTCCAGTGGGTGCACGAGCGCGCCTGCGCGGCGGGCGGGCCCGTGTGGATCGCCACCGACGACGAGCGCATCGCCGTGGTGGCGCGCGCCTTCGGCGCGCAGGTCGTGATGACCGAGCCGACGCACGCCTCGGGCACCGATCGCGTGGCCGAGGTCGCGCTGCGGCTGAGGTGGGAGGAAGACACGATCGTCGTCAACGCCCAGGGCGACGAGCCGCTGCTGCCGCCGGAGCTGGTGCAGCAGGTGGCCGGCCTGCTCGAGGCGCATCCGCGCGCGCACGTCGCCACGCTGGCTGCGCCCATCGCCTCGCTCGAGGTCTTCCTCGACCCGAATGCCGTGAAGGTGGCCTGCGACCTCGCGGGGCGCGCCCTCTACTTCAGCCGCGCGCCGATCCCGTGGTCGCGCGAGGGCGCCGGCGCGGGCCTCGCCAGCCAGGCGCGCTTCGCGGGCGCCATGCGCCACATCGGCCTGTATGCCTACCGGGTCGGCGCGCTGCAGCGGCTCGCGTCGCTCGCGCCCACCGCGCTCGAGCGCATCGAGCAGCTCGAGCAGCTGCGCGCGCTCGAGCACGGCTTCGACATCCGCGTGGCCCAGGCCTGCGTGCCGCCCGGGCCCGACGTGAACACGCCCCCCGACCTCGAACGCGTCAGCGCGCTGCTCGCCGGCGCCTGACGGGCGGCCGCGCCTGCCTGCCGCGCACAGGCGCGGCGCGCGGCTCCGGGCCGCGCCCTTCGGGAGCACGCGCGTCGAGCGCCGCCGCGAATTCCACCAGCAGCTGGCGCAGCCACGAGAGCCCCGGGTCGTCGCCGCGCGCCGGGTGCCACTGCAGCACCTCGGCCACCTCCGGCATCGGGAAGCGCGGCATCAGCACCTGCACCGGCAGGTAGCTCGCGTAAAGCCGCGCGAGGCGCGCCGGCACCGTGGCGATGCGCTGGGTGCCGACGACCGCCTGCGGCAGCAGCGCGTACTCCGGCAGCAGCAGGCGCACCGTCGGCTCGAAGCGGTAGTGCTCGCGCAGCCAGGCGTCGAAGGCGATCACGTGGCCCGGGTCGGGCTGGAAGACCACGTGCTCGGCGGCCTTGTACTCCGCCAGCGAGACCGTCTCGCGGCCCGCGGCGGCCGCGCGGTCCATCACGCACACGAAGCTGTCGGTGAACAGCGGCGTCGCCGGGCATTCCTGCATGCGGTAGCGGTCGGGCAGCACCAGCAGGTCGAGCTCGCCCCGCTGCATGGCCTCGACGCTGGCCTCGGTGACCGAGGTGATGTCGAGCACGATGCCCGGCGCGGCCCGCGCGCAGTGGCGCTGCACGGCCAGCAGCAGCATGTGCACGGCGTAGTCGGAGGCCGAGAGGGCGAAGCGCCGCCGGGCCGTCGCCGGGTCGAAGGTGCCGGGCGCGCGCAGCGAGGAGCGCACCTGCAGCAGGATGGAGCGCACCGGCCCGGCCAGCTGCTGGGCGAAAGGCGTGCGGTCCATTCGCCGCCCGACCTGCACCAGCAGCGGGTCGCCGAGGTGGCGCCGCAGCCGCGCGAGCGCGCTGCTCATCGTCGACTGGCTGAGGTGCAGCTTGCGGCCGGCGGCCGTGACGCTGCCTTCCTCGAGCAGGGCATCGAGCGCGACCAGCAGGTTCAGGTCCAGGCCGTGGAAGTGCATGTCGGGGCCCCCGGCGCATCGACGCCATCGATTCAATGGATCATTACAATCCATTGTACCAATGACCGCCCGCGGCGCTACATTGCCCCGGATTCGAACGGCAATCGATCGGGATCCATCAAGGAAAGGGGGGCACCATGCCCATCAAGCTGATGGCGGCTTCGCGCCGCCGGCCGGGACTCACCCGCGCGGAGTACCAGCGCTACATCGAGCACTACCACGGCACGATCGCGCGCAACGAACGCTTCAAGATCGAGCGCTACGTGCAGAACCACGTCATCGACGGGGCCTTCGGCACGCTGGCCGACGAGACCCACCGGCTGATCGCCGAACGCGATGCGGTGGTCGAGCTCTCGTTCCCGACCTTCCGCGACATGCTCGAGACGCTCGAGCCCGCCGTGCCCTCGGCCGCCTCCCAGGACGGCAAGTTCTTCGCCGACGAGCGCACCAACGTGATCGTCATGGCCGAGGAGGAGGAGGTGCCCGTCGACACGCCGCTCACCCGCTTCAACCCGGGGCTCGGCATCGTCAAGGGCGTGGGCAGCCTCAAGGTGCTGCACTACCTCATGCGCGACGACAACGTGTTCCGGGAGGACTACTACGCCAACTTCCGCGATGCGCACGCGAAGGCGATCGCCGCGTCGCCCTATGCGCGCGAGCAGCTGCGCCGCTGCGTGATGAACAAGCGCTGCCGGCTGAACGACAACGACGCGGCCGCGCGCAAGCACTTCAAGATGGTCGACCCGCCGGTGTACGACATGATCGTCACGCACTGGTACGACACCATCGAGCAGGCCGGCGCGTTCCGGCAGTACCTCGAGGCCCTGCAGGCGCAGCAGCCGGCGTTCGCCGACTGGTCGCGCTCCTTCTACCTGTACACGCGCGAGGTCCCGATCATCCGGGACACGCCCAAGTAACGACGGAGCCAACCACCATGGCAGCACAGATCCGCGAACGCTCGGTCCAGATGGACTACCCCACCTGGCTCAAGTCCACGAAGGTGAAGGCCGACCGCCCGCCGCTCGATGCGGAAGAGGCGAAGCGGCCGTTCGCCAAGTACTACGCCGAGGATTTCCCCAAGCCCGACCCGGCGCACGTGGCGAAGATGGACAAGCCCATCGACTCCGCGCTCATGATCCATCCCGAGCAGATGAACGACCTGCTCAACCCCGGCGACCTGGCCGTGGAGATCGGCTGGGGCCACCTGCCCAACGGCGCCGGCTTCATCGCCAACCGCATGATCTACCCGAACGTCACCGCCGAGATGGTCGACTGGTGGTTCGTGTGGCACACGCTCGAAGACCTGCGCTACCGCATCTGGTATCCGCCCCAGCACGCCGGCATCATGCTCAGCCCGCGCAACCGGGCGCGCATCCTCGATGATTCCATCCCGCTGGCCGAACGCAACTGGGGCGTCACGCACCACGTGACCGAGGACTGCAACTGCGGCATGGAGAACATCGACATCAGCTTCATGTCGCCGAAGGATTTCGGCTTCGACATGAGCCGCTGGAAGGCGCCGTTCGTCTCCACGTTCGCGGGCGGCTACGGCTGGGCCGTCGCGGTCGACAAGAAGGATGAATCCATCACCGCGCCGGCGCTGATGTGCCACATCTTCCGCCCGCACCCGAAGGGCGGCATCGAGCACCGCACGCGCTTCTGGATGGGCTACCGCTTCTCGGACGGCAAGCCGGAGCTCACCCTGCCGCCGGGCATCAAGGTGCCCGACGCCGCGGTGCGCGGCCTCGCCATGCACAACGTGCACGAGTTCACGCGCTGGGGCGACTTCCTGCCGCGCATCTGGAAGGAGCACGGCGGCAAGCTGCTGGCCTGAGCTGCCATCCGGGGCCGCCTTCCATGGCGGCCATCGATCGCCGCCCGCGCCTGCGGGCGGGGCACGCCGGCGGTCCCCCACGGGACCGCCGGCGTCTTCATCTGCGCGGCCCGCGCGCGGAGCTCAGTGCGGCAGGTTGTCCGTGCGGCGGATGAAGTCCACGACGTTGTCGTGCAGCGCCTTGAGCGAGGCCTCGTGGGCATAGACCATGTGGCCCGACTCGTAGAACCGGAACTCGATGTTCTTCTGCAGCGCGGCCGGGATCGGCATGTGCCGCATCTCGTACACGCCCTCGAAGAACGGCGTGGCGAGGTCGAAGTAGCCGGCGTGCACCATCACCTTGAGCCCCGGGTTGTACTTCATGGCCGCGGCCAGGTCGGGCATCACGTTGGTGGACTGCATCAGCGGGTAGTGCGCGCCCGGCGGCTTGTGCAGGAAGTTCCAGTGGTCCCAGATGTCGATGTCGGCCTTGTACGAGCGGCCCTCGCCGAACTTCAGGTCCTTGCGCACGTAGTCATTGAAGGCTGACACGTAGGCGGAGCTGATGGCCGAGGACTGCGGGTCGTATTCCGCCTCCTTGCTCATCGGGTCGAGCGACGGGCCCGAGAAGCGCGAGTCGAGCCGGCCCGTGGTCATGCCGTCGTCATCCTGCAGGGTCTTCTCGAACTCGCCGCCGTTCACGCGCAGGTCGGCCTTCTCGATGTAGGCGACCGGCAGGCCGGTGTAGCGATGCAGGCGCTCGGCGACCTCGTGGCGCCGGGCCGGGTCGAGCGTGGCGCCGGCCTGCAGCGCCAGCGCGTAGTCGGTGAGCGCGAACTGCTCGACCTCCGCGAGGAACGCCGGCAGGTCGTTCGGCTGCACGGGCAGCTTCCTGTGGTACCAGGCGGTCGCCGCGTAGGTCGGAAGCGCGAGCTGGTAGGCGATGTCGGTGCCGGGGTTGAACTGCGGCTGGTCGGCGCTGTTGTCGAAGGCGAGGATCTGCGAGAGCAGCAGCACGCCGTTCAGGTCGAGCTCGTGGTTCGCCTCGAGCAGGTTGGCCAGCACCGCCGAGCGCGTGGTGCCGTAGCTCTCGCCGAACAGGTACTTCGGCGAATTCCAGCGGCCGTACTTCGAGAGGAACTGGTCGATGAAGTCGGCGAAGGCCTCGCCGTCCGGGTCCGTGCCGAAGAAGGCCTTGTCGTGGTCCCTGCCGGCCACGCGCCCGAAGCCGGTGCCGGGCGCGTCGATGAACACCATGTCGGTGGCATCGAGCACGCTGTACTCGTTGTTGACGAGCTTGTAGGGCGCCGCGGGCGTGTGCGTGTCGTCGGCCGTGAGCACGCGCTTCGGGCCGAAGGCGCCCATGTGCAGCCATACGGTCGAGGAGCCGGGGCCGCCGTTGTAGAAGAACATGATCGGCCGCTCCGCGCTGGGCACGCCGCTCTTGAAGTAGGCCACGTAGCCCATCGCGGCCTCGGCCGGCCCGACCTTGTCCTCCTTGCTGGCGTTCTGAGGCACCTCGTCGTATTCCTTGAGGTGCACGACCAGCGTGCCCGCGTACGCGTCGTAGTCGAGCCGCTTGCCCGCGTACGTGACGCTGCCCTTGCTGGCCTGCTGCTCGGGCTTGAAGGTCTCGAACTTCGCGGCGTCGTCCTTCGGCCTGTCGCCGGATGACGGGCCGCCGCTGTCTGCGCCGCGCGCGAGCGGGGCGAGCAGCAGCGCCAGCAAGAGGGGAGCCGCGACGGGGTTCATGCGCATGGATGCCTCCGGTGAAGGGTGCCTGGCCGGCGTGTCCGGCCAGGCTAGGAGGCGCAGGATACCCGTCCCCGCGGTGCGTCGATCAGTTCGTGCAGGCCTTGCCGTGGTCGGGGTGCAGGCCCTTGGCCCTGGCATCCGCCTCGCTCATGTAGCTGCCCGTCTTCGTCTTGCCGTACCACTTGTCGCCGGGGCAGTGGTAGACCTGCGAGCTGCCGTTGGCCCACACCATGCCCGCGCCGCCGCCTGCGGCGGCCTCGGTGGGCGGGGTGAACTGCGACGGCCGGCGCGCGGCCGCGCTGGCGGGCGCCTGGGCGGCGGCGGGAGCCGCGGCCGGCGCGGGCGCGGCGGCCATCGGCGCGGCAGCGGGCGCAGCCGCCCGGGCGGCGGGTGCGGCGGCGGCGGGCGCGGCGGCGCCGGCGGCGTACCACTCCTTCACGCCCTTGTGGCCGCGGCAGGCGCCCTTCTTCGTCGGCGTGTCGGTGTAGGTGCCGTCCTTGCACTGGCCCGTGCTGCCGGCAGCCGGGGCGGCCGCAGCCATGGGCGCGGCAGGCACCGCGGCGGCCGCGGCGGCGGCCTTCGAAGCCCTGGAAGCCTTCGGGGCCTTCGCAGCCGGTGCGGCATCATCCGCTGCGTACCATTCCTTGACGCCCTTGTGGCCGCGGCAGGCGCCCTTCTTCGAGGCCTGCGTGCTGTAGGTGCCGTCCTTGCAGGCGCCCGTGGCGCCGGCAGGGGCCTGGGCGTAGCTGGCGCCCGCCACGAGCAGGCCGGCTGCCAGGAGCGTAGTCAGCAGCAATGGGCGATTGATCATCAGGATTCTCCTTCACGTGGGTGAAGGGGAGGTTCCTTCCTCCCCCCGAGCGGGCCGGCGCGGGGGCCGGCGTCATCGACTCGGAGGGATGCTAGGGGAGGAAGGTTGCCGGACGCGCATTAAGAGCG
>WBZN01002513.1_pt1 | contig 10186 bp, 7 predicted proteins | sample 5204281 | NCBI WGS metagenome assembly WBZN01 (sample SAMN12344347, study PRJNA552823) | activated sludge metagenome | biome: Activated sludge suspended growth; feature: Nitrification reactor; material: Wastewater; isolation source: activated sludge from nitrification reactor of wastewater treatment... | reverse complement strand
GGGTATCATCGTCGGTCGCCAAACTACGAATGCAGAGCGGAAGGGCAGCGGCTGAGCGCACCCAGATCGTGAACGAGCACGAGCACGAGCACGAGCACGAGCACGAGCACGAGCACGAGCACGGGCACGGGCACGGTTGGCTCCCGACCCATGCGTTCATGTTTAGCCTTACGGCGTGATGAACGTGCCGCCCGCGCCGTTGCCCTCGGTGCAGATGTCCTCCGGCCCGTGGCGGTAGTGCTTGCGCGCGAACGTGGCGACGTATGGATCGAAGCAGCTCGCGGTGTAGAGCACGTTCCACGCGACCGCGGCGACCTGCACGCCATCGGGGAGCAGCGGATCCGAGGTGACCACCACGCGATTGCGCAGCGGGGGAACGCACTCCGGATCGGCGGCCATGCCTCGCGCGACGTCGAGCAGCGACGCGATCACGTCGGGGCACCCGGCCGGACAGTTGTAGAGCAGCACGATGCCGCCGTGCTCGGCGTTGTGCAGGTAGAACCCGCGCTCGAGCATCGGATAGGTCCGGTCCCAGCCACCCCACATGGGATAGTGCGTCCCGGTCGCGGGTGGGTTCGTGGTCCACTCGATCGACGTTCCGACCGGCACGTGCATGCCGCCCTGATCCTCGACCGTGGTCACGACCCCATCGCAGCCGCCGACCGGATGCAGATCCAACGGTGGATTGGAGACGCACGACATCACGAACATCGTCAGGGCGATCGTGATCTTCACGCCGATAGCCTACCCGATCCGCGGTGACGACCGCCTCCGCGAACCGCCGCGCGTCGGCCCCGTGCACTAGTGATAGAGGTGGACCATCAGCGCCACGGTCGGCGAGAAGATCAGGCCGACCGTGGTGTCGGAGGTCACCATGACGGAGCTCGGCCCCATCTCCTGCCGGTTCTTCGTGTAGCTCACGAGCGGGTTGGTCGCCGACAAGCTGACCTGCCAGTGCGGCGTGATCCACGAGGTGACCGCGACCCCGTATCCGAGCGAGACGGTCGTGATGGTCGTGACGTCGTCGGCGGTCATGTCGTCGGGATCGGTGGCGAGGTGGTCGATCTTGAACGAGCCGAGGAGCTCGAGGTCGGTGCGGGTGTGGCTGACGAGGGGGATCCGCACGAGCGTACCGAGCCCGAGCTCGTTGGCCGTGCTCGTGTTCGGGACGCCGACATCGACGGTGTGCGACGTGGTCGCGAACACGACCTGCGGCTCGAACGTGAGCCCCGCCGGCCATCGGAACCGGACGCTCGTGATGTTCGGGGTCTGGAGCGACGTCGGCAGCTGATATCCAAGGCCGATGCCGATCGAGAGCTCCGTCGGACGAACGCCTTCAGCGGCCGGCGGCATCCGAGGCGGCATCCGAGGCTCGGATCGCTGCATCGGCGGCGCCGGCGGTCGTGGTTCCGGTTGCGGCGGCAGCGGCTCCGGCTGCGGCTCCGAGGGGAGTGAAGGATCGGGCGGAGACGGTGCAGGCTGCGCGCCGGCAGTTCGGGTCGCGAGGCACAAAGCCAGGATCAACAAGATGCGCGTTGTCATGTCGTCAGGTTTCCTCACAAGCTATCCCGGCGCCGGAGGGCCGCGTCGAGGACAGGTGGACGCGCGGAACAGAGCGGCGCGCAGTCGTCCTCGATCGATGTGCAACGATCCGCGTGCGCCGACACGCACGCCGCGCACGCGTCCGAGATGCCGAACCCGCCGGCCTCTCCCGTACACGTGTGGACGCAGCTGGCCTGCAGCGCGGGAAGCGGAGGTTGCTGGCAATTGCAGATCACCGTGCATGCCGTGGCGATCCGTTCCGCCGCCGTCTCGTCACACGCGGCGAGCCCTCCTGCGAGGACGACCAGCAGCCACGTGCGCGAGACGACGCCTCGGCTTCGCCGCGGGGCGCGCTTCAGAGGATGACGCGGAGAACGCGGCGTTGCCGCTTCCCGCGAGCTCGACGAGCAAGGTTCGGACACGGACCTACAGCGAGTCGAGGTACTCGACGAGATCGTTCAGCTCGGCGGTCGACAGGTTCGACGTCTCGCCGTGGAGCTTGCCACCGCCACACGTGACGAACCGCCCCATCAGGGTCGACGCGCAACCATCGTGGAGGAACGGCGCGCGCGCGCCGACGCCGACGAGGCTCGGCACCTTGAACTTGCCGCCGGTGCCCACGTCGACGAGCTGGTTGTTCGTCATCAGGCTGCCGCCATGGCAGGTCACGCACCCAGCGGCGGGCGCCTCGAACAGCGCCTTGCCGCGAGCCGCGGCGCCCTCATCGACCGAGCGGGGCGCCGGCGCGGGGACGCGGTCGAGCCACGGACCGAGCGCGGCCTTCTGGCTGACCGTGAGGGCCCCACCCGACATGCGATTGGCGAACACGTCGTCGAGCAGGAGCGGCAGGCTCTTCTCGTCACCCGTCCAGTGGTACGGCGCGCGCTCGAGGATGTTGCCCGCGAGGCTCTGCGTGCGACGCGAACCGAACTTGGCAAAGTTCCAGACCAGGCCGTCATCGCGACCTTCCGGATGGCACGAGGCGCACGCGACGCCGATCCGGGTCTGCTGGTGGAACACGTTGCGGCCGGCGTCATTGCGCGCGCCGCCGGTCAGGTCGATGCGGTGCGCGTCCGGTCCGCCCGCGGTCCGGACGATCAGCGCGGGGGCCTCGGGATAGAAGACCACGAGGTCGCCGCCGGGCGTCCATGCCACCGAGGTCGGCGGGCCGAGCCGCTCGCTGTTGCCCTGCGCGTCGTCGTCATCGTCGTCACAGCGACCGTTTCCGTCCTTGTCGTCGCAGCACTCGCCCATGGCGGGGGTGCCGCTGCCGCTGGGACCCATGCCGGACCCGGTGGTGCCGCTGCCTCCGCCAGCGCCCGCGTCGACGATGATGGGATCGTCCCCGCTGCCGCTACCACTGCCTTCTCCGCCACAGGGTTGGGGATGCGGAGGTGGTTCGCACCGGTCCTCGTCCGGTGACGAGAGCGCCGCGGACGACACGACCGTGACCGTCCGGCTGCCCGCGATCGCGACCGCGATCTTGTCGCCGGCACGCGACGCCGCGATGTCGACGGGCAACGCGCCGCGCGCGATCCGCGCGATCGCCTGCGGGGCTTGCCCCGGGTTCATCACGCTGACGGCGTCCTCGACCGGGCCACCGCCGCAATTTCCACCGTAGCCGCCCGGTTGCTCGCTATCGAGCGAGCTCTTCACCTTGCGCTGGTGAGACATCACGATCCGCCCATCGGGCATCGCGATCGTGCGCCAGGCGACGGAGGCCGACGCGGCGACCGTGCCCGGACTAGAATCCATCCCGCTGCCCCCGCCCGATTCGAACGGCACGTCGCCGCCTCCGCCGTCGAACCGCGTGACCGCCGGCGGCGTCACGCGCGCCACGACGGTTCCGGCCGCGTCGAGGGTGAGGATCTCGGCGGTGCGGAACCGCGTCACCACGAGCTCGCTGCCCTTCACGATCACGTCACGCAGATCGCGGTCGATGCGGAGCGCGCGCACGGCGGCCCCGCCCGCCGCAGCGAAGGTCACGAGCTCGCCGCCCGCGCAGGCGACGTGTACGACGTCGGTCGCGGCGTCATACGCCAGGCCGCGCGGCTCGGCGCACACGGCGCGACGCTCGAGGATGTGGCCGGCGGCGTCGATCGTGAGCGTGGCACCGCCGTGGCGGAGCGCGACGTGAACGCGGCCCGCGGCGTCCTCGACGAGGCGGCCGGGTTCGTCGCCTTTCTCGAGCGCGGTCTCGGCGACCAGGCTGCCGGTCGCGAGGTCGACCTGGAGGACGCGATCGCGATCGGGGTCCGCGACGACGGCGCGCGAGCCGTCGCTGGTGACCATCAGGGTGCCGCCGGAGATCGGAACTCCGAACGGCTCCGGGGTCTGACCATGCTCACTGCATCCGGCGAGCAGAACGAGCGGCAGAAACGTCTTCCTCCTCAAAGCCGACCTCCAGCGTGAACGTTCGTGATCGTACAGGGTCTGCCCGGGAAGCGGGCGCGGACGGCAGGGCCACATGCACCGTGTGTGCCCGAGGGTGCGTGCTGTGATGACAGCCAGTTGGATCGCAGCGACATCAGAAATCTGAGATTCCGCGCCGGCGTCGCATCGGTTGACTGGGTTGGTGTCGAGCGCCGGCGAATCCGTCACGACCGCCGTCGTGCGCCAGAGGCACGGCGCCGCCGCAGCACGAGCACCAGCCCGAGCGGCACGATCGCCCCCCGGGGCGATTGCCCCGCCTCGCAGCAACCACCACCGCCGCCGCCGGGAGTCATGTCCGTGCCGGCATCTTGGCCGACCGACCCGTCATGATCGCCGCCGAGGGTGCTGATCCACTCGGAGCAGCCCTGGTTGTTGCGGCGATCGGCTGCGCACACCCGATAGCTGGTCACGCCATCGAGGCGTGGCGAGGCCCACAGGTACTCGCCGTACCACGTCATGTCGGCATCTTGGAGCGGCGGCGGACCAGACTCGAACGCGGCCGCGGCGACGCCGTTGTGCTCGATCCACACCCGCTTCCAGTCGTGCGCGCGCGACGGGCTGTGGTGATCGTGGACGCGTGCGTGGATCACCCCGCCGGCCGGGCCCGCGAGCTGCTCGACGATCACCACCGGAGGTGACGTATCGATGGCGACCATGTCGCTGGCGAGCTGCAGCTTGTCGGGGAACGCGACCTCCCCCTGCGCCTGGACGACATCGAGCCGGCCGTCCCCATCGAAGTCCGCGAGCGCGATGCCCAGCGAGCCAGGCGTGTCGTCGGGCGTCGCATCATCGGGGGCCAACGTGAAGTGGCCGGCGCCGTCGTTGAGGAGCAGCCGATCCGGGCCGAGGGAGCCGATCAGCAGATCCGCGTCGCCGTCGTTGTCGACATCGACCCACGCGGCGACGTTGTCATCGGCGCCCGGGTTCGCCGTCCCGGTCAGCCGCGTCGACGTCTCGTCGGCGAACTTGCCCGCGCCGTCGTTGACGAAGATGTGGTTGCGGCTCATCGGCCCGTCGTTGATCGTGACGAGATCGAGATCGCCGTCGCCGTCGATGTCCATCGGCTCGAAGTCGTAGTTGTTCGAAAAATGCGGCAGCGCGTTCGCGTCGTTGGTGAAATGGCCGGTGCCGTCGTTCCTGAACAGATAGCTCGTCGTGCACAGCTTGCATGCGATCAGGATGTCGAGGTCCCAGTCGCCGTCGACGTCCGCGAGCTCGATCTCCCACGACCACTTCATCAGCGTCGCCGGCATGTGATCGCTGGTCGCCTCGGTGAACGTGCCGTGACCATCGTTGAGGTAGAGCCGCGTCCGTCCGCCCGCGTTGGTCTGCGGGTTGGTCCCGCCCCAGTCGGACATCACGAGGTCGAGGTCGCCGTCGCCATCGACGTCGCCGGCTTCCAGATCGCCGATGCTCGTCAACTGCTGCGGGAGCTGTGCGGTCGCGTCGCTCCACGTGGTCGCTCCGCGCAAGAACAGCTTGAGCTGGGTCTGGTAGGCCCCGCCCGTGATGATGTCGAGGTCGCCGTCCCCATCGAGATCGACGGCCTTGACCACGCGTGACAGCCCGGTGAAGCCCGCGACCGCCTCCGCAGAGATCTCGGTGCAGTGCGCGCCTGCGGAGCCCCATCCCCCGAGGTTCTTCCAGATCCTGACCGGCTCCGCGGAGCCCGGGCTCGCGTAGTTACCGCCGTTCGCGATCAGGATGTCCACCAGGCCATCCCCGTCGACGTCGGCGACCTCGATCTTGTTGCTCCATTCCGCGGTGGTCCCCAGGCAACTCGCGGTCGCGTCTTGCCAGCGCTGCGCCGCGGCAATTCGAGGGGTTACGGCCAGCGTCACCAGCACCACCAAGCTCCGAACCATCTCGGCACGAGACCACGAGGAAGTGAGAGGTGGATTGAGGGTTGATCGCAGGCCAACCTCGGCGCGCCAGGTACCGTACGCCCATGAAACGGCGAACGTTGCTGACGCTGGCGGGAGGCGCAGGAGCGGCGGTCATGGTCGGTCCGTGGATCCGGCGCTCGCGCGCGGCGTCGTTCGGGGCGTTCCCCACGGGCACCGCCACCGTGCAGCTCCCGGAAGGACAGCGCGCGAAGAAGGTCCTCGAGATCTTCCTCTACGGCGGCCTGTCCCCGTGGGAGACCCTGTACTTCGTCCGCGACTACGGCACCGCGACCAGCGCGTTCCCGAACACGCAGTACTACGCGTACCCCAACTCGAACGCGTCGGCGCTCACCCGCTGCGCCGCGACCGACGTGCCCCGCGCGTTCGCGCAGGACGCCAACACCGCGATGGTCGAGATCGGTCCGTTCGCGGCGCGCCTGTGGGACCGCCCCGATGTCGTCGACCGGATGCGCCTGGTCGTGCAGAAGCACAGCCTCGAGCCGCACGAGGCCGCGGTGCCGATGGCGCTGACCGGACGTCCGGTCGGGCAACCCAACGCGGCGGGCCTCGGGGCCCACGTCCAGCGCGCCCGGATCGATGGCGGGCTCACCCCGGATCGGGCGTCGCCACACGCGTACGTGTTCGCGACCGGCGGCATCTCGAGTGACAACGTCGCGGCCGCGGCGTCCTCGGGCGCGCACCCGGGTAGCGCGCGCCCGCTGCTGATCAAGGTGACCAACGCGACGGGCCTCAAGACGCTGCTCCAGCGAACCACCGTCGGCGCGAGCCGTGGAAACCACGACGCGCTGGTCGGCGCGTACCTCGAGCAGTACCAGTCGCGGCTGACCTGGGGCTCGCAGGGCCGCGTGCGCAGCGCGCGCACCGACGACTTCGCCTCGGCGTTCGCCACGTCGAAGAACGTCGACGCGATCGCCGGCGTCCTCACCGACGATCTGTTCGTTCCGCAGGATGGGCTCGCGTGCACCGAGACCTCGGCGACCGGCCTGAGCATCCCGCGGATGAGCATCAACGCCGCGCGCAAGTTGCTCACCCACCCGACCGAGCCCGCGTCGTACGTGTGCGTCAGCGACGTCGGACTGAGCGAGGCCCCGGGCGGTGGCGGATACGACACCCACAGCGAGAACTCGCGCTACACGGCGATGAACTTCGACAACATGCTGCAGACGCTGATGGCGAGCATCAACGGCCCGGGCGAGACCGATCCGACGAAGATCTCCCTCGATGACACGCTGATCATCCTCAACACCGAGTTCGGACGGACCCCCGGCAGGCAGGGCAGCTCGGGCCGCAATCACCACCCGTACGGGTACGTGACGGCGTTCATCGGCGGCCCGATCACGACCGCGCACAAGGGCGTGTCCGGCGCGATCGGACCTGACGGGACCGCGACGACGTTCGCGACGCCGGCGGAGAACCGGATGGCCGCGTTGCTCGCGTGCGGCATCTGGCCGTTCGCCGGCGAAGGCTTCAACGTCGGCGACGCCGCGGGTGCGACCGGAGAGCTCGACGCGGCGCAGAAAGCGATGACCAAGTTCCTCGGGAGGACCGCGTGATGAGGACGCGCGGCATCCCGGCCATCGCCGTGGGCCTGTCGCTCGCGCTCGCCGGCTGCGAGGGCTGCGGCACCGACCGCGACAATCTCGACGCCGGCGTCGACGGCAACCACGACAACACCTTCGATCAATGCGGCGGTGATCCCGCGTCGTTCGCGCGGCAGGCGTTCCTCGCGCTCGATGGGCGCCGGCCGAAGAGCCAGGCCGAGGTCGATGTCTACGTCGATCTCTACAAGGCGGCCGAGGCCCTCGGCGACGATCCGAAGGAGACGGTCGCACGCGCGATCATGAGCCGCCCGGAGTTCACCGAGCGCTGGGTCGATGTCGTGATGGACGCGCTGCACGTCCAGCGCACCGACATCCAGAGCGAACAAGGTTGCTGGGCGGATCCGCTGCGCGCGACGGTGACGCCGGCCCTCGCCACGGCGATCCGCGACCACGCCGCGACCCAGGGCGGCGATGGCCAGGCGTTCACGATGCTCGACCTCGCGCGCAGCTCGCTCGCGCTCGATGACCTGTCGCCGATCTATCGCGGCCAGCTGTTCTCGCTGGTCTCGCATCCGATCCCGGCGGCGAACGTGCCCCGGATCGACGCCGAGCTGGCACGCCGCGCCGATTTCGGCGAGACGTTCGACGCGGGCTATCTCCATCGCGATCAGGTCTGTCTCGGCTGCCACAACAGCGAGGCGTCGGTCACCGACAACGACGATCCCGCGCTCGACCGGTTCTGGCCGGTCCCGGGCGTCGCGGAGAAGGCGGTGTTCGGCATGTCGACCGGGGTCGCCATCGAGCGCGCCCACGCGGTGTTCCGGGTCGACAACTTCGTCGACAATGGAACCTCGCGCCCGTGGGGCTGGACGCCGTCGTGCGGCTCGTTCGCGGCGCCGGCCTCGGTCGGAACCGACATCGCGGGCATCGACGCGAAGCTCGGGAGCGTCACCGGCACGAGCTCGACGGTCTATGACGTCGAGGCCGCGCTGCTGCGCGGGTTCACCGCGCTGCGTGGCGTGGCGCTGCCCGGCGACGCGGCGATCAGCGACCCCGACACGGCGCTCGCGTGGCTGGTGACGCTCAAGATCACCGAGGACGTATGGCGTCAGGCGACCGGCACGTCCCTGACGATCGCGAACTATTTCCCACGCAACAAGGCGGCGAGCGACGTGCTCTACGCGCTCGCGACCAAGTTCGCCCAGAGCGGTTACTCGCTCAAGACGCTGCTGTCCGCGATCGTCTCGACCGACTACTTCAACCGGCAGGCGCCGGACGCGCAGTGCGGGGCCGAGCCGTACAACTATCCGAACGTGTTCGATCCGTGGGTGATCGCCGATGCCGATCCCAAGAAGCGGAACAACAGTCCGGGCGATGCGGTCAGCGCGGTCGACGCGCGCACCTTGTTCAGCGCGACCGCCGCGGCGCTCGACTGGACCGAGGCACCGGACGCGACCCGGTTCCCCGATGCCGTCGCGGCCTCGTGCCAGAACCAGTCGTGCACGGAGCTGCAAGGCCAGTGCACCGGCAGCAATCGCTGCTGCTCGTCGTATCAGTCGCTGTGCGTCGAGCTGCCGTTCGACCGCGCGGTCGGGGTGTTCCTGCGCAACAGCGAGCGCGGGTTCCGCGGTCTCGACTTCCAGGCCCGGCTCGCGTGGGAGAATCGCTACGGCGCGTGCGCCCGACCGGCGTGGGTGACGCAGGACTTCATCGACCGGCTGATCGCGGCCGGCGCAGCGGACCCGACGGCGACCGGCAGGGACGTGGTGAGCGCGCTCAAGGATCGGTTGATCGGCGAGCCCATGATCCAGGACGGCGCCGAGCAGGATGCGCTGGCGGCGGTGCTCGGCGCGCTCGACGGGCCGGCGACCGCGCTCACCGCTGCGAACCTGCGCAAGGTGTGCGGCGCGCTGCTCGAATCACCACAGTTCCTGCTCCAGGGCATCGCCGGTAAGGGCGGCGAGCGGCCGAAGCTGACACCGGCCGCCGCGAGCTACGAGGCCGTGTGCGGGGACCTGGCGGCGACCGGGATCGGCGTTCCGGGTCGGGCGGTGACGTGCGCCGCGACCGGCGTGACGCTCGCGGCGGCCCGCACCCAGCCGGTGGCGCCGGGGAGCCCGCCGCAGCGGCTGCTCACGCTACCCGAGCGGCGGCTCCCACGACCCGGACGTGAGCCGGCACCCACGCATCGCATGTAGCCCAAGTTGCGGCGCGCGGACGTTTGCGCGATGTTCCGCGAGATGCGAAGCATTCGATTCAGCACCGTCCTCGGTATCAGCGTGGTCCTCGCGACCGGCTGCGAGCACCGCAACAAGAAGAGCGAGCAGCCGACCGAGGACAAAGGCGGAGGGATCAGCAAGACGCCGACGCCGACGACACCGACGACGCCGACAACGCCAACACCGGCCGCCGGCAGCTGCGATCAGAACGTCCGCCCGCCGACCGCGGCCGACCTCGCCGAGTACACGAAGGATGTGCCCGGTGACGGCAAGCTGGGCGCCACGATCGAGACCAACATGGGCACGATCCACTGCGAGCTGTTCCCCGACAAGGCACCGATGACGGTCGCCAACTTCATCGGCCTCGCGATGGGCAAGAAGGCGTGGTCCGATCCACAGGGCGGTCAGATCTCGTGCAAGCCGTTCTTCGATGGCCTCACGTTCCACCGCGTGATCCCCGAGTTCGTCATCCAGGGCGGGTGCCCCCAGGGAAGCGGCACGGGTGGCCCCGGTTACAAGTTCGCCGACGAGCCGGTGAAGGGTG
>WBZN01002512.1_pt1 | contig 10187 bp, 6 predicted proteins | sample 5204281 | NCBI WGS metagenome assembly WBZN01 (sample SAMN12344347, study PRJNA552823) | activated sludge metagenome | biome: Activated sludge suspended growth; feature: Nitrification reactor; material: Wastewater; isolation source: activated sludge from nitrification reactor of wastewater treatment... | reverse complement strand
CATCGATGCTGCCAGCATCAAATTGGTCAGATCGTTTCCGACGGCGGTTACGACCTGGGTTTTCTTGTGAACGGAACTCAAAACATTGATGGCTTCGTCCAGGTCAAGATGGTTTTGCTTCGCGAATCGCAGAGCCTTGACTGCCATATCGAGAGTAATTTTGCCCGATTTGATAAGCTCTTGCGCTTCCATGATCGACTTGAGCGACATCTCGGAAGCGTGCCCGAGCATTATCAAAGCTCGTTCCAGTGGAACGTTCAAGTTTTTCGCGCTTTTGACCGCTTCGTCGATCTTCGGCTGCGCAACAGTGTTTGTGCCAGTAAGCAAAATTACTAGGGTTTCTGAAAACTTCTTTTCAACCATAGCTCTTATTAGTTAGGTGCCAGGCCCATTATGCCCTATTTTTCAATGCATCTACAGCTTGAGATGCGGTGTTTTCGCTAGCGAATTGTATTCAACCTGTGCCCGGTCCGTTGGCATCAGGTAACTCATCTATTTCTAAGTTTGCCACAAATATTTCCAGCGCGAAATATATGCAAATCGAGAATTGAATATTGGAAACGAGAGCAAAAAATACTCGAACCTGGGTAAAGCAGACACCATTTAATCTCCTCATCGCACTACAATAAGGAATTTCAACAAGATCACTCGGACGCGACACAGCGACTCTGGCCACACTCGAAGGTTGGATGTTGCGATTCCTCGGAGGTCTACATGACTACCAAGCCAAAACCGGTGCCAGATTTGTATCGTACAGTCACCCCAACTTTGACCGTCAATGATGTTTTAGCGGCGATTGATTTCTACAAGCGTGCCTTCGGTGCACAGGAGATGAAGCGAGCTATGTCGCCGGACGGCTCGAAAGTGATGCACGCAGAAGTGAAGATTGGCGACTCGATTGTGATGCTTAATGATGAGTTTCCAGAGATGAATTGTCTGTCGCCGACGTCGTTGAAAGGAGTCGCGTCCAGTCTATGGCTCTATTTGCCGGACACTGATGCTTCTTACAAACAGGCTGTAGACGCCGGTGCTCATCCGGTTATGCCGCCCTGCGATATGTTCTGGGGCGACCGCTTCTGCAAAATCAGAGATCCGTTTGGTCAGGAATGGAGTATAGCCACACATGTGGAGGATCTGAGCGAAAAGGAAATTCAGGAGCGTCAAAAGGCGTTCTTTGCGCAGGCTGCAGGATCGCGAGGCTAAAAATGACAGAGTCAGGTTATTACCGCTTTGCCACTATATGTGGTGACACAATCGTTTTCACCTGTGAAGACGATATCTGGTCAGTCACCACTGCTGGTGGTGTGGCTCATCGGCTGACAACTGGTCGCGGGGAATTTTGGACACCAAAACTCTCGCCTGATGGGAAGTACGTTGCTTTCGTTGGACGCGAAGAAGGTCATCCGGAAGTTTATGTCATTCCCGTTGAAGGTGGTTTGCCAAAGCGCCTTACGTACGTTGGCGGCGATACCTGCTATGTGAGCGGATGGTCTGCTGATGGAAAAGATATTCTTTTCGTTTCTGATGCAGCGACTCCTTTTGTGCGACACAGCGAAGCTTACGCCATCAATCGTGATGGCGGCGAGCCTCGCCCGTTGAATCATGGACTCGTCAGTTCTGTTGCAGTACAGAGCAATGGCGCCACGGTGATCGGACGCAACGCTAACGATCCGGCTCGCTGGAAGCGCTATCGCGGTGGCACAGCTGGTGAGATCTGGATTGATGCCGATGGTAAAGGCAAATTCAAAAAGTTATTGAACCAGCCAGGCAACCTGGTCTTGCCGATGTGGTTAAACAAGCGCATCTACTTTTTGTCGGACCATGAAGGCATGGGCAATATTTACTCGTGCACGCCCGATGGCAGCGACTTGACACAGCACACCAGGCATCATGACTATTATGTGCGCTACCCTGCAACAGACGGCAAGAAGATTGCTTATACCTGCGGTGGAGACATTTATGTTTTCGACGCAGCCACAAATGAAACGCAGAAGATAAATGTATCCGTGCCAACTTCGACTCATCAATCTGTGCGTAAGTTTGTTTCGGCGCGCGACTATCTCGAGTATTACGCGCCGCATCCTGAAGGGCACTCCGTTGCCGTGATTGCCCGCGGTCAACCGATGACGATGGCAAATTGGGAAGGTGCCGTCATTCAACATGGACGCGGCAGCCGCAGCCGCTATCGCAACTGTGAGTGGCTTGCTGACGGCAAGCGATTCGTTGTCATTTCGGACACTGCTGGATTCGAGCAACTCGAATTGCACCACGCCGATCAGTCGATCGAACCAGTTGTTGCATGTAAGTCTGACATCGGACGAGCAGTCGAGATGCGCATTTCGCCGGTTGATGATCTAGTAGCAATAGCTAATCACAGGCAGGAGCTTTTGATTCTCGATCTGAAAACAAAGGCTGTCAAAGTATTAGATAAAAGCCCCGCCGATCGAATCAGCGGTATCAACTGGTCGGCCGACGGACGCTGGATTGCCTACAGTTGGGCTGGGCAGCCGGGTACTTTCATCATTCGCATTGCCGAAGCGAAAACTGCCAAGGTTCATGACGTTACTTCGCTCCTGAAGTTTGATTATGAGCCTTGCTTCGATCCAGAAGGACGGTATCTCTATTTTCTCGCTGCGCGAGACTACTATCCCGTCTATGACTCGCTTCAGTTCGATTTGAGTTTTCCAAACTCTGTTCGACCTTTCCTCGTTACGCTGCGAAAAGACGTTCGATCGCCCTTTGAAATCAAGTCTCCAGCCGAAGAGGAACTCGAAAAGGCGAAAACAGATAAAGAGAAGGAAGCGGAAAAGGCGCGAAAATTCGACATCGATTTTGACGGCATCGAGCGGCGAATTGTTGGCTTTCCTGTCGGTGAGGGGCGTTATGGACAAATTGTCGCGACCGCGAATCGCGTCTATTTCACAGCCTTTCCGGTTAAAGGAATTCGTCCCAATGCGAACTGGCTAGAAGAAGAGCCCGAGCCGGGTGTGCTTAATGCCTACGATTACAAGGAACGTCGCTCAGCGCGTATCTGTAACTTCGTCAACCATATTCGTATCTCGAACGACCGTAAATCTCTTTATTACTCATCACGGAAGAAAGTGCGGGCTATTGATACAGAAGAAGGCTTTCCTGCAGAAAAGGCTGAACCGTGGAACCCCGGCGATCAACCAGGACGCAAGACCCGCATTCTAGATTTGCATAGAGCTCAAGTTCTGGTTCAACCACAGGAAGAATGGAAGCAAATGTATGAGGAGGCCTGGCGCCTTCAAAGCGAACATTTCTGGGATGTATCCATGTCGGAGATAGACTGGAATCTCGTGCACGATCGCTACGCTGCCCTGTTGCCCCGTTTGCGCACGCGCAGTGAATTGTCGGACGTAATCTGGGAAATGCAAGGCGAACTCGGTACGTCTCACGCATACGAGATGGGCGGAGATTATAGACGTCAGCCCGACTATCATAAAGGTTTCCTTGGCGCTGATTTTCAGGTTGATACTAAGGCCGGTGGCTACGTCATCAAACGTATCTTGCGTGGCGACTCCTGGGACAAAGAATCAGACTCCCCTCTAGCGGCTCCAGGTCTTGATATAAGAGAGAATGACGTGGTGGTTGCGGTTGGCGGTCGCGGCGTTGGAAAAGACTGTTCACTTGACGAACTGCTCGTCAATGCATCAGGCAAGACGGTCAATCTGACGATTCTGCGAAAAAAGACAAAGCGCAATGTCGCCGTGCACGCGTTACGCTCTGAGCGAATGCTGCGTTATCGCGAGTGGGTCGAAACGAACCGCAAGATTGTCCATGATCGGTCCGGCGGTAGGTTGGGCTATTTGCATATTCCAGATATGGGACCGGCGGGCTTCGCAGAGTTTCATCGTGGTTATCTCGCGGAGGTAAACCGCGAAGGATTGGTAGTGGATGTGCGCTACAACAGAGGCGGTCACGTCTCGGCTTTGCTTCTGGAGAAATTGGCGCGCAAGCGAGTTGGATATGATGTCTCGCGATGGGGACCACCGCAACCGTACCCGACCGAGTCGGTAGCGGGTCCGATGGTGGCTATCACAAACCAGTTTGCTGGTTCGGATGGTGACATATTCAGCCACTGCTTCAAGCTCTATAAACTTGGACCGCTAGTGGGCAAGCGCACCTGGGGTGGTGTCATCGGAATCTGGCCTCGGCATCGTCTCGTCGATGGAACAGTGACAACGCAGCCTGAGTTTTCGTTTTGGTTCATGGATGTAGGGTTCAGCGTTGAAAATTACGGAACTGATCCTGATTTTGAGGTGGATATTACTCCCCAAGATTACAGAGCCGGTGCTGATCCTCAAATGGAGAAAGCTTTGAGCATTGCCATGGATGCTTTGAAGAAAAATCCAGTTCGGCTACCAGACTTCAGCGACAAGCCCAAGCTGCCTTTGCCGAACTTAACGGGCACTAAGAAGAAGACGACCGTCGTGAGTGGCTCGGGCAAACGCCGTAAGTAAAGTGCAATTTGGTTCAGTAGAGAGCAAGCGGCATCGTGAGACTGCCATATAAGTACCTTTTTCGTTATTACACGAAGGTAGTTAAATCGTTGCACCTTGGCAACCGCGGTGGGACAACATGACGCCCGCTAAATGTAAAAAGCCCCGATTTGTCGTAGTCTGTCGGGGTTTCAAAGCGTTGCGACATGACCACCGACTCTTTATCGAAAATCTCCTCCAGAGCGGGAAATCCCAGCGTCTCTGCCGTCACTGCAGTCAGACACTTCCTCAGATCCGACTTCGCGTTTGCGATTGTTCTGTCGGCTGTGTTGGTTGGCTTGCGTGTGCTGCTTTTCGATTTCCACTTCATCAAAGGGCACATGTTGCCCAATCACGACATGTCTCAGGCGGCAAGTTTTTTCGCAACGAACTTGCACTCGGTGCGTTTGTCGGGTGACATCGCATGGTGGAATCCAGCAACAGCAAATGGTTACGCACAATACTTCCAGTCGTTTCTATCGCCGCTTGCCCCAACGCCAAATCACATCGTTTTCATTCTGTGGGCTGAGGCGATCAAGTTGCTCAGTCTGGTGCACATCGCCATTCCCGAGTACAGCCAGTACATTACCTTCACGTTTATCTTGATGCCGTTTCTCACTTTCGTTGCAGGCACGCTGTTTTTCAAGCAGATTTACGAAAATCGTTCAGTGATATCGATTTTGATGCTTGCATATGTTTTTTCTTCAATCGGCATTTGGAACTCTGCCTGGTTTTATTTCCAGGAGTCTTTCACGCTATTTGCCGTACTCGGAACTTCCATTGCATTTTTGAAGAAGCCGACTCAGAGTCGATTGTGGTTGGTTCTGGCGGCGGTGTTAATGCAAATATGTTCGGCTAACTACTGGACTGTTCATAACTCCTGGCTGTATGTCATAGGTGCCGCAAGCTACGCGTTCGCGTTTCCCAATCAGATTCGTCGCGCTTTTGTGCGAATCAAACAATTTGCCTTTCTCGATAAGCGAAAAACGCCTGTATTTCTCGGAATCTTCGTGCTAACGGCTGCCTTATGGGTCGCCAGTCTTGGCTCCATATTCGTCGAACAATCGAAGCGCTATATTCGTCCGACGATCGCGACTGGCGCTGAGCAGTACAAAACGCAAGCGGTGCTCAGTCGAGTGCATGAGTTGCGCAGATCTACCGTTGAGTTTTTCAATCCCAATCTGGATCGCGCCCTCAAGTTCTACCAGTATGAGAGCGAAGTGCATAACGCTCGGTACGTGGGACTTGTATTTCTGCCGTTTTTGTTTCTTCTGCCGTTTTATCCATGGCGTCGTAAAGAACGGTTCATTGGCGGTTTGGCATTCGGCACGCTGATTGTCTGTTTAGGATTTCCGCTGATAGCCATGCTGTGGACGATTACGCCAATGTTGTCTCGCGACCAGCATCTGTTCTACTTCTATACGCAATATCTGCAAATCGCTTTGATTATGGGTGCCGCGGCAGCCCTGGAAGTCGTGTTGCAAAAGCGTGGCAATTCGCTGACGAACAGGCGATTGACTAGTGCGATGCTTGGCGTCGTTGCTGTCTCGTTCCTTGGTTTCGCCGTATATAATTTGCTATCCGGCAGCTTCGCAGCGAAGGATATGAATCTAGAGACAGGATTGTATGTGCTGACTACGGTGCTCGTCGTCAGTGGATTCTCTGCACAACACTTGCTTTCCGGGAAAACTGCCAGTCGACGCATGTTGACTGCTGCATTATTGACCGTGGCGCTACTCGACCTTACTACCTACTTCGTGCATGTGAGCGAAAAGGACGCGGCTTTCTCGCATCAATATCTGTTGGTCAAGCGCTATCGCACCCAAGTACATGAGCCAGCTTACGCTGCGGTCAGAATAACTCCGTCTGAGCCACGAGAGACTGCGCGTGAGATTTCTCAGCATCGCAGTATTGTTAGCAAGCCCTGGGCTGCGCCTGATTTGACGCTTGGTTTCAATGGCGGCTTGTTCAAAAATATGCCGATTTTCACTGACTTTTGGCCCGTCGATCGGTTTCTTGAACCCATAAAAATTGTTGAGCTGAAGCGGGCACCACTACCGGTGCAAGAGAACGAATACACCAGTCCATCCATTCAATTGGCGTCGTTCATCGACAAGCGCTATGACGATTTGCCCGACAACAATACGAGATTCGTAAATGATGATCCGAAGCTAGACGAGCTACCCGAAGCAGGTGTCGAGCACCACGACGTCGCCTCTTTAGTTAAGGATAAGTTCGTGCCAGGTTTCGACTATGCGTTTAAAAATTGGGCGTACAACGATTTTAAAATTGACCTGGATGCACCGCAACCGGGAACTCTCGTCGTGCATCAGTTGCCGGATCCCCTGTGGAAATTGAAGCTGGATGGAGCGCCCGTAAATGTCGGTACTTCGCGATCGGTGGACATGACTTTGCCGTTACCGCAAGGGCGTCACTCGCTGCAGTTGGACTACGAGCCGCTTGCAAGAAAGTTATACTGGCCTGCTGCGATTTTGCTGCAAATTGCATTAACTGGCATGCTGGTTGCGTCTTTTCGCAGTCGGTCGACTTCGCGGGGAAGTCAGGCAAAGTCTCCAGCAGTTGCAAACTGAATAGACCCGGTCATCAAATTGCTCTGCAGACACCGACATTTAAGACGCCCGGTTATCCTGAAGACAGCTGGGGCAAGGAGCACGCTAAAGCCTTAAAAATATCGATAGCAAAATGCCTCTCCCGCGCTTCAGGACGCATAATAAAAGGCGTCTCCATTGTTTTCAGATTACCAGCGCTGCGACTCGGTCACTCTGAACTCGAAAGTCAAGGTCACGATGATTTGTTTTCCCATACGGGATGTGCCGACCCTCTTTATCAAGGGGTTCACCGCCGATGATGTGCGGACAATTTTAGAGTTTGTGCGTGAAGCCGACTCGCACTCAAAGGCTCCTACTCGCGACGTGCTGTTCATCGATACGCCGATCACCGGTCCGACTGTCGAAGCCGTTCACAAGTTGAAGGACGAGGGCTTTCGCGTCATCTTTCGTGACCACCATGCGGTTGAGGGGGAGCCGGCAAGCGACCGAGACCGTCAAGTTATCAAAGCCACCGAAAAATTGCGGCAGAATTTGGGAAGCGATTGCGTCATCACCACACGCAGTCTGCATCCGGCTTGCAGTACCCTGGTGTCAGTTGGTGAGTTCAAAGACGCGCTGGCGATTGTGGCTGATCCGGACGCGGATGGACTGACTGCCGCGATGAAAGCGGTGGGAATTTTCTATGACGGTATGGATGAAGATGCAGCCAAGCTCGATGGACAGCCGTCTCTGCAGGTAACAGGTACACCGATTTCTCAACTCCTTGCCAAGGGTGTCGCGACACTTCCGACTTACGACGCGGAAAGACCTGACGAGCGCGAACGGGCACAAGAGAAGTTATTTGCGCAGTGGGTTTTAGCCGCTCAGGGCGACCAGCGTGCTGTGGATGCGCTTCAGGGCGGTGTCACCACATACGATGAGGCGGTGCTTGCGTCTCACGAGATCGCACCCCGTGCCAGGGAAGTTGCACCGGGGGTAGTGCTTGCTGATGTTACCTTGACTCCGTTCTTCGATGTAGGAACTTTGTTATCTCTTTTAGAAGAGCGGGAAGGTTGCAAGGTTACTGTGATCAAGAAAGCGCAGGGCCCGATTGCTGCGCTGCATGGCGTGCAGTACAGTCTCGCCGTAGTGAAGAACTATCAAGAAGAGATCAAGCTGCCCAGTCTGCTGCCGCCTGGCGCAAAATCAGATCCAAATGGTGGCATAATCAGCAACCTTTCATTCTTGCTTCATGTGGATGACCGGGTCTGGAACGAGCACATCTTGCCCGGGTTTCTTAAAATTGGCGGGCAATGAATGTGGTGAGAGCGCTGTTAACCGCGTCTATTAGTTCAACTGCGAACAGGAGCTTGTGTGAGAACTGAACTAGAGTTGCGCGAAGCGCTATTCAATAACCACTTTGGTATCAACATTCTGGAATTGACTATCGATGCAAGCTCTCTAGCTGAACTACGCCAGCTTCTTGACGAAGTCGCCACTTGTTGGCGATCAGAAGCGAAGGTCGATAAGCAGATTGTGCATTATGTGGTCGAACTGCTTATGATTCTCTATAACAAAATTCAGTATGGTGGTTTCTCGGCGGAAGATACTTCGGAAGTCATAAAACTCTATGAAGAGCTTCAGAAACGACTTTTAGAAGACTGTTTAGTCTGACGCATAGGGCTTTTCGCTCGATTATTCACTCGGCTAATTACTCAGCTATTTCTCAACTGTTTACGCTTGGCGATTATTTACGCCTGGCCCATTTCCCCATCAATTCGCAGGCGACTGCCACCATATCTCTGTCAAACCTTTCAATGTATTGCTGATGATGTTTGAATCGCGGTTCCGATTTCAACATTGCTAATATTTCTTCTTGCGAAAGCTCGCTGGAAAGCAGTTCTGCAAGTGCATCTTGAAATTCTGCAAGCGATGCGTCGTCTGGAGGAAGCTCGCTTGTCGAGACTTTTTCTGACGGGAGACCGGATGGTTGAATCGCCTCAGACTGGCACTCGTCGATCGAACAATCAGCTGAGCCGCTCTCCTGCGCAGCGTCCGCGGCGTAAGTTGCGTCCAATATCTCTGCTATCGTTTCAAAATCTTCTCGAAATTCTGCCTGCGATTCTTCTTCCATCATGGTCCATCCGAGGCGTTCGAAAATAACGAATGCTACATTCGGGCAGAGTTTGAGTGCCAACGCTGCAAGATTGAAGACGTCTTGCGGAACGCTATCATCATGTGTGTCACGGCGCACCGCTACTCTAGCTCGCGATTCTGACTCAGTCCACGTACCGCCTGATATGTGGATTTCCCTGACTTTCGAAAGAGGATAGGATTTGAGCAAGTCGAGCGCACTTACATTGAAATTCGCAAGCTGGCAGTAGATGTTGTGAACGTCCAACAAAAGAAATCCGTCAACTTCGGAAATTAGTTGATCGATGAATTCGCCTTGCCTTTTAACGTCGTCCAGGCAGAAGGCAAATGCCAAATTCTCTAGCCCTACCGGGCACTGCGTGGCATCGGCGTAACGTTTCATCATCTCTTTACCGAGGCGCAGCGACTCTTTTGTCATTGGTACCGCTAGTGGTGCACCATGTGCAATTGGACCAGCCTCCGAAAAGCCAAAATGCTCGGAAGCATGAATATAATTTCGTGCTTTGAATTCTTCTCGTGCCTTTGCGAGCCATTCCTCTTGCCGCGGGGAGAACCTTGCAGATAGGGGCGAAAGATTGACGCCGTGACCGATCAGGGCGTTGGATCTGCTGAATTTATCCACGATGTCCACGCACCATGGAGGAATATCGCCTGCTATCCAGGAAAAGTCAAAACTCCATTCAACTACTTGAACTTGATTCCTTTCGAACATGATTTGAGATGCATGTCGAAAATCATCGGACGGCATCACCGAAAGTCCAAGTTTTGGTTTCTGCTTTAACAAATCCATCTTCTGGGTCGCTAGCCCATGCCGCACTTGAAGGCTGCTTGTTCCTTAAGCTGCGTGACCCACCAGACCAGATGACCGCACGAACCATTCAGAGGAAATAGAATGCGTTCGTCATGTATGCCCACTAGTTCATAGAGTTTCTGCTTTTCCCGGTTTGCGTCTTCCGTTTTGTCAAGCGACAGATACCAGAGA
>WBZN01002510.1_pt1 | contig 10197 bp, 8 predicted proteins | sample 5204281 | NCBI WGS metagenome assembly WBZN01 (sample SAMN12344347, study PRJNA552823) | activated sludge metagenome | biome: Activated sludge suspended growth; feature: Nitrification reactor; material: Wastewater; isolation source: activated sludge from nitrification reactor of wastewater treatment... | reverse complement strand
CGCCAGGCTCCGCCTTTCTGCGGCGCTTCACGATGTCGGCAAGATCGCCATTCCGGACCGAATCCTGAACAAACCGGCGCCTCTCGATGACGCCGAGTTCTCCATCATGAAGCAGCACACGCTCGACGGTGCGCAGATCGTCTCGACGATCAAGGCGCTGCACGATGTCCTGCCGGGGGTGCGAAGTCATCACGAGCGCCTGGACGGCCGGGGCTATCCGGATGGTCTGACCGACCCGGAGATTCCCCAGATCGCCCGCATCATCGCCGTGGCGGATACCTTCGACGCCATGACCACCAGCCGCCCCTATCGAGCTGGTATGTCGCCGTCGACAGCGGCCGCTGAGCTCGCCCGGGGAGCCGGGAGTCAGCATTGTCCGCGAGTGGTCCGGGCGTTCCGGGAGCTGTTCGAAACCGGCGGTTTCGACCTCGACGCCGGGAGGCGTCTCCTCGCGTCCTTGTCCGAGGAGTCCAACCAGGGCTAGAATCAACAGTTAAGACTATGGAAATCCAGGTCCTGGGCAGCTATGGGGGCGAGAGTCCCGATTGCCGGATGACGTGCCTGTTGATCAACGGCACGATCGCCCTGGACGCCGGTTCGTTGTCACGGGTGCTGCCGATCGAGCGTCAGGTCGGTGTGCGGTCCATCGTGTTGAGTCATTCGCATATGGACCACATCAACTCGCTGCCCTTCTTCATCGAGAACGTCTACGGGCGGGGCGATGGCGCGATCGACATCTACTCGTCGCCGGCGACGGTGTATGCGATTCGCAAGTACCTGTTCAACAATGCCACCTGGCCGGATTTCACGCGACTGCCGAATCATCTTCTTCCGGCGATGCGGTTCGAGGAGATCCAGGACGAGCAGGCGTTCACGGTGGCCGGCGTCAAGTTCACGCCGATTCCGGTGAATCATGTCGTGCCGACCCACGGCTTTCTGATCGAACAGAACGGCTCCGCAGTGGTCTGGTCGAGCGACACCGGGCCGACGCAGCGCCTATGGGAGATCGCGAATCAGACGCCCAACGTAAAGGCGCTCTGCATCGACGTCAGCTTCGACAACGCCATGCAGAAGATCGCCGACGTTTCGCTGCATTTGACGCCGCAAGACCTGCAGTCGGAGATGCGCAAGCTCGAGCGTCCGGTGCCCATCCTGGTGCACCACCTGAAGCCCCCCTGCATCGAAAAGCTCATCCCCGAGATCAGGGCGCTCGATTCGCCGGACATTTCCTTCCTCGAGCAGGGCAAGACGTACACCTTCTGAGTCGGCGCGGGTTCGGAACGGCGGTGCCGGCGCGAGCTCTCGTGATAGCTTTGCTTTCGTGCAGCTCTCCCTCGGAGAACTGTTTCCCCCGATGCGAGTGTGCGTCTTGGGCTCCGGTAGCTCCGGCAATGCCGTAGTTGTCGAGTCGCAAGGCGTGCGCCTGCTACTCGATGCCGGCTTTTCGTGCCGGGAGCTCGAGCGGCGTATGCGTTCGATGGCGATCGAACCGAAATCGATCGCCGCCGTGCTGCTCACCCACGAGCACGAAGACCACGTCCGCGGCGTCGCCCGTTTCGCCGGCCGGCACGACATTCCGATCTGGGCCACGGAGGGTACCGTGGCCGGCGCGAAGTTGCGCGGTGCGACGGCGGCGCCGCTGCGAACCCTGCACTCGGGAAAGCCGGTGGAAGTCGCCGGCTTCCAAGTCGAGCCCTTCGCGATTCCGCACGACGCGCGGGAACCGGTCGGTTTCGTGCTCGAGGATGGATTCGGCCGCCGTCTCGGCCTGGTGGCCGATCTCGGCGCGCGGAGTCGACTGGCCTGGGGGCGGCTGCGCGACCTCGACGTCCTGCTGCTCGAGACCAACCATGATCTCGAAATGCTACGCAGCGGCCCCTACCCATGGTCCCTGAAACAACGCATCGCTGGCGGCCATGGCCATCTGTCCAATCGCGCAGCCGCCGAAGGGCTGCCCGAACTCCTGACCGACCGCCTGCGAGCGGTCGTGCTATACCACCTGTCGCGCACCAACAATCTGCCGGCGCTCGCGTTCGAAGCGATCGCCGAGCAGCTCGACTCGGCGGCCTGCGCCGCCAGCGTCGTGGTGAGCGACCAATTCGAGCCGTTACCGTGGATCGACATTTCATCGTGAGGGTATAGAACATGCGGGCGAGGGTCATCGTGTACCCGCGGCGCGAAATCCTGGATCCCCAAGGCAAGGCGATCTCGGATGCGCTGCGGCGAGTTGGTTTCGCCACCGTGCAGGACGTGCGAGCGGGCAAGAGCTTCGACATCGAGCTCGAGGCGGCGGATGCCGCGTCGGCCGAGCAGCTTCTGCGCGACATGTGCAAGCGGCTGCTGGTGAACTCGGTGGTGGAGGACTTCGAGATCGAGGTGAAGGGGTCATGAGGTGCGGCGTCGTCATCTTCCCCGGCAGCAACTGCGATCACGATGTCTACCACGTGCTCAAGCACGTGCTCGATCAGGAAGCGATGTTCCTGTGGCACCAGGACACGTCGCTCAAGGGCTGTGAGCTCATCGTGCTGCCGGGTGGCTGGAGCTACGGCGACTACCTGCGCGGCGGCGCGCTCGCCGCGCTGTCGCCGGTCATGGCGGCGGTCAAGCGCCACGCCGAGGCCGGCGGTCTCGTGCTCGGCATCTGCAACGGCTTCCAGGTGCTGCTCGAAGCCGGCCTCCTGCCTGGCGCCATGCGGCGCAACGCCCGGCTGCGTTTCGAATGCCGCGATGTCCATCTGCGCGTCGAACGCAACGACACGCCGTTCAGTCGCGGCTATCGCGCCGGCCAGACGGTCCGCATGCCGATCGCGCACGGCGAGGGCAACTACGAGAACACCGAGGAAGAGCTCGACCGGCTCGAAGCCGCGGGTGGCGTGGTGTTCCGCTACGTCTCGCCGGAGGGAGAGCTCGATCCGAGCTACAACGTCAACGGCTCGGCGCGTGCCATCGCGGGAGTGTGCAGCCCGCGCGGCAACGTGTTGGGATTGATGCCGCATCCCGAACGCTGTGCGGAGGAAGTGCTCGGCAACGTCGACGGCCTGGCTCTGTTCCAAAGCCTGGTCGGCGTGGCGGCGCAGCCCTTCCGGGTCGCCTACGGAGGCGCGCGATGAGCGCTTCCGTCTCGGAGCCGCGCGTCGATCAAGCGTTGGCGGTCGCGCACGGACTCTCGTCGGAGGAGTACGACCAACTCTGCAAGGGGCTGGGCCGCGAGCCGTCGCTCACCGAGCTGGGGATCACCTCGGCGCTATGGTCGGAGCACTGCTCGTACAAGTCGTCGCGGGTCTACCTCCGTGAATTTCCGACCAGCGGGCCGCATGTCTTGCAGGGGCCCGGTGAAAACGCCGGCGTCGTGGACGTCGGGTTCGGCTGGGTCGCGGTGTTCAAGATGGAATCGCACAACCACCCGAGCTTCATCGAGCCCTACCAGGGGGCCGCAACCGGTGTCGGCGGCATCCTGCGCGACGTATTCACCATGGGGGCCCGCCCCATCGCCTGCATGGATTCCTTGCGCTTCGGCGAGATCGACGCCCCGCGCATGCGCTCGTTGGTCGACGGCGTGGTGCGAGGCATTGGCGACTACGGCAACTGCATGGGTATTCCGACGGTGGGCGGCGAGACCGGCTTCCATCGCTGCTACAACGGCAACATCCTGGTGAACGCCTTCGCGCTCGGGCTGGCGCGACGCGAACGGGTGTTCAAGGCACGCGCCACCGGCGCCGGCAATCCGATTCTCTACGTCGGGTCGCGGACCGGTCGCGACGGTATCCACGGCGCGACCATGGCGTCGGACTCCTTCGATGCCGAAAGCGAGGCCAAGCGGCCGACCGTCCAGGTGGGCGATCCGTTCACCGAGAAGATCCTCCTCGAGGCCTGCCTCGAGGCGATGCGCACCGGCGCGATCGTGGCGATTCAGGACATGGGAGCTGCGGGTCTCACCAGCTCGACCTTCGAGATGGCGAGCCGCGGTGGCACCGGCATACGGCTCGACGTGGACCGCGTGCCGCTGCGTGAACCGGGACTTTCGCCGTACGAGATCATGCTCTCGGAATCCCAGGAGCGCATGGTCGTGGTGGCGCAGCGGGGTCGCGAAGAGGAGCTGGCGCGGGTCTTCCGTCGCTGGGGCCTGGAGGTGGCGACGATCGGCGAGGTGACCGCCAGCGGCCGCGGCGAGATTCGGATGCACGGTCGAGTGGCGGCGGACCTGCCTATCGCATTGATGACCGACGACGCGCCCGTGTACCGCCGGCCGGTCTGTGAGCCCGCCGACCTGGCGAAGCGGCAGGCGGCGCCCGATGTGCCGTCGGTGCCGGGTTCCCTGTCCGATGCGCTGTCCCGGCTTCTGACTACGCCGGAGCTTGCCAGCAAGGAGTGGATCTGGCGCCAATACGACCACACGGTGCGCACCAACACCGTCCAGGGTCCGGGCGGTGACGCCGCAGTGCTGGTGCTCAAGGGAACGCCGGCCGGGCTGGCGATGACCAGCGACGTCAATCCGGTGTACTGCTATCTCGACCCTCGCCGCGGCGGCATGCAGGCCGTAGCGGAGTCGGTGCGCAATCTGGCCTGCGTCGGCGCCGAGCCGGTCGGTTTGACCGATTGTCTCAACTTCGGCAACCCGCAGAATCCGGAGATCTCCTGGCAATTCAAGGAGTGTGTCGCCGGTATGTCGGAGGCTTGCCGGGCGCTCGGTGTGCCCGTCATCTCAGGCAACGTCTCGTTCTACAACGAGACCGAGGGACGCTCGATCTATCCGACGCCGACGATCGGCACCGTGGGCGTGATTCCGACGCTCGAGAACGTGCCGGAAGCCGCGTTCCGAAACAGCGGCGATCGGATCCTCCTGCTCGGAACGGATCGGCGCGAATTTGGCGGCTCGGCGTACCTGCGATTGCTCTTTGAAATCGAGACCGGTCGACCGCCGGCGGTGGACTTGGCCGGCGAGGCTCGCCTCGCCCAGCTGTTGCGGGCACTCATTCACGAGGGTCTGCTGCGCACTGCGCACGATCTCTCGGAGGGCGGCCTCGCGGTTGCGATGGCCGAGGCCTGCTTCGGACACTGCCTGGGTGCCGATCTGAGCCTCCCGGAGAGCTCGCCCGAGGCGCTGTTTTCGGAAACCCAGGGGCGCGCGATCGTCGCGTGTCCTCCGAGCGTCGTAGATCAGGTTCTGCGCCGAGCCGAGACCGCGGGCGTCGCGGCTCGAGACGTCGGCGCAGTGGGCGGGGCGCGACTGCGGATCCGCGCGGACGGGGCGAGCCTCGACGCCGACGTGGCCGATTTGCGGCGCGCCTGGAGCGAGGCGTTGCCCAAGGCTCTGGGACTCTGATCATGTGCGGAATCTTCGGCATCGAAGGCAACGACGACGCGGCAAACCTGGCCTACCTCGGCCTGTACGCGCTGCAGCATCGCGGTCAGGAGAGCGCCGGCATCGTCTCGTGGGACGGCGGACAGATGCACGTCGAGCGCGGCATGGGTCAGGTGAGCGACATCTTCAAGGAGCGCACGCTGCGTCGCCTCGCCGGACGGCGGGCGATCGGCCACACGCGCTACTCGACGGCCGGCAAGAGCGTGATCAGCAACGCGCAACCGATCGTGGTCAAGACCAGCATGGGGCCGGCCGGTATCGTGCATAACGGCAATTTGGTGAACGCCGTCGAGATTCGCACGCGGCTCGAGCGCGAAGGCGCCATCTTTCAGACCACCAGTGACACCGAGGTAATCCTGCATCTGATGGCGCGTAGCCCGCGCCCCGATCCAGTGGAGTCGCTCCTGGCCGCCCTCAACGAGGTGCAGGGTGCGTATTCGATCCTGTTGATCACCGACACCTGTGTCATTGCGGCTCGCGATCCGCACGGCTTTCGACCGCTGTGGCTCGGAGATCTCCACGGTGTTCCGTGCTTCGCGTCGGAGACCTGCGCGTTCGATCTGCTGGAGGCGCGTGCGGTGCGGGAACTGGCGCCCGGGGAAGTGGTGGTGGCCACCGGCGGTCAGCTCGAGAGCTACCGCGTTTCCGCTGCCGCCCGGCCGTCGGCGTGCGTCTTCGAGCACGTCTACTTCGCGCGACCCGACAGCCGGATCTTCGGCGACTCGGTGTCACGCGCCCGCATCGCGTTCGGCGGACGGCTGGCGCGTGAGGCGCCGGCGGCGGCCGATGTCATCGTGCCGATACCGGACAGCGGACTCTTCGCAGCCCTCGGCTACAGCCGCGAATCAGGCGTGCCGCTCGAGTTCGGTCTGATCCGCAATCACTACGTCGGGCGGACGTTCATCGAGCCGAAGAACTCCATTCGGCACTTCGGCGTCAAGATCAAGCTCAACCCCGTGCGCGAGATCATCGAAGGGCGGCGCATCGTATTGGTCGACGACTCGATCGTCCGCGGCACAACCTCGCCCAAGATCGTGAAGATGATTCGCGAAGCCGGCGCCGCCGAAGTGCACGTGCGGATCTCCTGTCCGCCCACGCGCTTCCCGTGCCACTACGGAATCGACATGCCGACCCGCGAGGAGCTGATCGCGTCGAATCACGACGTCGAGGAGATCTGCCGGTTGATCGGCGCCGACAGCCTGGGGTATCTGTCCCTGGAAGGGATGTTGGCGAGCGTTTCGCAGGCCCCGGATCACTACTGCACCGCATGCTGGACGGGTGAGTACCGCGTTGACGTGGCGCCGGCCGATCGCCTGCAGGCCGAGCTGTTCCCGATCCGCACGCAGGACGGCGATTGATCGCGTCTCGGGCGGAGCGTCCGATAGGATCCTGAGCGTGAACGACGAACCGCGCAGCGCGTACGCCGAGGCGGGCGTGAATATCGACGCCCAGGAGCAAGGGCTGGCAGGTATCAAGCGCCTAGCGCGCTCGACGTATACCCCGAACGTGCTGTCCGACATTGGCAGCTTCGGCGGACTGTTCCGACTCGACGTGAAGTCCGGAGACCAGCCCGTGCTGGTGGCTTCTGCGGACGGCGTGGGCACCAAGCTGGTGGTCGCCAAGATGGCCGGCGACTACTCGACCGTGGGTCGGGATCTGGTGAACCACTGCGTGAACGACATCTTGGTACAGGGCGCCACGCCGCTCTTCTTCCTCGACTACGTCGGGGCCGGAGTTCTTGAGCCCGAGCAGATGGTCGCCCTGGTGCGCGGCGTCGCGGACGGGTGCCGCGAGAACGGCTGCGCCCTCCTCGGCGGCGAGACCGCCGAGATGCCGGGCTTCTACAAGCCGGGCGACTACGAGCTCGTCGGATTCATCGTCGGGAGCGTCGATCGCCCACGGCTCCTGAATGGCTCGCGAGTCCGCGAGAAGGATGTCCTGGTCGGCCTGCCTTCGGCGGGTCTGCACACCAACGGGTACTCTCTGGCGCGGACGATTCTTTTCGACCGCCTCAGGCTGGGTCTCGGCGATCGCCTGCCCGGCGCGGAATCGAAGCGCAGCGTGCAAGAGCATCTGTTGGCTCCGCACCTCTCGTATCTCGCGCCGCTGCGTCCCTTGCTCGAGCACCCCGGTCTGCACGCCATGGCGCACATCACGGGCGGCGGTCTCACGGACAACGTGCCGCGGGTTCTGCCAGCCGGGACCCACGCGTCGATCCGGGTCGGCTCCTGGGACGTGCCCGAGTTGTTTCGCATCTTGCAAGACGGCGGCGGGGTGTCGGACGAGGAGATGCTCCGCGTCTTCAACCTAGGCATCGGAATGGTGCTGTTCGTGGACCCCGGCGCACTGCGGGAGATCCTCGCGTGCTTGCGGGACGCCGGTCAGAAGTCGTGGGTGATCGGCACGGTCCAGCCCGGTGGACAGGGTGTCGTCTACGATCTCGGCGCCCTCCCTACCGCCGAAGAGCTCGAGCCCAGATGAGCGCCGACCGCGGCGCTCGCGTGGCCATTCTCCTCTCCGGTCGCGGTAGCAACTTCCTGGCCTTGCACGGCGCGATGGAGCGCGGAGAAGTGCCGGCGCACATCGTGCGCGTGATTGGCAATGTTCCTGACGCGCAAGGCCTGTCTCGGGCTCAGGATCTCCGTCTGCCCACGGTGTGCATTCCCCATCGGCTCGAGAACAGCCGGGAAGCGCACGAGGCGAGGGTCATGGCGGCCCTGGACGACGCTCGCGTCGACTGGATCTGCCTGGCCGGCTACATGCGCCTGCTCTCCGAGACGTTCGTCGCCCACTATCGCGATCGCATCCTCAATATTCACCCGAGCCTTCTGCCGTCATTCCCGGGACGCGATCCGCAACGCCAGGCGATCGAGCACGGCGTGCGTGTCTCGGGCTGCACGGTGCACTTCGTCAACGAGGGGCTGGACAGCGGTCCGATCGTGGTGCAGCGAGTGGTGGCAGTGCACGATCACGACAGCGAGGAGAGTCTCTCCGCTCGTATTCTCACCGAGGAGCATCGCGCGTATCCGGAGGCGCTCGCGCTCTTGCTCACTCACGACTGGCGCATCGATGGTCGCCGTGTGCTATTGTCGAGCCGCGGCGCGAGACCCTTGGTCTGAACCTCTGCGAAATGCGGGCGCGGCAATCTTGAAAAAAAGTTGTTTTGGGGGGTTGACAGCGATCCAGGGATTGCGTATCTTCACCCTCCCGCCGCGAACGAAAGCGGCGACCGCGAAGCAGACCGTAGCGGCCGAGCGGGTTCCTTGAGTAGCGAGCAGTAACCGAGCAGCACACCGCAGGGCAGCCCAGGCAGCCGGCGAAGTGGTGGTACTCGAGGGGTTCTCGAGATATGGGAACTCGGGTCTTGACTCCAGACCCCGAGCTGCCGTAGACTGAGAATTCGCCTCCGAAAGAGGCGTCGGTTCTTTGAAAACTAAATAGAGGAAGTGCCAACGTCGGTTCTTGAGGCGCCACGCCCGCAAGGGTGCGGCAAGCCTGACAAATAGATACAAAGCGCGATCGTCGGTCCTTAGCCGGTCGACGATTGCGACCAGGATTTCAACTGGAGAGTTTGATCCTGGCTCAGAATGAACGCTGGCGGCGTGCTTAACACATGCAAGTCGCGCGCGAAAAGGGGCAACCCTGAGTAGAGCGGCGAACGGGTGAGTAACACGTGGGTAATCTGCCTAGGAGCGGGGGATAACCTGGGGAAACTCGGGCTAATACCGCATACGATCACGAGGCCTTGGCTTCGTGCTGAAAAGTGGCCTCTGCTTGCAAGCTACTACTCCTAGAGGAGCCCGCGCCTGATTAGCTAGTTGGTGGGGTAACGGCCTACCAAGGCGACGATCAGTAGCCGGCCTGAGAGGGCGATCGGCCACACTGGAACTGAGACACGGTCCAGACTCCTACGGGAGGCAGCAGTGAGGAATCTTGCGCAATGGGGGAAACCCTGACGCAGCAACGCCGCGTGGAGGATGAAGGTCTTCGGATTGTAAACTCCTGTCAGAGGGGACGAATGGCTGTGGGCTAATCACCGCAGTCTTGACGGTACCCTCAGAGGAAGCCACGGCTAACTCTGTGCCAGCAGCCGCGGTAATACAGAGGTGGCAAGCGTTATTCGGAATTATTGGGCGTAAAGGGCGCGTAGGCGGCCATGTAAGTCCCGGGTGAAATCCCTCGGCTCAACCGAGGAACTGCCTTGGAAACTGCATAGCTTGAGGCCGGGAGAGGGTAGTGGAATTCCCAGTGTAGCGGTGAAATGCGTAGATATTGGGAGGAACACCGGTGGCGAAGGCGGCTACCTGGACCGGTTCTGACGCTGATGCGCGAAAGCGTGGGTAGCAAACAGGATTAGATACCCTGGTAGTCCACGCTGTAAACGATGGGTGCTCGGTGTCGCGGGTATCGACCCCTGCGGTGCCTTAGTTAACACGTTAAGCACCCCGCCTGGGGAGTACGGTCGCAAGGCTGAAACTCAAAGGAATTGACGGGGGCCCGCACAAGCGGTGGAGCATGTGGTTTAATTCGATGCAACGCGAAGAACCTTACCTGGGCTCGAACGGTGGTGGACAGCGGTAGAAATACCGACTCCTCTTCGGAGGCCGCCATCGAGGTGCTGCATGGCTGTCGTCAGCTCGTGTCGTGAGATGTTGGGTTAAGTCCCGCAACGAGCGCAACCCCTATCCTTAGTTGCTAACAGGTGAAGCTGAGCACTCTAAGGAGACTGCCCCGGAAATCGGGGAGGAAGGTGGGGATGACGTCAAGTCCTCATGGCCTTTATGTCCAGGGCTACACACGTGCTACAATGGACGGTACAAAGGGTTGCAAAGCCG
>WBZN01002509.1_pt1 | contig 10204 bp, 8 predicted proteins | sample 5204281 | NCBI WGS metagenome assembly WBZN01 (sample SAMN12344347, study PRJNA552823) | activated sludge metagenome | biome: Activated sludge suspended growth; feature: Nitrification reactor; material: Wastewater; isolation source: activated sludge from nitrification reactor of wastewater treatment... | reverse complement strand
TGGATTTGGCGCAGTTGAGACATGGAGCACGTCTGCGTATTACGGACAAGTGGGCACGTATTTCGCGGACGTTGACAATGACGGTGACGCTGACGCGATTGTCGTGAATACATACGGAACCTTCGTGCGTCGATCAAATGGCGTTGCATTCGGAGCTATTGAGACGTGGTCGACTACGGGATATTATGGACAGGTTGGAACGTACTTTGCGGACGTGGACGCAGATGGTCGCGCGGATGCGATCGTAGTGAACACGTACGGAGTGACTGTTCGTCGTGCAACTGCAAATAGTTTCGGCCCCCAAGAACAATGGAGCACCGTTGCGTACTACGGTAACGTCGGAACGTACGTAGCAGATGTCACCGGCGATAAGAAGGCTGACTTCATTGCTTCCAACGGAAACGGCATTACCGTGCGACGTTCTCGCACCCAATGAGCGAAGGCGTACGACGACAGCATTGCTGACTCAAGCAACGAGCCGCAGGCCGCGCGCGATGATGCCCCACGCAAGCGACCCGACTCAAGGTCTGTTGCCGAGCGACGTCGTTCACGATCGCGACGACGCCCTCACGACCGAGGTCGGCGGTCGCGTCGATCGCGAGTGGCTCAGGCTGTCGACTTCTGAGCACATCATCGAGAAACTGGGTGCCGCTACGCGGCTGAGCTGAGTCCCATCCGCGGCCGATCGGGTCATGTGGCTCGACAAAGCGCACCTACCTGTCGCGCCTGACGGTACTGTCGGGTGGTGATGCGCGGTATGGTGAATTTCAGGATCGGGCTCCTGCTAGCCCTCGCCGCCTGCGGATCGGAGCCCGACGAGGTGCCCCCGAGGACCCTCCCGGAGCTGCAGGATCAGTTCATGTCGTGGAAGTTCGGGATGTTCCTCCACTTCAACATGAGCACGTTCACCGGCGAGGAGTGGGCAACGCCACACGGTGACCCGATGCGGTTCGATCCCGAAGGGCTCGATGCCGACCAGTGGGCGACCACGGCCGTCGCGGCGGGCGTCAGGTACGTCGTGCTGACCACGAAGCACCATGACGGCTTCTGCCTGTGGAACAGCGCATACACCGAGTACGACGTCGGCAGCAGCCCGTGGAAGGCGGGCCGAGGCGACGTCGTCCGCGGGTACGTCGATGCGATGCACGCCCACGGCCTCCAGGTGGGGTTCTATTTCTCGATCTGGGATCGCACGAATGGCGATGCGACTGGCCTGCCGACGCTCGAGCTCGTGCAGGGACAGCTCGAAGAGCTGCTCACGAACTATGGGCCAATCGCGCTGCTGTGGTTCGACGGCTGGGATTGGCAGCCCGCGGTCACTTACGCGCGGATTCCCTACGAAGCGCTCCGCGACTACATCCACTCGCTCCAGCCCAATGTTCTTGTCCTCGAGAACAATCACGAGCATAGCCTCGCTCACAGCGACATCGTCGGCTACGAGCGCAACGTGGAGGGGACACCACCCGCCGACAACATGTTACCGGCGGAGGTGGCGGATAATATCCGGTTCGATGGCAAGTGGTTCTTCTCGGACGGCGCCTGCAACCTCAAGAGCCAGGAGATGCTCGCCACATCGCTGTCCGAGGTCGGCGCGAGCTACTCGAACTACTTGCTCGACTTGACGCCAGACCAGCACGGCCTGATTCCCGACTGCCAGGTCCAGCTCGCCGCCGTGCTCAAGCGGTGAGCTAACGTTCGACCACGAGCTCGAGGCTGTAGAAACCGGGGATCGGTACGCACGCCTTGCGCAGCAACCGCAGCGTCCTCGTGCCGAGCCGTTCGCCGACCCGGAACAGCAGCGGATCGAGCAGCGGAAACCGCAGCGGTACGAGCTCGAGCGCGAGGAGCTTGGCGAACCGGCTGCCCTCGAGCACGAGCGCCTCGAACGTGGAGAGGTCAACGTACTCGCGCAGGTGGGTGGGGTCGAGCACCGACTCGCCATCGCGCTTGCGGAAGTACCAGGCCCACCGCCGCTTGAACACGGTGGTCACATAGGCGCGGCCACCTGGGCGCAATATGCGGCGGATCTCATCGAGGTAGCGGCGCTCGTCTGGCACGTGCTCCATCACCATCGTCGAGATCACGAAGTCGAGCGAACCATCGGGGATCTGCGGAATGTCGTCAGCCGGCGCGACCACCGGTTGGACAAACGGCCAGCGTGCAGCGACTCGCTGCAGGCGTGCCTCCGCGAGATCGACGGCGTAGACCGGGCGCGATGGACCGATCACGCCGGTGCGGGTGAGTGCGGCGAAGTGCGGACCGTCGCCGCAGCCGAGATCTGCGAGTGCCAGGGGGCCGGCAGGTGTGTATCGCGCGGCGAGGGCCGGCAGCGCTTCGAGATCGTAGTGGCGCGCCACTTCATTGTAGACGGGTGCGGTCATCAACGCGGGTTCTCGCCGTTGCCGGGCGGCGGCGCGATGCTGCGCCGCGTCCACTGCAGCGTACGACTCGTGTAGATCTTCCTCTTCGCGTTCCAGTTGGTGAGGTGGGCGTTGTATGCGAACCATCCGACGCCCGCGGGTTCGGTGTTGAGCGGCATGTAACGATCTGCCGTCGCCGAGCCCGCCGAGGCGAACAGGAACATCAGTGCAGACGTCGCACCGATCACGCCCCAGCGGCCGCGGAGCGGACTGTCGGCGGACGCGCGCTGGACCAGCCAATACACGGCGTAGCCCGTCATCGCGAGCAGGCAATACACGATCAGAGGCGTCGTCCGTGGGTAGAGCTGGACGAGCTTGGTGTCCCACAGCATCCGGGCATAGAAGAAGCGCAGCAGCCACGCGCCCATCATCATCGACGCACAAGCGATCAGGACCGTGGTCTTGCGGCCGAGCGCGATCGCCGTCCCGAAGCCGATCACCATCAAGATCGTGAACAGACCGACCCCGCCGAGCTCTCCGATCGGCGGCCACACCCCGACGAGACCGGGGGCATCGCCGCGCCACATCGCCACGTACATCGGCTCGGCCTTGACGTCGAAGTAGACGTAGTTGTCTACGATCTTGGCCGCGGGATCGAGCAGGAGCCCACCCATGTACCGCCCCGCGATCAACGCGAACGCCAGGCCAGTGAGCACGAGCAACAGCAAGCCCTTCCTTGGCGCCTGACGCCACGGGAACACCACGAGCGTTGCGAACAGCAAGCCCGGCGCAGCCCACTGGAACCAACCCGAGTACATCAGGCACAGCAGGGCGAACGCGATGCCAAAGCCCAAGCTCGCGCGCGCGATCTCGATCCCCGAGCGAGCCGGGACCTTGCGGAGCCTGTCGAGGAACAGGATCGAGAGCGGGACGAAGATCACGAGCACCAGGTTCGAGAATGGCTTGTACGGCTCGATCAAGGGGATCATCGAGATCACGCCGATGGCGAGCGCCCACATGGGGCGGAGCAGCAATCGCCAGCTGAGGTACGCCACCGGCCCGAAGGCCGCGGTCCCGAGGATCTGCAGATCCTTGATCGCGTGGCCTGGGATCAACCCCATCGCGTCGGAGTACAGGTGAAGGATGTGCAGCGATAGCGGCGGATAGGCAGGGGGAATCGCTTCGCCACGATGCAGCGCAACTGCTCGTTCGGCGAGCACGCCGACATCTCCGCCCATCGCGTTGAGGCCCCAGGGAGTGCCGCGGAGCGCGACCAGCACGCCGCCGGCGACGACCGCCGTCGCGAGCCCCGCGATCGATGCGCAGACCAGGCGGGTCGTCTGGTCGAAGCCGCGCCCACCGTGACGGCGTGCTGCGATGACGAGCGCGACGACCAGCACGAGGCCGAACAGGAAGAACCGCAGCGCGAGGCTAGCGAGGCCGCTGATCTGCCCGAGCCGATCGACGGGATACACGCGGATGAGCAAGCAGCTCACGAGGAACATCGCGGCGGTCCCGAACGAGACGACCCCCTCGAGCGCGAAATCGAGATAGCGACGGCGCGGTGACTCCGTCGCGTCTGCAGCGTTGGTCGCGGTCACCGGGGCTCGACCGGGCTGTACGAGTCGACGAGGTTGTTGTACGCGAGGATCATCGCCGCCGGCGTGCCGACGACCGAGCGTTCGTTGCTCGCGGCGAGCATGATCTTCTCGGCATCGGTGTACGCGACGTGGTCGCGCGCGCGGATCAGCAGCTGCTTCGCCGTGGTCAGGTAGTCCTGCGCGGTGCTTGTCACCTGCCGGAACCCCTTCATCACGCCTTCGGCTTCGGTGGTGTTCGCGAGCCCGTACGCCGACATCTCCTCGATCGCGCTCTCGAACCGTCCGAGCGAGGTCGTGAACGCGACCACGTCGAGCTTGTCGAGGTGATCCCACGGTGTCGCGGCGAACCGGACGAGGTCCTCGGCGCGCAGCATCATGTCGTCGGCGATCACCGCGAACGTGCGTCCGTTCTTGTGCTCGCGGCGAGCGAGCTGGTCCTGGTGAACGGATCGGTTCAGGCGATAGACCTCGTCGAACAGCGCGCCCTGGGCCACGTCGAACTCGTGAAACGCGGCGAGCAGCTTGCCGTGCAGCGCCACGCCCTTGGCCGGGGCGTACGTCCGGGAGGCGCGATCATAGTAATCGTGCCCCGTCGTGGTCAGCAGGAACACCGCGTTGAGCGCCTTGCCGTACGCCTCGCCCGCAGCCTCGAGCGCGGGTAACGATGGTGGCTGGGGCTTCGCTTCCTTGAGCGCGTCGATGCACTTCTCGGGATCGCCGGTCGTCTGCAGCGGGACGTCGAGCTCGGGCGTGGGCGGCGCCTCCGCGAAGCGCTTGGTGTAGACGTCGGCCACCTGGAACACCCGTGCCGAGTGGTCGAGGCACAGCATGTAACCCTGAAGCTTGGTCAGGATGTTCTGATTCTCGACGCTGTCGTTGCTCCCCGCGCCGGGAACCTTACCCGCCTGCCGGCAGCCGCACGTCAGGATCGCAAGGACGAGCAGGCCGCGCCGCGCGGAAGCCGTGCGCGTGGTCGCGCGAGGTCTACGCATCGCCATGGCGGGCCGCTTGTACCACGCTTCCGACGGAATCTGCGGGGGGCTGGGCCCTCAGCAGGCCGAGCCGCCTCGCGACCGGCGTGCACGCCAGACCGACGATCACCGACGAGGCAACTCCGTAGACGAAGTAGACGACGGCGAACGCGAGCACGTGCGCGGTTCGCTGATCTGCGGTGGCACCGGCCGCATAGTCGCTGAAGAAGTAGACCAGCGCCGCTTGGGTGGTCCCCAGGCCGGCGGGCGAGATCGGCAGCACCGAGGCGATCGCAACGGCCGGCATCAACGTGATGCCCGCGACCAGCGGCACCGGGATGCCCCACGCACGCATCGCGACCCAGTACCCGAGCACGATCACGGCGGTGTGTGGCAGCCGGCCCAGGATCGCGATCGCGTGTCCGCGCAGCCCCGCATCGAATAGCGGCGCGAGAACCTGGCGCCGCGCGATGAAACCGGGCGCGATCACGATCACGACGAGATAGGCGCCGAACGCGCCCGACGTGAGGATCCACGTCCACCACAGACTTGCGTGCGCAGGATCGGCGCCGCGGATCGTCCACGCCAGCGTCGTTACGACCAGCAGGGTCGCGAGGTTGGTGCCGATCAAGAATAGCGTCACGCCCACGGCGCGCAGCGCGGGGACGCCGGTGCGATTGAGATACAGCCCGAACGCGCCCTGGCCGAGCGCGTAGTTGATCAGCAGCAGCAAGAAGGTGGCACCGCGAATCACCATCACCCGTTTGAACGGGCGACGGATGCGCAACGCGACGAGGCCGACCCACGTCGCGGCCGAGTCCGTGAATAACACCGTCACGGTCACCGCCAGCGCGACCGTGCCGAGCAGGACGTGCGGGCCCCCGCCGATCGCCTCGCGAAACGTATCGATCGGCACCTTGGTCGCGATCACCACGAGGATCACGAGCCCGACGCACCAGGGCGCCCAGCGCCTGAGCGCGGAAGGTCCCCTGGGCGGCTGCACCTCGACCACGCTCATCGAGAGTCTGACGGCCGGGATAGGGCGGGATCGACGAGCGCGAGACTTGCCGCGCGCCGAACGCCCCGCGGTGCCGCATGCTGCAGGTAGACGAGGCGCTTGGCCTCGCGGCGGACGTGCGCGACGAGATCGAGGATCAAGCCGGTCGCGACGCACACCACGCCGACCACCCCCAGGCCGGTGCACACGAACGCGGTCGGGAACCGCCGCACGAACCCGGAGTCGAGGTACTCGAACAGCACCGGGATCCCGAGCGCGACAGCTGCGGCCCACATCGCGAGCCCGACGAGCGAAAAGAACAGCAGCGGACGCTCGTTGCGCATGAGGTTGGTGATCGTCAGCAGGATCCGCCAGCCATCGCGGAACGTGCGCAGCTTGCTGGTCGAGCCGGGCGGGCGCTCCTTGTAGTTGGTCGCGATCTCGGCGATCGGCATCCGCATCTGCATCGCGTGCACCGTCAGCTCGGTCTCGATCTCGAACTCGCGCGAGAACGACGGGAAGCTCTTCACGAACCGGCGCGAGAACACGCGGTATCCGGAGAGCATGTCGTCGATCTGAGCGCCGAATAACCACCCGACGAGCCCGGTGAGCACGCGATTGCCGAGCCGGTGTCCCGCGCGATAGGCCGCCTGATGGGTCTCGACGCGGCGGCCGACGATCATGTCGAGGTTGCCCGTGACGAGGCGATCGATCAACACCGGGGCGACCGCGGCGTCATACGTGTCATCGCCGTCGACCATCAGGTAGACGTCGGCCTCGATGTCCTGGAACATCCGGCGCACGACGTTGCCCTTGCCCCGGCGTGACTCCAGGCGGACCTCGGCGCCCGCCGCGGCAGCGACCGCGGAGGTGTCGTCAGTCGAGTTGTTGTCGTAGACGTAGACGGTCGCGTGCGGCAGCGACTCCTTGAAGTCCCGCACGACCTTGTCGATCGCGGCTGCTTCGTTGAAGCAAGGAACGAGGACCGCGATCTCCATGGAGTCCGGGATGCTACCTCATCACCTGCGGCCCGCGAGGCGTACGAACAGGTTCCGTCCGCAGGTGATCGCTTGCCGTCTCGGTCGGCCCATGCGTATAAGCCGGGGGTGGTCGTGAAAGCAGGCCCGACGCGTGATCCGGATCTCGCTGGCGCATGCGTCGCATGCGGTAGGAACGACGCGCGGTCGCTCTACGAGGTCAATGGCTTCGAGATCCTGCAGTGCCCGTGCGGCCTCGCCCGGACCCGGCTGCCCGATGGGTTCGACACCGCCTCGATCTACACAGAAGCGTACTTCCAGGGTGGTTCCCGCGACGGCTACGCCGACTACCTCGCGAGCGGCAACGAGCTCCGCTACGAGTTCCGTCGCATCCTCGAGGCGTTGAACCGGCACGTCCCGAGTGGGCGGTTGATCGAGCTCGGCTGCGCGTACGGGTTCTTCCTGGAGGAGGCCGCCGCATCATTCACCACCAGCGGGATCGAGATCTCGGATCACGCACGCGCGGTGTGCATCGAGCATGGCCTCGACGTCGTCCGCGAGGCAACTCCCGAGTTCCTCGCCTCGCGCGGGCCGTTCGATGCTGCCGTGATGCTCGACGTCCTCGAGCACATGCGCGAACCAGGAGACGCGCTCGATCGCCTCCACCGGACGATGCGGCCCGGCGCGCAGCTCGTGATCACCACGGGCGATTTCGGCTCGCTGGTCGCCCGGATGATGGGCAAGCGGTGGCGGCTGATGACCCCGCCCCAGCACCTGTGGTTCTTCTCGCCGACAACGGTCACGGCCTTGCTCGAGCGCCACGGGTTTCGGGTCCACACGATCGAACATCCGTGGAAGCTCGTCCCGCTCGCGCTCGTCGCCTACCAGGCGACTCGGTACCTCGGCGGTCAAGATCTGGTCCGGCGGTTCCTGCCGCGCGGCCGGCTCCCGATCAACCTGTTCGATGCGATGCGCGTGATCGCCGAGCGCGTCGATCACGCGTAGGCACCGCGCGGTGATCAGCGCGGCGTGATCCGTCGGACCTCCGGCGGCGGCTCGCGCGGCGGCGGGGCGAGAAAGGAACGCTCCGGCTGCAGCGTGTCCTCGCGCACGAACGTGAGCTGCAGCCCCGAGGTCGGGACCTTCGCGCGGAGCTCGAGGTCGCGCTCGCCCTGGTCATCGTAGGTGAGGATCGTCCGCCGGATCGTCGCCGGGTCCTCGCGCTCGACCTCGAGCGTCGCGGTGCCTTCGTTGACCGCCGCCCAGTAGGTGCCGGAGAGCCGCGCGCGGAGGCGGATCCGGATCTCGGCGTCGCCCCGGCTGGTATCCGCGAAGATCCCCGGCGTGATGAACGCCCAGCTCGGCTGGGCATCATTGAGCAGGTTCACGGTCGCGTCGTGCGCCGTGATCAGGCCCTCACAATAGAACACGCCCTCGATCCGCGCGTACGCGCAGGTTTGCCACGGGCCGTTGCCGGTGCGGCCGTCCACGGTCGCGGTCGCGCGCAGCCCCGTGCCGAGCTCGAGGTCGCGCGCGATCGTCTGGCGCTCGATGCAGCCACGCGTCAGCAGCACGATGCACAGCAGCGGCACGCCGAGGTGCGCCGCGATCCACAGGCTGCTGGGCACGCGATCACGGAGGCGCGCGATCCGCCGCAGCACGCGCAGCCGCAGGTGTCGCACGCTCCACACCACGATGCCGATCACCGCGAGCAGCGCGGCGAGGATCGACAGCCACCGGCCATTCCCATCCGAGGGCAGCGGCCCGTCGACGGTGAACGTCGTGCGCCCCGGGGCGACCCACGCGGACACCACGTGCAGCTTGCCCTGCGGGATCGTCGGATACGCGTAGACCGGCTCCTCCGCGCCGGTCGCGTGATGTGCGCGCCACCGCGGGTAGTAGCCGGTGCCGAGCGCGACGAGCACGGGCTCGGTGGTGCCGGTGACCTCGAGCTCGACCGCCCGATCGTCGAGACGGAGCACCGAGACCTTGCCGGCGCCTTGCTCGATCCGCGCGAACTGGCCGTCCCACGCGCGGAGCTCGCGGATGTGATAGCTGCCGAGGATGATCTCGGAGTCGGGGTCGCCGAGCGATGGTGACTTGTCGATCGCGACGATCCACTTGACGTTGAACCGCGCGAGGCTCGCCGCGGACACATCCTCGATCCGCTCGCGCAGCAGCAGGTCCGGCTGCGGCGCCATGTGGAAGGTCGGCAGCCCGGTCTCGGCGGTGAGGTGGAGGTGCTCGTGGGTGTCCTCCTCGAACAGCGCGCGGCCCCACGCGTCGGGGCGGAGCTTCGCGGCCTCGCCCGTGGCCCAGCTGGTGAGCGCGTCGCGGCCGATCGCGTCGGGGGCGAGCACGCGAGCCTCGGCGGCGGCGCGCGACGACGCCTCGCGCCAGAACAGCGGCAGCACCCGGACCACCGCGCCGGTCATGATCCCGATCAGCGCCGCGGCGATCAGGCGCTGCCGGGTCGACGCGCCGCTCCAGCCGCGGATCGCCGAGCCGAAAACCAGCGCGATCGTGTAGGCGCCACAGGCGGCGAGGAACGGCCGCGCGAGCTGCGCGAGGCGCTCGGTGCCGAGCCGCGCGATGCCCTTGCCCGGCGCGAGGTCGTACGCCAGGTACGGCGCGTCGGTCATCCCGAGCAGCAGCACGAGCGTCGTCGCCGACACGAACACCACGAGGGCGCGGCGCGACCACAGCCCCGCGATGATCCCGAACAACCCCGCGTACGCGAGCATCGCGTACGTGGTGACCGGCGTCGACCTCGCGAGCAGGTCCTCGAGCAGCCTGAGCGGCGTGCGCAGCGCGTTCGGGAAGTGCTGTCCATAGGCGAGGATCCGCTCGGCGAGCGGCATCCACACCACCGCACCGAGCGCGACGCCGAGCGCGACATGGCCCATCGCCACGAGCGCGCGGCGCGGCGGGACATCGTGCGCGAGCAGCGCCACCGCCGCGAGCGCGACGAGCACGGCCGTCGCCGAGATCAGCCCCGCCGGGTGGGTCACCGTCGCGAGCGCGGTGGCGACCCAGATGGCGACCGAGGCGCCGATCCGCGGCCGCCGGAGCGCGGCGAGCACGCCGAGCGCGGCGATCGTCGAGAACAGCAGCGCCATCGCGCTGTGGAGCAGCGCCCACCGGAACAGGCCGACCGTGCCGCCGTGCGCGACCGCGCCGGTGTCGACGAGCGCGAGCAGCCCGACCACGAGGGCGACCGGCTTGGGCGCGACCTGCATCGCGATCGCGGTCGTGGTCGCCGCGATGCCGACGTGCACGAGCACCGCGACCGCCATCA
>WBZN01002508.1_pt1 | contig 10209 bp, 8 predicted proteins | sample 5204281 | NCBI WGS metagenome assembly WBZN01 (sample SAMN12344347, study PRJNA552823) | activated sludge metagenome | biome: Activated sludge suspended growth; feature: Nitrification reactor; material: Wastewater; isolation source: activated sludge from nitrification reactor of wastewater treatment... | reverse complement strand
CGCTTGGAGATCCCCGCGACCTTGGTGAGCGAGAGGATCGCGCTCCGCAGGTTCCCAATATGGGTTTCGGGGCCGCCGCAGCGCTCGCACCGGTACGTCCGATTGTTGCCCCGCGGCAGGAGCCAACGCGCGTCCGGATTCTGGTGTTTGAGCGTCAGCAAGACCGTGCGCATCGGTTCGACGAGCGGCACGTCCCGATCTTCCTGATCTTTTGGGGACCAGCCTGGCTTCACCCGCAGATGCAGCACATTTTCGACCTCATCGACATCCGCGGGTTCCAAGTGGCGAGCTTCATCGATCCGGAGGCCGCCCTGGTAAATCGTCAAGAAGGACGGGTAGTAGTAGGGCGTGTACAGGGCTGACGTATCCAAAAAACTCTTCATCTCCTCCGTCGAGGGAATCTGTTTCTTGCGTTTCGGGATGGTCGGCTTTTCGATGTCCGCCACGGGATTCTGCGTCGTATAGCGGTACACCTTGCGGGCGACGCGAAAGATTGCGCTTAAGGCATGCAGCTCTTTCAACACGGTGGCGCGTTCCACCTCGCCCAGGCGGCGCTGTTTCCAGACTTCGATGGCCTCCGGTTCCAGCGTATCAAGACGACAGGACCCAAAGGTGGGGAGAATCTGGTTTTTGAGAATATCGCGATAGCGATTGCGTGTGTTGCCGGCGCGATTGGCGAGTAGATATTGCCAAAATTGGCCACCACGGTCGTCGGGCCTGGCTTTGTCGGGAAGCCGGCAGAACTGGGCGAGCGTCAGCTTCCGGCCTTTGACCTGGCTAGCCGACTTACCGTCATATTGATCGATCAACCCCTGCGCTGCGGCGGCGGCCGCCAGGATATTCGTCTTCCCCGTGCTGAGATGAATCGGCTTCGCCCCTTTCCGAGGCGAAAACTTCACGTAATACGTCGGGCGATTCTTTCTCCGATACAAACAACCTTTTTCCAGTGTGCGCGTCGTGGCCATGATTCTAACCTTTGGTGATGAAGAGCGAAGAGCCGCTCTCGTTTTAGGCAGGCAGGGATGGCCCGCTTATCTCGGGCCCCCGCGGCCACGGTCGAGCCACGCGAGTAGCTCAGCCTTCACAAAGCGCAGCGTGCCACCGAATTTGCGGAACGGAATGCGATCCGTGGAGGTCAGTGAGTAGACGTAGCTCGGCTTCACCTTCAAAAACGCACAGACTTCTGAGAGTGTAAGCAGCTCGGGCAATTGAGCGGCGCCTTTGGTCGTCAGGAGTGCATGGGCGAGCGGAGTGGGGCTGTGCGTACGCGTGCTGTTCATGGTGGCGCCAGAGGACGTGGCTGCGCCAGTCTCCGTGCCGGCCGTGCGATCGCCTGGAGCTGAGGCGAGGCCTGTGGTGTCACTGGGTATGGGGGATTTGGAGATGGCGCGACGTCGCGTGGCAGCCTGTTGGATGCTGTGGTCTTGATGTGAACCGTTGATGGCCATGGCCTTCGCCTTTCTGAAAAGTGGGATAATACGCTGTGCTACTAACAATCTAGGTGGGTGAAGAGCTCTAAGGGCGTCCAAACACCGTCACATGAGCCCTGGATGTGGCACCAGTTTTCAGTGGGGTGTTTGGCTGTGAGGCACGAGCATGCAGATAAAGATGGCTCGACTCTCCCCATCGCTGTGCCAGAACGTTCCTGTACAGGAGGCGTTCCGCTCGCCGTCGCGACGGCGATCCCACATGGCGTGCGTCCGTAGAGGCCAACTTGGGAATCGTGGAGGCTGGCGAGATCCGCATCCCGATTTGGCGGGGTGTCTCACATCATCGGCTGCTGGCAGTCGGTGCCGTCGCGACGGGACAGCTGATGTTCAGGTTTCCCAGATGAGCGTATTCAACTGTCCGGCACAAGGTGGCTCCCGATACGCAGGTCCAGATCGTGGATGGTTCTGGCTGACTCCGTTGCTCCAACCAGCATGGGTTTCGCGATCAGAAGTCCGCAGCACGCTGTTCCTCCAGGAGGAGCGTGCTGCCTGGAATTGGACAATTCCGAACCGCTGGACTTACGAAGCGTCCTGGTCGCGACGCGAGCGGTAAGAGAGGAGAGACCGTCTTAATTGGCGGCCTCCAGCAATCGCGTCCTGTTTCGTGGAAAAACCACCGACCACCCACCGTCGGCCGGCATGGTAGAGGAAGGCCGCGAATTCGATTCGGCCATTGACGTGTTGACGGGTGGAAATCCCGTGGGATGCTCTTTTTCGCATAAAAACCTCCATGTGTGACGTCACGTTTTTCCGACACTCACCGTCACTTGAGTGTCGGTACACGATTCAATTCGATGCATGTTGGCTCATTGCGCCTTTTGGGTGTGAAACGAAACCGCGGCGCGAGAACCTCAAGTTTGGTGAAGATCACGGAGAGCCGAGGAGCCCTCCGTGTCTTTTGAGCAGTTACGGGACGATGATTGGGTTCAGTGCAGATGGGTTCTGCTTGAGCAGCTTCGCCATTTTCACAAAGTTGTTTCGCTCCGGCAGATGTTTCAATACATCTTCGGGGCGCGGCTCTACTATCCAAGAAAAGACCGACAACTTACTGCACCCTGCGATCTCTGCGAGGGGTATGTTGGGCACACCGGCGTCAGCACACCATGCAACGAAGGTGGTTCGAAAATCATGGAAGTGGGAATCAGGAATCCCTGCCTTACGTGCCGACTCGCGGACGAGCGCGGATGTTCCTTGGTCAAGACATCGTCCGCGCGGGGTCGTAAAGAGAATACCGGAGCATGAATTCAAGCTCCGAAGACGGTCGAGAATCATTCTGGCCGTCTTCAACAAGGGGATCCGTCGTCCCTCGAAGACAGAACGATCTGGTACGGTCAATTGTCCTCTTTCCCAGTCAACATGTTCCCATTTCAAATTGGCCAGTTCGTGGAACCTGAGCCCAGTGTGAATCGCAAACAGAATTGGCGACTGGATCCAACTCTCACTCGATTGCAAGATCTGTAGGACTTCTTGAGGGGTCAGTGGACGACGGTGTCGCGGTGGCCGGATGACTCGACTTCGAGGGAAGAGAGATTGAACGATTGGGGCCTGGACCAAGCCCAAGGCGGTCGCTTTGACTAGCGCGGCACGGAGGATGCGCAGCTCCAACACTGCGGTAGATGCCGAACACTGGGTGTTGGCGAGGCACTGGAGAATAGCCTGTCGTGTGAGGTCTTGGACCGGGATCGGACCAAAGTGCCGTATTAACTTACGGAACACGATGGTGTTTCGCCGACGGGTACTCGGGCGATAGCGTGGATCTTGGGCCAAGTCCATCAGGTCCTGGAGGGTGAATGGAGAGGGGGATGAAGCATGACGAGAAATGATCATGGGAACTCCTTGGGTTAGTGAAGTGAAGATTGGAGCTACAAATGCTCCACTGAGGTCGAAGCTCGGTTGGCCCGCTTGTCGTCCAGCCTGCCCAGCCGCGACCAATTGGGTGAAGTCGATATTCAGGTGACAGAAAACGTCTGCAAACCGACCCTCGGACATCCGAGGGTCGAGGCGGAAAACCGGTGCCGGAGCGTGCATCAGCGTGCCAAATGAGCACGCACGTCTCAGTCGGCCTGTCGAGATTCAGACAGAGTTAAGTGTTGATTTTTACTGCATCAAACGGCAGGGAGATGTCCCGAGTGACCTGCGAGGGGACGAAGGATCATGCTGACTAGTGGAAAAGTCAAATTTCCGACGGGCCAAGTAATCCCGTCGGAATTTCGCGTGGTTACACGGATGCCTTTCTCATGCGGCGGTCCCATGCGACGAGTCCGTTGAATTGAAACGGTCGTCGTCTTTTTCCAGGGGCATTCGGCTTGGCCTTTCCCCACTGCGGCCAAGGTGGTTGAGTTTGGTTAGGAAGGTGGCACGAGGAAGCTTTAGCAGCGCAGCCGCTGTAGTGCGACTGCCATCAGCGAGCTTGAGTGCCATGTTGATCAATACTTGCTCATACTGGTTGACGGCTTGACGGAAGTCGATGCCGTCCCGTGAGGGAAGCAAGGTGCTTACCGGCCAGGCTATAGGGGGCGGAGCCATGTCGACCTCAGCCGATTGATTGGAGGAAGTTCCCTGATCAACATGAGTCGACTTGCCGTGTTGATCCAATAGGTCCACGTGCTGAATCCGGTGATTAATCGTAGCGCCGTAGACATCCGTGGTTGTTGATTCAGTAGAATGGCGAAGTTGGTCACGCACGTAAATCGTCGGGGCACCCCCTTCAAGCAGTAGCTCGGCTGCCGTATGGCGGGTGTCGTGGACTCTGATTCGTGGTAACCCGAGAAAGCTTGTCAGCTTCTTGAATCGCTCACGGAGTGTGGTCGGCGCGATGGGTTGATCTCGATGCCAGCCGAACAGATAGGTAAAGGTAAATCCCCTGATCTCTTCTTCTTGGCGCCGGCGTTTGCAATGTTCCGTGAGCACGGTTTCGAGATCTTGGCTCATGTGAATTTCGGCGGCGCATTTGTTCTTGGGCTTCCCAATCACACCTTCACTGTACGCCTGTTCAATCCTGATTCGTCGTTTGGTGAAATTCAGGTGGTCAGGTCTTAGTGCGAGGACTTCACCCAAGCGGCATCCGGTCCGAAAGAATGTCATGAAGATTGGATGCCATTCAGGGTCATAGCGTAAGGCGCCGTTGAGAAGCTGTTCGACCTGTTCTCTCGTCCACGTTTGTCGCACGTGGGTTTTTTCCTTGCGGCCGATCAACGTCGATAGACGACGGGGAAAGGGTACGGTTTGGATCACGCCTCGTTTTCTGGCGTGATGAAAGCAGCCGGCGAGCATGCGCAGCACGACATGGGCTGTCCCCCAGGAAAGTTTGGACGACTTCCGTGGGGCCGGTTTTGCCCGGATGGCTCGTCCTAAATCCTCGAGATGAACCTCCGTAATCGATGCCATAGGCATGCGGCCTAAGACAGGATAGACATGATTCTTGAGGTACTCCCGATACTTTCGTTGTGTGCTGCGGGGATTAGCGACGCATACAATCTCTTGGTACCACACTTCCGCCCACTGACGTAGTGTCAATCCCGCGGCTTGAATCGTCGAGGTCCCTCCGATTTTGCCACTGGGCGGCTCCCATCGTTCGTTGCGTTCTTTGCACTGAGCGATTTCCAGCTGCGAATTGACATAGCGAGCCTTGGCCGTGAGCAGATCTTTAATGCCCTGCCAGAGCTCGTGTTTCTCCCCTCTGTAGTAAAGGCGCACGAAATAGCTGAGGGAACTATCTTTATTGCGTCGCACAAAAATGCCTGGCTCAATCCAGAGTTCATTGCCTGGCAAGAGCGCATTGAGTGCGGCGTCAAGTTGTTCTCCTTTGAGTGGTTCCTTGGTGTGTTTCATGGTGACGTTCCTCTCTATTTCTTGTACTTGGTGGCAGCGAGTCGCTGTTGTGGGTAGACGGCCTTCTTACGATCCATCCCTGGCTCGGCCTCGGGGACGTTCATGCAGTGGCTCCAGCTATAGGCCGGGTTGTAAGTAAGGCAACCTGTGGCGACGGCTTCGTGTAGACACGCGGCCAAAAGCGAGATGGCTCGCTTGCATTCCCCCAGCGGCATTGTCTTCTGTCGCGCGGCAATGACGGCGAGAATATCAAGCCGATTCAAACTGTCGAGGCGGCGCCCTGTGAACGCCGGTATCCAGATGCGTTTCATAAAGTCAACGCGTTCTTCTCGCACGAGTCGGTTATTGCTGTGGTTCTGCATCCATTCAGAGGCAAAGTGTTCGAACAGCTGAGTTCCTCCATTCGGAACAATAAAGTCGGGTGTGACATACGTGCTGGTTCTCCGGGAAGAGGCGGGGCCGACGTATCCATGAAGCCGAAGCACCTGCGTCAGCGTCTTCGTTTGAAATAGATGCTTGTTGAGGTGTCGTTTGCGGACCGCCGAGTCCAACACATCACGCATGCGAGTGGCGACGGCTGTCAGTTGAGAGCGACCATGATGGCGGAGTACCTGATCTTTGAGCCAGTCAGAGATCAGCGTATCGGTGATAGTGTCGACTTCAATCGGCCCGAATATTGGAAGGATGTCGCGCTCGAATTGACGCCGATACTTGCGTTTCGTTTCTGGACTGGCAGCGAGCGCTTCGAGCCATGTCGTGACAAGATCTGAGAATGTCATGGAACCTCCTTCTGGCAACATGTGATGGTGGAAGACGAGAGGAGCCCTTGAGGCTCTTTCGGTGATCGTGGCTGAGCTGGCTCGTCAGTTCCGAGGGCCGTGGCTCCATGCCTGTAGGCGAGAAGACTGCGTCCCACGGAGGCACGACGCGTGGCCTGCCCACCACGTTACAAACCCTACCCAAGCTTGCGCCTCCGAAGAGGGCCTGCCTCGTGTTACCTGCTATATGTAGGTAATGGATTAGGAAAGACGATTACCGGCTGCGGGCTGTGCAACGAGGGGGGATCGTGTCTATGTGCGAATTATTTATACACGCAGCTTCGGTTTACCCTTCCGAGCTTCTCTCTCCTCAGGGCAATGCATGCACGATGACTACGGCTTTTCGTCGCGTTATCACACAAAGCGCATCAAAGTTTGCGCCTCCGAATCGTCATCTTCTGCCGGGGGAAGGAATGTATTGAGGCAAGGGGAAGAAGGCTCCTTCGGAGGCGCAAGCTCGGGTGTTTTCCATGAAGCGAGGCGAAAAAGTGGGGAGCTATCGACAATAGCTACATCCAACCAGTAAGAACGGAGAAGGAAAAGAAACTCGAATCAGTGGTGGTGGCGTCTTACGCCGCCACCGCCAATTCTTATAAAACAATGAAGTTTGGCGGAATCTGCGTGGGATGCTGGCGCTTTAGGCGGAAACCGCTGGCGGAATCCACTGCCACACGCCATGTCTGAGGGGTGTAACCTCCCCGCGCTCTCGCGCCGAGGTCAGGGCTCGTTGTGCCGTCCGTTCTGCTATGCCTCTTTCTCCCAGTTGTCTAATCAAGTCGCGTGTCTTGATCGTTCCACCAGGTGCTGTCGCGAGGATTTCCAGAAGGACCGGTAAGACCCGCTTGTGTTCTTGCATCTTCGCAGGTGCGTCTTGGTGAAAGCCCTCGAAGTGCATCAGAATCGGGCCGTCGATATCGCTATCCTTGAGAGAGACATAAAACGGTTTCGGTTCTTCAGCATTCCGGGATTTGACGCATGTCATGCGGAGGAGACTTTCCTCTTCCAACTCAATGGCATACGCCGAGTCGGCTCCAGCCAAAATGTCCGTCGACCCACTGGCACGATAGCGACTGTTCTGCTCACCCTCTTTGTAGGGCTTTCGCATATGGTGAGAGATAATGACCGTCTTCCCCGACGCGCGTAGAGGCTCAATATTTTTCCAGAAGGCGCTTACGGCTTCAGCGTCATTTTCGTTTCCGCAAAGCACGCGGCGTAATGTTTCGATGAGGATGACATTCGGATTAAATGACTGTTGAGCCAGTCCGGTGAGTAACGTGGCCGCGCCTCGTGCGTCGAATGTGATACCAGGTTGTGAGAGGACGCGAAAAGATAGAGACTCCGATTCTAGGCCGCTTCCCATGGCCAATCGTTTAATACGCCGGCGCAGTGTGCGCACGCTCATTTCCTCATCAACGTATAACACCGACTGCGGTGCGGGGATATGAAACGTCGACAGCCAGGGTTGACCGGCAGCTACGGATAAGCCGAGCTGCAGTAGCAACCAAGACTTTAAAGACCCGAACTGCCCATACACCACTATACGATCTCCGTTGGCGATGATGGGCTCGATCAGCCAATCAACTGGCGGAAGGGCGTCTTTGATAATGTCATGGAAAGACAGAAGTGGAAGTGGCGCATCTCCCATGCCTGGTCCAGACAAAGGCATTACACGTCCTCTCGGATAAGTGGATATTCCGTATGACAGAACCTTCCGTATCAATCGGCAGGAAGGAGTGCAAACTTTATTAGAGGAGTATCTTGGGAAGAAGTGCCCGCGGACTCTATTCCTGTGGAATAGAGTCACTTAGGTCGCAGCACCTCATATCTCGACTGTCCGGAGTGAAGATTTCATCAATCCTTTTAGCTCGTGAGCATCCACGCGCACAGCGCGTCCACATCGGTAAACTGGCCAGTCCTTTCTCGCCAAGCGGCCCCTCAGCGCTCGTTCACTGATCCCTAGAAGCTGTGCCGCTTCAGGAACCGTGACCAATTGCCTCGGGCCAGAAGATTGTGCTTGACGGATTAGAAGGCTTAATTGCGTCGCAATATTGTGCAGGCCGGTTTTAAGATCCTGCAGGTCGTGATGCCAGTTACATTGGGCATTTTTGACTTGCTGGGAGTCCACTGCTATTAGTTGGTTGTTGTGCATGATCCGTGTCCTCTCACAATTAGGAGTCAGTGCCAGATGGCTATTTCAGCAGACGAAGCATGACGGCCTGAAGCTCTCCCTCCAATCCGCCATTCAAGATGTGATGATACAAAATAACCATTCCAGGTCGTCGTTAGTGCAACCGCCTCCTGCCATGGCGGCTCGAATATAGTTTGGGCGGTCTGTCGGTGTTAAGTGTAACACCGTGCAGAAGGTGCTTAAGCGGATGCCAACGTCGGCAGGTTCGTCATCGCTGACGGATACCGCACGATCGATCCCACCGTTGTCAGGACCTCCGAGGCGCTCGGGTTGCGTAGTTGCGTAACGGGGGCGCGCCAGATCATTCGATGCTGGTGCCCCCGCTCCCGTAACCGATTGTGTTACGGTGTTGGCCCGCGGTGCGTCCCCGCTGACCCCGTACCAAGAGGGGTCAGAAGCCGAACCACCGCCGCCTGGAGTTCCCGCTCCAGTAGGCCTTGCTGTATGCGCGCGTAAGGAATACACCACTCGAGTTGGCCATTCGGTCGCGTGTCTCGTAACACTACGGCACGGAGATACCTGTCGCCGTCACTCGGTGAAAGGCCGATCGTGGTCTGCAGGTCCTCGATTCGAAGCCACACGCCTGTGTTCTGTACCTCATCTCGAAACACCGTACAATCCATTCCGGCGTCCTGCAGGACGGCCGCTAGTTTCTGTAATTCGGGTAGGAGTTGGTCTTCCATTACGCCTACAAAGGCTGCTTGCGAGGCGGTCTCAAGCGCTTCCTGGCGATGGGGCCACGCCTGCAGATGCGCTTTCAGGTGGGCATAATTCGTATGGGGTGCTTGCTTCATGGTCGTACTCCTTTGTTGTGAATTGTGGTTTGCATGTATTGAGTCGAGGCGTTACTGTCTGCGTTCCTTCCAGGTCTGCATCAGGAGCCGTTCAACGGCCCGTTCGAGGGTCGCGGAAAACGTCGCGCGGGTGCACTGGCGGTAGAGCAGGATGTGGTGCTCTTCCGCCTCGGAGTCCAAGTCGAATCGGAGGGACAATTGCATGCTGTGGGCATCCAGCGGCTGGACGTAGATGCCCGTAGGCCACCGATCATTCAGGAAGAGGCCGAACCACAAGGGCTTCCCGTCCAGTTGCGCCTCGGTGTAGGCGGGAATCCCGGCTTGCGTCAGGATGGTGGCTAGGCGGCGGCTCAGGGGCATGAGATCGGCTTCCGCGAAAGCGCGAAAGCGCTCGCGCCTGGCGCTGGGATGTGGCATGAGTCGGCCCGACTCTTCGTACTGCTGCAGTTTGCCTTGCAGGGTGGTGTAGGCTTCAAATAGTTGCATGGTGTGAACTCCTTGGTGATGGCACCTGAAAATGTTGACGATTGAGTGCCGCAGGGGCTGGCTCATGACCGAGACCCGCCTGGTGGCTCCCCGACTGAATTCCGTGTGCTGGCCCCTCTCGGCCCCATGGAAAAGAGAATGGCGTTTTCGAGCTGACCCATCACCCGCGACAAAGCTCTCAGGGTCCAGATTGGACAGCAGGCGTGTGGTAGTAGCTTGCTGACTACCCATTCGGCAGGGTGCATCCAAAACGCACTGGTGGCATCGCAGGGCTCAAACGTGACCTCAATGTCGAAGTTATCGATCGTATGACTGAGAAACCTCAGTCCCAGGGACACTTCTCTGATGGGGGCCCGTAGGCCCTCGGCTTCAAACCTCTGCTGGAGGTCCCAGACGAGTGGCAGGGCTTCCGTGTGATGGCGTGAAACTGCGTCAGGCGCTGATCGACGGGCTCGAGGAGATCTCCTGCCTGCCATTCACGGATCTGTCGGCGGAGGTTCTCGGTCTCGATGCGGAGGTCACGCCGCTGGAGGCTTCGCTCCATCGAAAGGATCAAGGCGTCGATGTCGATCGGCTTGGTGATGTAGTCGTCGGCCCCGGCG
>WBZN01002506.1_pt1 | contig 10212 bp, 12 predicted proteins | sample 5204281 | NCBI WGS metagenome assembly WBZN01 (sample SAMN12344347, study PRJNA552823) | activated sludge metagenome | biome: Activated sludge suspended growth; feature: Nitrification reactor; material: Wastewater; isolation source: activated sludge from nitrification reactor of wastewater... | reverse complement strand
ACCTTCACCTTCGGAGGATGCTCGCGCTGGAGCCAGTACGAGTCGAGCCGCGCTTTGAGCTTGGCGCCTTCACCCGTTTCGATGCACGTCGGGTATTGCTCCCAGCCGGTGTAGAGGTCTGGCTTGCCACACTGGAAATAGTTGTCGGCGTTGTCCTCGTCAAAGTAGATGCGTCCCGCCCTGTGTCCGCGCTCCACGCTCTGGCTGTTGCACAGCGCGAACAGTTCGGCGAACGCTTGACGACAGGACTCCTCGGTTTCACGGGTTCCCGACTTGCAGGCCACGACGAGCAGCAGTGCGATCCCGGTCTTCATGCTTCCCCCCTGATGATTGATGCCAGCCCTGTCTGTTGGTCCGGGACCAACAGACGGTACACGAGGTCTCACCTGGCCCACTGTTGGTCCCGGACCAACTAGCGGTGCACGCACGTTTCATACGGTTCGGTCTGGATGCCGCGCCTCAAGCAGACCGACGCGCAGGCGCGCGCCATCGGGCAGCGGGTCCTTGAGCTACTCGCTGAACGCAAGCGCTCGCAGGAGAAGTTGGCCTACGAGAGCAGCGTGCCGAAGGCCACCATCACGAACCTGATCAAGGGACGTGCTCGTCCGTCAATCGTGACGTTGACCAAGATCGCGGATGGACTTGACGTCGAACTGCTGGACCTGTTCACCCAGCCGGGGGAGAGCGAGCGGCATCGCTTGATAGATCGAACCCGGATGCTCACCCGCGCCGCACTTCGCGAACTGGCTGACGCCGCCGAACGAGTTCCCGCGAAGAAGCGTGGGTCTCCTGGCCTTTGACCGGAACGACCCCTGGTCTGGGTCAGAGAAGGGTCGAGGTCGATGGCTCGCGCCGATAGCCAAGCCGTGGAGCGGATCGAGGTGGCCGCTCTCCCTCTGCATAAAGTGTCGAGGGTGCGTTCACGGACATAGTTTCTTCGACTATTTCACAACCCGGCGTTTTCGCTGGCGTTTCTGGATGTAAGGTTTAGTGGTCGAAGGTAGGTACAGGATCGGCTAATGCTAGAACCAAAGAAGTTGCTTGATTACAATAGCTTACAGGATACGCACCTGCGGATCTGCACAGTTCAGCCAGCCTAGACGGCTTGGCGCTCCATCTCCTGCCGCTCCATCGCGAGCAACGCGCGGTACAGACGCAACCACCGCTTCACCACGAGCTGTTTTCCCCTGTCGAGGGGTCGCAGCTCGGCCTCGCGGAGCGCGCTGTCCGCGAGCTTGTAGAGGCGGTCCGCGTAGCGGCTGGTCTCATGAGATCGGCGAAGCCTCGCCATAGCGTCTCGTTCATCGAGGCGGCGTTGTAGCTCGCGGAGAAACTCGGGACGCTTGCACCATAGGCCGATCACGTTGCGGTGGACCCCGATGGCGCGCGCGATCTGCACCTTGGCGACACCGAGGACGAGAAGATCGAGCACTTGCTGTTGACGTTCATCAAGCTCGGCATCGTCCACGACGTACAGCCTAAGGTTAGTCGACGTGGCCGGCAACGTCAGCTCCGACCCAAGGGCTGCGGACGCAACGGGTGGAAGCGGCGGTTCGGCTGTGCGGAACGGTCCCGCGAGCGTTATCGTAGCGGCGACGGAGCGGCCATGCACTGGATGGACATTGTCAGGTTCGAGCCACTTACCGAGCGCCTCGCTGAGATCGATTGCGAACTCGATCAATTAGCCGAGACCGCGAAAACTGTCGACCCGGACGCACACGGGCTTCTCGACGACATGGAGGATCTTGTCGGCGACGGGTTTCTCAGGTGCCAGCTCTACATGATCGAGCGCAAGGGAGAGCGTCGGGGATCAAGCGCATTCGCATGCGGTCCTCGACATAACTCCCACTTCGTCGCGCAGATCGTCCACAGCGCCGGCAACTATCGAAAGCACCATGGTGAGTGGCCGGACGATCCGACGCGGTGGGGTCACCACGAACTCGGGACAGTCGCTGTCTTTCGTGACGCGGGGCTCGTCGAACCGGAATACTGGCTCTCGAACCTGCTGTATCACGTCACGAAACCGAGCCCTCCGAGGTTCAGCTCGCTAATGCCTCACCTCATCGAGTGGCGAGAGGCGCTGGATCGACTGCCACAGTGAGACGATCCCCCTGGCGTTGCCGCCACGCCTGCACCGGCGCTCGGTACGGGTGGCAATGCAGAAGGCGACCCGCCCGTTCGCGTTCTGATTCCCGTCGAGCGGATCGCACTCGTCGGGGCCGCTAGCCCGTCGAGCCCGAACCTTGACTTCCTCCTAGGAATGTCGTAACTGAACATCGGTACAGTCACCCGGAGGACCGCCGCATTGGCTCAACATGGATTCACATCGTTGATGCGCCGTCTCTCGGCAGCGGGCTTCAAGTCGAAGTTTGCTCGACTGGCGGTGCTGCCTGACTGGTGGGCACCTGCTTGCGACGACGACGACAGTCTTCTGCCTGACGTCGAGATTCGTGTTGCGCGGTTCATTGGAGCGCCGCTCGAGGTCGTTCGTGATCCATCGGCTGCGCTTGCGACGCCAACCTATGAAGGAGCCCTTCTTCGGCGTGTGCGAGACATCAACCGAGACCGACTTCGGTCCGCAATTCACGCGGCGTTGCAGATCGGTGCAGCGGTGCTTCGCGGGATGGAAACGTCGTCGGTGCGACTGCCGCCCAAAGACCCAATCGCTTGGCGTAACGAGATCAAGCGGAGCGGATCCGTCTTGCAACTTGGCGATGTGCTGTCCGATCTTTGGGCACGTGGCATCCCTGTCGCCCACGTGGCGACTCTGCCGGCCCCGTCTTTCCAGGGACTGGCCGCGATCGTTGATGGACGCCCGGTAATCATCCTCGCTCACGATCTCGACGAGCCGGCGCGCCTCGCGTTCATCATCGCGCACGAGGTGGCTCACATCGTCAACGGTGACTGTAGCTCCGGCCATCCCGTCGTCGATGAGGAGGAAGAGGTTGCCGATGAGTCTCCAATTGAACAGCTCGCGGACGACTACGCGGTGGCGTTCCTAACCGGCGGGGTGCAGGTTCCGTCGATTCAGGCCACGCAATACAAAGACCTCGCGCTCAAGGCGGCGGCAGTCGAGAAGAGTCTTGGCGTCGATGCGTCTTCGGTAGTCTGGGCTTGGGCGCGAAAGAACGGCAACTACGCGCTGGCGACGATGGCGGCGCAAGCTCTCTACCGCACGAAGGGCGGGAAGCGTCTGCTACGCACTCAGTTCGATCAACACGTCGACCTCGAAGCGACCTCCGACAGCGATCGCACATTGCTTCGCTGCCTGCACGGTGACCCTCAGAGTGACGCGGCTGCTAGTTGATAGCGACGTCTTCGCCAAGCTAGGGATCGCGGGACTGCTAGCGCCGCTTCTCGAGCTTCTGGGGATTGACCTTGCGGAGTGCGGGAGGTTACCCGCGTTACCGCACATGCTGCGCCGTGGCGGATTGCCCGCCCTCTATGGAAAGGACACATGTGAGCGATTGGCGGCTACGGCTGATCGAATGGGGGTGATCCCTGCGCCCTCAACCTCGTGGCTCGCGCGTCTCGCAGGAGTTTCCCAAATCGATCCGGGCGAGGCGCAGCTCTTTTCGAGTGCTGCCGAGTACGGGCTGATGATCGTGACCGGAGACAAGCGGTCCGTCATCGCCATGGCGCAAGTGGAAGGATTTCCTGCTGCCCTCGCGGACAAGGTCGTGTCGATGGAGGCGGTGTTGTTGGCGCTCTGCGAACGGCTCGGTCCCGAGACGGTGCGAGCCGCGGTGGCGCCACTTGTCGCGATCCAGGACAAGAAGGAGAAGACTGTAGGGGTCTGCTTCTCGACGGGAAATCCCGACCCCGTTGCGGCCCTGCACTCCTACTTCGAGGACTTGAAGCGTAAGGTTGAGCCGCTGGTACTCTGGCGTCCACCAGTGAGGGGAGGGGCATGATCTTCAAGGCCGACCACTACGTTCCGGTGTTGAAGCTCAAGCGGGGTGAGAAGAAGGCGCTGCAGCACCTCTCCGACAAGGTCCGTGCGCGTGTGACACCACTCTTGGAGATCGTTGAGCGGAAGGACGAGAAGGACGTCAGCAAGCACATCAACACCGCCTTCAAGGGTCTTGAGGCGTCCGTTGCTCGGTTCCCTCGCTACTTCTTGGACTGCATAGAGATCGAACCAGATGGACCCACGGCTGCGGCGGAGGTGTTCCGTCGCGCCGCGGCCTACAGCACGCGGTTCACGCCGGTGACGGGACTCTCCCGAACGGCTGATGTCGCTGCAGCGATGGCTCATCGTGCGAACGGCGTCGCCATTCGGTTAACTCGCGACGAATTCGAGGAGGGGCGAATTCCCAGCCAACTGCCAGCATTCATGGCCGGGCACAAGCTGGAGCCTGCCCTGGTCGACCTGATCATCGACCTCGGCGCTGTCGACGACATGGTGACCCCGGGGATAGAGGCGCTAGCCGCGGCCTTCCTAGCCGACGTTCCCAACCGGAGGAGCTGGAGAACTCTGATCATCTCGTCCTGCGCGTTTCCGCAGAGCATGGCTGGCGTCGATGGCAGCTCCTACGATCTGGTGGATCGAGCGGAGTGGCATGCGTGGCGTGATGGATTGCACGCAAGTCGAGCTTCACTGGATCGCTTACCGACCTTCAGCGACTGCGCAATCCAGCACCCCAGCGGCGTTGAGGGGTTCGACTTCCGCTTCATGCAGGTCTCGGCATCCATCCGATACACGACCCCGGAGCAATGGCTGTTGATCAAAGGGGTGAGCACAAAGCGCGTCCTTCCGAGCACGCAGTTCCCCAATCTGGCGAAGCACCTGGTGTACGGGCAGCTCTTGCCCCACTACGCTGGATTGCTCCACTGCACTGGTTGCAAGCTGATGAAGGATGCCGCGGATGGTCGCGGTGGTTTGGGCTCGGCGGAAGCGTGGCGGCTTCTCGGCACCATTCACTACATCACGGTGGCGGTTGAGCAGATCGAGAAGCTGACCTGGCCTTGAGCTGCCTGCGAACTTCATCGGCGATCTCGTCAACGTCGTAGAGGTCGCAGATACGATCCCAGACCGCCGCTCGTGGCCGGCGTCCGTATCCACGAAGCGAATCGCGGGCTGCGAGTAGGGCTCGAGCATCATCGAGCCAGAGAAGCTCGACAAGCGCCCGTGGATCACGATCTGGGTTCTTGCGGCCCCTGCGCACCCGCTTCAAGGCGATGCCGACAGATGAGACGTGCACGAGCTGCAGCTCCCACCATGCGGGGACAGCGGCAGTAGCGTCGTTCGCGTGTCGTTCACCAACGACGAGCGTGGCACGATCCAACACTCGGCTGTAGAGCGCCACCTGATTGCTGAGTCGGCGCAGGCTGTCCCTATCGGACTTGATCTCGTACCCATGGAGCGATCCGTTCACAACCGCAACGTCGACACGTACCTCGCCGCGACAAAGCCCCAGCTCCTCCATGAACGCGACGTCTTCCTCGCCTTCGTGACGTTGTCGGAGCCTAGAAAGCAGTGTGCTCCGAATTTCGGCGTCTCCAGGCGCTACGTCTCTCACTGCAACCACGGAGCGCAGGCCATCGGTGTGATCGTATCGAACCTGTCTTGGTCGTCAACTTGTTCGATGCGCGACGGGGACACCGAGTCATCATGCCGCAGCGGTACGACAGCCGGAGGGCAATCCGTTCCGCAGGGACGGGTAGCTCTGGATACGCACCTCACCCTCCGACCTATCTCCAGACCGCGTCATTCTTCCCCCCTCACCGAAACGGCACCCGCAGCACGACCCAAGCGAGAGCTGGTCGCACACGCTCGACCCGATCAGCTTGGCAGGATCGACTGGTCGATGCGCCGAGCACTTCGCGTCAGCGAACATTTAGCGAACGATCAGCCAGCGAAACGGGATTTTCCCAGCGCTATCCAGCCGAGCGCGACGAACGATCACTGCAACTTGCGGATGTGCCGTTCTGCGAGCCGCTCTTCCCAAGCTGAAGGTCGACGGTTCGAATCCGTTATCCCCGCTCCATAGTTACGGCGTTCGCGAAGGTTCCAGCGAACGATCTGCAGCGCGAACCGTCGCTCCGGTCAATCGGATCGATCCAAACGCTGCCTGCTCTCCTCGCGGATGTCGTTCACCACCTGCACGATCCAGAGTGCCAGCGGAACTTTGGCGTGTGGGTTCGTCACGATCTTAGCACGGCGACGAACCCGCCGAGCGACGAGGTGACGCGGCCGTGACGCTCGGGTCTGCGGTGTGATACAAACTCGGGAGCGCCAGCCCATCCGGCTGGCGATTTCGTTTTCGGGCGGTGTTTCGGCTCGCGTCGGCCCAGTCGCGCGGCGCCGGTCCCCCAGCCAGCGCGGTTCATTTCCGCGAAGGAGAGTCGATGAGCGATGCGAAGGAATTCTGGTTCGAGAGCGATGGCGTGAGGTTGTTTGCCGTCGAGAGCGGCCACGGCCGGCCGATCATCTTGCTGCACGGCGGGCTGGCGAATCACGAGGCCTGTAGACGATTCGCGGCGCCGCTGGCAACGCGGTTCCGCATCATCACGCCAGACCTGCGCGCCAGTGGTCGGTCGATCTTCGCCGGCTCGCTGAGCTGGGATCAACTCGCGGACGACGTCGCTGCGCTCGTCGGTCACCTCGGCCTCGAGCGTGCGGCGATCGGCGGCGTGTCGTTCGGTGCCGGTGTCGCGGTCCGCGTCGCGTTGCGGCATCGTGGCCTGACCGCCGCGCTGATCGTGCTGCACCCGGCGTTTGCGGGGGCCGAGGTCGGTCTCACTCCGGCGCAACATGCCGCCATGCAGGCGATGGACGCCGCCGGTCGCCGTGCGGTCGCCGAGGGCATGCAGGCTCTGGATCCGCTCCTCGAGACGCTGCCCATGCCGATGCGAGAGCGGGCCCGGGCGACGCTGGCGGCCTACGATCCGGCGAGCGTGGCCGCGACGACCCGGTTCATGGCGTCGGGCGCGCAGCCATTCGTGACGGCCGCCGCGCTCGCGTCGATCTCGGCGCCGACCCTGCTCGTGCCAGGCGGCGATCCGACGCATCCCGTCGAGATCGCAGACCTCTATCGGCGTCACCTCACCGGCGCGAGCCTGCAGACCCGAGACACCATGGACTTCGCGCAGGCGATCGGTGACTTCGTCGATCGACTGGCGCAATAGGCTGGCTCAGCCGCCGACCTGCCACGGGGTGGACCACACGGTGCCCCAGGATCTGGTCAACGCGTCGGACGTGCGCTGATCGGGAAGCACGACCATCACGTTGATCCACATCATGCGTCCATTGTCCTGGGCGCGGAGGTTCTTGCCGTCGTCATACTCGCGGACGCGCACGACATCTCCGGGATCGACCACGCCTTCCGTGCCGGCATCCTGCACGAGCTCGAGCTGTCCATCACCTCGGTCACCGTGTGTGAACAGACCGCCGCTCACTTCCACGTCATCGAGCGACACCCTGAACACGGACAGCTTCTCCCGGGGCGTTACCGCCGACATTGGTGAGGGTGAACAGGACGTCGTTCTCGCCGTCGGACACGCTCGGACCTGCTTCGAGAGCGAAGTCCTGCTCGAGGCCGAGGGTACAACCCATGGTGGACAGGCAAACGACGCTCGCGAGTAGTGGTCTCAGCACGCGTCGGCGTGGAGCAACCCAGATGCCTCGGCACATCCCGCATGTTCCGGTGGCTTGGCGCGGTGCGAACCGTGGTCAGCCACCGATCTGAGACATTTCTGTCAGACAACGGGCTCGGCTGTGTGGCTCGAACTCGGGTATCGGCGCTGATCATCTTCCGGGCGTGGCAGTGCGGTTCACCGTGGCGACGCTGCTCGCGCTCGGGCGCGTCGTGGCCGCCGAGCCGGATCTCCTGTCCGTGGACCTGGCCGAGGAGATGGGCATCCTGTCCAGCACGCGCACGACGATCACCGCCGGGCATGCGCATCGGCTGTGGGACGACCGTGCGTTCATCGAGGTTCGACTCGGCACCGGGCGCAGCATCGGCCTCACGGTGCTCGACGCTCGCGCGGGCGCCGGCCTGGTGCTGAACCGCGATGAACGCGTCGAGGTGCTGGTCGGCTGGCGGGTCGGCGATTCACACCTGTTCGGGCACATCGTGCGAAACACTGGCGCCCGCGCGAGCGACGATCGGTTCCATGCTCTTGCGATCACCGTCGCCGATCAGCCCGAACGCACAACGTGCGAAGTTGGCGCGTCGATACGTCGACGTCGAGCGCGACGAGAGGGGCCTTGACCTTACGCAGCCGCAGGCCGAATGCTTGAGCTCGTCCCGCCAGCTGTTGATTTCGGTGTCTGCGGCGCCTTCCCGGATCGCGCAGCACGCGGCGCGGTCGCGTAGCAACGTCTCCGTGTCGGTCACGATCGCTGCTGCGTCCGAGATGCGATATGGATAGCCATGCTCCAAGTCGGTCAAGCCGTCGTGGTTCGAGGTCGTGGGCTCGGTACCGTGGTGACCGTTCGCAATGACACGATCATCGTTGCCGAACGGGACCTCGAACGCGGCGAGGAGAGCCAATTCGAGATCCCGGTGGAGAGTGCTGGTGACGCAGTCCGCGCGATCGCGACGCCGGGTGAAGCCGAGCGTGCGCTCGCGCTAATTGCTACGCGGTCCGAGCGCTTGCCCGCCGACGAACGGGGCATCGCCTATCGTCGTGCGTTCAAACGCGGCGACCTCGACGAACAGGCGCGCATGCTTGCGGCAATGTACGGCGGTCCGGCCGAAACGCCGGAGCGGCAGTACCAGGATCTCATCGAGCGGAGCGTTTTTGGTGAACTGGCCCTCGTGCTCGACACGTCGCGCAAAGCGCTGCGCGCACGGATTCGTGCGGCGAATCTTGGGGAGCCTCCGCCACGCTCACTCGGACTCGCCGATCGCAGGGACGAACTCGCGGCGGTCACGGTCCCGCCGATCGATGGCTTCGATTCGATCGGCGCGTTCGCGGTCGATGCGCAGATCGGGGTTGGCGAAGCGAATGCAGACGTCGTTGTACCGGCCGATCCTGGCGTGTGGCTTGCCTATGCCGTGCGCGATGAAAACGCCGACTACTTCACAGAGCTCGTCGCCGTCCATGCGGCGCGGGTCGGCGAGTTCGCAGAACTTCGTCGAGGTGCGAAGATAGCTGGCAAGACTCCGTTCGAAGCCGCGCACATGTCGATCTTTGACGAGGCTATCGTCGATGACCGCGAGGTTGTCGATCGCATGCTCCAAGCTGGCTGCGAGATCGTTGACGGGCGCAGCGCGTCGCTCGGGCTCGGCGGCGACGGCGTCGCAGAGGTTCGAGTTGCACGCGATGGCGAGCGCGCAATCTGCATCCGTGTTCTCTTCTGAATCCAGACGGCGTCCTACGCGACGCGCCTGGTCGACGGCGCAGGTCGAGGCGATGTGGCGCTGTAACGAGTTTGGACATGTCGTCCTCGCCCATTCGCCGCCGCCACGTCTTTTCCGCTTCCATCGTGCCCGCAAGCGCCCAACGCAGTACCATCGTGCCGCTCTGCCACCGCGACCTGGCGCATCCGGGGTCGTTCTCCGAGTGGGCGCTTGACTGCTGCGGCGACTCGACCTCGCGCGTGTGGCGCCGTCGGCGGCAAGACGCGCCGCACTGATCGACCCCTTCTTCCGCCCGCACCAGCGCGACAAGGCGTCGGCATTCGCCGCTGTATCGAGCGGCGTTTCCCGTAGGTGCAAAGCTCGAAGTACACGCTCGTTGGGGAGTCAGAGCGATCCCACCTACCACTGGTTTAAGGAGCAGTGCGAGCTGCATCTGCCTCGCGATCGGCGGCGTGATCTACCGTGTCGGTGACGGTCGGTGTTCGAGGGCGACCAAGTCAACTTGATCGCGAGCATTCATTCCTTGCACGCACGGTCTCGGTGGTTTCTGTCGTGCGGTCCCCTGATCAACGTGCGGCCTGCGTGGGCGGCATCGTCGACCGCCGGAATTCTCGAGCACATCAGCGCGAGGAGCACCGCCGAGACCAGCCCCACCATGATCGCTTCTTTGCTGATGCGCCGCCGTTCACGGCGTGCGGTCGTGTAGTTGCGAATGGCCTTGAGGTTGTGACGAATGTGCTGGACGGCGAGATACACGAAGAGCAGGCCGAACAAGCTGTGGACGACCTCTACGCTCTCGGTCTTGAGACCGAGGTATAGCGAGAGCCCGGTGAGCGCGATCGCTACGAACGCGGCCGCGATGCCTAGGCTGTTGATGTAGCGGTACTTCATTCGTCGCGCC
>WBZN01002505.1_pt1 | contig 10213 bp, 9 predicted proteins | sample 5204281 | NCBI WGS metagenome assembly WBZN01 (sample SAMN12344347, study PRJNA552823) | activated sludge metagenome | biome: Activated sludge suspended growth; feature: Nitrification reactor; material: Wastewater; isolation source: activated sludge from nitrification reactor of wastewater treatment... | reverse complement strand
TGGGTGTCGCTTGCTTTGAGAGCTAGTCTTGTTTGATCTGCATCATTGGTCAGATATCCCCGCCAACTAGAACCCGACTGCACCCCGGCGACACGACCGAAAATCAAAGCTCCTTTAGCACCTGGTGGCGTCGGCGTTTTTTCCCGTGGTTGAGCCAGAGGCAAATCCAGAACTGCCTTCCAGTCATCGATGTCGGGCTCACCTTCCCGTCCAAACGATTTTTCTTTTGCGGAAGTGGCAAGGCTGGCGAGACCAACAGGTCCATCTGTCTCGACACTGAGAGCACCGGTTCGCCCATTTTTGAGAGGCAATTGATACACAACTTTCATTTCGCCGGGCTCAAGTCCTATACGCCGAGCCCATCCATGCTGCCTCTTATTACGCAGTTGATCGAGTCCAACGCGATCGCCTGGACCGGCGTGAATTTTGCCGTGCTTATTATCTAGAATTGGTTCCAGGGTAACAAAAGGCGAGTCTGGTTTGGTGGCGTAACTCAAAGCGTTGAGCAGTTTCACGTGCACTTTTCTATCCGATAAATTTCCGACTAACAAACCAAGATAAAGAGTGCGTGGTCCGACTTTGCTGGCGTTGGTAACGTGGTGAAAGAAAACATCGAAACGACCTTCGAGCGGATAGTTCAAATGCGCGTCTGGATGCGCTCTCCCTTCGCCTGGAAAAGTTGAAAGCAACACACCTGGTGCAAGAACGATCTCCGGGCTGTTACTGTTAAAAACAGGAACAGAATCAAGTTCGCCAGGCAACGGAAGAACAACTTGGGGAATGGTTACACGATGATTCGTCACTTCGGCATCGGCTCTGCAATCAGTTCCAAAAACTCCCGTTAAAGCAAAGCATCCGAAAGCAATTAAAAGACGACGCACAAGACGACGCATTCTGAAGCACACTCGATCAGTTATGCTTTGGCAAAGCCGCAGCAAGCCGTTTCGCCATTTCGACGTCTATTTCGTGCCCACCCTTTATGCTCACGAACTTGGCTTTGATTCTCAGAGGGTTGATTCCGCACAAAGCCAGGTCGCCCACAAGATCCAGCATCTTGTGCCGCACAGGCTCATCTTCCCAGTGGAGCGGCATCGTAAAATCGTCAGCCGTGAGGGATATGACGTCGTTTTCCAAACCGAGCATCTGGTGATCTTTGAGCGTACCAAAAGTTCTCGCTCTAGTTATTTCTGCGGGGTTCTGGCCTACATCCCAACTTTGCCAGCGCTTACCAATCTTTGGATGATTCCAATCCATCATGTACTGAACGGAGAATTTGGTATCCGGCAAAGCCATCAGAGTGCGATCGCCTCTTGTAAGAATAATCGGCTCTTTCAGCTCAATTGTAGACTGTGGTGGAGAAGGTTGCATACCTGCCTTTTCGAACAGATCAGTCCAGAGAGCAGCACTTCCGTCACCCAGTGGCATTTCCAATCCAGCAACGTACACAGACAGGTCTTCGACTCCCCACAAAGTGGTGGCAGCCAAAAAATGCTCGACGATACACAAACGAGTTCCGTCTTTTCCCAGCACAACGTTTCTCAGAGTATTTACGACATTGTCAGCACAGGCTTTAATTTCAACGTACTGGTTCGTTTTGCTGGAAAGAACATGGAAAGTGATACCACTATTTTTCGGAGCAGTTTTGATATCCACCTGAATAGGCTGCTTCGACGTCAAGCCACGACCGCTGAAACTAGCGAGCGAAACTGCCTCTTTCGAGGTTGCTTCCTTATTCTCGGGAGCGGGCGTAACCGGCATTGAAACCTCCACTGATCTACTTAGCAGCTAGCTGCTTTTCCAACTCTTCTACTTTTCTCTTTAATGCCTTGAAGTCATCACTAAGCTTAGGAAGCTTTTTGATGTGAGCAATTTCGTTGAACCAGGTGCGCGCGTTAGTCGAGGGCATGCCTACAACCACTTCATTATCAGGCACATCTTTCATAACTGCGGCCATAGCTTCGACAATCGAGTCTTTGCCGATCTTCACGTGATCCTTTATGCCGGCCTGCCCGCCAATAATGGCTCTGTCAGCGACAGAAGTCGAACCGGCGATACCAACTTGCGCCACGATGATTGTCTCGCGACCCAATTGAACGTTGTGAGCAATTTGAACGAGGTTATCTATTTTCGAACCCGCCCCAATCACAGTTGGTCCAACGGTGCCACGGTCGACTGTCGTATTACAGCCGATTTCGACGTCGTCTTGAACGATGACAGTACCGATTTGTGGAATTTTAAAGAGGGGATTGGGAGCGTCTGAAGCTCCGGGCAAACCGTCGCGCAGCAATTCCATGTTGGATGGGCGCTCAGTTACATAGCCGAATCCATCACCGCCGATGCTCACTCCTTGCTGCAAGATGACGCGGTTTCCAATTTCTACAAAGTCTGAGAGCATGCAGCCTTGATGTAAGAGACAGTCTTCTCCGATTTTGACACCGCCACCAATGGTGGTGCCAGCCAAGATTGTGGTACGAGCACCGATTTTCGTTTTTGGTCCGACGTAAACCAGCGGTCCGACAGCAACTCCTTCACCAAGCTCTGCCGTTGAATCAACGACAGCAGATGGATGAACACCAGCCGCAGGTCGGTGCCACTTTGGCTGCAGCGAAGTCAGAATTCTCTGCACAGCAAGCATCGGGCGCTCCACAAAAATGAGTGGCAACGGCAACTTCAATTCAGCCCCAGCCGGCACGATCAGTGCGGAAGCCTTGCATTCACCAAGCTTTTTCAGCACCTTAAGGTCAGATACAAGCGCAATGTCACCTGGAGTAGCACTCGCTGCTGACGGTGAAAAGCTAGAAATTTTGACGTCATCAGGTCCCTGAACTTTTCCGCCGATCATCTGGGCGATCTGCGAAAGGCTCATTTCGCTCGGCAACTTCATGGCATCTCCTTTAGCACGGCGTGCAAAAAATATCTTTGCGTTTCAGAGCCGGCAGCGATAAAACATAGCTGCCGGCACCAAATTTTGTTCGCTCATCTGTCAGAACAGACGAATTACTTAGTAGCGGCTGCTCCGCTGGAAGCGAGACGCTTCACCACACCAGGGGTGAGGTCAGTGCCACCAACCAGCACCGCTTGCTTCATGAACACTGCATCGACTTTTGCGGCAGTTGCTTCTGCTTTGATTGCATCGTCGATTTCTTTTTCCAAATCTTTTTCCAGATTTTGCGCAGTGGTCTGAATGCGCTTCACTTCAGTGTCGATCGAGTTCTGAAGTCTTCTTTGAAGTCCTTCAAGTTCAGCAGGTGGCTTGTGAGCAGACTTCGCAGCTTCGTACTCTTTGTTGCTGCTTTCGATCAGCTTGTGTACTTTTTCCTCGTCCTTTTTCAGCTGCTCTGCAGCTTGTTGGGCCTTCGGATAATTAGTTACGACCTTATCTTTGTCAACAATGCCGATTGTTCCTGCCATTGCTTGGGACGCAAAACCAAGTGCAATCAAAGAGCTGGTGATCAATGAAAAGCTCTTATTCGAATAAAACATCCTGTTCTCCAAGTCGGTAGTGACTTTCACATCATAATATAATGCTTGCCAACCGGCTCAGTTTACACCATCACGAAAGACTTGAAACGCTCATGCTACGAGACAGTAATTAAAACTTCTCTCCAAATCCTACGGTGAATCTCGGAGTATATCCACCTAGCAAAGTGCTGACCAGGGGCAAACCATAGTCAAGGCGAACCAAACCAACCATCGGCATCTTGATGCGAAGCCCGACACCAACCGACGCGCCCAGAGTGCCACGGCTGTAAAGTGAGTTAGTGAGACCGTTTCCGCCGATTGCACCAGCGTCGAAGAAGGCGTCCATCTTGACGTGATCGTCGATCAGTTTGGCAACAGGACTGTCGATTTTGGACAGACCAGGAATTTTGCGACGCGCTTCAGCAGTTATCATCATCATTGAACTGCCCGTGCCGAGGTCTGAAAATTGTCGGTAACCGCGCATGCCATTGAAACCACCCAGTCGATATTGAGCAAACCCAGGCACGCCGCCAATTCCAGCGCCGCCCTGCACATTCAAAGCGAGAGTGGTTTCTTTCGTAATCGGAATATATTTGCTTGCTGTGACGCCGGCTTTCATGAACGAATTTCCGTTCAAACCAACTGACGGAGAAGTGCTTGCTCTCACGTAACCACCGCGAGTTGGGTCGACTGCACGATCTCTCGTGTCATAAGCGATCGAAGGATTGATGGTCACGTAAGGACCGGCTTTCAATTGATTTTGTCTGACGCTTGCAGCGAGAGCATCTGCTCCTGCTTGCGTAGTCGCTACACCCGTTTGCAGAGCGCGACTAGCCATGCTTTGCATCAAGTTGCTGTTCAGGTAGAAGCCCGACAAATCACGCACAAAAACATCTTCGCCGGTCATACCCAGGCTGGCTGTCATGTTGTGACCAAGTGGCTTGGTGAAATTGACTGTGGCGCCAATGTTACGTTGCTGTGCCTGGTCGATAAGCATGCTGTTGAAGTTACGACCAAATCCGGTCACCGCCATCGAAACGTCTGAGCCACGCAAGTTTGGTTCGATGAAGCTGGCTTCAACCTGGTAGGTGCGTTGATTCGACAGGAATTGAGTTCCAGCATTGTTGATCGTGTTGCTCAATTGTCCGAACATGCCGGAGCCGACTTGAGAGTTAAACGATAGCGTTTGACCACGTCCACGGAAGTTTGTATCTGCGAAACTGAGAGTGCCGAATGGTCCGGCAACCGTGTCGACACCACCGCCAACACCGACCGAGCCACTGCGTTTCTCGTCGACTTCAACTTTCAGAACGTACTTATCTGGATCTTTTGCAGACGGCGAAAGGCTACGGCGGATGTCAGAGTAATATCCGTTGGCGTATAGCTTGCGCAAATCAGCAATCATCTTGCGCTCGTTGTAGACCTGTCCCGGCTTGATATGAATGTCTCGACGGATGATGCCATCAAGCGTTTTGTGATTGCCGGTAATTTGAATGCCGTCGATTACACCTTCATTGACACTGAGACCTATGCTGCCATCAGGGTCGTCTTTTACGTCGGCCACACGAGCAAGAATAAAGCCTTTGTCTCGATAAGCCTGTTCGACTTTGTCGATGGCACTTGAAAGCTGAGTCAAGTTTTGCGGCTTGCCGAGCTGATCGGCAAATACTTTCTGTATCTCTTCACTCGACAGAGCCTGGTTACCCTGAAACGAAAACGAAGTAACCGGTGCATTCTCTTGCACACGGATTTTCAGCAAGACACCACTGCCGGTGAGTTCGGGTGTGCCTTGCATTTTCTGGTCGTCAAAATAGCCCATTCCGTTGATCGCCTTCAGGTCTTGAACAACCTGATCGCGATCGAACTTGTCTCCACGCTTAGTCTTGACAACCTTAAGGATATCTTCGGTCGGGATAAGACGGTTTCCTTCAACTTTGATCTCATCAACCATCAAATTGGAGGGAATTTTGCTTGCACTGGCGGCGGTATCAAAGCCTGGCGCAGAAAACACAGGCTTGTCAGCAGGCGCGCTTTCCGCTGCCTTGGCTCCATCCTCAGGCAGGAGGTCTTCTGAATCGGCCGCGAAAGCGGGCGAGCAATGAAGCAGTATGGAAAGAGCAAGGGCGATGTTAATTGAGCGTCGCATGCAATTCTCGGCGAGGTTTAACCGGAGGCAATTCTAGCACGTTACTAGCAGCTGCCAAGAAGCGGTTCTGTTGGATACAGGCTAGAGGCGGCTTTCCAAGAGTTATTAAAAGGTTGCAAAGTAATACATCTGCGGTAATAAATTCTAAGACGACCGTGAAATAACCGTGTGCCAGTTCATGAGCAACCTTTTATGTAGCACATATTCGTGTTGATTTTGTGCAGAAATTGCAAGCTTGAAACCAAATATGGTGCATCAGTAAAACAGCCACCAAAGGGTTGGTGGCTGTTCAGATTGATGCGGTTGTTGGTCCGAACTCAGAGAGAATACTTAGAGAAGAATCTTCGAAAAAGGTCTTCGAGAACAATCTCAGACAGAATTCTCAGAGAACTTAAGGCTTGAACCAATGCACCGGTTGAGGGTCGAGGTTGATGTTGACCTGTTTAACTTCGGTGTAGGCTTCGAGTCCGAATGTGCCGAGTTCACGTCCCCAGCCACTCTGCCTGTAGCCACCCCATGGGCATTCGTTATAAGTGCTGTGATAACCGTTCACCCATGTGATACCAGCTCTGATGGCTTTGACAACGCGATGAGCTCGTGTCACATCTGAAGTGAAGACGGCTCCAGCCAGCCCATAAGCAGTGCTGTTAGCTAGCTCGATTGCTTCCTCTTCGCTGGCGAATTTCTGCACCACGACTACCGGTCCAAATATCTCTTCCTGAACTATTCGCATGTCGTTTTTGCAATTAGTGAAAATAGTCGGTTCGACGTAATAGCCGTTTTCATACTTGCTGCCGGTAAGCTGATTGCCACCGAGTTCCAGTTTGGCACCTTCTTTTTTGCCAATCTCGATGTAGTCCAAAACCCGCTTCATTTGTGGCTCACTTACAAGTGGCCCCATTTCAGTTTCTGAATCCAACCCGGGTCCAACGGTGATTTTCTTGGCACGCTCGGCCATCTTTTTCACGAAAGCAGGATAAATAGACTCGTCAATCAGCATACGCGAACCGGCTGAACACACCTGACCAGCGTTTGTATAAATCGCAAACAGAGCATAGTCAACTGCCGTATCCAACTCGACATCGGCAAACACGATCATTGGAGACTTACCGCCCAATTCGAGAGTGACTTTCTTCAAGTTGGTCAATGCCGCCTGGGCAATAATCTTTCCGGTTTTGACGCTGCCCGTGAAAGCGATTTTGTCGACGAGCAAGCTTTCTGCAATTGGCTGCCCAACGGTCGGTCCATCACCGAGAACAACGTTGACTACGCCATTTGGCAATTCGAGCTCTTGCATGAGTTCTGCCAATTTGATCAAAGTCAGAGGTGTGTATTCACTCGGCTTGATTACGCAGGTGTTACCAGCAGCCAGAGCAGGAGCCAGTTTCCATGCTGCCATCAAAAGTGGATAGTTCCATGGAATGACTTGTCCACAGACTCCGATGGGCTCTCTTACAACAGTGGTGACAGATGCAGCAGGCACGTCGATGCTCTGTCCAGTCGGCTTGGTTGCAAGTCCGGCGTAATAGCGGAAACATGCCGCAGCATCTGCCATATCGAACTGAGTTTCACGCAAAGGCTTCCCGCCATTCAACGTTTCGAGCTCGGCGAGTTCTTCTACGTTTTCTTCAATTTTGGCTGCCAATTTATACAGGAATGTGGCGCGATCCTGCGCTGTCAGGCGGGGCCATGGTCCATGGTCAAACGCCTGACGAGCCGCTTTGATAGCCTGCTCAACTTGACCCTTATTGGCTTCCGAAACTTTGCAAAGTTCTTTGCCTGTCGCGGGATTGATCAATGTACGTTGCGATGCGCCTTCTACAAATTTTCCGTCAATCCAAAGATGCCACTTTCGGTCTACCTTCACTTTGGGAGCCGTTAGCGTCTGAGCCATGATGTAAAACCTCTCTGCTTAAGCATTGAATAATTGAACGCTCAAAATCCGACTCTACCGTGTAAACACGCACGGCAGGCTGATTTCATCAAACTTCGGAAAACAAGGCGGACAGGAAAACGAATTTCCGTTCGAATTAATATGCTGTCCGAAAGTCGTATGATCATAGCATGTACAATAGACTCTGACTCAGTTTTAGAGGGTATTTCAGTGTCATCAATTGATTCGCGCGCAGCGCTACTGGCGCCGATTTTTGTTCTGCAAGCGCTGTGCGCACCGGCTTGGTCTGCGCCTGCACCTAAATCGCAAGCACATGACAAGCCTGCACAGAAAACCGCACTGCCCATGGTCTACGATTTTTCTGCCAGCTACTGCGTGCCATGCAAAGCGATTAAACCGATTTTCGAAGAGGTGGCGAAAGAGTACAAAGGCCGAGTCGATATGCAAGAGATCGATGCCGAAGACGAAAAAAACAAGGCGCTTGTAGATAAGTACCAGGCAACTGCATTTCCGCTACTAGTTTTCGTCGATGCACACGGAAAGCGAACCGGTGATATCAACCGAAAAGTTACCAAAAAAGAATTAGTCGATCGAGTCGAAAAATTGCTGGCAAAATAGCTTATCCTGAGCATGTCACAGCTCGGAAATTAAGATGCCTGAAACATATACCGGTACGTTTGTCACACTTGAAGGTCCAGAGGGAGCCGGCAAAACGACCCAGTTAAAGCAGTTGTCCAAGCAACTGGACGTGCTGGGAATCGACCACATTGTCACGCGCGATCCCGGCGGAACGCCGCTAGGACGCCAGATTCGCCGCATTCTCTTGAATCCGGAAAACCCGGTCAACCCAATGTCGGAGCTTTTGCTTTATCAGGCAGACCGAGCCCAGCACGTTGGCGAAGTAATCATGCCTGCTTTGAAGGAAGGCAAACTGGTGCTTTGCGACCGCTACACCGATTCGACGATGGCTTACCAGGGCTACGCACGCGGTATTGATTTTGCAATCATCGAGGATCTGAACAAAGTTGCGACAGGCGGATTGCGCCCCGATCTGACTATTCTTTTCGACCTGGAGAGCAGCGAAGGTCTTTCGCGTTTACATCCAGGTGGGCACGACAGGCTGGAGCGCGAAGCGATCGAATTTCATCACAAGGTTCGTGATGGCTATCATCAGCTGGTCAAAAAAGAACCAACGCGATGGAAAACAATCGATGCAAGCAAACCGATGACCACTGTACAGACTGAATTCAGGAAGGTTCTGAGCGAACAACTTGCCAGTAAATTCGATCTGAGCGATCTCTAGAAACCCGATCCAGGCGCCACCTTATTTGGTGCGATTTTCTATAGGCTTTTCTTGATGCAGGCGGGACGCCTGCGTTCCATGAAGTTACGGCTCCATGAAGTTAGGGTTTTACGCGCTGGGCGATTTCGCCGCCTAATGAATCAACGTCAGCTCGAATCGAAGCTTCCTGCTGCGTGTCCAGAGCTCCGCCGTTGGCGGTCTTCAGAGAGCGTTCCTTACTCAGCAGATCAAGGCACCGTTGCTTGAGGTGAGTGAAATCAGCCTCGGATATTTTTCCGGAGGCTTTCTGTTCATCAAGATACTTCAGTGTGTCTGAAAATACAGTCGAAAGTGGCGGCTGAGCTGGCTGCGGAGTAGTCGAGCCATTATTAATAACTACAATCGGTGCCGTATAGCTGCTTCCGTATCCATAAGTCCATGGATAGTAGTAGCCAGAGGGCGCTTTCCAGAAGTTGAGATTTCTTCCGTTTGTGCTTAAGCCAAAAAATCCGTTGCCAATCGATACTGGTGCGCCAAATGAGTTGATGGGAACGCCGTTATACGCATAAGGATTTCCATAACGGTTCAACCAGGGATTGTAACCATAACCTCCGACTGGATTGAAAAGCGGGTTTGACCCGTACGGGCTACCCGCATAAGGGTTTCCATAGGGAGTATAGCCGTATGGATTTCCATAAACGAAGGGGCTAGCAGGAATGAGGTTAGTACCATTAGGTCCATTACCTACGTAGGGGTTAAAGCTTTTGCCTTGCGCCAATGCTGAGCTCGGGATGCAGCTTAACGCCACAAGAGTCAAAATCACACGTTTCATATTCGCCACCTGCTCATCGCCGTTTCTATAGCTTAGCTACCAGTATATCTTTGAAATTAGGAGCCAGGCTTAATACTAAGACGATCAAAACCACTGAAAGTTCATTTCTTCAGCAGAAAGGTGAACACAAATCAGGCTCCAAAAGCAAATGAAGCCCATAGAGTTAATACTGAAGACGCCAGTAGAAGGCAAATGTCCCTGCATAGCCAGCGAAACCAGCCCTGGAACCATGAGCACGGCGCAAAAAATCGACAATCTTTTGCCGACAGAGATGAATGGCTTGCCGATTTTAGGTCTGGACTTGAGGAGGATTACGCCCAGCACTGCAAAGATGACGGCAATAACCAGTCCATGCAAGGCTGCGTCGAAAAACACATGACAGATGACCGCCTGAAACGCTTGCCCAATCATTTCGATGGTCTGATGTAAGTTGAACCCTTCGCTTATTCTGTCCATTGCCAACACTCACTCTAGAACAGGGCAAATGATATCGCAAAACGGCTTGAGCGTAGCCTTTTTGAAGTTTTACTCACTTTACTGACTGCCTTGTGGCAACTGTTCTGAGGCTACTGAGTCTTGATAGAGTCAGCATTTCGC
>WBZN01002501.1_pt1 | contig 10218 bp, 6 predicted proteins | sample 5204281 | NCBI WGS metagenome assembly WBZN01 (sample SAMN12344347, study PRJNA552823) | activated sludge metagenome | biome: Activated sludge suspended growth; feature: Nitrification reactor; material: Wastewater; isolation source: activated sludge from nitrification reactor of wastewater treatment... | reverse complement strand
GACGTGACCGTGCTCGCCAAGCGCGAACGGCGCGAGGAAATCGCCCGCATGCTGTCCGGCGCCACCATCACCGACGAGGCGCGCGCCGCCGCCGACAAGCTGCTGGCGGACGCGACGTGATGGCCCACATAAACCTGGATCGGTCATGAGCAAGGAGGCGGAGAAGGCTCCCGCCGAGCTCTCTCCCGGCGAGGCCAAGACCGAGCTGAAGCGTCTGGCCAAGGAGATCGCCCGCCACGATTTGCTCTATCACCAGAAGGACGCGCCGGAGATCTCCGACGCCGAATACGACGCGCTGGTGAAGCGCAACAAGGCGATCGAGGCCCTGTTCCCCAGCCTGAAGCGGACCGATTCGCCCAGCGCCAGGGTCGGCGCGGAGCCCGCCGCCGGCTTCGCCAAGGTCAAGCACCTGCGCCCGATGCTCTCGCTCGACAACGCCTTTGCCCGCGAGGATGTCGCGGACTTCATCGGCCGCATCCGCCGCTTTCTCGGCCGCAAGGACGATGGCGAGATCGAGCTAAATGTCGAGCCGAAGATCGACGGCCTCTCCGCCAATCTGCGCTACGAGGACGGCCATCTGACCATCGGCGCCACCCGCGGCGACGGCGCCGTGGGTGAGGACATCACCGCCAACCTGAAGCATGTCGCCGGCATCCCGCACCGGCTGAAGGACCCGCACCCGCCGAAGCTGATCGAGATTCGCGGCGAGGTCTACATGCCGCATGACGGTTTCGTCGCCCTCAACAAGGCGCGCGAAAAGGCGGGCGAGCCGGTTTTCGCCAATCCGCGCAACGCCGCCGCCGGCTCGGTGCGCCAGCTCGATGCCGAAATCACCCGGTCGCGGCCGCTGAAGTTCTTCGCCTATGCGCTCGGCGAGGTCGAGGGCTGGAAGCGCGAGCCCCAGCTGCATTCCGAGGTGCTGGAGCGGCTGGAAGGCTGGGGCTTCACCGTCAATCCGCTGACCAAGGTGGCGAAGTCCATCGACGATGCGCTCGCCTTCTACGACAAGATGGCCGAACGGCGCGCCGATTTGAACTACGACATCGACGGCGTGGTCTACAAGGTGAACGACCTTAGCCTTCAGAACCGCCTCGGCTTCGTCGGCCGCGCGCCGCGCTGGGCGGTCGCGCACAAATTCCCGGCCGAGCAGGCCGTCACCACCTTGAACGACATCGTCCTGCAGGTCGGCCGCACCGGGGCGCTCACCCCCGTCGCCAAGCTGGAGCCGATCACCGTCGGCGGCGTGGTCGTCTCCAACGCCACCCTGCACAACGAGGACGAGATCGCCCGCAAGGACATCCGCATCGGCGACAAGGTGATCGTGCAGCGCGCCGGCGATGTGATCCCGCAGGTCGTCGCGGTGGTCGATGCCGACCGCAAGAACCGGGGCAATCCCTACCGCTTCCCGCACAAATGCCCGGTTTGCGGCAGCGCCGCCACGCGCGAGGAGGGCGAGGCGGTGCGCCGCTGCAGCGGCGGCCTCACCTGCCCGGCCCAGGCGACCGAAAGGCTGCGCCATTTCGTCTCGCGCGGCGCCTTCGACATCGAGGGGCTTGGATACAAGCATATCGAGGCGTTCTATACCGACGACCTGATCAAGACCCCGGCCGACATCTTCCGCCTGCACCGCCGGCAGCTGGAACTGACGGATCGCGAGGGCTGGGGCGAATCCTCGGTCGCGAACCTCATCAACGCCATCGAGGCGCGGCGCAAGGTGCCCCTCGACCGCTTCATCTATGCCCTCGGCATCCGTCAGGTCGGCGAGGCCACCGCCAAGCTGCTGGCGCGGCACTACCACTCGCTGAAGGACTGGCGCCACGCCATGCTGGCGGCCGCCAAGGACCGCGAAGGCACCGCCTACCAGGACCTCAACAACATCGACCAGATCGGCGATTCGGTCGCCGGCGACATCCTCGATTTCTTCGCCGAGAAGCACAATCTCGAAGCCCTCGACGACCTCGCCAAAGAGGTGGAGGTCGAGGACGCCCAGATCGTCAGCGCCAGCGGCAGCCCCGTCGCGGGAAAGACCGTGGTCTTCACCGGCGCGCTCGCCAAGATGACCCGTGACGAAGCCAAGGCCCGCGCCGAGTCATTGGGCGCCAAGGTCGCATCCTCCGTCTCCAAGAAAACCGACTACGTCATCGTCGGCGAAGACGCCGGCTCCAAGGCCGCCAAGGCGCAAGAGCTCGGCGTGAAGATGCTGAGTGAGGATGAGTGGCTGGAATTGATCGGCGGTTAGCCCGGATTTCCCTGATTCGGCCTTGAAGCTGCCAACTTTCCCGATCAAGCTGCCGATCTCGACCATCCTGGGTTGCCGATGATCCGATGAACGTATCCCGCATGCCTAGCAGCGGCAGCATCTTTCTTGGCATCGCAGCAGCGGCCTTTGCGACAGGCCCGTGCATGATGGCGTTGATCGGCATAGCCGGCATGCTCGACGGTGACGACCATGCCGGCCGCTGGATGCAGACGATCGGCAGGTTGCCCCGGATCGTGTTCTTTTCCTCGCTGATCTGCCTGATCGGATCGGTGCCGGCCGCCTGCGTCAACGCTTACGTCCTCAACCGTGCGGCGCGCGCAGCACGCGATTCTGCCTGGGTCGCGCTTTTTTCCGGCGCCGTGATCGGGATCGTTGTTCTGCTGATCCTGACCAGGTTCATGAGCGACGTTCTGCCGAGGTTTCAGCCGGAGTTTCTCCTGGTCATCCTGCTGTTCGCAATGACCGGCGCCTGCATGGGCCTGCTGCATTGGGTGATCGCCATTCGCCCGCGCCGCAAGGTGCGCAAGCGGCTGGAATACGACGTGGACGCGATCCGGGCGATGGAGTGACGCATGCTTCCTCCCCCAAGCTTGGTAGAGGGTTGGGGCGGGGGTTGACCGCAGGCACGTTGTGCGGTGGTGACCACCGAGCCGCGCGCCCTCCCTCACCCTCCCCCGTCTCGGGGGAGGGGATCTGAGGCTGTGGTTGTCGATCCTGGGCGGTGGCTACCCCTCACCCTGCCCCTCTCCCACAACGGGAGAGGGAGCGCTGCTGCAGGGCCTGAGCGCAAAGCCCCTCTCCCCTCGTGGGAGAGGGGTTGGGGTGAGGGGGCATCGATGCCGTGCTCGACTGTTCAAATCGGCCGCGTCACGTCGGCAAGCCACTTCGCCGTGTCCTTGTCCACCATCGGCGTCAGCGTTTCGCGCACGCGGGCGTGGTAGGCGTTGAGCCAGGCCACCTCCGCCGCGCTCAGCAAACTCCGGTCGATCGCCTCCAGGTCGATCGGCGCCAAGGTCAGCGTCTCGAAGCAGAGCCAGTCGGGCCGCTCAGGATCGGGGATCACCGTCACCAGGTTCTCGATGCGGATGCCGTATTCGCCGTCCTTGTAGAAGCCGGGTTCGTTGGAAATGATCATGCCGACCTCCAGCGCCACGCGGTTCGGCATCTTGGAGATGCGCTGCGGCCCTTCGTGCACGGAGAGATACGAGCCGACGCCGTGGCCGGTGCCGTGGTCGTAGTCGAGGCCGATCTCCCACAGCGGCCGGCGGGCGATGGCGTCGAGCGCGCTGCCCGTCGTGCCCTTGGGGAAGCGCGTGGTGGCGAGGGCGATGTGGCCCTTCAGCACGCGGGTGAAGCGGTCCTTCATCTCGGCGCTGACGGGGCCCACCGCGACGGTGCGGGTGATGTCGGTGGTGCCGTCCAGATATTGGCCGCCGGAATCGATCAGGAACAGCGAGTTGACCGGAATCGGCCGGTTGCTCTCCGGCGTCACCTTGTAGTGGCAGATGGCGCCGTTCGGCCCGGCGGCGGAGATGCTGTCGAAGCTGAAATCGCGGAACATCTCGTTGCCGCGGCGGAAATCGGCCAGCCGGTCCGCCGCCTTGATCTCGTCGAGCCCGCCTTTCGGCGCCTCGATGGACAGCCAGCGCAGGAACTTCGAGACCGCCGCCCCGTCGCGGCGATGCGCGGCCCGGGCACCCTCGACCTCGACCGGGTTCTTGCAAGCCTTGGGCAGGGCGCAGGGGTCCTCGCCGATCTGCGGCCGGGCGCCGGCGGCCTTGAGCTGGTCGGAGATGGCGACGCCGGCGGTCATCGCATCCACCGCCACCACGGCGCCGGATTTGCCCAGGCGATCGAGCGCGGGCAGGAAGCCGGCGGGCTCGCCAACCGCCACCTCGTTGCCGAGATGGACGCGCGCCTCCTGGGTCAGCTTGCGCGGATCCATGAACAGATCGACCTTGCCGTCCTTGTCGATGATCGCGTAGCCGAGGGCGAAGGGTGTGCGCGGCACGTCGCCGCCGCGCACGTTGAGCAGCCAGGCGAGCGAATCCGGGGCGGAGATCACAGCCGCGTCCTGGCCCTTCTCCTTGAGCTTGCGGGCGATGATGTGCCGCTTGTCGGCGGCCGACAGCCCGGCATGCTTCAGGTCCTGCGGCCAGACCGGAGCGATGGGGGCGGCCGGCTGGTCGGCCCAGGCGGCGTCCAGCGGATTGCGGTCGACGGCCTTCAGCTCCGCCCCCGCCTTGCGCGCCGCCTCGCGGAAGCGCTGCGCCGCGTCGGCGGTGGTCAGCCAGGGGTCGAAGCCAAGCGTCTCGCCCTGCTTGAGGTTGGCGGTGAGCCAGGCCTCCGGCGGCTCGTTGGTCAGGTGGCGGATTTCGAACAGGGCGGCATCTACCTGCTCGCGCACCTGGATGGTGTAGCGGCCGTCGACGAAGATCGCCGCCTTGTCCTGGAGCACGATGACCAGGCCGGCCGAGCCGGTGAAATTGGAGATCCAGGCAAGGCGCTCGGCCCGCTTCGGCACGTATTCGCCTTGGTGCTCGTCGGCCCGGGGCACCAGGAAGCCGGCCAGGCCCTGGGCGGCCATTTCTTTTCGCAGCGCAACAAGACGGTCACGGATCGAGCTCCGCGCATGGCTCGCGCCGGCCTGCGCCCAGGTCGCTCTGGCGGAATTTAACCGGCGTTTCGTCTCGGCATCGGCGCCCGGCGCCAGCAACTCCACCCACTCCTCCGGCCGCTCCCCCTCGGGGGCCGCCTCGGTTCCCCGCAGGAATCCTTCAAGCTCTCTTAATCCTATGTTAACACTGGCTTTTTTCAAAAGCGGAGCGAACTCGTCGGCAATCGTCTTGGAAGCGTCCATTTCTGCCTTCTTTGCGCCAGGAAGCGCCCTTGTTCTGTCTGTGATCTAGCTCACAAATCCTATCAAAGCCATGCAAAGAAACATATCGTTAACAATTCGGCATGCGCCCTTTGCATTGCCGCATTGCAGCATGTCCCCTGCCTCGCGGGCCCCCGAAGCCCTATATTCTCTTTCGTGAACGCCGGGGCATCGAGCCCAGGCCTTAATCATCGGATGACTGGATCATGTATCGGACGATTGGAAATGAGAAGGTGGCACTGGGCCAGGCGAATGCCTCGGAAGTTGCCGCCCGTCAGACCGGCTTCGCCGCCCTCGGGCTTTTCGCGAAGCGTGCTGTCAACTCCGCGCGCAAGGCTTTTGAGCGCGCCGCGATTGCGCGGGAACTGGCCGCGCTGGACGACCGGGAATTGTCGGATATCGGCCTCGGCCGCGGCGACATCGCCCGCGTGGCGGAAATCAGCGTCGCCCAGGACGGCCAGCCGGGCGTCGGCGCCGCTTTTGCCGAGATGCTGCATGACCTGGTGGTTGCGCCGGTCGTGCTGTGGAACAAGCGTCGCGCCGCTTTCGGTGCGCTGAATGCGCTCGATGACCGGATGCTCTCCGACATCGGCGTGGCGCGGGCGGAAATCGCCGGCGTGGTAAAGGGCATGCACAAGTCGGTCTCCTATCCGGCGGTTTCGCTGGACGTGGTTGCGCCGCTCGCCGCCTGGAACCGCGCGCGCCAGACCGCGAACCAGCTCTATCGCCTCGAGGACCGCATGCTCCAGGATATCGGCGTGGTCCGCGGCGACATCGAATGGCTGGCCAGCGAAGTTGCGCACAAGGCGGTCAGCGCCGCCAACCGCAACGGCTCGGCCAAGCCGCACGCGGCTTAAGAGTTCTGCTCAAGCATCCCGTTCTGCGATTGCGGGATGCCCTACTCGAACCGGCGGCTGGGAAACCAGCCGCCGGTTTTGTTTTGTGTCCGTCTGATTGACGGAGCGCTCCACGAAAGCGCCCTTTCCGTCATCCTCGGGCTTGGCCAGCCTTGAACCAAGGGGCGGCCCCGCGGGTTTGCCAGCCAGACTCATGGGTGGTCGGGCCAAGCCCGACCATGACGATAGATCAGCGGCGGCCGCGCTCGGATTTCCCGCGGCCGCGCTTCAGCACCAGCACCGACCAGTCGTTCAGATGCAGCCTGAAATCGAGCGTCAGTCCGACATTTTCGTGCGCCGCCAGCACGTCCTTTTCCTGCTCGCGCAGCAAGCCGGATAGCACCGCGACGCCGTCCTTCTTCAGCACCCGCGCCAGGCCCGGCGCCAGCTGGATCAGCGGATTGGCCAGGATGTTGGCGACGACCAGGTCATAGGGCGCGCGATCGCGCACGGCCTTGGCGCGGTAGCCGTCGCTGCGCACCACGCGCACCTGCTTCGCCAGCTTGTTGATGACGGCATTCTCGCGCGAGACGCGGACCGAATCCGCATCGTTGTCGGCCGCCAGCACATCGACGTTCCACAAACGCGACGCGGCAAAACCCAGGATGCCGGTGCCGGTACCCATATCCAGCGGTTTCTTGAATTTGCGCGTCTTGGCTAGGCGCGCCAGCGCCAGCAGGCAGCCCTTCGTGGTCTCGTGCCGGCCGGTGCCGAAGGCCATGCCGGCATCGATCTCGAGGTCGATCTTGCCCCTTGGCACCTTGCCCTTGAAATGCGAGCCGTAGAAGAAGAACGGGCCGATGGCAAATTCCGGCAGGCCGCGGCGGCTTTCCAGCAGCCAGTTCTTGTCCGGCACCCGCGCGATCGCGGCCTTGTATTTGCCCAATGGCTTCAGCGCCGAGGCGACGGCCGCCGCCGTTGGCTTCGTCTCGCCGAACACCTCGATCAGCCAGCCCTTGCCGCCATCGGTCTCGAAGCTCGACAGCGCCTCGCCGAACGGCTCCAGCGCGCCCTCGAGCGCGAACCGCAGCTCGTCCGCCGGCTTGGCATCGAGCGCCAATTTGAGCGACCACAAGGGCGTTTGTTGTTTCATCCTGCCCCCATCCTCTCTTCGTCATCACCGGGCCGACGCGCAGCGTCGCGACCCGGTGATCCAAGTTTCTGTGTGCCACGCGATGCGCACCTGGATTGCCGGGTCAGGCCCGGCAATGACGAAAGGGGGAAAGTCCCCCTCCGTCACGCCGCATCGTCCTTATTTCCCCGCCTGCTCCGCCGGCACGACGAAGCTGGCCATGACCTTTTTCACGCCCGCCTTGTCAAAGGCGATCTCCAGCTTGTCGCCCTCGGCATGCAGCACTTTTCCGTAGCCGAACTTCTGGTGAAAGATCCGGGCGCCGCCGGGATAGCGCCCCGATCCGGTCTGCGCCACCGGCTCGGCGCGAAGATCGATCAAGGTATCGCCGCCCCGCCGGCCGAATTCCCGCGGCGCGGACGTGCGGCCCCAGCCGGAAGGCGGACCGACATAGCGTTCCGACGGGCGGAACATCTGGCTGTCCTCGCGCGCGATATGCGCCGGCGGCAATTCGGCGATGAAGCGCGAAGGCAGCGCGTTCTGCCACATGTTGTGGACCCGCCGGTTGGCGGCATAGGAGATATAGGCGCGCTTCCTGGCCCGGGTCAGGCCGACATAGGCGAGGCGCCGCTCCTCCTCCAGGCCCTTGAGGCCGTTCTCGTCCAGCGAGCGCTGGTGCGGGAACAGGCCCTCTTCCCAGCCGGGCAGGAACACCACGTCGAATTCCAGGCCCTTGGCGCCGTGCAGGGTCATGATGGTGATCATCTCGCCATCGCTTTGCGCCGCGTTTTCCATCACCAGCGAGACATGCTCGAGGAACCCGCCGAGGGAGTCGAATTCCTCCATGGCGTGGATCAGCTCTTTCAGGTTTTCCAGCCGGCCCGGCGCCTCGATCGACTTGTCGTTCTGCCACATCGCGGTATAGCCGGCTTCGTCCAGCACGATCTGCGCCAGCTCGGCATGGGCCGTGGTCTCGACCAGGGCGCGCCAACGCTCCAGGTCGCGCACCAATTGGCCCAGCGTCCGGCGCGGCGCCGGCTTCAGCTCGTCGGTCTCGACGATGCGCCGCGCCGCCTCGGGCAGCGAGACGTTGAGCGACCGGGCGAGATCGTTGACCTGCTTCAAGGTGGCATCGCCCAGGCCGCGCTTCGGCACGTTGACGATGCGCTCGAAGGCGAGGCCGTCATCCGGCTGGTTCACCAGCCGCAGATAGGCCATGGCGTCGCGGATCTCCTGGCGTTCGTAGAAGCGCGGCCCGCCGATGACCCGGTAGCGCAGGCCCAGCGTGATGAAGCGCTCTTCGAATTCGCGCGTCTGGAAGCCGGCGCGCACCAGGATGGCGATGTCGTTCAAGGAGACGTGCTGGCGCTGCAGCGCCTCGATTTCCTCGCCGATCTGGCGTGCCTCCTCCTCGCCGTCCCAGGCGGCGCGCAGACGCACCTTCTCGCCCTCGCCGCGATCGGTCCACAGGGTCTTGCCAAGGCGCCCCGCGTTTTGCGCGATGAGGCCGGAGGCGGCGCCCAGGATATGCGGCGTCGAGCGGTAATTCTGCTCCAGCCGGACCACCTTGGCGCCGGGGAAGTCGTGCTCGAATTTCAGGATGTTCTCGACCTCGGCGCCGCGCCAGCCATAGATCGACTGGTCATCGTCGCCGACGACGCACAGGTTGCGGTGCGCCTGGGCCAGCAGGCGCAGCCACAGATACTGCGCCACGTTGGTGTCCTGGTATTCGTCGACCAGGATATAGCGGAACTGCTTCTGGTAGCGGCCGAGGATCTCGGCATCCTTGTTGAACAGCGCGATGTTGTGCAGCAGCAGATCGCCGAAATCGCAGGCGTTCAAGGTCGCCAGGCGCTGCTGGTATTCGCGGTAGATCCCCAGGATGCGGCCGCCGCCGATCTCCGCCTGCTCCGCCGCGCTGACCTTCTCCGGCGTCAGGCCGCGATCCTTCCAGCGCTCGATGATGCCGTGGATGACGCGGGACGGCCATTTCTGGCTGTCGATCCCCTCGGCGGTGATGATCTGCTTCACCAGCCGCAGCTGGTCGTCCATGTCGATGATGGTGAAATTGGGCTTCAGCCCCGCCGCCTCGGCATGCTGGCGCAGGATGCGTGCCGCCAAGGCGTGGAAGGTGCCAAGCCACCAGCCTTCGACCGGCCGGCCGATCAGCCGGCCGACCCGCTCCTTCATCTCGCCCGCGGCTTTGTTGGTGAAGGTCACAGCCATGATTTCGAAGGGCCGCGCCTTTCCTGTCATCAAAAGGTGCGCCAATCGGGTGGTCAGCACCCGGGTCTTGCCGGTGCCGGCACCGGCCAGCACCAGGACCGGGCCGTCCTGCGCCAGGACGGCCTCGCACTGGCGCTCGTTGAGGCCGGCCAGATAAGGAAATTTGAGCATGAGCTCGGCGGTCGAATCGGTCATGGCGCAGTTTATACACAGGAGCGCGCCGGCTTGACAGGACCCGTCGCCGAAGCCCAGAAGGCGCGGGAAAAAGCGCGCCAGAATCCCAGGGAGATGCCGATGCCGAACGCGGCCGAGACCATCACGCTGCCGGGCGCCATGCCCGCCACCACGCGGCAATTGCGTGTGTTCAGCTTCGGCGAACCCGGCGCCAGGCCCAAGGCCTATCTGCAGGCCGGCCTGCATGCCGACGAGCCGGCGGGCATGATGATCCTGCGCGAATTGTGCCGGCTGCTCGCCGCCGCCGAGGACGCGGGCGAGATCCTGGGCGAGATCGTCGTGGTGCCGGTCGCCAATCCGCTCGGGCTCGACCAGGCGCTGAACGGCGCCGTCATGGGCCGCTATGAGCTGCGCACCGGCGCCAATTTCAACCGCGGCTGGCCCGACCTTTCCGACGGTCTGGCCGAGGCGGTGCGCAAGCGTCTCGGCAAGGATGCCGGCGAGAACGTCGACCTGGTGCGCCGGGAGTTGAAGCGCCGCGTCGCCGCCTTGCGCGGCGACTCACCCGTGATGGCACAGCGCATCGCCCTGGCCCGCCGCGCCTTCGACGCGGACGTGGTGGTCGACCTGCATTGCGATGACGAGGCGCTGTCCTACATGATGGCGCCGGACGAATTGTGGGAGGAGGCCAGGCGCTTCGCCGCCGATGTCG
>WBZN01002498.1_pt1 | contig 10228 bp, 10 predicted proteins | sample 5204281 | NCBI WGS metagenome assembly WBZN01 (sample SAMN12344347, study PRJNA552823) | activated sludge metagenome | biome: Activated sludge suspended growth; feature: Nitrification reactor; material: Wastewater; isolation source: activated sludge from nitrification reactor of wastewater... | reverse complement strand
GGCATTTGAGCCGTGGAATCCGAGGGCATCCGTCGTGCGTGTGGGCACAGAAGCAGCTTCAATGGGGCCACGGCATTTGAGCCGTGGAATCGGTGTCCTCGGCCTCGGCTTCCTCTTCGGTTGCATCGAGGCTTCAATGGGGCCACGGCATTTGAGCCGTGGAATCGGTTTATGAGCGCCAAAACCCTGCGCAACGGCTATCGGCTTCAATGGGGCCACGGCATTTGAGCCGTGGAATCCGTCGGCTATCGTGCGTATTCGGACGGCATGATGAGGCTTCAATGGGGCCACGGCATTTGAGCCGTGGAATCAAACCTTCATTCCCTACCCTTGCCGCTGTGCTCAATGTGGCTTCAATGGGGCCACGGCATTTGAGCCGTGGAATCTTTCCCTCTTTTTCCCGGATTCTCAATCTCCGTGAAGCTTCAATGGGGCCACGGCATTTGAGCCGTGGAATCAGTCCGCGAGGTCACCGAATTCGTCACGCCAGGCCGTGCTTCAATGGGGCCACGGCATTTGAGCCGTGGAATCAGCCCCCGGCCAAGTGGCCGTTGGCCTTGGTGTTTTGGCGCAGATTGCGAGCGCCTCGTCTCGTCGCAGACACCGTTCCGTCTTTACGAATAGCGCACCTCCTCTGTGTGAATATTGTTACCCGTTCGCGCCGATTTTTACTGATTGTCCGCCGCGAGCGCTGCTGGGACTTTGCGCATCATTGAAGCGCTCGCGCGGCTCCGCGGCGTTCATCACATCACACGAGCGCGACGTTCTTCCCACTCGGGCTTGATGCCCATCGAATCGATCCGTTTGACGGGATGGTTCTCCGTCGGGCCGAGATCGATGATGAGGACCTGATCTTCGCGCTGATCGATGATCTCCGTCAAGGCGGCCTTCATCCGCACCAGGTCGATATCCGGCAGATCACATTGAAACACGGAGAACTGTAAATGCGCGCCGAATCCCTTCATGGTCTTGAACACCCGTCGCAGGCGCTTGGCATCACAGATGTCGTAGGTGACTAAGTAGTGACGACGCATACCTTCACCGTGTCGTAAAAGGCGGCAGCTCTGGAATTTCTCCCAACAGATAGCGCCCCAGCAACCGGGCTTGCACTTCCAGTACCCGGCGATAGCTGATCTGGTAGCCGAACACCGGATGGGTGATCTCTTGGCCCATGCGCCGCTCATAGGTCTCGATCAACCGGCGACGGCCCTCCGGCGTCAGCGTGACCGAGCCCATTCGTTCGAACCAATCGCTCTGTTTGACCTCACCGTTGTTGATTGCGGTCAAGACCGCGGAATCCACAATGAGCGGTCTGAATTCTTCCATCATGTCCAAGGCTAAGGCCGGTCGGCCATAACGTGGCTGGTGATAAAACCCAAGATAGGGATCGAGCCCCACACTCTGCAAAGTCACGGTCCACTCGCGCGCGAGCATCGAATAGAGCAATGACAACATGGCGTTGACCGGATCGCGTGGCGGACGGCGATTGCGCCCCTCGAAATCGAACCGCGCCCCCGGCTCGGCCTCCTTTATCATGCCGGCAAATTCCGAGAAGTATCGACGCGCCGCCGTGCCTTCCACGCCCAGCAACGATTCTAGGGACTCGACCGCGCCGGCGTGAGCCTGATCGTTTTTCATCTCCTGCAACACCGTATCCGGTGCCGCTCGGTGATTGCGCCGCAAGAGGGTTCGGCAGTTGGCAATCTTGGCCTGCACGAAGCGCCGGGCAAGTTGCAGACAACGCTCACGATCCGCCGCCACGGCATATTGCCGACGCCTCAGATCGACATGTTTGTGCAACAGTCCCGTCGTCATGCCGTAAAACCAGCCGCCGCTGGAGCAATAGACGAGCGGGATGTTGCGCTTACATAGTTCCTGCACCACTTGGGTACTGACTTGAACTGCGCCGTACAACACCACTTGCGACGTCTCGACCAGCCGCGCTTCGCCGATCACCTCGTCATGGTCCTTGACCTTTAGGCACTCACCGTCTTTGCCCAGCTTCGCACCTGGCGTTTGCACGTAAAGGGGAAGCGCATCGTCGTTCGTCGGAATCAACCGCCGGAGCACCGGCGCCTCTCCCTCCTGCGCTGTCCGCAGCCAGCCCACCTCGTCCGGCAAGCAGAGCCCCACCAGTGAACAGCGGGGACATTTGGGGCTATCGATCAGCGGCGGTGGGGCGACCGTCGCCTGTGTCATCGCTCGCATACCATCGAGTAGTTCCTGCGTGCGCGCGATCAACTCATCGTCGAACGGCACTTCTACCCGTTCGCGTGAGCCGATGAAGTAGAGTACCCCGCGCTCGCACGCGAAGCCCTGTTCGCGCAACAACAGTCCTTGCACGCAGAGTTGAACCAATTCGGGCTCCCAGGCTCCTTGCGTCGTGTGGGGACGTTTCCCGCGTTTGTAATCGACAGGAACGACCGCAGCCCCCTCTCCTTCGACCAGATCGATCTTGGCCGTCACGCCAAGCTGTTCCGACGACAACCAGACGGAGCGTTGATGAATCGTGCCGTCGCTCGACTCGTCGGGTTCCGCCTGCCGCGATTTCCGCACCGGCGCCTGGTCCACCCGACGGTGGTGGAATCGCCCCTCCGTCGTCTCCGCATTGTCGGCGAACTCCCCGTCCACCCACTCGAAATAGGCCAGCCGTGGACAGTACGCAAATTCATTCACCATCCGCGCGGGAAGCAACGGAATGTCGCTCCCGCTGGATGGCCCCTGTGATTCGGTTTCCATAAGACCTCTATCGGCAAGAGATATGGAAATATTCAGTTGGCAAAGAACGGTCAACCTCGGGATCGATCACGCGTTCTGGTATATAATGACGGCCATCGCCAAGAACCTGGAGGCCCATATGGAATATCCCATCGTCATCGAACCAGATCTCGAGGCCGGAGGGTACGTCGTGTCCTGTCCCACCTTGAAAGGATGTGTCTCACAAGGCGAGACCGAAGAAGAGGCCTTGGAGAACATCAAGGATGCGATCAGAACCTACCTCGAAAGCATCGAAGACCTGAAACGCCTCAAGAAGTTGAGAACCGTCGAAGTCAGCGTATGACCAAGCTGCCGCAGGTCTCTCATGAGCGCGTCGTGAGAGCCCTCAAGCGCGTCGGATACTATGTCCTTCGCGAAGGCAAACACATCTCCATGACCGACGAGAAACATCTCGTGATTATCCCCCGCCATCACAGCATCAAGCCCGGTACGTTGAAACAGATTCTGGACGCCGCCGAAATTTCGGCGGAACGGTTCAGAGAGCTACTGTAAGAGCCTGTTTCACGGCACCTCGCCCTATTGCTTCTCTACCGCCACGAACGGACCAAGGCCGAAGTGGCAGGCGTAGCCAGTAGGTGCTGACATTATTCCGCTGCAAACAAACCCAGACCGTAGAACCGTCCACCGCCAAGGCAGATAGGCCCGGGGACAGCAACGAGTCTATTCTGTGCATCCCGCCAGCGAAGCCTCACGTGCAATCGCGGAAAACGCTTGAGATGATCGGGCACACCATAACAATCGGCAAGATCAGTACCTGACCAAAACCCGACCTTGCGCCAGTTAAGTTCGGCGTGGTCCGCCAATTCTTTGGAAAAGCCAGCATGGACAATTGCATTGCGTAGCAGGCCATCGACTCTGTCATTCAGATGTTCCAGCAGCCGCTTCTGCTCATCAGCCGAGACTCCTTTCTTTAATCGCCTCCGATAGTGCGCCGGATCGTCATAACCAGGGAGCACTACCGGCGTCACCGTGGCCCATGTGTCTGCAGGCTCGACATAGCAACGGACCATCTTTTCATTGCCAGGCAGGAGCGAGAGCAACGCTGCAGATTGCCCGCTATCCTCGTCAATAAGGTCACGCCCCGACAACGCCCTCCGCGCCCATGCAATTTCGTCCTCGCGGTCATCAATAAGCGCGGTCAACATGAGTCGGCGCACGCTTCCAACAACACGTGCTTTGCCCTCCCCGCGCCCTTCAATACTAGGAAGTGGCAAGTAGGCGAATCGCCGAGATCCCACAGGGGCGTGATTTTCGTTCTTCCGCTCTCCATGCCCAAGGATAAAAGCAGCGATCTTGGAATCAGACCATCCCCCTCGACGGGCTGCGCATGTCACGGCATGCCTCATCATTCCGGCAAGGGTGAGGTTGCTATGTACCGCATCAAATGGCCGGAAGCCGCTGGCATCTGGTTTCAAGAGCGAAAATGCGGCGATGGACCTCCGGGGTGGATCAGTGGCTCTTCTATACTCGACTCTCCTGTATGCAGATTCCGGCAAAGGTGGTGTAGGATCGAACGTTCCATTCGGCCGCACCCGCCTGAGAAAGCGTTCATGTCGATCGATGAGTGCGTTGAGTGTCCCGAATGTCGGCACGCGAAGCCCATCTTCGACTCCTACTCTTCCGGCCACCCATTGTTCGCCAGGGAGTGCTTTGACTTGCTCGTCCGACATCATCGTGGCATGCCCTACGGCCATATCGATACCCCAGCCAAGAACCGTGAGATTGTTGGTAAGCTTGGCCAGAACAGCTGGGTACATGCTGTCCTCGTTGGATTCAGGATCATGAAGAGACCACAAGTAATGGATTGTGTCACCATCCAGCAGATGCGTCGGATGTACAGTTTTCATGGTGTGATGTGTTGCCGGATCGGTGTCTCCTGTTCCAGCTAGATTTCCTCGAGTCCACGCTCTCGCAACGATATCCATCGCGTTATTGGGCACTGAGAGCACATATCCGTGACGCTTTCCATTGGGGCTGGAAGAATACGCCTGTGGCGCAATAATCAAGGATGGAGTCGTTCTACCCTCCAGCCAGGTTAAGGCCGATCGGTTATCGCCGACAACTAAACCGTTTTCTCCCATTCTGGAAGCCGCAGCAACAAGGGACTGATAAACGCGAAGCGGCGACGGGGGCCATTCTGGGAGACGCCGGTCCTTTCGACCGTGAAACTTGCAGTCGAGAAGCCGAATGGAAATACAAAAGTATGAGGACATGGAGGGCCTCATTGTTTGGCTTTCTTCCCTTTTGCTTTACCCTCTCCCTTGCCAGCCGCATCGCCAGTCACGTCTTTCTTGGCCAGTTCCTTATCAAACTCGACCTCACGGTCGGGAGGTTTGGTGAAATCTACTTTGCGATCTGGGTCTATTCCGAATGCTTTCGCCGTAGCTCTAGCATACGCAAAGGCATCGTCGTGCTTGATGGCCACATCCTGTCGCTTGCCGTCGCCGTAAACCTCCTTAAACTCGCATTTCTTGTCCGGATCGAGCACGAGACTGCAGCCCTGGCGTAGATAGCCAAAAGGGGAATGTGTGAATGCGGTCAGAGCAAGCCCTAAAACATACCGACGCAAGGCGCGATTCTTCTCCTTATCCTGATCCGCAGTCAGCAGGCGCAAGGCGGCAAGATGCAACGTCGCATCGCGACGGATGCCACCCGTCGCAATCACACCACCATGAGTTCCTGCGGCCGGTACGTGGATAAACCCTCGTACGGCATAGGCGTCCTTTGTCTTTTGATCAGAAGGTGTCTCTAGCAGGTCTTCTTTCACATATTCGACTGCCGGAACGTATTGAGCTGATCGGGTTAGTTTCCTGACGTTAAACGCTCGAACGGATGACGAGAGAAGCCGAGGCAGCTTCGCCTGTGTGTCTCGGGAGTCCCATACACCGAACACCATTGAAGTTGGTGCGACATTGGCCAATGACTCAGCATTACCGTTCATCACCCGCTTGAAGGCAGATCGCAACTCATCCTTCAAGGCCGAGCAACGAACAATCGCATCGCCAGCCCGGTGACCGGCTTCAAGGAGATTCACGCGCTTCTCGCCAGCCTTGATCACGATCTGCGGCACCAGCCCCGCATAGCCGTCCTTGGCAAATAACGGCTCGATTCGATTGGCCTGCGAGCCAATGCTGTCTATCAGGCAGACATTTGTACCATCAGGGAAAGTGTCAATGTTATATCCACCTGGGAAGCCATCGCCGGCCGCAAAGGTTGCTGGAAAGACGATGCCATCGTGCCCCTCGACTGGCATGAGGTATTCTCGGATGACCAGCGCGGCTGGCCCGATGTCTTCCAACCACCTGTCTAACTTCGTTATCAAGTCGCTCATGACTCGCTCCTTTCGATAGCAATAGCTGGGGTAAAAGCCTTGTGCTTCTTCTGGTCTGTACGGAAGGCAACCTGAAACCGATAGCACCGGCCATCAACACGGGGTAGTACGCCAGTTGCCGCCAAAGGTGCCACTGCGATTGCCAGAGGTACCAACCAAGTGAAGTAATCGAAGACTCTTCTCGTGGCTGTTGGCTTTGGCCGAAATCGCTGAAGCCCTATGAGGCATAGAAATTCCACTGTCGGGTAGGCAACTGTCGTCATGCTGAGGCTGTCGGGCATGAACCCAATGTCAATCGCCAAGGCATTCGATCCGCGACGGGCATCGAAGTAGAAAGGCTCGACCTTTTTGTCTGGTTCGTGTGGGTCATACACGACAGCACCGTAATCAAATAACCCTTCGTTGTGTAACTCAGTCCGACTCAATGTGGCCTGCATCGCTCGCGCGATCCGCACGCTTCGCATGCTTCCTGCCCACACCTTAAGCTGATCCCCACCCATGCATTCGTCATTCCACCAATCAATCCGTAGTGCGAACGGAGAGGGCAACTCCATTGAAGATGAGAAGTCGTCCTCTGGGTCAACCTGCATGAGAGGCGTCTTTGAAATCTCGTGCAGCAGCGAACTCAATGTCCTATCTTCTGTCTCCTCAATCGGGCGCAGACAAAACATTTCCTTTTCAAACCATCCTTCCCCCCCTTTCCACAGACGTTCGGCCATTTCCAATAACCCACAGCATGCGAAGAATTGCCCGGGATTTGTCGGATCCACCCGAATGCGGATGGTATGGTCGTGGTTTGTGTTCATCGGACAACCTCCCCCGTCACATTCGCACGCTGCACCAGGCCGTCTGTCCCAAGCGCTTGTGATGCCAGCGCATCAGCGGCCCGCACCAGCGATTCAAGATACGCGAGTCCCCAGCGACCGTACTTCCGTTGCAGACGGGCAAAGCGGCGAGGCACTTGCCTGGCGAGCTCAGCGGCGTCTTCTTCAGAATGGTCGGGATCAAACGCCTCATCAACCGGAAAGTGAGGGCGACCCCGTCCATGGTGCGCAGCAACCAGGTGCAAAACCAGATCCCGCGTCTCCGGGTCGAGATCTTGAAACTCGGCCAGGGTTTTCATTTCGAGCAGCGAACCGAACTCATGCCGGTATGGAGAAATATTGATCGGTCTCATCTGGCCACCCGATTTCGCCAGCACTTGACGTTGATAGTCGTGGTTGCCGATCGACCGTTGCCAGATCACACGGTTTTTCCCAAGATCATGCCATTGGGCAGCCAAGGTAACTGCCTTGGCTTCAGGTGCCTGCAGGCCAAGTTTGATGACGAGTTTGTCCGCCATGTCCTTGACTGCCTGGAGATGCTCTCGCAGGTCTTGCTGCACACGTGCCGTGCCTGAGCCATCATCGTCTGCTGATCGCGGACGAACGTACCATTGCCAGTAGCGCCGAGAGTTCTGTTCGCCGTGCTCCGCGATTTCTTCTTCCGCATCTGCCCTGGTATCAATTGTTCGCACAAGCCGCATGCCTGCTGGGGGCTCAACATCATCCCAGACCCGACCTCGCCTCGACTGCCCTTCCTCGTCGAACCACTTCTCCGACACGTCGTAGAGGTCACTTTGGTTCTTATCAAATGGCTCCTCCCCGTCCAACAAGCCCTTCCTCAACCCTCCGGCTTTGGGGGACAGAATTACTGTGCAATCTTTCAGATTAATCACCGGCTTCTTCTGCCTGTCTTTCTGGATAAGTTCACGCATCCTCAGTACGCGGACTTCACCATCTGCATTAAGCAGCCAGCATGAGTGGTCCGGATCACATGCGGCAATATTCTCCAACTCCTTGCGGACCCGGTCCGAACGATCCCGCAGTAATTCATGTGGTTTGAGTGGATAGTCTTCGAGGAGATCCGCGGGCTTGCATCGAACCAACAGATCGTCCGTCAATACCTCGACTTCTTCGCGCCAGGCGACGTAAGTTTCCGGCGGTTCCCACTCAGCCACACCGTGCAGCCAATCTGCAACGGGTGGCCTGCCGGGGAGCCTTTCTCGAACCGATGTCAATGCCCAGGTGTCGAACAGGATGTCGGTCGCAGGACAGATCATTGGCGAAGGAGTAAAGGCTGCTATCCGTTCTGCCTCTGGCAAATTACGCAGCGCTGCTGGGCTTACCTCGACAGAACCATCAGGTTGTTCTGGAAGCTTGGTCAACAACAGCCGAGTTCGCGCCATCGCCATTTCAAACGGCGACTGTTCCTCGTTCTTCTCTTTTGATTCATCGCCTTCTTGGATCTCACTCGCAGCATGTTCTTCCACCTGGCTTGTTCCTTGATCGGTTGCACCAATATCCGAACCAGGATTGTCAGCTACCAAGTCTTCCTTCCCCTTTTGGGATGCCACATGCACAACGTCAACGCCGGCTTCGCCATCTCCAAAGCGGTTCACGCGGCCAAGGCGCTGAGCCATGCTGTCAAATGGCGTCAGATCGCAGATCATATGGTCGGCAGACATATCCACTCCAACTTCTCCGGCTGATGTGCACACGAGGTACACGGTGCCTTGCGCAAGCTTGCCTTCCTGCCTCGACCTTGGCATGAAGCGCGCAAAGATCGAATCCTTCTTTGCTAACTCGTCCCGCTCCAGTCCACGGAGGGTGCCTGTGAGCATTTGGACCTGTTGTTTGGCCTTATCCAGATCACGGTACACTTGTTTGACATGATCGAGTTCGCGCAGAAAGACAAGGATGGCCTTGCCGCCGTCCTTGTACCCCAGCGCCAAGCTTGTCACGTTACCTGGCAACTCCCTCCTCTCCTTCACAGAATGCAATCGCAGACTTTTGCCCGCCTTGAGTCGCTTCGTCACTCGTTCATCTTCCAAGTCTTCATCAGTGAAGATTGGTGTCTCCCCTGCCTGACTTGTCCTAGACGTTGCGGTCAGTTCCATTGCGCGAAACACGCGAAACTCACGGCTGCGTTCCTGTTCCGCATGAATCGTCGTGATGAGCATCTGAAAGGGTGGTTCAAGATGGGCCTCATCATGAATGAACAGTACATCCTGGCCAAGAAAGCCAGCGTGCAGCGGTTTACTCTTAAATCCACATCCATAACCGCTGAAGAGCAAGCGGCTCCCCACTAGATCCACCGTGCCGACAATCACGGCAGGCCTTGCGGGATCATTGCGCCACTCGGCATTGTCAGCAAATTGACCACGCAACGTGCTGATCGCAAGAGGGGGGCCGTCTGAGTGAATCGAAAGTCCGCGTAGTGCGTCTGCTACCAACTTGAGTTTTGAGTTCCCTGTGAGCGCATTTCGTAATCGTTCCGCTTCGCGTGTGGACTGATCCACCACCGTTCGTCGATTCACCACATAGACTAATCGACGCGGAAACCAATCAAGCGATCCGCTCCGCACATGGTGGGCTAGTGCCACGAGCCACACCGCGATGACTGATGTTTTCCCGAGGCCCGTTGGGACATCGCACTGTGCGCGGAATCTCTTCTGCATGAACTCGCCATACAACTTCCTCTGCCACGGAAAAGGCACCTTGTTCGTGAGATCCTCAAATTGCTGATCGAACTCTGTGTGCGATGTGCTCACTTTGTGACCTCACTTTGAATTTACAATCCACCGAAGCAGTTGCTGTTTTCGCGGCGCGCGCCTTCGAAGTCGCTCAACTCCCAGTCGAATTCTGATGTGTGAGAGTTAGATGTTGTCATCCCGTCTTCCCCTCGCGCTTCCTCAAAACGTCTCACGTGTGCCTGGCGACTGGCGTCTGAGAATACAGATAAAGGGTCGTTGCTTTTCCTGCTGAACTCCCGTCCCTCTCAGAAACGTCATCGGTGGTTCGCAAGGGTCCAGGCGTTTCGATATACAGACCATCCACTGAGCTTGCCGATCCTGCTGAATTTTCCCAGGCTGCGCGCGAGTGCCTGGCTTTGAGCCTCCTTCAGAAAACACGCGCGTGGGCGAGCTGGACAATGCAGTCATGACAATGGCAACGAGTGCCTTACAGAGGTTACGTCGATTCATGGTTCGTGGGTCCATCGTGCCCCTCCTCTTGCCGACTGCTTACCGCCGCTGGATGCAGCGCTCTGTGTTCAGCAAAGCGTTTTTACCTTTATGAC
>WBZN01002497.1_pt1 | contig 10230 bp, 8 predicted proteins | sample 5204281 | NCBI WGS metagenome assembly WBZN01 (sample SAMN12344347, study PRJNA552823) | activated sludge metagenome | biome: Activated sludge suspended growth; feature: Nitrification reactor; material: Wastewater; isolation source: activated sludge from nitrification reactor of wastewater treatment... | reverse complement strand
GGCTGGCCGTTGTAGGTCTCCGGATAGGTCTCGAGCGGGATCTCCCAGCTGATCATTCCCCAGCGGAGTTCTTCCGCGTAGCCCTCGGGAATTCCGGCCGCTACGGCCGACCGGACCGCTTCGATCGCTTCCCGGCGGTCTTCGGGAAGGGAATCGAGATATTCGTCAATTGTTTCGACGGCCATCCCGATCCCTTCCCTCAGCCCGTCAGATCAGATCTTGTGGCGCTGGAGCAGCTTCTTGCCGATCACCATGCGCTGGATTTCCGACGTGCCCTCGCCGATCAGAAGCAGCGGGGCGTCCCGGTAGAGGCGCTCGATCTCGTATTCCTTCGAGTAGCCGTAGCCGCCGTGGATGCGGAAGCATTCCTCGACGCATTCCTTGCCGGTTTCGGAGGCGATCAGCTTGGCCATTCCGGCTTCGAGGTCGGAACGGATGCCGGCGTCCTTCATGTTGGCCGCCTTGCGGGTGACCAGGCGGGCCGCTTCCAGCTTGGTCGCCATGTCGGCCAGCTTGAACTGGATCGCCTGGTGGTTGGCGATCGGCTTGCCGAAGGTCTTGCGCTCCTGGCTGTACTGAAGGGCGAGCTCGAGGGCGCGCTGGGCGATGCCGACGCCACGGGCGGCGACGTTGACGCGGCCGACCTCGAGGGCGTCCATCATCTGCGGGAAACCCTTGTTCAGGCCGGCTTCCTCGCCGCCGAGGATGTTCTCGGCCGGGCAACGGTAGCCGTTGTAAACCAGCTCGGTGGACTCGACGCCCTTGTAGCCCATCTTCTTGATCTTGGGCGGAACGTTGAGGCCGGCGTACTCGCCGGTGTTCTCCTCGACCCACGGCACCTTCTCGGTGATGAAGCAGGTCATGCCCTGATGGGCCTTCTCCGCCCCCGGGTCGGTCTTGGCGAGCAGGAAGACGAGGCTCGAGCCGAGTCCGTTGGTGACCCACATCTTCTGGCCGTCGATCACGTAGGCGTCGCCGTCCTTCTTGGCGCCTGTCTTGATGCCCTGGACATCGGAGCCGACCTCGGGCTCGGAGAGCGAGAAGGCGGCACGCATCTCGCCGGTGGCCATCTTCGGCAGATACTTCTGCTTCTGCTCTTCGCTACCGAACTGCTGGAGCAGGTAGACGCCGATGAAGTGGGTATTTACCACACCGGAGATCGAGATCCAGCCGCGGGAAAGCTCCTCGACGATCAGTTCGTAGGTCGAGAGGTCGAGCCCCATCCCGCCGTATTCCTCGGCGATGGTCACTCCGAAGAGGCCCAGTTCCTTCATCTGCTCGACGATCGGCTCCGGGAAGGAATCCTCGTGGTCGTAGTGCTCGGCGTTGGGGATGATCTGCTCGTCGACGAACTGATGGACCATCTCGATGATGGCCTTCTGGTCCTCGGTGATCTCCTGATAGCTGGACATGGCTCCTCTTGGGGTTTGGTGGCGCAGACTGAGTTGAAGCGCGCTGTGGCGCGGAAAAGACCCGCGAAAAGCACGGGCAAAAAGGGGCAACAAGGATATCGGGATTGGCCTTCTGACGCGGTTTCCGGGAGCCGGCCCTAACCGACCGCGAGGCTGCGGCGGACCAGCGTTGCGCGACCCCTGGCGGTGCGCGCACCAACCGTTACGGCCAAGCGACCGGGCGAGACCGACCGGTTCAGTTTGCGGGCCAGGCGAGCGGGCAGCACCACCCTGATCCGGGCGCTCTTGCCGGCCCTCAGCGTGCGCGGCGCGATGACCGCCAGCGACTTCGCACGGGAGACTCCGTGCCAGGCTGCCCTGAGGCGGAAGATCGAACAGCCGCGGCTGCCAGACGGGCAATGGACCCGGGCTACCGCGGCCGGTCCCGGTTCCAGTCCGCGGAATGCCCTGGCGGCAAACCTGACCGACGGGGCGGGACCCCGCGGACCGGTCACTCCCGTCGGGCCGGTGGGTCCGGTCGGCCCGGTACCGCCGGTGGGTCCGGTCGGCCCGGTACCGCCGGTCGGCCCGGTGGTGCCGGTGCTGCCGCTGCTTCCCGTTGGTCCCGTGGGGCCCGTTGCGCCGATTGGCAGCGCGGTTCCGACCACGATCAGATCCGCCTGGATCAGGGTCGAAGAGTTCGAGGGCAGGGTCAGCCTGCCCACCCGCAGTCCCTCGCCCTGGGGCGTCGCTGCCACCCAGACCCGGCAGGAGTCACCGAAGCCCAGGGCCCGGCCGGAACAGCGGTTGGACACGACTCCGAAGTCACCGGGGTTGGAACCTGTAATCACCGGTGGTCCGGAGATCGTCAGCCGGGCCGAACCACGGTTCGTGATCGTGACCGGCTGGAGCAGACCTGCCATCGCCCCTGATAAAGCCCCTGATCCCCGCGTCCTTTCGTGGCACCTCGCCAAGATATATGTCGCCCGCGGACCAGTCAACAGCGACATGCGACCCAGAGGGCCCGCGAGCCGCGATCCCTATACGCTTTTCGGTGGCGCTGATGCTGCTTTTCGCGCCGAATAGCTCTTCTCTAACCAACCCTCAAGGAGAACCTTGCGTAACCCCCGGAACTTCTTCAAGCCCAAGGCGATCGGCGCCCCCGACCCGATCACCCAGGTCCCCTTCGGCCCCTCCCGGATGATCCACTTCTTCGACGCCTCGAACGAGAAGATGGCGGCCAAGGTGCCGGACATGGCAACCCAGGCGGACATCCTGCTCGGCAACCTCGAGGATGCGGTCCCGGTCGACAACAAGGAAGCCGCCCGCGCCGGCCTGGTCAAGGTCGCCAGGGAAGCCGATCTCGGCGGCACGCCCCTCTGGACCCGGATCAACTCGCTCGAGAGCCCCTGGGTGCTCGATGACCTGACCACCCTGGTCACCGAAGTCGGCAACAAGATCGACGTGATCATGGTCCCGAAGGTCGAAGGTCCATGGGACATCCATTACGTCGACCAGCTGCTCGCCCAGCTCGAGGCCAAGGGCGACGTGACCCGGCCGATCCTGATCCACGCCATCCTCGAGACCGCCCAGGGCGTGACCAACGTCGAGGACATCGCCGCCGCCTCCCGCCGCATGAAGACCACCCGGGTCGGCGGCGGCCACCCGGGCTACCGCTCGATGGAGGACCCGGACGCCGGGAACCCCGAGGCCGCCCGCGTCACCGCCCAGCAGGATCCGTGGCATTACTCGATCGCCCGCATGGTCGATGCCTGCACCGCCAATGACATCCTCCCGTTCTACGGCCCATTCGGTGACATCAAGGACCTCGAAGGCTGCGAAACCCAGTTCCGCTCGGCCTTCCTGCTCGGCTGCGTCGGCGCCTGGTCGCTCCACCCGGCCCAGATCGCGGTCGCGAAGAAGGTCTTCTCGCCGCCGGTCGACGAAGTGATCTTCGCCAAGAAGGTGATCGAGGCGATCCCGGACGGCCGCGGTGTTCACATGATCGACGGCAAGATGCAGGACGACGCCACCTGGAAGCAGTGCAAGGTGATGGTCGGCCTGGCCGAGATGCTGGCCGAGAAGGATCCGGAGCTCAAGGAGCAATACGGCTTCTGAACTTAACTGCAGTCGCGCCGGTCTTCGCCGGCGCTTCAATTCGAACCCGCCCCTCCCACTCGAAGAAAATGACGGTTGGGAGGGGCTCTGCCTATCGGCGCACGATGCGGAAGGTCACTGTCCGCTCGTTGCCCGGCCTTCCGCTCGGGTAGAGCGCTCGCACCCGGAAGACGTGTTTGCCGGGTTTCAGGCGGTAGTCCCTCGGGCTGCGGCAGCGAGTAAACGGCTGGCGGTCGATCCGGCACTGGAAGCCGCTGGTCCGGCCCGTGCCGACGAAGCCGAACCTGACCTGGCGCCCGGGCCTTAGGGCCCCGCGTCGCTTGACCACGATCGTCCTGGCCGGGCGCCGGACCATCCTGACCCCGGCCGGCCTGGCGCCTTCCGCGACCTTCCGGACAAACTGGCTCACCCGGGCGGTTTCGACGGTCCCGTCGGTGATCGAACCCAGCGCCTCGTTGATCCCCTCGTGGTCGAGCGGCACCCCGACCACCGATTGGGCGGGGTCCTGGCCGAGGGCGGTCGCCATCTCGTCGTTGGCGGCCATTCGCAGGACCTTTTCCCCCTGGGTTACCAGCAGGAAGGGCGGGTCAGCGGGATCGGCGAAGGCGAGTGGCGAGGAGCGTTCCCAGCGTGCCTCGACCGCTTCTTCATCCGGTGTGCCGAAGGCATTCCAGATCAAGGCGAGCTGCTGGCTTGAATTGGCCGGATTGGCGGGGTCCGCCGAAGCGGCCACGTCGAAGGTGTCGGTGTCCAGTGAAACGACCCCGATGATCTGCTTCGGTGAGACCCGGCGGCCCTTGATCCAGGCCGGGCTCGTCCCGGCCAGGGAAACCAGATGGGCTCCCGCCGAATGCCCGGCCAGGACCAGCCGGTCGGGGTCGCCGCCGTAGTGGCGGACGTTGTTCGACACCCAGGCGATCCCTTCGGCAACGTCGGCGATGTGATCCGGCGAGCGGACCCTGGTCGGGTCCCAGGTTCCGTCAAAGCTGCCCTCCGATATGTCGGGCGAGAGCCGGTAGTTGAGGCTGGCCACGATGTAGCCGAGCGAGTTGAACAGGTTCACCTTGTCGGTCATCCGGTTTGACTTGTCCCCGGTCATCCAGGCCCCGCCGTGAACCCAGACCACGACCGGACGCAGACCTTCGAAGCCGTCGTCGGTGGCCGGCAGGTAGAGATCGAGACTGTTCGAGGTCGATTGCGCCGGCCCCACCTCGTCGGCGTTGTAGTTGATGTCGGTGATTACCCTTGCCGGTTCGGCTGCGGCCGGAACCGCGACCAGCATCAGACCCGCCATCGCGAGCGAACAGATTGCGGCTGTGATCCGACCGGTCATACCCGGAAAACCCGGCTCCGGGGCCAACGGAGCGGCCTCAGGCCTTGAACGGATTCTGAAGCTGACCGTTCAGCCAGTTGGTCAGCAGGCGGGCGTAGGTGGCGCTGATGTGGCCGCGGTCGCGGTACTTGAGGACGTTCCCGTGGACGGCACGGCACTTGCCTCCGGGGCAGACCTTGGGCAGCGGATCGATGATCTGCACCGCCTTGAGCCGTTTCGCAGCGGCGAAATCGTAGGCCTGGGAAAGGGGCCGGCGGGCCGGGAAGGTGCATCGTCCGGGCTGGTCGACGTTCTCTGAAACGCAGACCGAGGGCAGGAAGGCCTTTGACATGGGCAGGTCACGCATCACCGTCACCTGCGCTCCGTACTTGCGCAGCTTCAGCAGGGTCTCGTACATCCCCTGCCGGAAAAGGGGTTCGCTGGCTGCCCGGCCCAGCCGCCTGCCGTTCTTCATCACGAAGGTGTTGGGGGCGGTGTTGCTCGCGACGAAAACCAGGGTCGGCTTCTCCCGCCTGATCCGCTTCAGTGCGTTGTGACGCCAGCGGTTGCAGTAGGGATCGATATTGACCAATGCGGCAGTGCAGTTGGCATGAAGCAGCATGGTCAGCTCCCAGCCCCGTTCCCTGGCGAGGTTGATCAGCGGTGGAGTCCACTGCAGGGCATGCGAGTCGCCGAGGACCGTCACCTTGCGGCTGGAACCGACCTCGCCGTAACGGCAGGGCGGCGAGGTGGCCCGCTTTGTGTAGATCAGACAACCCTCGCGGAAGACCGGGCCCTTGTCGGTACTTACCGCGGCAAACGAGGGTTCGTAGGTGCGGGCCGAAGCCTGCGTGGCGATCCCGGAAAGCGCGAAAAGGCCGGCCACGGCCACAAGCAGCAGAACACGGATTGAACGGCTCACCGGATCACCCGCAGCTTGACCGTCGTCAGACCGGCAGCGCGACCGGTGTTGCCATAGGCCCAGACCCGCAACCGGTGAAGACCGGGCGGCGACTTCATCGCGACCGGACATACCGACTGGACGCCGCGGTCGACCTGGCATATGAGGGCCCGGGCGGCCGGCTTCGAGCTGAACTTCAGCCGGAAGGTTCCGTATCCGTCCCGTCCGGCCCTCACGATCCGCGTACCGCGGACGGTCGGGGTGTAGCGGACCGGGTTGACCGCCGCGTGGGCGAACCGCATCAGCGGTGCGGTGACTCCCATGTCACCGGACGGGTTGCCGAGCAGCGGCACGACGCCGGCATGTTCGGTCTTGACCCGGTGGGAGACGAGGCCCAGTCGCTGGCCCAGCTTTCTGGCCATCACGTGGGCATCCACCCAGCGGTCCGGGCTGGTGGTCGGGACCACGAAAAAGATCGGCGGATCAGTCCGGCCGGCGAAGTTGATCGGCGAAGCGGCCGCCCAACGGTGATTCCTCTTTTCCTCCGCGGGAGTTCCGAAAGCGTTGAACATCATCCGCTGGAACCCCGAGTTGATCCTCCGGTAGGCCGGCGTCATCATCCGCGCAACGTCGTAGCCGACCGCATCGAGCGCGAGCACGCCCTTGATCTGACGGGTCGACATCCCCCGCGCCTTGAGGAACGCGGGCTTGGTCGCCAGCAGGCTCGAGATCTGTCCGCCGGCCGAATCACCGCCGATCACCATCTTCTTCGGATTTCCGCCGTACTGGCCGATGTGTTTGTTGACCCAGCCCAGCGCGCGGGCAGCGTCCAGGTAATGAGCCGGGAAGATCAGACGGCCCTTCGAGAGCGCCTTCGGGCCGGCCAGATCAGGGGAAAGCCGGTAGTTGACCGAAACGAAGATGAATCCGTTGTCAACCAGGGTCTTCGCCTTGTATTCCATGGTTCCACCGGCCTTGTCACCGGTGAACCAGCCGCCACCGTGAATCCAGACGAAGACCGGCCGCGGTTTGGCCGAATCGGCCTTCGGGACGTAGACGTCAAGCAGGTTGGAGCCAGCCTGGGCGTTGGCGGGCGCGTAGGGAATGTTGGATTCGACCGTGTAGGGATCGGCCGACCTCGCAGGCGCCGCCAGGACCGCAAAAGCGGTCAAAACGGCCGCCAGAGCGGCGAGGATCATGCCTCCGGAAAGCAGGCGCGATCGACTGGCTGTGGAGTTCCCCGGCTGGAGCATTCGGGGTAGTTAACAACCTTTACCGGTCGGGGGTGCGCCCGGTCCCGGGAAATTTCAGGCGATCGCCGGTGCCTCCGGCAGGCGCTCGATCGCGGCGTCCAGTTCCTCCTGATCGAGTTCGAGATCCTCAAGCTCTCCCGACAGGTACGCCTGATAGGCGGACATGTCGAAATGACCGTGGCCGGAAAGCCCGAGCAGGATCACCCGCTCCTCACCGGCCTGCTTCGCCGCTTCGGCTTCCTCGATGACGGCGCGGATCGCATGGGCCGGTTCCGGGCCGGGAATGATCCCTTCGGTGCGGGCGAAGAGCAGCGCCGCCTCGAAGGCCGCACCCTGGGGAACGGCGGTCGCCTCGACGAAACCCTCGTGAACGAAGGCGCAGAGGCTGGGGGCATCGCCGTGATACCTGAGGCCTCCCGCGTGAACGGGTGCGGGCACGAAGTCATGACCGAGCGTGTACATCGGCATCAGCGGAGTCATGCCTACGGTGTCACCGAAGTCATAGGCGTACTTGCCCCGGGTCAGGGTCGGGCAGGCGGCCGGTTCCGCGCCGAGGAAGCGGGTCGTCTTGCCGTTTCGGATGTTCTCGCGCAGGAAGGGGTTGATCAGGCCGGCGAAGTTCGAGCCGCCACCGACGCAGCCAACCACCACATCCGGGTATTCGCCGGCCATCTCCATCGCGGCGATCGCTTCCTGGCCGATCACGGTCTGGTGGAGGCAGACGTGATTGAGGACGGAACCCAGGGCATAGTTGGCGTCCTCGGAGCCGGCCGCGACCTCGACCGCTTCCGAGATCGCGATGCCGAGGCTGCCGCTCTCATGGGCTGCCTGGGAACGGCCCGCTTCGGTCAGGTCCGAGGGGCTGCGGTGAACCGAGGCACCCCAGGTTTCGATCATCGCCCGGCGATAGGGCTTCTGGTCGTAGGAAACCCCGACCATGAACACTTCGCATTCGATCCCGAACCACTGGCAGGCGAGCGAGAGGGCCGAGCCCCACTGCCCCGCCCCGGTTTCGGTAACCAGTTTCCGGGTGCCGGCTTCCCGGTTGTAATAGGCCTGAGCGACGGCCGAGTTCAGCTTGTGGGAGCCGGCCGGGGAAGTGCCTTCGTACTTGTAATAGATGTGAGCGGGGGTGTCGAGAGCCTTCTCGAGGCGGGTCGCCCGGATCAGCGGGGTCGGCCGCCAGAGCTTGTAAGTCTCCCTCACCTCTTCCGGGATCTCGATCGTTTCTTCCGGTGACATCTCCTGTTCGATCAGGCTCATCGGGAAGATCGCCGAGAGGTCATCGGGCCCGGCCGGCTGGCCGGTGGCCGGGCTGAGCGGTGGCAAGGGCTCGCCGGGAGCGTCGGCCATGATGTTGACCCAGCCGGTAGGAATCGCAGACTCAGGCAGCAGAAACTTCTTGTCCTCACTCATAACGGACATTTTACGGCTGTCCGGCATTCCCACATAGGCAAGCCGGGCGGGGTCCCCCCGCCCTCCAACTGAAACCCCTCCGATACGACGGTGCCGCAGGTTTGCGACCTCTCCGGTAGCAAACCTGCGGCACCTCATAGTTCAAGACGGGCGAGGGGAGGCATCTGCCGCGGGGCCGGGTGAGGGTCGTCCGGGACACTCCAGGACCAGCGCGGCTGAATGCCGCGCGTGCGTCCGTCCCGGCGATCCTCACCCGGCCCCGCGGCGCAAACACAGCGACCCCGCGGCGTCGCCACCAGAGCTGGTCAGGCGAGATTTGTGATCAGGCTGGTTACCCGTTCCATGCCGGAGCCGACGGCGCCGATCACGTCGTCCATGCTGAGTTCCTCGGTGGCGATGCCGGCCGCGAGGTTTCCAACCGGGCAGACAGCCGCGTAGTCGAGGCCGGCCTCGCGGGCGAGGATGGCTTCGGGCATGCCGGTCATGCCGACGATGTGGCAGCCGTCGGCAGCGAGGCGCCGGATTTCCGCGGCGGTTTCAAACCGCGGTCCCTGGACCGCGGCGTAAGTGCCGCCGTCGACGAATTCGATCTCCAGCTCGCTCAACGCCCCGGTGACCTTCCCGCGCCAATCGGGTGAATAGGGATCGGTGAAATCGAAATGGCGGACCGCATCGCCCTCACCCTGGAAGGTCATCTCGCGACCCCAGGTGTAATCGATCAGCTGATCGGGGACGACAAGCTTTCCCGGCTGACAGGCCGGAGCGATCCCGCCGACGCTGGAAACGGCGAGGACCCGGTCGCAGCCGGCCTCACGCAGGGCGTGGACGTTGGCCCGGTAATTGACCCGATGCGGGGCGATCGAATGATCGGTCCCGTGGCGGGCGATGAACGCAACCCCGCCTCCGACCTCATGAATGACCGTGGGGCCCGATGCCGGGCCCCACGGGGTTGAAACAGCCTTTTGCCGGCCTGAGGCGCTCAGGCCGTAGAGACCGCTGCCGCCGATGACCCCGAGCAGGCCCACGGCAGTTCTGCCGTCAGGCTCCGAGCCGGCCCTTGAGGGCTTCGAACTGATTCCGGATCTCGGCCGGCAGTGAATCGCCGAACTTGTCCAGATGCTCTTCGATCTGGGGCAACTGTGCCTTGACCGCTTCGTCGTCCACGGTCAGCAGCACTTCCATCTGTTCCGGGGTCACGTCGACGCCTTCGAGATCGAGTTCCTCGACCTTAGGCAGCAGCCCGATCGAGGTCTCGACCGTCTCGCCCCGGTCGTCGCAGCGGTTGAAGACCCACTCGAGCACGCGGCTGTTGTCGCCGAATCCAGGCCAGATGAACTTGCCGTCTTCGTCCTTGCGGAACCAGTTGACATAGAAGATCTTCGGCAGCTTCGCCCCCTCGGTCTGGCCGATGTCGAGCCAGTGGCCGAAGTAGTCGGCCATGTTGTACCCGCAGAAGGGCAGCATCGCCATCGGGTCGAAGCGCAGCTTGCCGACCGCGCCGGCAGCAGCTGCCGTGGTCTCGGAAGACATGGTTGCGGCGAGGTAAACGCCGTGATTCCAGTCAAAGGACTCGGAAACGAGCGGCACCACACTGGCCCGGCGGCCACCGAAGAGGAAGGCGTCGATCGGCACGCCGGCCGGATCCTCCCATTCGGAGGCGATGGTGGGGCACTGCGCGGCAGGAACGGCGAAGCGGGCGTTCGGGTGGGCTGCCGGGGTCTCCGAATCAGGGGCCCAGTCATTGCCGTGCCAGTCGATCAGGTGCTCGGGAGCGGGGCCGATCCCCTCCCACCAGATATCGCCATCGTCCGTCTTCGCGCAGTTGGTGAAGACCGTGTT
>WBZN01002496.1_pt1 | contig 10230 bp, 9 predicted proteins | sample 5204281 | NCBI WGS metagenome assembly WBZN01 (sample SAMN12344347, study PRJNA552823) | activated sludge metagenome | biome: Activated sludge suspended growth; feature: Nitrification reactor; material: Wastewater; isolation source: activated sludge from nitrification reactor of wastewater treatment... | reverse complement strand
GGTGACGCCCTTGCGCATCTTGAACACCCACTTGGTGGCGCCGTCGGAAGGCTCGAAGCTCTCCGCCAGGTCCGGGGTGATCTCGCCCTTGGCGTTCATCTCGGTCAGGCTGTTGCCGAGCGAGCCCCAGCCCATGGTGCCGGTGAACTGGTCCGGATAGGTGGCCGGGTCGAGCGAGTCGGTCGTGGCGCCGTGGCCGACGCCCATCTTGAACAGGCCGCCCTTCTTCGGGCCGGCCGGCTGCACCGCAGCCTGCTGGGTCTCCGCCGGGGCGGGGGCCGCCGCCTGCTCGGCTTCTTTCTTGTCGTCGCAGCCGAACAGCACGGCCGCGGTGCCCAGCATCGTGGTGTCGCGCAGGAACTTGCGGCGATCCACCTGATAGCGGCCGAGCAAGCCGGATTTGTTGTCTTTCGAGCCAGAACTCATCGTCATTCCCTCCGTTACGCGTCGCGCCGCGCGCGATCGCTTTGCACCAAGTCTCTCCGTTCGCCACGGCCAAGTCCCCTCGCCGTGTCGGAATACCAGCTACCTGTCATGTTCTGACCGGTGGATGCGCGATACCCCAAGGCGGCGCCGGCAAGCCGACCCGCCCCGGGCGGACCGCAGATCCGCCGGCTGCTCCGCCTGGGGCGGAGTCGCGTTGTTTCTGTCACCAAGGCCAAGCCAGCGGGCATTCCGCATCAGCTTGTGACCCTCCCTGTCGAAGGTTCTGTCTTCTTCTTCCGTCCTCGACACCTGATCTCGCCGGGCCGGTGGCCTTATTGGTACGCTGTCACGGACCTCCCGGTCCGTAGATTTATTGGAGACTGATTCCGTCACCGCAACTTGACATATTCCGACTCATCCAAGCCTCATCGCGCCGCATTGGCCGGCGATCCGCCGCTTCACCGCCCCGGCGGCGCATTCCTATCCGGGCGGTCAGGTTTCGCCGCGATTGGTGCGGGTTGCCGATTGGTCCCATGCGGCCGGTCACGCCTCCTCGCGACGGAGTGCCTGCGCCATGCAGTGGATGCCGCCGCCGGTCTTGGAAATCTCGCTCATGTCCATTTCCGCCACGGTGAAACCGCGCGCCTTCAGCGCCGCGATGAGGGTCCGGCTGTGCTTGGGGGCGATCACCCGGTCCTTGCCCAGCGACATGACGTTGCAGCCCAGCGTGACGGTGTCCTGGAACGGCACCGGGATGATCTCGATCTTCTTGGCCTTGAGCCAGGCGACCACGTCCGGGGCCGTCGTTTCCAGGCAGACCGCCGCCAGCTTCTCGGCGATCATCACCACCATCAGATCGATGTGCACGTAGAACGGGTCAAAATAGGTCACCTTGGTTTCCCAGCCCTCGGCATCGAACCAGCCCTTCACCTGCTGGACCGCCTCGTCCTGGGTGCGCTCGCCGCCGCAGCCGATCAGCACGCAGCCCGGCTCGATGACGTTGAAATCCCCGCCCTCGAAATGGCCGGCGGTGATCATGTCGTAGATCGGAATGCCCATCGCCTGATAGGTGCGGATGGCGGCGAAATTCTCGCCCCGGCGCCACCAATTGGCCATGTTGGTGATGACCGCGCCATAGGGGGTCATGAAGCTCGAATCGCGGGCATAGACCTGGTAGGGCAGGTTGGGGTCCATGACGTGGAAATGGACCTTCACGCCGAAATGTTCGTAGGCGGAAATCAGCTCGGCGTGCTGCTTCTTCGCCACTTCGATGTTGCACGGGCTCTCGCGCAGGTATTTGCGCGACAGTGAACTGGTGGAGAGGTGCTTGATGTAGTCGGCCTTGCCCAGCAGGACATCGGTCAGCACGCCGTATTCGGACTTGCAGCCCCAGAAGTTCATCGCCGGCGTGCCGCCCGCATCGTTGCGGCGCTTCAGGCTGAAGGTTTCACTGGTCGGCGTGGCGAGCGGTGCGTTCACGGCTTTTCTCCTCGAGCGTGGTGGCCGGAGATCGCTCCGGTCTGACGCGAGAACGGTAGCTTGAACCATCCGGCGGAAAAATCGAATAGCTTTTGCAAAAATGGTGAATGGAATTCACCATTACCCGGTACTTTCGTTGCCCGCGCTCCGGGCCGGCGGGCGCTAGTCGAGTGTGCCCGCCGTCGCCGCCAGCCGGCCCTTGATCCAGGCGCGGAAGGCGCGGACCAGCGGCTGCTTCAGCCGGCCGCGATCGGCCACCAGGTAATATGAGCTCGGCGCCCGGTGGGCGAGGGCGAAGGGCCGCACCAGCCGCCCGGCGGAGAGCGCGCCGCCGGCAATGATCGGATCGCCGATGGCGATGCCCTGTCCGGCCAGCGCCGCCGCGATCACCAGATGCATGTCCGAGAAGACAATACCCTGCGCCGGGTCGACGTCATGGGCGCCGGCCGCCATCAGCCACTGCGTCCAGTCGCCGTGGTCGGCGAGATGCAGCAGCGTCACCTTGGCGATGTCGTTGGGATCGGCCAGGCCGCCGCAGGCATTGATCAGGGTGGGGGAGCAGACCGGCGTGTGATAGGGGCTCGCCAGCTCCTCGAACCACTTGCCGCCCCATTCGTCGCGGCCGAAGGCGATGAAGATGTCGATGCCGGTCGCGTTGACGTCGTCGAAGCGCTTCGGCGTCACCACGCTGATGCGCGCTTGTGGATGCGCGGCGTGGAAATCGCCGATCTCGCCGCACAGCCAGAAGCTGGCGAAGCCGGGCGCGCAGGAAATGACCAGCCGGCCGGTCAGCGAGGCGTCGGCCGAGCGCGCCCGCGCTTCGGTCAGGGTCTGCAACGCCTTGCGCACCTCGCGGGCATAAGCCTCGCCGCGGGCGGTGAGGACGACGCCGCGCCCCTCGCGCTCGATCAGCGCGAAGCCGACCTCGTCCTCCAGGAAACGCAACTGGTGGCTGACCGCGCTGCGGGTGAGGTTCAGTTCCTGCGCCGCGCGCGTGACGCTGCCGAGCCTGGCGACGGCATCGAAGGCGCGCAAAGCGCTGGTCGATGGCAGGCTCAGCTAGTGCCCCCGGCGGATGCAGAAATCGACGACGTCGATCAGGGCGCGCTTCTCGGCGCTGTCGGGGAAGATGCCGAGCGCGTCGCGGGCCATGGCGCCGTAATGCGCCGCGCGCTGCACCGTGTCGGTCAGCGCGCTGTGCTTGGCGATCAGGCTCTGCGCGGTGGCCAGGTCGCCGTCGCGCTGCTCCTGGCTCTCCAGCGTGCGGCGCCAGAAGGCGCGCTCCGCCTCGTCGCCGCGCAGGAAGGCGAGGATGACGGGCAGGGTGATCTTGCCTTCGCGGAAATCGTCGCCGACGGTCTTGCCGAGGGCTTCCTGCTTGGCGGAATAGTCGAGCGCGTCGTCGATCAGCTGGAAGGCGATGCCGAGATTGAGGCCGAAGCCGGCCAGCGCCTCCTGCTCGCGCTTCGAGCGCTCGGCGACCACGGCGCCCACCTCGCAGGCGGCGGCGAACAGCACTGCCGTCTTGCCCTTGATCACCTCGAGATAGGCCTGCTCGTTGGTTTCGGTGTCGTTGCTGGTCATCAATTGCAGCACTTCGCCCTCGGCGATCTTGGCCGAGGCGGTGCACAGGATGTCGAGCACGCGCAGCGACCCGTCCGCCACCATCAGCTGGAAGGCGCGGCTGAACAGGAAGTCGCCGACCAGCACGCTGGCCTTGTTGCCCCACAGCACGTTGGCCGAGGCCTCGCCGCGCCGCAGCGCGCTGTCGTCGACCACGTCGTCATGCAGCAGGGTGGCGGTGTGGATGAACTCGACGCAGGCGGCGAGGCCCGGCGCGCGCGGCCCGCGATAGCCGCAGAGCTGGGCGGAGGCGAGGGTCAGCACCGGGCGCAGCCGCTTGCCGCCGGCGGCGATGATGTGGCCGGCCAGCTGCGGGATGAGCGCCACCGGCGACTGCATGTTGGCCAGGATCAGCTCGTTGACCCGCTCCAGCTCGTCCTTGACCAGCTGGCTCAGGCGGTCCAGCGCATCCGGCTGCTTGTCCCGCTCGGCTTCGAAATTGACGATGACCGCCACGCAAATCCCTTCCGGCGGCAATCCTGCCGCCCTACGCCACGATACGCCCGGGCCCGCTGCCCGGATCTTGCCGACCCGATTTCTGTCGTCTTTTTCCAAGGTCTTGGTCGCGGACGCAACTTCAAAGCATAATACCGGTCGGGCGGAACGCAACGGCAACAATCGCCGCAGGCCGGATGGGCCAGGAGGGCAGGACGTGAAAGAGGTGGCGCGCAGCAACGATCCGGTCCGGCTGTCCTTCCTGACCGCCCTGCTGGCCGATGCCGGCCTGACCGCGATTCCACTCGACACCCATGCCAGTATCGTCCAGGGCAGCCTCGGCATGCTGCCGCAGCGCCTGATGGTGGTTGACGAGGAATTCGAGGAGGCGGTCACTGTGCTGCGCCAGGCCGGAGAATGGCACGGCCCCGAAGACAGCAACTGGCCGTTCGGCTGACCGATGTCCCTCTTGCAAACCGACAATGCCCCGCTGGGAAGCACCACCGACACCGTCCTCGGCGGTCGCGTCGTGCTGCGCCAGCCGCTGGCCGGCTACCGCGTCGCCATAGATCCGATCCTGCTGGCCGCCGCCTGCGCCGCGGAAGCGGGGCAGACGGTCGTCGATCTCGGCTGCGGCATCGGCACGGCGGCGCTCTGCGTGGCGCGGCGGCTGCCCGGCGTGCGGGTTATGGGTGTCGATGTGCAGGCGCCGCTGATCGCCTTCGCGGCTGAGAATGCGGTCGCCAATGATCTGGCCGACCGCGCGCACTTCCAGGCCGGCGACATCCTCGACCCAGCGCTGCCGGTCTATGCGGCACGGGCCGAGCAGGTGATCGTCAATCCGCCCTATCTGCCGCGCGACCGCGCGACGATCCCGGCGAACCCGATCAAGGCGCTGGCCAATGTCGAGGGTGCTGCCGATCTTCCGGCCTGGGTCGCCGCCGCGGCCCGCGCGTTGAAGCCCGGAGGCTGCGCCACCTTCGTGCATCGCGCCGACCGGTTGCCCGAGCTGCTCGCCGCTTTCGCCGGATCCTTCGGCGGCATTTGCGTGCTGCCGATCCAGCCCAAGGCGGATCAGGCGGCGCGGCGGGTCATCGTCGCCGGCCGGCTGGGCCAGCGCGGCCCGGCATGCCTGCTGCCGGCCCTGGTGCTGCACGAATCGAATGGCGATTTCACCGCCGCCGCGCAGCACATCCTGCGCGACGGCGGCGCTTTGTCGCTGACCGCGCCATAGGTCCGCCGCGGCCAGGGTTTCCTTGACCGCCCGGCGGCCCGCCCGCTAAATGGCCGGATGTTCTCGATTCCGACCCTGCCGAAAATCCTGCTCCTGGTCGCCGTGATCGGCGTCTTGTGGTGGTGGAACCGTCGCAACCAGATCAGGGCCCGCGAGCGCGCCGATCTCGACCGCGAGGCGCGCGGGGGCCGGGGCAGACCCGCGTCCAAGGGCGGGACAACGAAGAATGCCGGCGCCAAGCCGATCGAGGACATGGCGCAATGCAAGGTTTGCGGCGCCTATGTGCCGGCAAAGGGCACTTCCCGCTGCGGCCGCCCGGATTGCCCTTTCTGAGACCGCCGCCCGCCTGACCGACATCCGTCTGCGCTCCGGCGCCGTAACTATGTCATGTGGTCTGCTCTTCACGCGATCCGGACACTGCGCGTCGCGGTTCTTCTCGCCTGCGCCGCGCTCGCGGCCGGGTGCGCGCAGGAATCGCTGCTGACGCCCCTGAACTGGGCTGCGTCCACCACGCATGTAGAAAGATACGCCTCGATCGCCTATGGCGCGGATCCGCGCCAGATGCTGGATCTCTATGTCCCCGACGCGCCACATCCGGCGCCGGTGATGGTCTTCTGGCACGGCGGGTCCTGGCGGAACGGCGACAAGGACTACTACCGGTTCGTCGGCGCCGCCCTCGCCGCGCGCGGTTTCCTGGCGGTGGTGCCAAACTACCGCCTCGCGCCGCAATGCCCGTTTCCGTGCTTCATGCGGGATGCCGCCTTGGCGGTAAAGTGGGCGAAGGATCACGCGCGATCCTATGGTGGCGACGCGGGGCGGCTCTATCTGTCCGGCCATTCGGCGGGCGGCCACATCGCGCTGCTGCTCGGCCTGCAACCGGGCTTTCTTGCCGGGGTCGGACTCGCCCCCGCGGATCTCGGCGGCATCGTCGCGCTGGCGGCGCCGACCGGTCTGGAGAATCTCCGGGCCGGGTCGCTGGCGGGCGTGTTTCCAACCTCGGTGCCGGACGAAGCCTTCTCGCCCATTGCGCTCGCCGCGGCGCGGGCAGCCGGCGCGCCGCCGATGCTGCTGCTGTCCGGCGCCGACGACACCGTGATCGATCCCGCCGACACGAGAAAGCTGGCCGCCGCCTTGCGCGCGGGCGGCGGCCGGGTTTCGCTCGCAGAGTATCCGGATACCGGACATCTCGGCCTGCTGCTGCAATTCTCGGAGCTGTTCGGCCGCCCCGACGGCGCGCCGGATGCCGCCGCGCGCTTCGTCGGCCAGCTGCGGTGATGCGTGCCCGCGGCTCAGGCCTTCGGATTCAGCTCCGCGTGCAGCGCCTGGTTCTTGGCGAGCGTGCGCTGCCAGGCTGGACGGGCCTGCAGGCGCTGGGCATAGGCGGTGAACTCCGCCCGCGCGGGCAGCCCCTTCATCATCATGCCCCAGATGACATGCGAGCCGAGGATGATATCGGCGGCGCTGAACTGGTCGCCCAGCACATAGGGGCCCTTGGCCACGGCCCGCGCCACCGTTTCGATGGTGGTGTCGTAGTCGCCATAGCCCGACGCGCGCGGCTCAGGTACGTCGCGCGCGTTCATGCGGTCGAACACCGCCATCTCCAGGCAGCCCGGCGCGAAGAACATCCAGCGGTAATAGGTGCCGCGTCGGGGGTCGTCGTGCTTCGGCGCCAGGTTGGTTTCCGGGAAAGCATCCGCGAGATAGGCGCAGACCGCCGCCGCCTCGGTGACGATGACGCCCTTGTGCTCCAGGGCCGGGACCTTGCCCATCGGGTTGATGGCCAGATAGGCAGGCTGCTTCTGGTCCTGCCGATCGAGGCTCAGCAGGTTGAGGCGATAGGGAATGCCCATCTCCTCCAGCATCCAGAAGGCGATATTGCCGCGCGACATCGGCGCGTGGTGCAGCAGGACGGTATCGGTCATCGGTGGCTCCATATGTCGGGGAACGATGCGGGCAGCTTATGTGGTTATGCTGACAAAAAGTGTCAGCATGTCGGCAGCCCTGGATTCAGTTTCCGTGGCGCGGCGCGTGGTTTGTCCGGTGGCCACTATTGTCCAGCGGCCGAACGCCTCGGCGTGGAGCGAACGCGCGTTGATCGGATGCCTGGCTGCTTGGCTGTCCCGCCTATTTATTAAGCAGCATCCCAGTACCTGTTTCCTTTCTGCGCAATCCTTGCAGACTCCCGCCCCCCTGATTATGGTGCGCCGCACCATAAGCTAGCCGGGGGACGGTCGGCCATGACGGGGCGGAAGCCCAATCCCGAGACCTGCCTTCAGAACGTCATCCTGAAGCTGCAGAACTATTGGTCCAAACAGGGCTGCGCCATCCTGCAGCCCTACGACGTCGAGGTTGGCGCGGGCACCTTCCATTGGGCGACGACGCTCCGCGCCTTGGGGCCGAAGCCCTGGCGCGCCGCCTATGTGCAGCCGTCGCGCCGGCCCAAGGACGGCCGCTATGGCGAGAACCCGAACCGGCTGCAGCACTACTACCAGTTCCAGGTCATCCTGAAGCCCTCGCCGGCGGACAGCCAGGATCTCTATCTCGGCAGCCTGCAGGCCATCGGCATCGACCCGCTGGCCCATGACATCCGCTTCGTCGAGGACGATTGGGAAAGCCCGACGTTGGGCGCCTGGGGCCTCGGCTGGGAGGTCTGGCTCGACGGCATGGAGGTCTCCCAGTTCACCTATTTCCAGCAGGTCGGCGGCCTGGAATGCGACCCGGTCTCGACCGAACTCACCTACGGGCTGGAGCGCCTCGTCATGTATGTCCAGGGGGTCGAGAACATCTTCGATCTCGACTTCAACGGGGTCAGTGGTCCAGGGGGAATGACCTATGGCGACATCTACCTCCAGGCCGAGCGCGAGTATTCAGGTTTCAATTTCGAGCGCGCCGATACGTCGTTGTTGTTGCAGCATTTCTCCGACGCGGAGAAGGAATGCGCGGCGCTCCTGAATCTGCCGAAAGCGCTGCCGCTGCCGGCCTATGACCAGTGCCTGAAGGCGAGCCACCTGTTCAACCTGCTGGATGCGCGGGGGGTGATCTCGGTGACCGAACGGCAGGCCTATATCGGCCGCGTCCGCGCGCTCGCCAAGGCCTGCTGCGAAGCCTGGGAAGCCACCCAGCGCGAACCGTCACGCCCCAAATCCTTAGGCGGGGGCGCCTGAGCCATGGCCGAGCTTCTCGTCGAACTCCTCTCGGAAGAGATCCCGGCCCGCATGCAGGCGAAGGCGGCGGAGGATTTCCAGCGCCTGGTCACCACCAAACTGCACGATGCCGGATTGCACTTCACCCTGGCACGGACCTATGTGACGCCGCGCCGCCTCGCTCTGGTGGTCGAGGAACTGCCGGCCGCCCAGCCCGACCTCAAGGAAGAGAAGAAGGGTCCGCGGGTCGGCTCGCCCCAGCCGGCGATCGACGGCTTCCTGAAATCCGCCGGGCTCAAATCGGTCAAGGACTGCGTCGAGCGCGACACCGGCAAGGGCGTCTTCTATTTCGCCGTGGTGGAGAAGAAGGGCGCCCCGACGGCGGAAGTCGTGCCGGGCATCCTGGTCCAGGCGATCCAGGAAATGCCCTGGCCGAAATCGATGCGCTTCGCCGACTGGACCCAGCGCTGGGTGCGGCCGCTGCACGGCATCCTGGCGGTCTATGACGGTCAGCCGCTGGCCGGTTCGCTGACCATGGGCAAGGGCATCGCGTTGGCCTTCGGCGGCCAGACCGTGGGCCATCGCTTCCTGGCGCCGGCAAAAATAAATGTTTCAAATTCAGCAACGTACGTCACGAAGCTGAAAGCCGCGAAGGTCATCCCCGATGCCGCCGAGCGGCGCACCCTGATCTGGGCGCAATGCCGCGACCGGGCCCTGAAGGAGAGCCTCACGGTGAAGGCCGACGAGGGCCTGTTGGACGAGGTGAGCGGCCTGGTCGAATGGCCGGTCGTGCTGATGGGCAAGATCGACCAGCAATTCATGAGCGTGCCGCCCGAGGTGCTGACCACCTCCATGCGCACGCATCAGAAATATTTCGCGCTCCAGGACAAGCAGGGCAACCTGGCCCCGCGCTTCCTGGTGGTCTCCAACATGGAGGCCAAGGACAAGGGAGCGGCCATCGTCGCCGGCAACGAGCGGGTGCTACGCGCCCGCCTGTCCGATGCCAAATTCTTCTGGGACCAGGATTTGAAGGTGAAGCTGGCCGATCGCCTGCCGGCGCTGGACGGCATCATCTTCCACGCCAGGCTCGGCTCGATCGGCCAGAAGGTCGCCCGGATGAAAGCCCTGGCAGCGCATCTGGCGGCCAAGATTCCCGATTGCGACGCTACCCAGGCGGCGCAGGCGGCGGAGCTGGCCAAGGCGGACCTTGTCTCCGGCATGGTCGGCGAGTTTCCGGAACTCCAGGGCGTCATGGGCCGTTACTACGCAGCCCACGAGGGCCTGCCGCGGGATGTCGCCATGGCGATCGCCGATCATTACCGGCCGCTCGGCCCCAATGACCAGTGCCCCAGCGCGCCCACCAGCGTCGCCGTCGCGCTGGCCGACAAGATCGATTCCCTGGTCGGCTTCTTCGCCATCGACGAAAAGCCGACCGGCTCCAAGGATCCCTTCGCCCTGCGCCGGGCGGCTCTGGGCGTCATTCGCCTGATCCTGGAGAACAAGCTGCGCCTCAATCTACGCGACGTGCTGGGCTTCGCCTATAGCGGCTTCTACGACCACGGGGGACAGGAGGGCGGCTTCGCGCAGAACCAGCCCAAGGCGGTGATCGCCCAGCTGCTCGAGTTCTTCGCCGACCGCCTGAAGGTGGCGCTGAAGGAGCGGGGCGTGCGCCACGACTTGGTCAATGCCGTCTTCGCGCTCGGCGACGAGGACGACCTGGTCCGCCTGATGGCGCGGGTGAAGGCTCTGCAGGACTTCGTCGAAGGCGAGGCGGGGGCCAACCTGCTCGCCGGCTATCGCCGCGCCAGCAACATCGTGCGCATCGAGGAGAAGAAGGACGCGGTTGCCCATGACGGCGCGGTCGACCCGGCCAAGCTGACCCTGCCCGAG
>WBZN01002494.1_pt1 | contig 10240 bp, 7 predicted proteins | sample 5204281 | NCBI WGS metagenome assembly WBZN01 (sample SAMN12344347, study PRJNA552823) | activated sludge metagenome | biome: Activated sludge suspended growth; feature: Nitrification reactor; material: Wastewater; isolation source: activated sludge from nitrification reactor of wastewater treatment... | reverse complement strand
CGATGATCAGAACGGCGACGGCGTTGACGAGCCCATGCGCGAGGCGCGGCTCGGGGCCGAGCATCGCCCAGAGCGCGAAGGTCACAGCGGAGATCGCCAACACGGTCATGACGAAGACGGCCGAGATCCGGTCGGCGAGCTTCTGGATCGGCGCCCGGCTGCGCTGCGCCGAAGCGACCATGGCGACGATTCGCGCCAGGAGCGTCTCCCCGCCGACCTTCTCGGCGCGGATCACGAGCGCGCCGCTGCCGTTGATCGTCGCACCGACCACTTTCGCGCCCGCCGTCTTCTCGACCGGAATCGACTCGCCGGAGACCATCGACTCGTCGACCGCGCTGCGGCCGTCGAGCACCAGACCGTCCACCGGGATCTTCTCGCCCGGCCGGACCCGCAGCCGGTCGCCGACCCGGACCTCGCCGAGCGGCACGTCCGCCTCGCCGCCGTCGGCGGCGATCCGCCGCGCGGCGGTTGCCTGCAGGCCGAGGAGCTTCTTCAGCGCCGAGCTCGTCTCGCCGCGCGCCCGGAGCTCCAGCACCTGGCCGAAGAGCACCAGAGCGGTGATCACCGCCGCCGCCTCGAAGTAGACCGGAACCGCTTCGCCATGGCGCATCGTTTGCGGCAACAGATGCGGGAAGAAGGCGGCGACCAGGCTATAGCCGTAGGCGACGCCCACGCCCAGCCCGATCAGGGTGAACATGTTGAGGCTGCGGTTCTTGACCGAGACGACGGCGCGCACGAAGAACGGCCAGGCCGCCCAGAGGACGACCGGCGTGGCGAAAGCGAGCTGCAACCAGAGCCGCAGCTGGGGCGAAAGGAGGCGGCCGATCGGATCGCCGGGGATCATCTCTCCCATCGCCAGCAGGAGCGTCGCCGCTGCCAGCGGCAACGAGACCCAGAAGCGCCGCTTCATGTCGACGTACTCGGGGTTGGGTGCATCCTCGACGGCCACCGTGCGCGGCTCGAGCGCCATGCCGCAGATCGGGCAGCTGCCCGGGGCGTCGCGCACGATCTCGGGGTGCATCGGACAGGTCCACTCCGTGCGGACGGCGGCGAGCGCAGGCATCGCCGGCTCGAGCGCCATGCCGCACTTGGGGCAGGCGGCCGGGCCGTCACTCTCGACTTCGGGGTCCATCGGGCAGATCCACTTCGTGCCCGCGGGAACGTCCGCGGCCGCTACCGGCTCGCCCATCGCCTCACGGTGACCGCCCAGGAACTTCTCGGGCTGCGCCTCGAATTTCGTCTTGCACGATCCGGAGCAGAAGAAGTAGCTCTGACCGCCATGCTCCGCGCGGTGCTTCGCTGTCGCCGGATCGACCGTCATGCCGCAGACGACGTCGAGCACCCCGGCGGCCGGCGGACGTGGCCGCTCATCGGCGAGCACCCGCAGGGACCTGCGCGGGGTCGGCGCTGCGGGAGCTCCCGATCCGCCCGCCGGGGGTTCCATCAGTCCGCCACCTTCGCCACGACTTCACCGCAGCCGAGCATCTTCGCGCCGTAGTAGGGGTTCTTCACCGCGCCGCTCTTCTGCACCCAGTAGGCGTCGGCCATCGGACAGTAATAGATGCCGTGCCCGGCGACCGCCTGGCGCTCGACGAGCCGTCCGACCGCACGCGACAGCGGCTTGAACTGCGCGCGCAGGGCCTCGATCTCGGCCCCCTTCATCCCCTTCGCCGCGGCGACGACCGCTTCGAGATCCTCGATCGCGTCCAGCGTCGGCTTCTCGCGCCCGGTCTTGAGAATCGCCTCGGCCTCCGTCGCCAGCTTCGCCGCCTGGCCCGCGATCGCAGCGGCCGAGTCTCCCGCCAGCGCCTCCTGCATCGGCATATACAGGCCCACCAGCTTCTCCAGCGACCCCGCCGGCATCTCCGCCGCCCCCGCAACCGGCGCCGTCGACACCGAAGCCAACACCCCCAGCACAAGCCCCGCCAGAACCCTTGCCTTCATTCGCATGCGCATTCTCCGTTCTCCTTTGTCTCCAACAACGTCGAAGGAACCATCCAACTTCCGAAGTCCTGTCTTTCCTTTACTGAAAGCCTTTGCTTTTCTTCACAACGACCACTATCCAACCGAAAGCTCCTGCGCTTCGCGCAGCGCAGCCCGCCCCTTCCACAACTTGTAGACCGCCGGATAGATCAGCAATTCCATGAGGAACGAAGTCGCGAGACCGCCGATCATCGGCGCGGCGATGCGCTTCATGACGTCGGCGCCGGCCGAGGTCGAGAAGAGAATCGGCAGCAGGCCCATGAACGCCGCCGCCACGGTCATCATCTTCGGCCGCGCGCGCTTGACCGCTCCGTGCAGGATCGCCTCGTCGACCTCGTGCTCGTTGCGCAGCAGGCCGCGCTTCTTGGCGTCCTCCCACGACAGGTCGAGGAAGAGCAGCATGAAGACCGCGGTCTCGGCGTCGAGGCCGAGGAGCGCGATCATCCCGACCCAGGCGGCGATCGAGACGTTGTAGCCCAGGAGGTGAAAGAGCCAGATCGCGCCGACCGCCGAGAACGGCACGGTCGCCAGCACCAGCCCGGCCTTGAAGGTCGACTTGGTGTTGGCATAGAGCAGCAGAAAGATCAGCACGATCGTCGCCGGCACGATCCATTGCAGGCGCTCGCGCACCCGGATCATGTTCTCGTACTGGCCGCTCCACAGGAGCGTCGTCCCCGGCGGCAACTCGACGGCGCGGCGCACGGCGGCCTTGGCCTCGTCCACGAACGAACCGATGTCGCGCCCGGCGACGTCGACGAAGACGTAGCCGGCGAGAAAGCCGTTCTCGTTGCGGATCATCGCCGGCCCGTGCGTCACCTTGAATTCGACCAGCTGCTCGAGCGGGATCTGCGCCCCGGAGGCGACCGGGACGAGCACCCGCTTCAGCCGGTCGGGATCGTCGCGCAGGTCGCGCGGGTAGCGCACGCTCACCGGGTAGCGCTGCCGGCCTTCGATCGTCGTGGTGACGTTCTCGCCGCCGATCGCCGCCCCGAGCACCGCCTGGAGCTCTTCGACCCGCAGGCCATAGCGCGCCAGCTGGTCGCGCTTCGGCTCGAGGTCGAGGAAGTAGCCGCCGGCGACGCGCTCGGCGAAGGCGCTGCGGGCGCCGGGGACGTCGCGCACCACCGCCTCGATACGTTCCCCGACGCGCTCGATCTCGGCGAGATCGCGCCCCAGAACCTTGATCCCCACCGGCGTGCGTACGCCGGTCGAGAGCATGTCGATCCGCGCCTTGATCGGCATCGTCCAGGCGTTGGTGAAGCCGGGCATCGCGAGCGCCCGGTTCATTTCGGCGACCAGCTCCTCGTGCGAGATCCGGTCGGGCCAGAACGGCCGCACCAGCGGGCGCGCGAACTCCGGCAGCCAGGACGAGTACCAGGTCTCCTTCCCCCGCCAGCTCGTCTCCGGCTTGAGCACCACGGTGGTCTCGAACATCGACAGCGGCGCCGGGTCGGTGGCGGTCTCGGCCCGCCCGGCCTTGCCGTAGACGCGCTCGACTTCGGGGAAGCCGGCGAGGATGCCGTCCTGAATCTCCAGCACCCGCTGCGCCTCGCCGATGGCGATGCCGGGGAGCGTCGTCGGCATGTAGAGGATCGAGCCCTCGGCGAGCGGCGGCATGAATTCGGAGCCCAGCTGGAAGTAGAGCGGCAAGGAGGCCGCGAGGATGACGAGGGCGATCGCGATGACCGTCTTCGGCCGCCGGAGCACGAAGCGGCAAGCCGGATCGTAGAGGCGATGGATCGCGCGGCTCACCGGATGGCGCTCCTCGGCGTAGTAGGTGCCGACGAAGAGACCGGAGGCGATCTTCGCCAGGAAGCGCGGCTTGAAGGTGAACGGGTCCATGCGCGCGAAGAGCATGCGCAGCGCCGGGTCGAGGGTCACCGCCAGGAGCGCAGCGAGCAGCATCGCCAGGTTCTTCGACCAGGCGAGCGGCCGGAAGAGGCGCCCCTCCTGGTCGACCAGGGCGAAGATCGGCAGGAAGGCGACGGCGATGACCAGCAGCGAGAAGAAGACCGAAGGTCCGACCTCCTTCAGGGCCTCGAGACGGACCGCGTGGAAGTCCCCCTTGCGCCCGCCGACCTCCCACAGGTGCAGCCGGTTGTAGGCGTTCTCGACCTCGACGATGGCGCCGTCGACCAGGACGCCGATCGAGATCGCGATCCCGGCCAAGGTCATGATGTTGACCGAGATGCCGAGCAGGTAGAGCGGGATGAACGACAGCAGCACCGAGATCGGAATCGTCACGATCGGCACGATCGCCGACGGGAAGTGCCAGAGGAAGAGCAGGATGACCAGCGAGACGACGATCATCTCGAGCACCAGCTCGTGCTTGAGCGTGCCGAGGGCGCGCAGGATCAAATCCGAGCGGTCGTAGGTCGTCACCACCTCGACACCCGCGGGCAGGCTCGCTTTCAGATCGTCGAGTTTCGCCTCCACCCGGCGGATGACGTTCAGCGCGTTCTCGCCGTGGCGCATGACGATGATGCCGCCGACGGCGTCGCCCTTGCCGTCGAGGTCGCCGACGCCGCGCCGCGACTCGGGGCCGAGCTCGACCGTCGCCACGTCACGCACCCGGAGCGGCACGCCCGACGGACCGGCGCGCAGCACGACGTCGCCGAAGTCGTCGAGAGTCTTGGCGTAGCCGCGGATCCGCACCATGTACTCGGCGCCGCTCCACTCGATGAGCCGTCCGCCGCTCTCGTTGTTCGACGCCTGCACCGCCGCCACGACCTCGCCGATCGGCACCCCGTAGGAGGCCAGGCGGTTCGGGTCGACGACGATCTGCACCTGCTTGACGTAGCCGCCGATCGACGCCACCTCGGCGACTCCTGGAACGCTCTGCAGGGCGTAGCGCAGCGTCCAGTCCTGGAGCGAGCGCAGCTCGTCGAGCGAGTGCTTGCCTTCCCGGTCGACCAGGGCGTACTGATAGACCCAGCCGACGCCGGTCGCGTCGGGACCGAGCTCGGTGCGGACGCCCTCGGGAAGGCTGCCCTGGATCTTGGAGAGGTATTCGAGCACCCGCGAGCGCGCCCAGTAGAGGTCGGTGCCGTCCTCGAAGATGACGTAGACGAACGAGTAGCCGAAGTCCGAGAAGCCGCGCACCGCCTTGACCTTCGGCGCCCCCAGGAGCGAGCTCACGATCGGGTAGGTGACCTGGTCCTCGAGAAGGTCGGGCGAGCGGTCCCAGCGCGACAGGATGATGACCTGGGTATCCGAGAGGTCGGGCAGCGCGTCGAGGCGGATCGTGCCCAGGATGGCGACCGCGACGACGCACAGCATCGCCACCGCCAGCAGGACGAGGGCGCGGTTCCTGGCCGAGAATTCGATGACCTTGCGGATCACCGGTGTCCTCCGCTGGGCGGGGCCGACGCCGGCAGGGGCTGCGGCGCGGCGCCGGTGATCCGCGACTCGGCGTCGAGCAGGAAGTTGGCGCGGGTGGCGACCCGCTCGCCCGCGGCGACGCCGCGCACGATCGCCACCGAGTCGCCACTCCTCTCGCCGGTCTCGACTTCGCGCGGCTCGAGCTGGCCGGCGGCGCTCTCGACGAAGACCACCTTCTTGAGCCCCGAATCGATCACCGCCGAGGCGGGGATCAGCACGCCTTCGCCGAGATCGATCTCGAACTCGACGTCGACGAACATCCCCGGCCGCAGGGCGAAGCCCGGATTGGGCAGCTCGAAGCGCGCCGTGAGCGTACGCGCGGCGGCGTCGACGGTGGGATAGACGTAGGTGACCTTCGCTGTCAGGTTCTTGCGGTCGTCGTACGGCAGGTGGATGTTCGCCGGCTGGCCGATGGCGATCCAGCGCGCCTCGGACTCGAAGAAGGCCGCCTCCACCCAGACAGTCGAGAGATCGGTCACCGTGTAGAGCTCCATGCCGGGGGTGATCTCCTGCCCCTGGACGACCGACTTCGCGGTCACGAAGCCGTTCGCCGGAACCAGCAGGTCGACGGTGCGCTGCGCCGTGCGCGTGCGGTCGAGCTCGACGATGAAGCTCTCCGGCACGTCGAGGAGCTCGAGCCGGCGGCGGGCTGCGACCAGCAGGTCCTGGCCGCCGCGGCGCACCTCGGGCAGCTGCGAGCCGGCGAAGCGGTTGGCGGCGTCGCGGGCGAGGAGGTAGTCGCTTTGCGCCGCGAGCAGCGCCGGCGAGTAGACCGACATGGCCGGCGCCCCCTTGTGCACGTAGAGGCCGGTGGCGTTCACCGCCAGCCTCTCGACCCAGCCGGAGATCTTCGACTGGGCGCGCACCTGGCGGCGCTCGTCGGCGACCACCGAACCGGCGGCGCGCACGCTGCGCGTCAGTCGTCCGATCGTCGCTACTGCCGTCACGACGCCCGCGCGACGCAGCGATTCTGGATTGCTGTCGACCGTCGCACCCTCGGTCGCGGAGGCCTCCGATCGAGCTTCCGGCGCCTTCGCCTTCCGCACCAGGTCCATGTTGCAGATCGGGCAGGTGCCGGGGTGGTCGGTCACGTAGGTGGGATGCATCGGGCAGGTCCAGAGCTCGGCCTCCTCCGGGCTCTTCGCAGACGAGCAGGCGCCAGCGGCGAGCAGCGTCAGGGCGCAGGCGACAAGGAGCAGCAGGGCGAACGGGCGCTTCATGGTCGGGACTCCGGTTCGATCGAGTCGATCGGTGCGAGGGCGGCGAGGGGGGCGCCGGCGAGGGCCTGGGACTCGGCCCAGATGCCGTAGCGGGCGGCTTCGGCGCTGGTCAGTTCGATGCGCGCGTGGAACCAGTCGTTGAACAGTTCGAGGAGTAGCGCGAAGGTCACGTCGCCGTTGAGGAAGCCGACCCGCGCCGCGTCGAGTGCGACGCTCGTTCGCGGCACGATCGCGCCCGAGAGGCGGGCGAGGCTGCGTTCCAGCCGGTCGCGCTCGGCGCCGAGGCGCACCGCTTCGGCCCGGCCGGCGACCTCCGCCGCGGCGAGGTCGGCGCGCGCCGCGGCGACGGCGCTCTCCATGGCGGTGACCTGCGGTCCGAGGCGCCGGTGGCGGAAGAAAGGGAGCTCCATGCCGAGCTTGACGGTGAGCTCGGGATTGCCGCCCTCCGGCCACAGGAAGCCGCCGCCGACGCCGAAGTCGGGCTTGAGGCCGAGTCGCCCCGCTTCGAGGCGCTTCTCGGCCGCGGCGAGCCGCAGTTGCGCCGCCTGCACCGTGGGCGCGTGGTCGTCGAACGGCAGCGGGCCCTCGCGCACCGCGAAGACCGGCTCCGGCAGCTCGCCCAGGCGCAGCGGGAGGGTTTCGGCGACGACGCCGGTGAGCGCCGCAAGCCGGGCGCGCGCCGCCTGGAATCGCGAGAAGACCTCGTCGAGCCGCTGGTCGTGCTCGTCCTGAGCGATCTCGGCCTCGAGCACCGCCAGGGCGTCGCCCTGAGTGGTGGCGAAGCGCGATCTCGCGGTGGCGTGCAGCAGCTCGAGCAGCTCGTGGGCTTCGGCCAGGGTGCGCTGCTCGCGGTCGGCGGCGTAGAGGTCGGCGAACGTCCGCCGGACCTCGCCGACCAGCTTCTGCTCGGCGACGACCACCTCGACGAGGGCGGCCTGGGTTTCCGCTGCCGCTAGCCGCTCGAGCGCGCCGCGCTTGCCGGGCCAGCGCACCGGCTGCACGACCTCGACCTCGACGGCGAGCGGCTGGTCCGAGGTCGAGGTGAGATCCGGCAAAGCGTTGCGCACCCAGAGCTCGAGCTCCGGATCGCCGCGCACGCCCGCCGCCGTGGCGAGCATCAGGGCCTCCTGGGCCCGCGCCCGCGCCGCCTGAAGCACCGGCGAACCGGTGCGCGCGGCGAGCTCGAGCGCGCCGACGTCGATCGAATCGGCGCCCCGCGCGGGACCCGCGCCCAGGGCGAGCGCGACGAGACCGATCCGGCCGACAGTGGCCAGGTGATGAGAAGGGGTGGTTCTTCCGGCATTCCGCATCTTGCGCTCCTCGTCCGTTTCCTCCGGTTACGACGGGAGAAAGCTCCCGCCGGACACACTACTCCCGGGAGGAGGAACTCAGATTCGCCAGATGGAGTGCAGGGTGAAGAGGCCGAGCGGATGCAGCTTGCCGGCGCGCGAGAAGCCCGCCAACCCGCCGCTCTCGGCAAGGTCGGCGGCGGCAGGCAGGGTCGCGAGGACGGCGGCAGGCAGAGGCTCGACGCCGGGCAAAACCGAAGCGGACGCCGGAGCGGCCACTGGCCGGCAGCAATCCATCGGCGCCGCCATACTGCCGGCAGCGTGGCAGGGCGCCGTTCGCGCGGCCTTGGCCATCATCGGACAGGCACCGCGCATCTCGCACTTCGCGGCCGCGACCGGCCCGGCGACGAGCACCAGGAGGAGCGCGAGCAGCGCCAGGCCGAGCGGGCGGTGGAGAGCCTTCACGGGCGGGATTGTACACCTGCGTGCCCCGATCTTCCCCCGATCTTGCGATGCTACGCTGCCACCCATGAGCCCAGCCCCTTCGACCCCCTCCTCCTCCACCCGGGTGGCCCTCGTCACCGGCGGCAGCCGCGGCATCGGCCGCGCTACCGCCGAATCCCTGCTCGACCGCGGCTTCCAGGTCTTCTTCTGCGGCCGCAGCCCCGACGTGCTCGAAGATGCCCAACAGCAACTCTCCATCCGCTACCCCGGCAAGGTTCTCTCGCGCCTCTGCGACGTGCGCAGCCAGAGCGCCGTCGAGGAGCTCGTCGCCTGGGTCGAGCAGGAGAGCGGGCGGCTCGACGTCCTGGTGAACAACGCCGGGCTCGGCCGCTTCGGTCCGATCGACGAGCTCTCGGGCGACGACTTCCGCGAGGTCATCGAGACCAACCTGCTCGGAGCCTTCTACGCCATCCACGCCGCCGCGCCGATCATGAAGCGCCAGGGCGAGGGCTGGATCTTCAACATCGCGTCGCTCGCCGCCAAGAACCCGATCGCCGGCGGCTCGGCCTACAACGCCAGCAAGTTCGGCATGGTCGGGATGTCCGAGGCGGCGATGCTCGATCTGCGGCATTTCGGCATCCGCATCGCCGCGATCTGCCCGGGCAGCGTCGAGACCGATTTCGGCGGCGGCATGATGAAATCGGCCGGCGGCGCCGACTGGCGCCTCGCCCCGGAGGACATTGCCAAAGTGGTGACCGATCTGCTCGACTTTCCGGCCCGCGCCCTGCCGAGCCTGATCGAGATCCGCCCGACCCGCCCACCGAAGAAGTAGCCGCTCGCGCGGCGCTCAGGGCTCGACCGGGCTCCAGGAGCCGCTGCCGTCGCAGTCGAAGCCGTCGACGAAGAGCTCCGGTCCGCCGGCGCCGGTGCGCCAGATCCGGTCGCAGGCGCGATAGACCGCGGTGGCGCTGCGCACCTCGGAATAGACCGTGCGCAGGCCGTCGCCGGCGGCGAGCGACCAGACCGCGTCGTGGGCGAAGGTCTGCCAGGCCGACCAGGCCGCGCCGTCGTTGCTGAAGCGCATGTCGATCGCGGTCGCAGGACCGTAGACGTAGAGAGCGACCGTGCCCGAAGTCGTGGCGTGGCTCTCGCCGTCGATGACCAGCGGATAGACGCTGTTGCGCATGCCGAACATCTGCGTCCAGTAGCGCGTGATCGCCGGAAAGCTGCAGGTCTCGCCGGCGTCCGAGCAATCGCAGTCGCTGTTGCCGTCGTAGTCGACGTTGGCGAGATCGCCGCTCTGGAAGTAGTAGCCGACCCCCTGCTCGCGGAAACCGTTGCCGAGGATGTTGGCGCGGTGCGCCGCGCTTCCCATCCACTGCGCCACCACCGCCGCCGGCGTCGCGGCGGTGCCGGCGATGTTCTCGGCGGCGGAGAAATAGAAGTAGCCCGCCGCGATCATCCGTTCGAAGGGGTCCAGGCCGGTCGAGAAGTCGCAGTGCGAGAAGTAGTCCTGCTCGGCCATCGAGGCGCTGTGCTCGTCGGCCAGCGCGCCGAGCACCGACACGCCCTTGAGCGGCGACAGCGGACAGGCGGCGAGCGTGCAGGAGGCGCGCTCCTGGTTGACCAGCTCGGCGACCTGCTCCTCGAACGTCGCCGCCGGCGGCGCCAGCGGCTGCCCTATCGCGCCGCCGGCCGCAAAGCTCGCGGGAACCGAAGCGAAGAGACCGCACAAGGAAAAGATGCGATGCATGTCAGCCGGCGAGGTGTTTGGAGACCAGGCCTTCGAGGATGCGTTCGGGCGGGATGCCGCGCAGACGCAGCGGTGAGGCGGTGAGGAGCTCCTCGGCGAGCGCCAGCATGCGGCGGGCGAGCGCCGCTTCGGGCGGCATCCCGCCGTCGGTTCCCAGGGCGGCGCGGCGG
>WBZN01002492.1_pt1 | contig 10243 bp, 9 predicted proteins | sample 5204281 | NCBI WGS metagenome assembly WBZN01 (sample SAMN12344347, study PRJNA552823) | activated sludge metagenome | biome: Activated sludge suspended growth; feature: Nitrification reactor; material: Wastewater; isolation source: activated sludge from nitrification reactor of wastewater treatment... | reverse complement strand
GAAATCCTTTATCTTCTCCGAGAACAGCTCGCGCGTCGGAAAGGCGATGAGAGAGAGCTGATTGATGGGCGTGCCATCCTGCTTCTCGGGGGGACGCAGAATGGTGAAGTGAACGAGGTCCACGGCCGCATCGGACTTCAGAAGGTTGCGCCAGGTGCGTTCGCCTGCGTGCGGCTCGCCCGAGACAAGCAGCACGCGCAGATTTTCGCGCACGCCTTCCGCGGCGATGACCGAGCGGTTGTTGGCAGGCGTCAACTCTCCCTCGGCGGTATCGAGTTCGACCTCGACGATATTGGTGCCCGTGTGGGGGAAGGGCATGTCGACCTTCACCGGGCTGTTGATCGTCGTCCTGATGGTCTCGTCGGGGCGTCCTTCGCGACGCACCTTGAGGGTCACTTCGGCAGCGCGCTGGCCGGTCTTGCCCGTCTCGCGTACCGCAAGCTGGATGGGGCGTGTCTGACCCACGAGACCATAACGTGGCGCTTCGATGATCTCGATGCGCCGGTCGAACTCATCAGGTGCGCCCGTCAGCAGAGTATGCACGGGCGCATCGAATCCGAGTCCGTGCGCTGATTTGGGTACATCATGCACCTGTCCGTCAGTCACGAAAATCACGCCCGCGATGCGATCGGGCGGCGTGTCATTGAGGGCGGCGTTGAGATCGGCGAACAGGTTGGTGCCGGCAGCCGTCTGCTCGCTGGCTTTGCCGCCGTCAACCCATTTGATGGTGAGCTGGGGAATCTTGCCGAGCTTTGCCTCCAGATCGGCCTTGATGGCCGCCGTTTCCTCGGGCCGGCTGGCGAGCCGCTGGCTGGTCGATTCATCAAGCACGACGATGGCAACGTTGGCGAGGCGCTCACGCTCCTCCTCGCGCAACGTGGGATTGAGCAGCGCCAGGACCAGTGCCGCCAGCGCTGCCAGACGCAGCAGCGCGCCGCGTGTGCCACGCACGAACAACAGGACGACGAGTGCAAGCGCGATAAGGGCGAGCAGCCACAATAGCGGATCGGGAAGCAGAGGCGCGAAATCTATGGACCAGTTCATCGTGTCCTCATTGCCCCAGCCGTTCGAGCATGGCGGGGACGTGCACCTGATCGGATTTGTAGTTGCCCGTCAGTGCATGCATGACGATGTTGACGCCCGCGCGGAATGCCATCTCGCGCTGGTTCTCTCCACCCGGCACGACCGGGTAGACCGGGCGTCCGCGATTGTCGAGCGCCCACGCGGCAGCAAAATCGTTCGACGTGATCATGATCGAGGTCACGCCGTCGGCAACGCGCGCCTGCCGCTCGCCGTTGTCGTGGTTGATCGCTTCGACCCAAAGATTGCCGCCGTCCCAGCGGCCAGGGAATGAATGCAGAAGGTAGAACGACTTCGTGACGACGTGGTTCTCGGGTACGGGTTCGAGACGTGGCACGTCGAGCTTGCCGAGCAAGCGCTGCAAGGCATTTCCGCTCTTGCCACCAATGGGCAACGCGTTGACGCCGCCTTGTCCATAGTCGCGGGTGTCGAAAATAATGAGCCCGCCTTCCTTCATGTAGGCGTCGATCTTGGCGATGACCGCGTCAGGAAGGGCCTGCGCGTCATCGAGCACCGGCCAATAGAGAATGGGATAGAAAGCGATCTCATCCTTGGTAATGTCGACGGCCTGCGGAAGGCCGGGATTAACGGCCGTGCGCGTAACGAGAACCTTGCCAAGCCCCGTAAGGCCCTCGCGGCTGATCTCATCGGCCTGCGCGTCACCACTCAGCACGTAGCCGAAAGTTACCTTCCTGGTGGCTTCGACAGCAGCCTGGTCGGCTGGCGAAAGCGGCGGTCCTGCAACTGTCGGCGCCGCCATTTCGTCATCGGCGTCCTGGGCTATTGCGGGTGCCGGCGCGAAAACGTGTGCCGCAGCAAATATCGCCAAGGCGATCGCCGCCGCAGAGGCCGCCGCCCGCCTCTGGAAGATGTACTTCAAGCCGCCCGCCTGCAGGACCAGGACAGCGATGATGTCCGCAAACAGGAGCGCCAGGGCCAGGGCGAGCATCCAGGATTTCAGCGGCATGCTCGCCGCGTTGTCGTAGGTGAGGCGCTGTACGCCGCGGGGAAGTGAGGTAATAGCCTTCAACTCGGTCTTCGGCGTCACGACGTTGAGCGAGTGAGGCGCACTCGAATTTCCGTAATAGCCGGGCGGATGTTCGAGACTCGGAACCATCTTATCGATCTCGGACGACTTGATAGGCTCGGCGGTCGGCGGCGGCGGCTTCAGCGCGCCAAAGCCGTCGAGCGTCTTGAGCGGCGGCAACACGTTCATGGCATCGGAGGTGGAGGCTTCCGCGCCGCCTTCGGCTCCCGTTTCCGCCGACGTGGCCGAGCCGGCGCGCCCCATAACCGAAATCCGCCGCAGCATATCGACGAACAGTCCCGAGATCGGCAGGTTGGACCAGTCGGTGTTGGCGGTGATGTGGAAGAGCACGAGGCGGCCTTCTCCGCGCCGCGTGGAAGTGACAAGCGGTGTTCCGTCCGCCAAACGTGCCCAGATGCCGACGTCACTCCCGAGCTTGGCAGGGTCCGCAAGAACCTGACGATTGATGAGCACGTCGGCGGGCGGTATCAAGCCGGAGAAGGGGCTCGCATCATCGAAGTTGGCGAGTTTCTGGGGCGTGGACCACGACAACGCGCCGCCGAGCGAGCGCCCGCCCGAACGTAGCGGCACAGGTAGCAGATCATCACCGCCTTTTTCGAGTCGCGGTCCGGCAAAGCGCACCAGCACGCCGCCCTTCTTGACGAAGGTGTCGACCTGCTTGGCGCTTTCCTCAGGAATCGTGCCGATGTCCGCCAATATCAGCACGGACACGTTTTGCTTGAGGATCGAGTCGATGCTCGCCGCGAGGTTGGCGTCTTTTGCCGACACAAGCTCGGCGTAGGGCTGAAGTGCCTTCTGGATGTAGTAGAGGGGTGCAAGCAGCGGTTGGGCCTGCTCCTGGCTTGCGCCGGAAATGAGGCCCACGCGATGCCACTGCGTCGCCGCGTCGATCAGGTTGACGGCGCCCGCCGAACGCTCGCCGGGCATCTCGATGCGCGCCACCTGATTGCGCAGTTCAAGCGGAAGTTCGAACGGCACCACGGTACGAGTTTCGCCGGCCTTGATGGAGAAATTTACTTCCCCGAGCCGCTCGCCGCGCGCGGAAAAGGCGTGGACGGGGCCTGCGCGCGCGGTGCCGGAGGGTGAGTTGACAACAGCTTCCAGTTTACCCTTCTCGCCCAGTTGCGCTGCAAGACCCAACGCTTCCTCGCCCTTCGTCTCGTCGATAACGGCAAACGAGCCCGTCTGCGCGATGTCCGCCAACTGTTGAGCGACTTCGGAGGCGTCGCCCGCATGATCGATACCATCATGCAGCCACACGATGCTCGCGCCTGAAGCATTTGCGTCGGTTAGCGTTTTGCGGATGGTCTCGACGGCGCGCTTGCGATCTGGCGCAAAGGGCATGGGCTCGATGGCGGCGGCTGACGTACGCGCATCGGCGGGAGGTTCGATTCTGGGTGTGTTGCCCTTGGCCTTGAGTGCGGTCGCCACCAGCATGACCGGGCGGTTCTTGCTTTCGGCTTCCGAAATCAGCCGGTCGATCATCCGCGCGCGTAGCGGCCAACGGGAAGCGGCCCCCCAGCCATTATCCGCTACGATGACAACCGGTCCTTCGCCTTTAAGCGCGGCGTCCTTGGTCGGATTGAGCACAGGTTCGGCAAGCGCGAAGATGACGAATGCAGCCGCAAGCAAGCGGATCAGAGTCAGCCACCAGGGCGTTTTCTCGGCCGTTTTCTCCTGGTTCTCCAACCCGACGAGAATGCGGGTCGGAGGGAACTCGACGCGCGCGGGGCTCGGCGGCACGGCGCGCAGCAGCCAGTAGATGATCGGCAGGCTCGCGAGCGCCGCAAGCAACCATGGGTTCAAGAACGCAAGGGCTCCAAACGTCATCTGCCGGGATCTCCCACGTCCGTGCCCTTCCAGCGCAACGCGGCGCCAGAGCCGCTCAAGTGTGCCACAAGCGCGAGCAGCGGCTCGGAGGCGGAACGATCGGTATGGTGCACGAGGAACGACCAGCCGATGCGGTGCGCGACCTCCTGAAGTGCGGCGCGGTGCGCCTGGAAGCGGCTGACATAGCGCTCGCGCAAGCCTTCCACACGGTCGGCCACCCAACGCTCGCTGCCGTCGGGCGAAAGAAATTCCGTGCGCCCCGCGTAAGGCAATGTCTCTTCCGCCGGGTCCAGCACTTGAATGAGATGGCCATTGGCGCCGGCGGCACCGAGAGTTTCGATGGTTTCGCGGACCTCGTCGATCGGATCAAGGAAATCAGAAATCAGGATGACACTCGAGAAGCGGGCAAGCCGTGTTGCGGCCACGGGCAGAGATTTCTCGAAGGTGTCCCCAACTTCCGCGACGATGGTGTGGGCAAGTCTTTGAGTTACACGCCGGTTGGCGGTAGGTTGCGTCAGCCCTAGCAGCGCGACGCGTTCGCCCCCGCGCACCAGGATTTCGGCAGCCGCCAGCGTAAGCACCAGCGCACGCTGCTGCTTGGAAACCTTCGAAAGATGGCTCTTGAAGCGCATGGAGGCCGACAGGTTCGGCCACAGATAGACGGTGTGGGCGGCCTCCCACTCGCGCTCGCGAACAAACAGCGTGTCTGACCCCGCCGAGCGCCGCCAGTCGATGAGGTGCGCGCCTTCGCCCGATTGATACTGCCGGAACTGCCAGAACGTCTCGCCAGGGCCGGAGCGGCGGCGGCCGTGGATGCCATGCACCACCGACGCGGCGATGCGATCTGCTTCCATGAGCAGATCGGGCATCAGATCAACGAGACCAACCGCCTCGCGCTCGAGCGCGAGGATCCGGCGGCCGTCATCGGACGCGGTCGGCTTACGGCCGCTGGCGCCTGCCATATGGGCTACTCCACCGCTTCCGCAAGGCGGGCGATGATCTGGGAGAGATCCTGACCCTCCGCACGGGCTGCGAACGAGAGCGCCATCCTATGCTTGAGGATGGGCTCGGCAAGACCGATCACGTCGTCGACGGAGGGCGCAAGACGTCCGTCGATAAGCGCCTTGGCGCGGACCGCGAGCATGAGCGCCTGGCTTGCGCGCGGGCCTGGGCCCCAGGCGACATACTTGTCGGTCTCGATGCTGGCGCCGGTGCCCGGACGGCACGAGCGGACGAGTTTGAGGATCGCCTCGACAACCTTGTCGGGTACGGGAATCTGGCGCACGAGACGTTGAATCGCCATCAACTCGGGGGCCGAAAGGACGGGCTCGACCTTGGCGCTGTCGGTGCCGGTGGTGGCATAAAGCATCCGCCGTTCCGCGACGAGGTCGGGATAATCGACGTCGATCTGCAATAGGAAGCGGTCGAGCTGGGCTTCGGGCAGCGGATAGGTACCTTCCTGCTCCAGAGGGTTCTGGGTGGCGAGCACATGAAAGGGAGCAGGCGTATCGTGGCGGTGACCCGCGACCGTCACATGATGTTCTTGCATGGCTTGCAGCAAGGCCGACTGCGTCTTGGGCGAGGCGCGGTTGATTTCGTCAGCCATCAGAAGCTGGGTGAAAATGGGGCCCTTGATGAAGCGGAAGGAGCGAGCGCGGCCCGGCTCGTCTTCCAAGACTTCCGAACCGATGATGTCTGACGGCATCAAGTCCGGCGTGAACTGGATACGTTTGGCGTCAAGGCCGAGAACCTTGCCGAGTGTATCGACCAGCAACGTTTTGGCGAGGCCGGGAACGCCGATGAGCAGGGCGTGGCCGCCGGAAAGAATGGTAAGGATGGTGCGCTCGATCACGACATCCTGACCGAAGATTACGGTCGCCGCTGTCTTGTGGGCACGCTGCACGCGTTCCGACGCCGCCTCCAGGCGCGGAACGATGTCGGCGTTGGTTTCAATGACTGTGCTCATGCGAACCGCTTCCCTTGGCTATTTCGCGTTTGTGACCGCGCCGGCGAAACTGCGCAGGTCCGGCCATTGTTGTTCGATTGATAGGGTTCGAGAGCCACATCCGTGGGCCGTACAGACCCCACGTGAGCGTTAACGCGAAACACTATCCTCAGCTTGAACGTTCAGTCTGAGGTCCCCTAGCGTCAAGTGAATGTTCCGTTAGAAATGCTCTTCTAAGCCCGTGGACTGCGACCAATGGGGGAGCTTGGCGGGCACGGCCCGCGTGGACCGACCGCGATGCATGAAAATAAGCAGATGAACGCTGGACTTGAGGCCTTGATGGCGGCGGCGGGGCCCGGTGCGGGGGTGCGTCCCGTAGAGGCCTGGGATCCGCCCTACTGTGGTGACATCGGTATGACCATCCGGGCCGACGGCACCTGGATGTTTCGCGGAAGCCCGATCGGCCGTCCCGCGCTCGTCAAGCTGTTTGCGTCGCTCCTGCGCAAGGATGAGGATGGGCGCACATATCTTGTCACCCCCGTGGAGAAGGTCGACTGCGATGTCGCCGATGCGCCGTTCCTTGCCGTCGAGATGGCGGTGACCGGGTATGGCAGCGGGCAGACCCTCACCTTTCGAACGAACATGGACGATGTGCTGGCGGCCGGGCCTGAGCATCCCATGCGATTTACCATCCAGCAGCCGGCCGGCGGACTGAAGCCCTACGTCCATGTGCGCGGGCGCTTGGAAGCGTTGTTGACGCGCGCGCTTTATGCCGATCTCGTGGAGCTGGCTGTCGAGCACGGTGGCAGAGCCGGCGTGTGGAGCGGCGGCGTGTTCTGGCCCTTCGAGGCGACCAATCAGGTTTGAGCCAGGGGGAACACTTGCCCCCACCTTTTGGGGCTGCCGGTGAACCGCTCTTTGTGCGATCCAAGCCAGCGTGAAAGCCATCGGATGCCGGCCGTGAAGGCGCTCAGTTCAGCTTGAACTCTGCGTCGAGAAGGCGAAGCTCGGCTGGCCTTATAAGCTTGGCGTGAGCGACCGTCACTTTATAGAGCTTGCCGTCGAGCTTCGCGGTCCAGAACTCTAGAAACCTTTTGAGCTTGGGAAAGCGGGGAGCGAGATCGTACTCCTGCCAGATGTAGCTTTGCACGAGCGCGGGGTAATCCGGCAGCCGGTAAATGATCTCGGCCGTCGTCAGACTGAAGCCCTGCAATTGCGCGCGAAAATCTTCGTCGGTCTTTGGTCTTGAAATGCTGTTTCCGGACACGCGAGCTCTCCCTTTCAGTTGGTCGAACACGGACACCGTTACTGTGCAATGTGTGGCGAGAATCGCCCGGCTTCAAGAAATAAGATCTATAAAAACACAACAAAAACATATGATTAGCAGCATTTCCGCATGAGTGCTGATAGCGATTTGATGCCTAATTGCACAGCCATTTGCACAATCGTGCGGCGGCAGTTACGTAACTCACATTCCCATCGAGGAGTTTCGCGTGCTCGAGACGGCGCTCAAAAGCTTCACGACGTTTCTTGCGACCGTTGGCCCGGTGGAGGCGGCGGTTCTGTTTGCGACGCTGACGCCGCGGATGGATCGCGCCGAGCGCCGCGAGATTGCAATTCGCGCCAGCTTAATAGCCACCATCATTCTGCTGACTTTCACGTTGCTTGGCGGTCCCGTCCTTTCCAAACTGGGGGTTTCAATCGCCGCCCTGCAGACCGCAGGCGGCGTAATTCTGCTGATGCTGTCGATCGACATGATCTTCGCGCGCCCCGGCAGCGCGTTGAAGCTTACGCCGACCGAAGGCGAGGAAGCGCACACGCGCGAGGACATGGCGGTGTTTCCGCTGGCGACGCCGTTGCTCGCCGGACCAGGCGCCATGAGTGCAGGCATCTTGCTTGCAGCAAACGCCACGCATGAACCCTTTGGCCTTGCGGTGGTTACGGCGGCGCTTCTCGCCGTCATGGCTCTCACGCTCGCGCTGCTCATCGCTGCGCATGAATTCAATTCGATGATCAGCCTGACCGCGCAGCGCGTGCTTGTGCGGGTTTTTGGCATTCTGCTTGCGGCGATCGCCGTGCAGGCCGTCTTCAACGGCATTGCGGCCTCGGGCCTGCTGCGCGCGTAGGAGGACGGCCGTTAGGGGCTTCTTAAGGCCTCGATGTTTCAATCCGGGACAGGTTTTGCGTTCGCGTTTGTTGCGTCGCTGTTGCGTTCCAAGAGGCGTTCTCCATGTTTGTTTCGCGTTCCGGTTCTCTGCCGGTGCTGTCGTGCTGCGCACTTGCCGTGCTCCTGAGTGTTGGCGGATGCGCTTCCACGCAAGCTCCCCGCTACAGCTCTGAGAGTGTGGTCCCAACGCGCGCCGTGGCCCAAGCCACACCCGCCGTCGAGGACGACGGCCTGCCGGCCCAGACGCCGCCGCCGGCCTATATCCGCCAGCTTCCCGACGACCCGTCCGAGCCGTTCAGTCCCAATTACGGGGGTGGCAATCCCGCCGCGCTGGACAATGCGGCATCCGGCAAGGCCACGCCCTCGCCGCCCGCCGTGCGTGTTCCAGTGCCGGACGATCTTCCTGCTGCGTTCCGTCACAAGCTCGTGACGGCGCTTCGCCAAGATGAATAATCATTCAGCGCAAAGTCACACCGCAAGCATGTTTTCTCCTTAGTCGTTGATGCAACGAATGACGGCGAACCTTCCGTCGTCTTGTTCGTTCAATTCGCAATGACGCGCGCACAGCCGCGCCGGCAAGGAGAGACATAATGAAGAATATCAAGTTCGGTATGCTCGCGTTGGCCGCGGGCTTTCTGTTCCAGGGTGTCGCGCCGCAAAGCGCTGAGGCGGCGCCCCTGTCCAATGCCGCCCGCTCGATCGACAAGAGCGCGGACAGCGGACTTCTCCAGGTTCGCCACCGTGGAGGCCACTTTGGCCACGGACCGAGGTTCCATGGCCCGCGGTTCCACGGTCCCAGATTCCACGGCCCGCGGTTCGGACATCGGGGGCATTTCCGTCACCGCCATTGGCGCGGGGGCTTCTTCTGGGGTCCCAGCATCGGGATCTACGGCGGATATCGCGGCTGCTACTGGTTGAAGCGCCGGGCCATTGTCACCGGCAGCCCCTATTGGTGGCGCCGTTATGACGACTGCCGCTTCGGCTGGTAGGCGATTGCCCGGTTTTGGTGCCGGATCAGGGGGCGCTCATGCGCCCCCTTTGCTTTTGGTGCGCGTTGAAGGCATGTCTCATGCCGTTCATCGTTCCAAGGATGCTGGCGTGCCCGAGGTTGTCCCATACATCGAGGTGCTGGCCCGCACGGGCAGCGGCAAAATCGGCGAACGGCAATTGATCGCCGGGCTTGACGAGATTTTTTTCGAGGCAAGCAGCGTCAAGAGTTTTTCAGGTGATGTTGAACGCGCGGCCTTTCGCGAGCGCTGGCTCGGCCGGTATCTCAGCCGCGATCCTCAGCTTGCGTTCATTGCACTTGACGGCGGCAAGGAGGTCGCGGGCTACATCGTGGGATCGTTGGAAGATCCCGCAGCCAGCGCCGGCTTTTCCGGCATCTGGTACTTCAGACAGTTTGCGGCTTTGACGCAGCGCTATCCCGCGCATTTGCACATCAACCTGGCGCCGCGCTATCGAAATAGGGGGTTGGGCGGCGCGCTCATCGCGCGTTTCGTGGCTGAGGTGCGCGCTGCCGGCGCGCCGGGCGTGCATGTCGTCACAGGCGAGGGCGCGCGCAACATTGGGTTCTACGGGCGCAACGGATTTCATCAGGCAGGACGGGCACAGCAGGGTGCTGCACGTGTCGTCTTTCTTGCTCGTGATTTGCTGGGGAATTGATTTTCCCCCTAGGGATGGGGCTTTTTCCACATGGATTTTTGCCGCTTGATGCTGGCGCTTGAGTTCGGCGGCACCGCCGTGGTCATGTGATCCCATGGCCTTCCGATTCATTCATACCGCCGACTGGCAGATCGCCAAGCCGTTCGCGCGCTTCCCCGCTCCGCTCGCAGGCGAGCTGGCGGCTGCGCGCGTGTCTGCCATCAAAAGGATCGCGGGTATTGCGCGCGGGAGCGGAGCCGCGCACGTCCTTGTTGCTGGCGATGTGTTCGATAACGACCGGCTCGATGCGCTGACGCTTCGCCGTGCGCTGGAGCATATGCGCGCCGAGAGCGACATCACATTTCTTCTGTTGCCGGGCAATCACGATCCGGCCAAGGCCGGTGGCATCTGGGAACGCCTTGTGCGGCTGGGATTGCCCGGAAACGGTGGACATTCCAGTCGCACCCGCCCCGGTGATGCGGTAATGGCGGAGCCTGAGAACCCGCGGATGCGGCGCCTGCGCGATTTG
>WBZN01002491.1_pt1 | contig 10249 bp, 6 predicted proteins | sample 5204281 | NCBI WGS metagenome assembly WBZN01 (sample SAMN12344347, study PRJNA552823) | activated sludge metagenome | biome: Activated sludge suspended growth; feature: Nitrification reactor; material: Wastewater; isolation source: activated sludge from nitrification reactor of wastewater treatment... | reverse complement strand
ATTGAGCGCATCAATGTGCGCAGGATCGTCGGGTCCGGGATCGATCACCGCGACTTCGCCATGGCCCACAATGTAAACGCCAGTGCCGCGAAACGTGAATGGTCCAGGATTGTTGGCGACGACACGACGGATAAGCGGGCTCACTTGCCGCGGCTCGCCGTAGCTGAAGTTCATGTCGCGCACGAAGGCGAAGTTGTATTCCTTCCCTTCCATGACAATAAAATTCGCGACAATCTCTACAGGGTAGGTTTCGCCGGATTTGGCGCGATGACGCGATTCAAATCGAAGACGTCCCGCCCGACTCAATTCCGTCCAATGGTCTGGCCACCGTTCGATTTGGTACTCGGTATCGATGTCATTCACGGACATGCGAAGTAACTCTTCACGTGAGTACCCGAGTCGTGCGCAAGCGGCGTCATTGACATAGAGAAAGCGAGCAGACTGATCGACCCAGAACACGAAATCCGCGGATCGATCAACGGCCAACTGAGTCAGCCGAAGGGCGCGTTCGGCTTGCTTCAGGTCGGTCATATCACGCGCGACCCCGACTAATCCGATTACGCATCCCTCCTGGTCCCGGTGGGGTGCTTTGATTACATGAAAAATGCGAGGCGTGCCGTCGATGGGCACAATTTCCTCGAATTCCCGTTGGACTGCGCCGGAACACACTTCACGATCCCCGGCCATACAGCGATCAGCAACCTCAGGGGGGAAAATGTCGGCATCGGTCTTTCCGATGATGTCCTCGGGGGGCTTGCAAAGGGTTTGCGCAAAGGCCGAATTGGCGAATCGATAGTGGCCGTTTCGATCCTTCATGAAAATTGCGTCGGGCGCCGTTTCAATGACGGATCTCATCAGTGCTTCTTGCTCCTGGAGGGCCTGTTCTGCCCGTTTGCGATCGTCGATGTTCTGGATCACGGCGATCAAATAGTCCTGATCGGAAGAGCCGCTATGGACCAGCGAGACGGTCAAATCGACCCATGTCCAGGTGTCATTGCTTCGACGATAGCGCTTCTCCATCGAGAAGGAATGCCGCCTATCCCTGCGCAATTCATCAAGGTAAGTGAGGGTTAGTTTGAGGTCCTCCGGGTGTGTGAGATCGTGAAACGTTTGCTGGAGCATGGTCTCCGAGGAGTAACCCAACAGTTCGCACAGGTGCGGATTCACTCGCAGAAATCGTCCGTCGAGGTTCAGTTGGGCGATACCGACCCCTGCATGCTCATAAAGGGCTCTCCATCGAGCCTCGCTTTCTCGAACCTGCGCCTCGATGAGGCGGCTCTCGGTGATATCGCGTACAAGACAGCCAACGGTCGCCTGGGATGTGTGGCTCCCTGGAATCAGGGTCATGACCCCCGAAAAATATCGCAGGGTTTGATGTAAACGAACGGCGTAATTAATCGTCGCAGCCTTACCGGTCGTCATAACTTGCCGGATCGTTTCGACGTAGTGGGAACCTGCTTCTTCTCCAAACAGATCGGTGAGGCGTCGGCCGATGAGGTCCTGTTTGGGCATCAGAAGCTTGTCGTTACTGCGGGTCCAGACATTGAGATATCGTCCGTCTTGGTCGAACTCAAAGGCGAGGTCGTCCAGTGCGTTCAAAAACGAACGAAGACGCGCTTCGGCCCTCAGGGTTGCCTCCTCGGCCCGTTTGATCTCAGACTGATCGACATAGAGACCGACAGCCAGAGACAGCTGTTCGAACTCGTCATAGACGAACACGGGCCAGAGGAGAAGGTCCAACAGCTTTCCATCTTTGCGCCGGCGCTGGAGCTCAATCGGGCCGATTAATTCCCCCCGCGTTCCTGCTTGCCAGAGGGCGTTTGCCTCGACTTCATCCTCAGGCTGGGTATATGGAAGTTCACGCCCGAGCACTTCTTCTTTCGACCATCCGAACAGATGAGTCGCGGCTTGGTTCCAACTGACCACCCGCGCTTCTCGATCAAGACTGACAATCGGCAATGCGGATTCTTCGACGAGGGTCTGGAGCAGGCGGGACGTTTCCTGGAGCTGCTTTTCTGTCCGCTTGCGTTCTGTCACATCCTCACAGACTACAAGGATGAGGATCTGATTTGTGTGATCGTGGATCGCCTGCGCGCGCTCTTTGACCCATATCCGGACTCCGTCTTTCCGGAGTTTTTGAATGTCCCACTGAAACACGGTGTAGGGACTGGCGGCGCACGCGACCAACTGTCCCAGCACCGTCTGGTGGTCTTTCGGGGAAAATAGCTGCAAGATGGACCGGCCGATGAGATCTTCTTTCTGGTATCCGAGTTGATCCGCTCCAAAATTATTGGCGGATAACATGGTGCCATCAGGGGAAAGAGTGAAATACATGAAGGGGTTGTGCTCGTAGAGGGATTGGTAGCGTTGCTCACTTGCTTTGAGGGCCGACTCGGCCTGTTGTCTTCGCGCAATTTCAGTCTTCAGCTCATGGACAGCCTGTTCCAATCCGGCTGTCCGTTCGCGGACATGTGTTTCCAGGGTTTCTCGGAGCGCTTGCTGACTGAGCTCGAAGTCTTTACGGGCAGTGATATCTTCAACCGTGCCTATCATGCCCGAGACCGGTTCACTCTCACTGCCTGTGGCACGACCACGGCAGGCCACCCATCGAGTGGCTCCGGAAGGAGTGATGATGCGATGTTCGACTCTGTAGGGAGAATGGTCATGAGCGGCTTTCGTAATGGCTGCACGGAGACAATGGCGATCATCAGGATGAACGAGAGCAAAGAACCCTTCGTATGAACCATCGAATGCGCCGGGAGGAAGGCCGAAGATCCGTTCAGTTTCCTGCGACCATATCACCCGATTTGTCCTGCCGTCCCACTCCCATGTTCCCACTTGGGCAGCTCCGAGTGCGGTGGTTTGCGCTGAAGGACAGCCTTGTCTGGCATGGACGAGTGCCTGTTGGAGTTCAAGGATCTGATGGCGCAGTTGGTCAACCTCGCTGATCGGTGAACTATCGGTCCCCGGCGGCAAACTCATGAATAGAAACCTCTGGGTAGTCCAGACGCAGCCCTGGTGTGAGGACTGTTGCAATCAAAGATCACACAAAGCAGAGGATAGTATAGGATCCGGTGATCCGACAAAACTAGAGGGGGGGATGGAGGCAGAGGTACCCGCCATGAGAGATGAACGAGAGAACTGTGGCCGTCGCAGGAACGTCAGAGTTTCGGGCTTTGGCTCACAGTGGGGATATGAGATTCCTTCATGAACCAGGCCACAGCTTCGGTACGCCGTTTCACATGGAGTTTGTCGAAAATATTCGCCAGGTAGTTCTTGATGGTCTTGTCGCTCAGGCGAAGTTGGACCGCAATTTCCTTGTTGGTTTTGCCTTCGGCCAGAAGCGGCAAGATCAAGCGCTCCTGAGGAGAGAGCCGAGAGACTCCTTGTGAAGTGACTCCCAAGTGTGAGCTGGTCCGAATCCAATGCAGCGCCTGCTGTGTCACGCGTGGATCAAGATAGCCCTGACCCGAGGCGACCGTGCGAATGGCTCGAATCAGGTCGTCCATGCGAACATCCTTGAGCACATAGCCATGGGCGCCGTTTTGAACGGCAGCCATGACGGTCGTGTCTTCAGCATAACTTGTGAGAATCAGAATTCGCAGTTTGGGTGACACGGTCAGCAAGCGGCGGATAGCCTCAGTGACCGTCGCGTCAGGAAGTTTCACATCGAGCAACACCATCTGAGGCGTCAGACGCTCGACGAGGCCCACACCGCTGGCGACCGTTGCCGCTTCGCCCACGATGGCAAGATCTGCTTCAAGGTGAAGCAGGGCACGCAGTCCTCTGCGGACCATTTCATGATCGTCGATGAGTACGATGCTGGTTTGTGGTTGTTTCATATAGATGTCAGTAAGGGTTCCAATGAAAATTCTGCTGTGATCTGCGTGCCTTTTCCGATCTTAGACTGAATATGTAACGTCCCGCCGAGTTTCTTGGCACGGGTCTCCATATTGGTCAGTCCGTACCCACGTGACGGTCCCGGAGCCGGCGCAAAGCCTATCCCGTCGTCTTGGATACTGACTCGGACTCGTGTGTCTTTCATGCGAATGGAGACCGCGGCCTGGGTGGCGTGGGCATGGCGAGCACAGTTGCTGAGGGCCTCACGAACGATATTGAGAATTTCTCGCTCTTCTTCATGAGTGAGCACCTCGATGGCGTGGCGCTGAAGATCTAGCTTCACATCCAGGCGTCCGGTTTGTGCATACGTCGTCCGGAGCGTAGTGAGTTCCGAGGACAGATCAAATTCCCGCACGGTGTCTGACTCCAACTCGCGGATCATACTCCGGATTTCATGGATGAGGTGATTGATCTGGTCGACGATTGTCACATGTGATGAGTAGCATTCAATATCACTAGTATGCCTAACTCTTCGAGAGGATTCAATAGTGAGTCCGAGGGCATACAGAGATTGCAGGATACAGTCATGCAGATCACGCCCAAGACGGGAACGATCCTCCAAGAGCTGGTGTAAGCGCTGCTCCCTTGCCTTGAATGCTGTGGTCAATTCTCCTGCGCAAGGCTCCAAGTGAGTGATGCCGTAAGATTCACGGGTCGGTCGAACAGATTGGGCCTTCATGAGGGTTGACGGAGCTAGGCGCCCGCCTTCCAACAGCTGAAACCGAGTTCTCTGTTCAGTCACGATAAGTCCTCCAGTTAATTCACCACTTCCTAGTTCTTTCGCTGATCCGATCTCTACATCACGCGAGTATGAACATGTACTTCTTTTAGCACCAGACGTCACCTGGCGGACCCGCCAGGTGACGTCTGGTGCCAGAGATGAAACCATCCGCCCCGATCACGGGGCAATCGGCTCTGCATTCCAGAATAAGTAGCCAGGTCCAAACGGGAGGTCGCCATGACGGTTCTAGCCGACCGAGCAGTACACAACATCGTATTCGCCGAGGGCGATTTTGTTGTAAAGACCCTTGAGACGAAAGACGAGATGGTGAAGGCATATCGATTGCGACATCATGTCTTTGCAGAACAACTGAAGTGGGTGGCTGAAACCGAGGATGGTCAAGAAATGGATATGTATGACCTGTGGGGCGTCACCGTTGGCGTTCTCAGTCGTGAAGGAGTGTTGCTTGGCATGGCTCGCCTTCTGCCTCCCTCAGGGGAATTCATGTTAGGGAATGAATTCGGAGCGTTACTCCCAACCGACTATAGGATCAGAAAAGAGCAGGATACTGCGGAGATTACAAGGCTTACAGTGAATCCTGACATTAAGGATCCAAAACTCTCCAGCCGAGTGATGTTAGCCGTGTTGAAAGGGATCTACCAGTGGGCGGTAGAGAACGAGATTCGGTACTATTACCTGGAAGTGGAACACCGATTCTTGCGAGCTCTTCGCATGTTGGGTTTCCCTTGTGTGCCAATAGGTCCAGTTGTGAAGCTCCCGCCTGCTGGCGCGGAAGCGGTCGCCGCGCTGTATGATATGGCTCGCTTTGATGATGAAAATAGCGTAAAGCGGCCGAGCTTTCTCGAATGGATTTCAACGATTCAGAAACCGGACGGCGAAATAGTCTCAGGTCGAACATCATCGTATCAGAAAATGGGAGCAGATCTGGTGATGACCTGACGTGGTAGGACATTACAAATGCTTAGACCACATTCGGCAGGCCATGCTCAATGGCGGTGGCAACCGCTTGAGATCGAGATGTTACATCTAGTTTGGAAAAGATACTTTCCACGTGGAATCGGATGGTGCGCTCTGTCACCCCCATGATTTGAGCAATTTCCCAATTGGTTTTGCCCTTCTTGACCCAGTTGAGGATCGTGAGCTCGCGCATGGTGAGCCGTTTGACACAGCGATTCATGGATTGTGCCTTTGCTGGGGCTGTGCGTAACAACGCCATGTGAACGTAGTACCCAAAATATTCGATGAGAGGCACATAGCGGGCAGCATCCACGCTACTCGCTGAGGCAAACGAACAGAAGGTAGCCACTCTGCACGACGGATCGGCGGATCCAGTGGTAATCCCATCACCCAGCCCAAACTCCCTGGCAGCGGTCATGAATTCCTGTTGCTTGGGAGAGGTTGCCTCTCGGTACGTGGTTCCCCAGTGTTGGGTGCCGGGTTTGTTCAAGGCCGTTTGGAAGACTGGGTCGACCTCAAAGTAACCGTTTTGCCAGTAGAGCTTAATCCATTCCTCTGGGTAACTGACGTTCACGACGTTGGTAAACCCATCAAAATTACCATTAGGCGAGAGGCGAGCGAGGCCGCCGATCACTCGTGAAAATGGAAATAGATTTTGAAACCGCACGAGGGCCTCTTTCACATCAGCGGTGGTACTCGATTCGGTCATGTAATGAAGAGCCTCAATAAAGGAGGCACATTCTGCCTTTGAAAGTTGTTCGAAAAGTTGGTGAGGGAAGGGGCGTTTCGTATCAGTCAATCCCATGGACGCCTCCGTATCAAAAGGATGAAAATAGCGGTGCATTATATGAAATTAAAAGTAGTTTGAATAGAGGCTAATACATAGAGCCGTATGGGCCTATGCCTTGCGGGTGAAATGGGCTAATGAATCTATGGCTAAACGGTGGATCGCTGGCCACACGAACAGGGTTGATCCGTGCATAGGCCTGTTTCATCAGGTTATCCAGTTACTCAGAAATTAGCAGCAGGACTGATCGCCGGCAGTGTTTTACTGTTGTTTCCCCTCGTCACGTTTGCACAAGCACTAAGGTTTCAACCACAGGGAGCGGTCGCGGCGGGTCAGGGAAACGCCTTTGCCGCCCAGGCCGATGATGCCTCAGCCCTCCACTATAACCCTGCAGGCCTGACGCAGATCCGAGATATTCAGGCGGTCTTTGGGATCGCGTTAATGGGCGGTTCGATAAAGACCAAGAGTGCGACGGGACTGGATACACGGGGAGACTACGGTGGAAGCGTCAGTTTCCCCCCTCCGGGACATACGTACCTTAGCGCGAATCTTGGAGCACTAGGGATACCTCGCTTCTCCGCCGTAACGGTTGGGTTGGGGCTAGTCACGTCATTCGGGTTACGAACCCGCTATCCCCTCGACGGTCCTTTCAATACGGCGGTGACATCGGCGGAATTGCCGCTGATCCATATCACGCCCACGATCGCCTATAAGGTCAGCAAAGATTTCTCAATCGCTGTCGGCGCAGACATTTATACGTTTGCCAGCTTTCTCGGCGAAGGACATGTCGAACAGAAGCAAATCAGTGCAGGAGGGCTTGGCATTTCTCCAGGCTCGTCGATCGAACTGAACGGCACAGGGACTGGAGCTGGTGTGACGGTTGGGTTGCTGTATAGTCCCGTGAGAAACCAGGACGATAAACCGATAGTATCCATTGCCGCCGTCTATCGGAGTCAGGCGGTGGTGCCGTTGAATGGCTCGTTGTTAGTGAATGGGATCAAGGTGGCGGACGCCGAGACGGATCTTGTGCTTCCGCAACGCGTTACAGGAGCCGTTGCGATCTGGCCGGTGCGTACCCGCAAAAGAGAGTGGAAAGTTGAGCTCGACGTTGAGTACGTAGGATGGAGCTCAAATAAGAATCTCGATGTGCGATTGTCCAATGGAGCCAGTATTCCTCAGCCTCAACGGTGGAAGAACGTGCCGGTGATCGCACTCGGCACAGAGTATCGATGGCTGAACCCACGGTGGTTGTCGCACTGGGAAATCGCGGTCCGGTCAGGATATACGTATACGGCAGATCCTGTTCCTGATGAGACGTTTAGTCCCGGTATCATTTCATTGCCCGCCCATACCCTGTCCCTTGGCGCGGGCTTTCTGTGTAAGGGAAGCGGTCGATTTCTGGGGCTGATCCCTTGCAGCGGTGACTCGGTCTTCTGGCCCAAAGGGATTGGGCTCGACCTGGCGTATCAGGAATGGTTCTATGAATCGCGAGCCATCCTCGGCAATGTCAATCCGACCGTGGATGGGACCTACCACGCATTTGTGCACCTGGGAACGTTCAGTTTTCGGTATCTCTTTTAGGAAACAGCACAGAACAGATACGATCAACTGCCAAGCACTTTGCGGAGATTCACAACGGTTTCCATATTTAGTCCAGCCTCCCGCAGAGCTTCATCGCTGGCTGAGGCCAATTGTTCAAGACTGCCGAATCGCTTCAACAGTCGATCGCGTCGTAGCTCCCCGATTCCGATGACTTGATCGAGTTTGGAACCGACCAGCGCTTTGCCGCGAAGCTTCCGATGGAAGGTGATTGCGAAACGATGGGCTTCATCGCGGATGCGTTGGAGCAAGTGGGTGGAGGGAGATTGCGGCTTGAGCGCGATGGGATTTTTCCTCCCAGCCAGAAACACACGCTCTTCCTTGTCGCCACGGGCCTTGGCCAATCCGAGGATCGGTATGCCCTGTTGCCCAACTGCTTTGAGTCCCTCGAGCGCCGCCGCCAGTTGACCCAATCCGCCGTCGATGAGAATCAGATCGGGTTGGGCCAGGTTCTCCATCGTTCGACCAGACTCACCATTGGCTTCGCCGTAGCGACGTGTGACCACTTCCTTCATGCTGGCAAAGTCGTTGGCGCCCACGACGGTTTGGATCTTGAACCGCCGATAGTCGGCGTTCTTCATCTGCCCGTCTTCCCAGACGACCATCGATGCGACCGATTGGTTCCCCATCGTATTGGAGATGTCGAATCCTTCAATGCGACGTGGGGGCTGATCCAGTCGTAACATCCGCTTCAGTTCCTCACCGGCTTGCCGGTCACGCTCTTCGTCACGTAAATGATTAGCCACTGCCGAAGCCGCATTCTCCTCGGCCAAGAGGACGAGTTGATGTTTGGCGCCTCGCTCTGGCGAGCAGACACGAACTGATTCGCCTCGCTTCTCGGATAGCCATTGCTGAATCAGTACCGCGTCTTCGAGGTCGGTTGGGATGAGCAGCTCTCTCGGGGGTTGCCCATCCTTGTTATAGAATTGTTCAATGGCTGAGCGGACGAGCTCCTCGTCCGACGCATCAGCCGACTGAGGCCAGAAGAAATCTTTCCGACCGATCAGCAGACCGCCGCGCACGAACAGAATTTGGAGATCGACGGCTGCGCCTTGCCTGGAGAGGCCGATCACATCTTGATCAGCCGCTGAGGTTTGCGTGATCCGTTGCTTCTCCAGCATCCGTTCGATCTTAAAAAGGCGATCCCGTAACCGTGCGGCTTCCTCGAATTCCTCCCGGTCCGCTGCGGCCTCCATGCGTGCCCGAAGATCTACCAGCAACTCGTGGTCTCGGCCTTCCAAAAACTGACGGACTTGTTTAACGATCTGATGATACTCGGTTTTCGACTGATTGGCCGTGCAAGGTGCCATGCATCGTTTGATTTCAAACTCGATACAGGCGCGGTCGGCACTGCCATCGATGTCGATCGTACAGGTGGCGAGGGGGAAAACGTGTTTGATGACTTTCAACGTCTCTCGCAGGGCGTTCGCTGGGGTATAGGGGCCATAGTAGAGCGCTCCGTCTTTCTGCACGCGGCGCACGATCGACAGTCGAGGAAAGTCATCCTTGATGGGCAGCCGCACATAGGGGTACTGTTTATCGTCCCGCAACACGACGTTGAAGCGGGGCTTATGGCGCTTGACCAGGTTGCTTTCGAGAATCAGCGCTTCGAGCTCTGATCGAGTCACCATCGTTTCCAGATCCGCCACCTGACTGACGAGCAGACTGGTCTTGGGGCTATGGTCCGCACTCTTCTGGAAATACGATCGGACCCGGTCGGCGAGTACTGCGGCTTTCCCGATGTAAATGATGTCTCGTTGTTCGTTCTTGAACAGGTAGACGCCGGGTTGATCGGGGAGATGCGCGAGTTTGGATTGGAGGGCAGTAGTGGGATGCATGGTCAATGGTATATGGTCGATGGAGAATGGTCGATCAGTCAAGAGGAGTCTGAAGGACGCTCAGCCTTGGCTTTTCCACGTTCACGGATCTTGCGTTCAATGCTTGCAATGAGACTTGCTAGTTGCGTAAGAGCGCTGTCGTATCCTTCGGAGAGTGCCAATCCTTTCTCATCAGACATTTGCTTGATAGCCATCGCGTAGCGCACATGTGTCATCGTTTCTTGTCCCTCACGACGGCACCGATACAAAGCCTGAAGGTATTCCGTGCTGTATTGGGAGTAAAACCCTTCGGTCATATTCGCACAGACCGACTCAGATGAACGCAACATCTGACTGCGAAGCCATTTGAAGTCAGGTGCAAAGGCACGCGAGTTCTTCTCAATGCTCAAGGCTAAAGCCATGCAAGCTTGAAAAACAGGCATCTCT
>WBZN01002490.1_pt1 | contig 10252 bp, 12 predicted proteins | sample 5204281 | NCBI WGS metagenome assembly WBZN01 (sample SAMN12344347, study PRJNA552823) | activated sludge metagenome | biome: Activated sludge suspended growth; feature: Nitrification reactor; material: Wastewater; isolation source: activated sludge from nitrification reactor of wastewater... | reverse complement strand
GTTCCCAAAAATCCGGACTGGAAATCGGACTAAAATTGGGAAGCTCTGATTTGGTTCAAAGCCACGTCAGCTGTGGTGTTGAAAAAAATCCTATGGGACTTTGGTGTCGTTTGTTTAAATGCACCCAATATCGATGAAGCCATGATGTTAGTTGGCGACGAAGAGGAACAATCGGTTAATAATGACTATGCTCAATACGACACGCACAACCACAAAACCCGTTGGAATTTAAAAAGTGGTGTGGAAAAACCCAAGTCTCGCTATATCGTACAGACAGGTTTTGTAATACCGGCAGTTTTGATTACTGGCATTAATTCCGATCTACCGGGGCAGATTACGGCCCAAGTCAGCCAACATGTCTATGACACACCGGTTGGCAAGCATTTATTGATACCGCAGGGATCAAGACTAATTGGTGCCTATCATCATGAGGTCGTCTATGGACAAGAAAGGGTATTGATCGCCTGGCAGCGGATCGTCTTTCCAGATGGCAAGACAATGGATATCGGAGCTATGCCGGGCACCGACAGTATGGGCTATGCTGGATTCAAAGACCAGGTGGACCATCACTACATGCGTATCTTTGGTTCGGCGCTCATCATGTCGGCTATCATTGCTGGCGCGACATACAGTCAACGGGATTCAGGAGGGGCGTTCGGGCGACAAAATGCCGGTAGTATTTTAAGCCAATCGTTGGGGCAGCAATTAGGGATGGTGACGGCCAATCTGATTCGAAGAAATCTTAATATATCGCCAACAATAGCAATACGTCCAGGTTACCGCTTCAATGTTTTTGTTACAAAAGACATGGTGTTTAATCGGCCTTACCAGTCGTTTGACTATAGCCTGACAGCGCATCGGCAATAATGGTACTGCATAGGAGAAAACGATGAAAAAAGGATTTAAAAGTGGGTTCGGTGGGTTATTTTTTATAATGCTCGTGATTGCTCTGCCTGCTAAATCACAAGGCATTCCTGTGATTGATGCCACCAGTATTTATAATTTAGGGTTGCAGTTGACCACACTGAAAGAACAGTTTGACAACATGCAAGCCAATACTAGAACGCCAGAGACTTATCTATGGGCTGAGGTGCAGCAATCAATGAATCAGCTGATCCAGCTATCCAACGCTATTAGTATGATACGGGGCCAGTATGGTGGGGTAGATCAGATTCTATCGCGCTTTCAGAACTATGCTTATTATAGAGTATCGCCGTGCATTTCAGCACAAGCTGTATGTGATGATGCGGCGTGGAAATCGATCCTGCAGGGCCAACTTGTCAGCACAGACATTCAAAAAAAGGCCAATGATGCGCTCCTGCGTGGTATTGATTATCAAGAAAATCAAATACCATTGGATGCACAGCATCTACAAATATTGCAAGAGAAAACTAGTACTGCAACAGGACGCATGGAAGCCATTCAGTATGCCAATCAATTGGCAGCGCACCAGGCAAATCAATTATTGCAATTGCGCCAATTGATGGTGTCGCACTACACCGTGGAAGAGGCTAAAACTCAAGCGGAGAATGATAAAAAAGCCTTGCAGCAAGCCGCCAAGGAAGTTATGACGAAAAGATTGAGTCCGCAGCAATTGCCACAGGGGAAAAGCTGGCGAGTAAGCGACAGATTTTAAAAATAGAGGAGACTCATATGAAAGCATCAGATTATTTAATTATGTTCGTATTATGCACCACCATGATGACTGGCGTTACCGCATGTAGTAAAGACGGAGATGGAAAAATTGAATTTACTTCGGAGAGGAGGGAGTTGCCGAAGGCCAAATCTTGGACCGTAGATGGTCCGGTTGATGATAGTTCTTCTAAGAATAATCAATAAGTTGACTTGAATTTATTTGATTCCTTAAGAATAAGAAGAGAAAGTATTGATGAAAAAGAATAAAGGACTTTATTGTTTCTCTATCGGGACTATTCTTATTTTTTTTTCTGCAAGTTCTTTTGCGGATTTACCCTTTATAGATCCAGCTAGTGGTGATGGGGTAATGGATCAAGTCATCAATAGATTCTATAGCGTTGTTAAGAGCTGGCAAAATGTTCTTCAAACTGCTGCGATAAACCTTTTTTGGACATTAGCGCTTATTTCCATGGTATGGATGGGTGGCATGCTGTTATTGCGACGTGCCGATATTGGAGATTTTTTTGTTGAGTTTACTCGTTTTATCATATTTACCGGTTTCTTTTACTGGTTGTTGATTAATGCCGTCTCCGGACACAATATTGCGGGCACAATCATTAGTTCTATGCAGCAGCTTGGTGGAAGTGCATCAGGAGGAGGGGCAGTAAGTCCATCATCAATTTTAAATGTTGGAATGTACACTTTTCTTCAAACGATAGAAAAAACCAATGTTATTGCCGAGCCCATTGATAGTTTCGTTGCATTCTTCATGGCGGGTGGAATATTAATTATTTGCACGGTGATTGCGGTCAATATGTTGTTGCTTTTAATCGCATCCTGGGTGCTACTGTACGCGGGAATATTCTTGCTGGGGTTCGGTGGCGCACGCTGGACGAGCGATATTGCTCTTAACTATTTTAGGACGGTGCTCAGTATCGGTATTCAATTACTCGTCATGGTGCTCATCGTGGGTATTGGTAGCGATATCCTGACGGAATACTTCAATAAAATGAACAAGAATCTGGTTAACTACGAAGAATTAGCTGTCATGATGGTATTTACCATCGCATTTTTTGTGCTGATCAACAGACTGCCAGCGATGGTTTCTTCCATCGTGACCTACAGTGGCAATGGGGCAGTGGGAGGTATTGGCAGCAGTTATACTCCGCAACAAATGGGGTCTTCGGGATTAACCGCAGCTGCGGCCACTGCTACGGCAACGATTGCAACGACCTATGGCGTGAAGGCAGCTTTTAATTATCTTAAAGCGCAAGGTGGAAGCAGTAATGCGCTTGATTCAGCGCAAAATATGGACCGAGCAAATGAGCTGAATCAGTTCTCTAATCTCAATAGTAGCCAATCTTCATCGGATCAGGAAAACCAGATACCCAAGGATCATTATCTCTATAGAGGTGGCAAATGAAAAAGTATATTTTTATGCTGTCTTTTCTGTCATGCAGTCTAGTGGCCGTACCTACTGAAGCCAAAGACGCATGCACATCTGTTTTGTGTATGGCGGGAATGTTGCAAGGGACAGGAGAAGTCGATGAGTGTTCGAGTGCGATCAAGGATTATTTTAGTATCGTCAAGTTTGATTTTGGATCGATTAGCTTGAACAAGACTTTTAAAGCGCGGGGAAAATTTTTGAATCAATGCAGTTCTGCTGGAACGTGGCCGGATGAAATCAATACCGTCTATGGCATGATGATTTTGTAGAGGCTAACGATGTTGCCTGTTTCTGATCTGCCTCCACAACAACAGGAGCGCATTGTGTGTTCGATTGTTGCAGCCGTTAAATATGAAATACCAGCCAATATCTTGCTCGCTATAGCTGAGAAAGAGGGTGGCAAACCGGGTCAATGGGTTCGTAACAATAATGGCACTTTTGACGTCGGTGCGATGCAGTTTAATACCACATATATTAAAGATTTATCCAAGTATGGCATTACACCGGATCATGTCGCTAATTCCGGATGTTATGCTTATGATTTGGCGGCTTGGCGCGTTCGCTTGCACATCAAGCATGATAGGGGTGATATCTGGACAAGAGCAGCGAATTATCATTCGCGTACTCCAAAATATAATGCCAAGTATCGCACCGATTTAATGGCTAAATCAGCCAAATGGGCGGACTGGCTGGAAGCAGAGTTTAAAACAACCAGCAAGGTTCAAAACGGTCTTGGATCATCATTTAAGTAATAACTAACCACTTGAATCCAATCTCTCGACGTTACCGCAATTGCAATAAAACTTATGAATAGAATTAAGCAAAACCCCGATGGAGTTAGTATTGTCTGCAGGAACAGCTGTGGCAGTAAATTTAGAAGATTTACTTATAAAAGCAAGTTTTTTTCTCCGATAAGGCCTATTGCGAAATCCTGAATAACGCACTTGCCGGATTGTTTGATAATAGGTTCTGGTGCTATTGGCATTTTTGGGTAGATTTCATTGCCTAGAATTTACCGAAAAGAATGTAATTTGGAAATTAAGAGGAACAGAAGACATCAATGGAGGGGTAATACATGATGGATAATATCCATGAAAAAGTAGTATACCTGCACCGAGACAAAGTTGTATCGATAGTCAGTAAAAATCAGCGTACCTATTGCAAGGAAACGCAGAACAAATCCAATAAAAATTCACTACTCATGTTCAAATTTGTCGCACGGCAAATTCTGTCCTCGTTATGGTGGCTCCTATTACCCTTATTAGGCTGCGTTGCTTTAACGAGTCTGTTCTTGTCCTATTTGCTTTTTGGCGCTTTGCTACTCAGCCACGATCTGCACAGTCATATGGAGAACCAGGCGATGATCATGATCGGGATATCCATCGGATTGTTTTTAACGAGTAAGCTGCTTTTCTTTGCGTGGGGATGGATAAAGGTGAAGCTCGCCACTGGTTAGTCTAAGCTTTGGACGAGATTGAGATCTTCGTGGTTAATTGGTCGAATAACGTGCTTTATTCAAGATGTATGTTAGCACATGGTTGGAAACGCGGACGTTCTCTTGTATGACTGTATAATAGTTCCGTCCACAGATAGAACGAAGCCCATACATCGCTGTCGCAATTCTTCAACGAGGCTTACCAAATGAGGCATGGAACGATCAAGCCGCCCCAGACGAGGAGGGAATCTCCTTTCTATAATTGAAATAGGCATGCATCAAGGCCAACGCGCTGCGATGTTGATCCAGAAATTTTATCGGCAAAGATATTTTTATCATTACAGCTTTCATTTTTTAAGGAATAAAGTTGCAAGACCAAGTCCCGATCGCCTGTAATTAAAATGCAGGTATCAATAAGGTAATGTGCCATTTCTAACGATCAAACTCTTCGCGAATCACTTGCATACGCTGCTCAGTGTTTTCATCATTCGACCACATGCCTCTCATGTCATGCAAGGCTTGTTTCCACTGGCCTTGCAATGTGTTTTTTTGGGATAGCAGCAAATCAACCGCCTCACGAATAAGCTCGTTTTGGCGTGTTCCTGAAGTGAGTGCAAGGTACTTGAGAGCTTGCTCTTGTTCCTTGAATAGATAGACCTGTGTGCGTACCTTAGAATTTCGCTTCATATGCATTGCTGTATATGTCTTAAATAGATAATGCAAATTTTAGTTGATAATAGAATTTTGCAAAGTTCTCGATAATTGTCAGCGCACTCAATAAGCTTAATGGACATTGATTTTTGAGACAACAAATCGGAATAGTTTTATGGGTGTTTTGAGGTATAAAGGATAGGGTGTTAATCAAGCTGCAAGAAATACTAGGGAAAGGGTGGAATCAGCATTGAAATTTACCACCTTTTCTCTCCAATTGCCGCATAAGCCCGCAAATGTATTTTTTAAAAACCAAAATGCTTGCAGGTGAATGCAATATTCTGAGATGTACCAGCATCTTCAAAAACTTAGAATTTGCGAGATATATCTCTTTGTGCTTGTAGATTCATCAACGACTCCCTGTAAACAGCTTAATTTATCAAAACTGTCAACCGAAGTCGTGATATTCATATTCCACACAAACTTCTTGAAACTGTAATTCTAGTGTCAAAATTAAATGTTATGCAACTGATTAATTTGACAAATTGATTTCCTGAGGCTTGTTTTCAAATGAGCTGTAAGTGACCGAACTTTTATATAACCTCAGCATTGATATTTGTTATAGCAAATCAGCTACAATCGATTTGCTAGTTCTGAATTATGATTTCAACGCGGCGATTACTTTGCCTACCTTCTACAGTATTATTGGTCGCAACGGGTTTACTCATTCCATATCCTATTGTTTCAATCCGATTACTTGATATGCCTTCAGATAAAAGCACACCACGTACTGCATTCGCACGGTTTTCAGATAATTGTAAATTCATAGAAGCACCACCAGTAGAATCGGTATGACCTTCGATTAGAACTGTCTTCTCGGAATATTGCTGCATGAAACGAGCTAATCGAGTCACTGTATTTACAGCACCCGGCATCAAATCAGCTTTACCCGTAGCAAATAGCACATCACCTAAAGTCATAACCATGCCGCGCGCAGTTTTTTCTGCTTGTAGCTCGGCTAATTGCTGTTCCAATTGAGCTTTTTCCGCTCTCACTTTTTGCGTTTCACGATCGCGTGATTGCAAGGCGATCTGCCCCGAAGCCTCATTCAGCCGGGCAATTTCATCTAATGCGAGTTTTCGATCTCTTACTTCTAATGCCGTACGCACTTCGTTATGGCCTACATAAGCCAGGGTTGACATCCTTTCATCATTATTAGCTTCAGCGGCCATTCGTAAGGTTGCTTCCGCTTCGTCAAGCTGAGCGGAAGCGCTTTTGATCACCTCAGGATCTTGCTTCGCCTGGCTTAGCGCAGACTCCGCTTCAATTAACGCACTATTTTTAGGTAGCGCCCCACAGGCGATCAAAATACCGGTCGAAAATAATATGACAAGAGTGTTTTTTATGATATTTATCATAATAATAGCCTTTATTTAATCATTCAAAAATTAAAATAACTGAGTTAACGAAAGTCAGCAAATAAAGAGAATCACATTAATATTTCTGCACGCGCTCTAATTCATTGCCCAAGGTGTTGACGGTATCTTTCATTTTTTGAGCAGATTGCTTTGCTCTAGCCGCGCTCGCTTTGGCATTTGCAAGCTTCGCATCGGATAAAGATTCATCGGCCAGTCGTTTGGCTCTTTCATTGTTGTCTTTGGCTGCTGCTACTTCCGCTTCACGCAGCTTCGTTTTAGCGCGATCAAACTCCACAGGAGCAAAATTAACAGCGCCATTTGTTTCCGCCGTTTCAATCTGCGCTTTTGCACTGGCCAGTTCGCCTACAGGTTTTGGTACGCTATTGCAAGCACTAAGCATAATGGCAATAAAAAATAAAAAACAAATCGCAACGGGTTTCTGAAAAAATGTACATTGCATGATAATCACCTTCTTCTTTAAGAAATATATTTATTAAATCAACCTCAAACATCATTAGTTGTTCAACTCTGAAGGCTTTGCGCTACAGATATATTCATAGTAACCCATTCTTTTTCATTCGTACTTAACAGATGTTAATGTGCAAGAGATTATTGAAAAATATGAATTGCACTGCAAAATGGGGTAAAACAAGCAGTCGTGTCACCAGCCACCGTATCGAAAAACATCTGTTTTACGACATAGATACTGACAATGGTGAAGTATTGCTTTGAAAAGCTCAATAAATACACGTAAAACGATTTCGGCCAATGTTATTTTTGTTCTTTGCTAGAAGGGGTGAAATGTCCAGCAACCGCCGGGAAGGTCACGAAATCAGTCTGCTTGCCTTACATTTCAATAAAAACTGTATGGTTTACTTTAACAGGTTGATTATCAAAATATTATTAGCGAAGCCACGCTGGCAAGACAAAAATACATTACGCGATTATGCTGCGCTGACACCTTTGGTATGGGAACATATAAACCCGTATGGGCGTTTTGATCTTGATATGAATGCTCGACTTGACTTGCCGTAGCCAAGATTGCGGCTGGTGACACGACTGCTTGTTTTACCCCCAAATCGCTTGCGGTCAAATTCACGCTTTAAGCGGGTAGGGTGGCGTGTCCAGTGCGTTGTTTCATGGGCACATATCAACATACTCGGAGCGTACGATTTCTCAGATGAAAAATTTAAAGATTCCGTCGGAAGTCTTCCCCTGAAATCAGCCGCCTAAAATATCATTCAATTCGGGAAAACCAAAAACGCCAAAAAGCTGTAACATCAAATCAATCTACAAATCTCTATGCGACTTTTGGTACCTTTATGCAGAATAACCCAAATTCTAATAATAGCTTTTGATTCCATCGCCGATGAATTCAAAGTGATGACTGATTTCAGGCATAATTTACCGTTGCGCCCAATATCTAAAACGGAAATTTACTTGTTACCATATCCGGTGAAGTGTGCGTCAGCGACATCAGTGTGCCGCAGCAAGCTACGTATGAGAATGAGGATAGGTTCCACACAATCAGCCTGTATGAGCAGCGAAAATCTGCATAAACGGCACCGGCCAAAAGCCAATGTCGTAAGTGTTATGTGAAAGATGCCAGAAGGCATCAGGTATGAATCGGGGCGACGAACAACCGTGAACTGCCGTTTAAGTGTCGAATCTGCTCTAATAACATCAAAACTGGGGATGTTCAGTGGCTCCATAAGTGAAGTACATTTGAGAATATATCCATGGATTCATCGGAACTGAAGACCGTACTTGAACACCTGATTGCCACTTGGGAAAACGAAGTGGTGGAGTTTAAACAAGCAGGCAATGACTATGACACTGATAAGATTGGTGAGTATTTTTCTGCGCTCAGCAACGAGGCTAACTTACGCAGTGCAGATCGTGCTTGGCTGGTGTTAGGCGTTAACAACAAAATGCGCAGCGTGGTGGGGTCGGACTATCGACCCGAGCCCGAGCGCTTGCATGGGCTAAAGCACCAGATCGCGAAAGACACGGAACCGAGCATCACTTTCCGTGACATTCATGTGCTGCAACATGCAAAAGGCCGTGTCGTGTTATTCGAAATTCCTCCCGCGCCGCGTGGTATTCCAATTGCTTGGAAGGGGCATTATTTTGCCCGCGCTGGCGAAAGCCGTACTCCGCTGGGATTAGACAAGCTCGATGAGATTCGCCAGCAAACGCTGGCCATGGATTGGACGGCGCAAATTATCCCTGGCGCCACATTGGGCGACCTGGATGAAGCGGCAGTGCGTAAAGCTCGGGAATCCTTTGCTCAGAAATACGCCAACCGCATTACGCTTGATGACGTCATGGGTTGGCCGCTGGCGACATTCCTTGATCGCGCCCATGTCACTCAGAATGGGCAGGTTACCCGCACCACTTTGTTACTACTGGGCAGAGCGGAATCGGCGTATCGGCTTTCACCACATCCGGCGCAAATGACCTGGAGTTTGGAAGGCTCGGAGCGAGCTTATGAGCACTTTGGTCCGCCTTTTTTGCTCAACACAACCCAACTTTATCTGCGTATCCGCAACATCCAGCTACGCATCTTACCGCAAGACGAACTGTTACCGGTGGAAGTGTCAAAGTATGACCAGAAGATCGTTCTTGAAGCCTTGCATAACTGCATCGTTCATCAGGATTACAGTCGTAATGGCCGTGTAGTCGTTACAGAGCGGCCGGATCGATTGGTATTTGAGAATGAAGGTAGCTTTTTTGAGGGGCAACCGAACGAATATATCGAAGGTACCAAGATTCCTCGCCGCTATCGCAATCCTTTTCTGGCGCAGGCAATGGCCGAGTTAAATATGATCGACACTATGGGTTATGGCATCCGCGATATGTACACGGGACAGGCTCGGCGCTACTTCCCGATGCCGGACTACGACCTAGACGAGCCAGGCGTGGTGAAGATGGTTCTTTACGGCGGGGTGCTGGACATTTCCTACACTCGCTTGCTGATTCAGAAAACCAACCTGCCATTAGCGGACGTGCTGGCACTTGATCGTGTGCAGAAGAAATTGTCCATCCCAGATGAAGCCGCCACCCGTCTACGCAAAGCCCAACTGATCGAGGGACGCAAGCCTAAGTATTTTGTTTCAGCTGTTGTTGCCAAGGCCACTGCCAGTGTCGCGGACTACATCCGTACCCGTGGTCAAGATGATGCTTTTTACCTCAAGCTGATTATGGATTATCTGACCACAAAGGGTGAAGCTAACCGTGCTGAAATTGACCATTTGTTACTTGGGAAACTGAGTGATGCGCTCATTGACAAGCAAAAGGCGAACAAAATCAGCTCACTGCTGACCAAGCTGCGTAAACAGGGGCTGATTATGAACACAGGCTCGGATACGGCTTCTTGTTGGCAACTAACCAAACGTTAAAGAGATTTCAAAGAGATTTCAAAGAGACCTCAAAGAGACCTCAAAGAGACATGACTTATATACATTAACAATCAATGTATTATAGTTCTTTATGGAAATTTCAACTAAAGAGTTGCAAAGAGATCGCTTGTTGCATCATATGAATATTACGACTTCGGTTGACAGTTTTGATAAATTAAACTGTTTTCAAGGAGTCGGTAATGAATCTACAAGCACAAAGAGATATATCTCGCAAACTCAAAGTATTTGAACATGCCGCTAAATC
>WBZN01002488.1_pt1 | contig 10254 bp, 9 predicted proteins | sample 5204281 | NCBI WGS metagenome assembly WBZN01 (sample SAMN12344347, study PRJNA552823) | activated sludge metagenome | biome: Activated sludge suspended growth; feature: Nitrification reactor; material: Wastewater; isolation source: activated sludge from nitrification reactor of wastewater treatment... | reverse complement strand
ATCCCCCGGCACCTAGATCTGAAGCGCAGGAAGCGCTTCAGAAAGGCCCTCACAGGATGGACACAGCCTCGCACAACCGGCAACAGCTGAACGAAGACATCTATTTAAGTGGAACTTTGAAGAACGATCCATAAGGCGATAGATAGCTACCGCGCCGGACGATCAAGGGCCGTTCTCCGGAAGACAAGTTCTGTGAATGACAATGAGAGCAAGTAACCAGCATGACCGAGAGAGCAGAGCAAGTCTGCGACACTCCCTCTCATCAACAGCGTAGGGGACCAGTTCCAGATGGATTGAAATAACCTTGCGAAATGATCAAGATTTGCCATAAAATTGTGTTTTGCTTGGTCAGCGAGAGGCCTCGCCTTGGACCTTCTAATTGTACAAACTTTGCAATTGGTTCTGGTACTTCACATCGAGGGCTTTTCGTTTCACTTTCAGGGAAGGAGTGAGCTCGCCGTTTTCGACCGAGAATTCTGTGGGTAAGACCAGGAATTTTTTAATCGTTTCGTAGCTGGCCAATTGGGAATTGGTTTCGGCGATGGATTTTCGCACCTGATCAATCACAACGGGTTGTTGAACGAGATCCGTCCATTTTTTGTAGATCAGGCCTTTGTCCTTTGCTAGTTGCTCAAGCACAATTTTATCGAGAGTGACCAAGGCCACGATGTATTTTTTTTGATCCCCGTGAATGAGCACATGGCTGATCAAAGGATAGAGCTTTAACAGGCCTTCGATTTTTTGCGGGGCCACGTATTTACCACCCGCCGTTTTAATCAGGTCCTTCTTGCGATCGGTGATGCGGAGGTCCCCACCATTGGTTATTTCGCCGATATCGCCGGTGTGGAACCAGCCATCGGTGAAAACCTCGTCGGTGCTTTCCGCATCTTTGTAATATTCGGTCATGACCTTATGGCTTTTGACGAGGATCTCGCCGTCTTCGGCGATTTTAATTTTCACTTCGCCGATGGGTCGGCCCACGCTGCCAAACTTATAATTGAAAGGAGTGTTCACGGTGATCGCGCCCGTTGTTTCGGTGAGACCATAGCCTTCGAGGATGAGAATGTTGGCAGCGTAGAAAAAAGTGGCTATTTCTTTGGGAATCGGGGCTCCGCCGCTGATCGCAAAGCGCAGTCGGCCGCCAAAGGCGTCGGATATTTTATTGAGCACCAGACGTTTCGCGAGTTCATATTGGGCGAGCAGATCAAGGGGAATGGACTGGCGGGTGAGTTTGAGATCACCTACTTTTTGTCCCACGCCCAGAGCCCATTTGAAAAGTTTGAACTTCAAAGGTTGAGTTTCCATTTGCGTCCAGATCGCCGAATAAATTTTTTCAAAAATACGTGGGACCGAAACCATGATGGTGGGTTTGACTTCGGTCAGATTCCCGCGAATTCTTTCGATGCTTTCGGCTAGCGCCATGGTAAATCCCGTGTACATATGGCCCCAGCTTTCGAGACGGCCCAGGACGTGCGCGTAAGGAAGAAAACTGAGGCTCACGTCATCAACGGTGACTCCGCAGAGGGGAAAGGCATCGCTGACTTCGCTGATGATTTGCTGATGCGTGAGCACGACGCCTTTCGGTCGTCCCGTGGTGCCAGAGGTATAAAGCAAAGTCGCGGGATCTTTTAAAGTGAGCTCTCCACAGGATTTGGAATAGCAATCGGGCTCCTGCTCAAGATGCTGCCGGCCCAGCGCCACCAGTTCGCTCCAGTTCATGACCGTGCTCTCTTGCCCGGGGACGCTATCTAAAATAAAAATCCGTTCGACCTGAGGGCATTTCGCTTTGACCTGCTCCCAGATTTTCAAAGTATTTTTGTTCTCACAGACTAAAAATCGAGCGCCTGAGTCATTGAGAATATACTCCACATCTTCGGGCGTATTGTTTTGATAAATCGGAACGACGACCGCCTTCATTCCCAGGGTCGCGTAGTCCGCGAGACACCATTCGTAACGGGTGTTCGACATGATGGCGATGCGATCGCCCGGCTGAGCCCCTAGAAAAAGCAATCCGGCCGCAACGGCTTCGATATCTTTATAATATTCAGGCCAACTTTTTTCGGTCCAGGTCGAAGAGCTTTTAAATTTAATCGCGACTCTCTGATGATCGCGAGCGGACATGGAAAGAAGGGAAGAACCAATGGTGATTTGTGAATTCATGATGATGACTCTCCGCAGGGTCTTTTATTTTAGAATAAGCTCAACACGACGGCGTTCATTCTGTTTAACCGTGATCGTCTGTTCGGCGGAGGCCCCGGTGAAGGGGTTGTGCGCCTGAATTTTGATCGGAACACCGGCCGGAATCGTGTAGTGTTCAACCGGCAAGGTTTCATTAAGTCTTTGTCCGTTGACGGTCAAGACAGGATTTAAGCCGCCGTTGATCAAATTGATCGAAACGGAGGCTGATTTAGGAATAGGTTGCAGAGTGGCCCGAATAGATTGGGCGTTGCCGGTGACGGTGGCGACGGTTTCGTAATTCAGAAAGCCGTCTTTTTTGATAGTTAGAAAAAATTGTTTATTTCCTCCGACCGTACGGCGGTAAGGGGTAAAGGATCCAGTGTCCACGCCATCGATGAAGATTTTGGCTCCGGGTGGTTCACTTTCAATTGTCACCACGTATTGAGCTGTTGCGGCCAAATCGGTCTGACCTGCGACATTCTTCGAAGCTGAATTTTCGTTCGTTGGCAAAGGTCTCGGCGCGATCGATGTCATTTCGTTAGCCATCTTGGCGAAACCACCGGCATAACTTTTAAAAGTGTCTATATTTTTGAAACCTAACCAACCGCCCACCGCGAAGAGCAGGGGGACCACGGTGTGCATCACCCAATTCAACGAGCCTTCCGAGGCGGGAAGTCCACGCAAAGGAGGTCGTTGCGCCTGCGGATTTTTCAAGCCCTGAATTTTCGCATTGGTCCCGTGCGTGACCCCGCTGAGAGTGCGCACCGAATCTCGGCGAGCGCTGGGGAGATTTTTTAAATTATTCAAGTCCACTTTGATGTCGGTCGCCGTATCGAGATCTAAATCTTCATAATCCACGTTCATCGGACCCGGTGGCAAAGCAGGACTTGAGTTTTCGCGGGGAGGATGCTGGTACTGAGGTTGCTGCTGCTGACGAGGGGCCGCGATGGGATTCTGTGGAAGAGGGGCGGCGGCCGCCGGTGGAGGATTCGAGCGCACGTCCGTTTGCGTGACGACTGTTTTCTCCGTATCGACGACAGGACCCTGGATTTTAGAAAACTCGACCAGACGTTTCCTTTGATCGAGAAAGGCTTGAGAAAAAGCATTCTTCATGAAAACGCTGAAATCATGGGGAGAGAATTCAGGATACTCCGTATTTAAAAAGCGATTCAAATCACGATGAAAAGCCGCGGCGGTTTGATAGCGCAGACTTTTATCTTTCGCGAGGGCTTTGTTCACAATCCGCTCCAGCGCAGGGGGCACCGAGGGATTGATCTTACGGATGCTCGGAATTTGGCATTCGCGGATTTTTCTCAAAATAGCAGCTTCGCTGCTGGAAGTGAAAAGACGATCGTTCGCGAGAAGCTCCCATAGCACGATGCCCAAAGAAAAAACATCCGTGCGCAGATCGATGCCTTGACCGTCCGCTTGTTCGGGGCTCATATAACCGAACTTGCCTTTGAGGGTGCCGGCCTTGGTCGCTTCCAACTGGGTTTCGGCCTTGGCGATCCCGAAATCGATGATCTTCACTTCGCCTTCGAAGCTGACCATGATGTTTTGCGGACTCATATCACGATGGGTGATATTCAAGGGTCTACCCGAGGTGCCGTCGATACAGCGATGGGCGTGGTCCAACCCGGCGGCGACTTCTTTGATCATGTAAACAATCTGCTCCAGCGTGAACTGCGTGGAGGTTTTTTTCATTTCGTTGATCACTTGACGGAGATTGCGCCCTTCGACGTACTCCATCACCAAGAAGAACTGCTGCCGTTCGATCCCGAAATCGTAAATCGTGACCACGTTTCCGTGGTTGAGGTTCACCGTGATTTTGGCTTCCTCTTTGAACATATCGATGAACTCGATGTTGTCAGAGTACTGAGGCAGGATGCGTTTGATCGCCACAAACTTGTTCACGCCGCCCGCGCCCGTGGACTTCGCTAAATACACTTCGGCCATACCGCCGCTGGCCATCTTCTCAAGAAGCATGTATTTACCAAAATGCTCTACGCCGTTGGACATTTAAAGTTGTTTCCTCTTGAGATCACTATCGGTAAAATGAAATGATCGCTTGAGGAGGATAGCCATGAAATGGATCGGACTAACCGGAGGTATTGCCTCTGGAAAAAGCACGGTGAGTCGTTTACTGCGACAAAGGTCCTACCAGGTGATCGACGCTGACGTCCTCGCCCGCGAGGTGGTGGAAAAGGGCTCTCCTGGCCTTCAGTCCGTTGTCGACGTTTTCGGGACAGAGGTCCTGCAGCCCGACGGAAGTCTAGATCGCAATCAATTGGCGCGTTTGGTTTTTGGAAAAACGCAGAAATTGGCTCAATTAGAGGCTCTTTTACATCCGTTGATCAAGGCGAGATTAGTTTTTTTGAAATCAGAATTGGCCACCCAAGGAGTTCCCTTAGCCTTTTATGACGTGCCTTTGCTTTTTGAGAAAAATTTGGAGTCCGAATTTGATGCGGTGGTCGTGGTGAGCTGTACCGAAGTCCAGCAGAAGGAACGCTTGAAAAAAAGATCAGGACTTTCGGACCAAGAAATACAAGAGCGTCTGCAGGCCCAAATTTCTTTGGTCCATAAGATAAAAAAATCTCATTTTGTGATTCAAAATGATCAAGATGAAGCTCATTTGCAAAAAGAAATCGAAAATATGATTCAGTTTTTAAAAAAATTGAAATAATTTTCGAAAGCTTGTTTATCATTCGGGTATCTGAAAATTCAGACCCAAGTCGAAAAAATACTCCATGCCGACGAGTGCGGCCGCCAGGCCGGCCTCCGCGTAGAAATGCTCATCGGAGTTCCATAAATTAGCTCCACCGAAAGAGCCGCGGGCTTGCACCCTTTTGATTTCGATGAAATTCACGAAACCGTCGGCTCCCCGCAAATGGCTACCGGCGGCGACTTTCCAGTAGGGCTTCCATTCACTCAACGAAGACATGAAAAATCTTTTTCCTAATTGAGCGCCGATTAAATTCTGTGGCAAATTCAATTCGATGTTAGCATCCCAACTTTGTTCGGGACGGATCACGGCAAAACGAACACCGATTAAAGTGCTCGAAATGGCTTGCTCATGTTCGAAAAAAGTACCTCCCGAAAAACCCGCATAGGCCGCGAGAGAAAAAGGACTGCTTTTCTGAGGCAGGATCGGCTCATCGATGGGGCTTGCGCTCATTTGCACCGGCGGCAAGTCGGAGCGGACCTGTGGGGCGGCACAGCACTCGGCTGAACCAAGCAGGACAAAGGTCAAAAAAAGCAGTGGAATGAAAACTCGCATACAGGAAATTATATTTTAAATTTACAATTTGGGAAGTCATTTGGAGGTCTCATTATGTCAGGTCGAGGAATGTTTTTCCTCTCGAGTCTTTTTCTGCTTTTCGCTGCGCCTGTGTTAGCAGAAACGGATCCTAGTGTGAGCTTCACTATTCATCATTCGTATCAATCGGCGCGAGCTCTGGGAATGGGAGACGCCTTCGTCGGAGTGGCGAATGACTATACCGCTTTATTCTATAATCCGGCAGGACTCGCTCGGCGGGATGACGGAGAATTGAATCTGTCATTGGATGCGGCGACTTCAGCTTCGTTCCTTAATTTTACCAAGGATATTCAAAACGCGCAGAAATCGGGAACAACTGATACAGACAAGCAGCAGGCCATCCTCGATGTTTTGGATAAGTACTCTGGGAAAACATTTTCCTTGAGGACCGCGCCGGCGTCGGCCGTTTTGGTTCGCCCCAATTGGGGGATTGGATTTATTCCCGCCGATGTTTCCGTGGAAACGACCGTGCACAAACAGGTTGGCCCCTCGGTCAATGCGACGGTTTATGGCGATAGCACCTTGGCCTACGGCTACGGCAAGGACTTGCCCTGGTTTGATCACGCGCGCTTTTCGATGGGGATGACCGGCAAATTCACCAACCGGGTTTACGCGAGCAAAGCCCTCAGTGCCATCGAGCTTGCGACCAATTCCAATCTTGTGAAAAAAGAGGATTTGGCAGAGGGCTATTCGCTGGATGCCGATATCGGCGCACTCTTAACGCCGGAATTTCCGGATGAAGGCATTTGGTCTGTCGTCAGGCTCGCGCGTCCTACTTTTGGGATGGTCGTGCGCAATGTCGGCGAAACGGGTTTTGGAAAGTCACTGAAGCTAGTCAATAAAGAGTCCACCGAGGCTCCCATTAAAAATTATCGCGTGGTCGATGTGGGAACACGCTGGGAATATCCCTCGGCCTGGATTTTTGGCGGGCGCGGAGTTTTAGATGTTCGTGACATTGGTCATCCCTTGTTCAATTGGCGCAAAGGGATCCATGCCGGATTTGAATTTGATTGGACCATGGCAAGTTGGTGGAAAGGTCAGTACCGTTTTGGATACAGCGAAGGCTATTTCACCGGAGGGCTTTCGGCGCTCCTAGGAATTTTCAATTTGGACGCCGTCACCTATGCCGAAGATGTGGGAACCTACGACCATCCTCTGGAATCCCGTGTTTACATGCTGCGATTAAGTTTGAATTTCTAGGGCGAGGTTTTCCATTGAGCGAGAATGGCTGCGCCGACTTTTTGCGGATCGCTCGCTTGTCCTGCGGGTAGCGTCGCTAGCGCCGTCGTCAATTGGTCGCAGACCGTTTGGTTCACTTGGGACCCTGTTTCGCAACCGGCTTGGTAGACAGAAAGAACCGTTTCACCGACGCTTGTCTGCGCCTCCGTGCTTGTGGGGTCTGTTCCGAGGAGTGCTGTGATCTTCGAAGTGATATCGCCCCCTGTGCCAAGGGAAGCAATAACCGTGGCAGATTTCACCAAGGCCGCCAACATCGAAAGACCTTTTTGATTGGTTTTCGAGCAATTCGAAAAAGTCTCATCCGCGATGGATTGAGAGCCAAACTTCAATGCATCCAAAAAAGCAGGAGTGGAGCTGCCGGCCCCTGAATTTAAATGGGAGAATGTATCGACGATTTTCGCATTCGAGCTGAAGCCATTCTCGATGAAGTTCGCCGCGCAGCGAATGATATAGGCATTGGGTGTTTCGAGTCCCGCCACTTGATCTACGCAGGTGCTGACCGTTGCGGGCGTAGCGGAATCCAAACACATTTGCGCATCACCTATTTTATCTGAATCTTTAGGCCCACAGGACACGAGCAAAGTCATCGTGGTCAGTAAAGCCAATGCGCAGGTGGTTGAAATTTTCATAGACGGCCCTCCAGCTTTCTTTTCGTCATTTTTCCTTAAAAGCTTGAGGTGCAGGAGTGTTGGAAATGTCTTAATTTGAATCAGTTTAGAAGCGGAGACCGTAGCCCGCGCGAAGAATCATCTGGCTCGTGGTGACGACGCTCTTGTTCGGTAGGATCACGTAGTCAAATTGCACCGGAATAAAAGTCCGCGGATTGAGATTCCAATCGACTCCCAAAACAACCAGAAGTTTTTGGTTGGTGCTCGTCTTGCTGACATCAATCACGTTCGAACTTTTACTGAGCGCCAGCATAAATCCTAAACCAGCGCCGGCCCAAAGTTTGTATTTAGGTTGACGGTAGGCAAAGCGGATCACCCCATCAAGGCCTAAGTAGTTAATGTTGACATTATACTGAGCTCCCGAAGAAGAAGAGCCTTTTGCAGCTAAACTTGTGTAGCCCGCGCGCCCTAAAACTTCGATATTGCCATCTAAAACCTGTTCGTAAAAGCCATCAAAACCGAAGGAAGAACCTTTGAGATTGGCCGTTCCCCCCGAGGTCGCCGAAAGATTCACCGACATGGTGGTTTGAGCCATGGAGACCAGGCCCCCGTAAGCCCGCGAGCTCATTTTAGGAGCTTTTGTTTTTTTGCCTTTGGCGTCCGTTGCGTTCGCCACTTTGTTTTTTGGCGTATAGGGAACGAGGGAGTAGGTGGTTGGGGCCGCCGTTAAGGCTCCTTTGATGATGCGTGCGATGGCTTTATCATCTTTGATTTGGGTTACCGAAATAACCGCGCGCCTTTTGCCGGCTTCATCACTCACGATGAACTGGTTGCCCTTCTCGGTGATAGCTCCTTCGAGAACAAGCAGAGTCCGGTCGCCTTTGATCGTTTGAATTTTTACGGCCGAAGCCAAAGAGGACATCAAAAAAATACCTAGGCTGATGAGAAGGCAAAGTTGTGATTTCATGGGTGCATCTCTTTTTGAAACATATTTCTAAGATTTTCTCTAAATATTCACTCCTTGGGAAGTCTTATTTCGCCAGACGAGAAATTTGACTGTTCTATTGTGAGATTAGCGCGGGGAACTCCTTGAGGTCTAGTTGGTTTACACCGAAAATAAAAGGACCGGGGGGATTTTCATGCCATCAGGGACTGTGTTATGTCTCATCAAATCGGCTATTTCATTTGTTGGAATCGCGGGTCTTGTTTTGTTATTCCAAAACTGCAGCGGGGATATGAGTCCGTTGAAGTCACAGGTTCAACTGCAGGGACTTTATGATGCGGCTTCGGCTAGCGATGCGACTTCTTTACCAGGTTTACTCAGTACGGATTCCCTCTACGTTTCGATGAAGAACTCTGTTTATTCCGTCAATAAAACCCCTCTTTTTGCCGACGCGGTGTCGATCGTTGTCGCGGTCGACCGCACGAGGACCGGCACGATTGTCGATTTAGTTTCAGGTGCGGGCGGTGAAGAAACAAAAATTGTTCTTTCTGACAACCAGATTTTTGCCGAGCATCTTTCCGATCCAAGCAACTACTCGGCCTTAGCGGTTCCTTTGCCGGCGACGGGTGATCGCATGGTGCTTTCGATTTCCCTTGGTACGGAACCAGAGGATATCGTCATTCTTGTCAACGGCCTCAAGCAGACTGGAACCATGATAAAAAAGGGCTCGCCCTACACGTCCAGCTATTTACTTAAAACAATGACCTTAGGGGGAACTCAGGGGAGCATTTACGGATTGATGATTTACAATAGGGCCCTCACGCCTTTGAATTTGAATACATTGGCCCGCTACGTAGCTAATACGAATGGTGTGAGCAATGTTGTTTATGATCCCTCTTTGGGGGACGGAACGGGCGGGATCCCGGTAGTGGCAACAGCCCAATTCATTGCGGCCAAAGCCATCCTTGATGGAAATTGTTTGGGTTGCCACAATGGAACGCAAACGGATTTTAGAGGTCTAACCCAGTCTCAATTTATACAAAAAGGTCTGGTCAGTGCTGGAAATAAAGCCGCTTCGCCTATATATTATCGTCTGAGTGGAGCCTTGGCGGGACAAGGTCCTATGAATATGCCTCAGAATGCCGCGGCCTTAAGTGCCAGCCAAATCCAAATCGTCGCGGATTGGATCGAGAGCATCAATTGATTTTCAACCTATTTTTCCAGGGGAGGAAGAATGAAGTTTCTAGTGTCTTTAGCCGGTCTTCTATTATTTGCGCAATTGAGTGGAGCCCAAAGCACGCCTAGTGCTGTCGTTGATGTGACCTTGACTCCGATGGGAGATTTCAAAGCGAAGACGAATAATGTCAAAGGAAACGCTGTCCTCAAGGGCGATGAGGTGAGCGCGCAAAATATCGTGGTCAATTTGAAGTCTTTGAAAACAGGTGTTGAACTTCGCGATACCCACACCTTACGTCATCTCCAGGCCGATAAATTTCCAGAGGCGGTTCTGATCAGTGCCACTGGGAAAGGTGGCAAGGGAACGGGGAAGATCAAGATCAAGGGGATTGAAAAACCGATCAGTGGCACTTATAAAATCGTCGACAATATGCTACTGGCCGAGTTTCCTTTGAAACTCACAGATTTTGGGATCAAAGACATTAACTATATGAGTGTGGGCGTGGAAGACGAAGTGAAGCTTCATGTGGCAGTTCCTCTAAAAAAATAGGAACTGGTCCCTTACGCTGTTGATAAGAGGGAGTGGTCGCAAACTTGCTCTGCTCTCTTGGTCATGCTGGTTAATTGCCCTCATTGTCATTCACAGAACTCGTCTTCCGGAGAACGGCCCTTGATCGTCCGATCAGGATTCTTTCGTCGTAAGAGCGATCAAGCTCGTTTACAGAGATTTCTCTGCAGAACTTGTCAGAAAAGCTTCTCTGAAGCCTGTAAAAGTCTCTGCTACCGGCAAAAGA